>OGUQ01002484.1_pt1 | contig 12629 bp, 9 predicted proteins | sample 1574701 | NCBI WGS metagenome assembly OGUQ01 (sample SAMEA2582087, study PRJEB24529) | metagenome | biome: Human gut stool | place: China | collected 2011 | reverse complement strand
TTTCCCTACACGACGCTCTTCCGATCTTTTCTGCCTCCCCGAACATTTCGAACGTTATTTACCGGATTATCCGAATCTGGCAGAACTGAAAGCGCATTATCAACGCGGCGGATTGGGTGACGTGAAAGTAAAACGTTTCCTAAATTCCATCATGCAGGAGACTTTGGAACCGATTCGCAATCGTCGCAAGGAGTTCAGCAAGGATATCCCTGCTATCTACGAGATGCTTCAGCAAGGCTGCGAAGTGGCAAGGGCTGCGGCTGCCGAGACTTTGGCTGACGTGAAGAAGGCGATGAAGATTAATTATTTTGATGATAAGGAATTAATCGAAGAGCAGGTGAAACGTTTCTCGCAAGAGTAAAAGATTTCGTCTGGGAATAAACATAATTATAAGGTAAAGGCTGCCCTTCTTTTGTAGAACAGGCAGCCTTTCTTATCGGATATTTTTCAAAGATTCAGTTTGTTTCTTCCTCGTCATTCTTGAACAACACATCCTTTAATTTCTGATAAAGGAATGAAAGTATCAGCAATATCAATCCCAGAATGATAAATACAATAATCTTGCCAATGGTCGGCATAGCCCATAAATCATCAAAGACGAGTTTGAGCAGGACTAATCCGAAAGTCGCAAGGCTCACCATACGGAGTAGTTTCTGATGCAGGCGCATGCCCAACCCCATTTGGACGAACCCGGCAATGCTTAATGAGAGTGACAGCCCGGCACTGAAATCGTCCACTCCTACTTGCCAAAGGAAAGAGCGTACCATTGTCAGCCAAAGGAGCGTGGCAAGAATATTCAGATATACGGTGAAACGGGATTTTATGCCGATTGATGTATAGTACATACGTGCTACATAATACAAATTCGCTATTACGAACACAGCTGTCAGCCATGGTAGTACAACAGGAGGGGAAGTCCATATTCTCTGGTCGCCCCATATATTTATAATATATACAAGTACGTTTGCCCCGATAGTCAAGATATAAGAAGTGAGATGTTTCGTTATCGGGAATCGTTTTCTGAAAGCATAGCAAACACTCGAAATGGATATGGCTGTAAACAAGAACATAGCTCCGCTTCTCGTCGCCCCTTCAAAATACAAATTGAATTCCATCATAAATGTATAATAAAGTATGATTACGGAGACGATAAGCATAAAAGGATTCCAGAAGCTGTATTTCAACCGGCGTGCCGTAGAGAAGAAGGAATGATAATATTCCATTAATAAAGCAAATGCTCCTGTCGCTAATCCCACAAACAAAGAGGTGGCAAATGAACTATTCAGAAAAATTGTATCTAAGGAATGATGTTCAAACATCACACTATACACATCCATCAAGTAAGAAACGAAAGTGAGTCCTACCAGAACTTTAGCCGCATACTCATATACTCTAATTTTCGACTTAACATAGAGCCACAACAGCAATACCATTTCCGATGCCCAAAGCAAGGTTATATAGTTTCCGTCCAGTTGAATCGGAACTGTAATGGAGACAAATGTCAGCACAAGCCCCAACGTGGTATGCACGAGGAATTTATATTCCTTCCTATTCTTCCACAACCAAAGAACCAGTCCTAAATTAACAAGAGCGATAAACAGGCTCAACAAGCCGCTTGCTTTGAAAGACAATCCCATATTCTGCAAGAATAAGGCTCCTGAAAGCAAATAGATAAAATTATTCGTTATAATGACGAATACTAATCCCCGGCTCATCGTCCGCATATTCTCTCCACGAAGGATAGAGAACACCGGAAGTAGAAAGATAAAATAGAACAGAGTAGCAAACCAAAACAGATGGTTCGAAATAACCATAGAACTAGAGGTATAGTTAAACAAAAGAAAGATTCCCATTATCAGGCAAGTAAAGACAAATGAAATCATTGGAAGTTCACTCCACTTTTTATAAATGGAAAGTCCGAACATACCCAGGTTTAATATGCTCACGTAAGTGAACAGTACCAAATAACTTCCTTCCCCGCTACTCACTATGAATGGCGCAAGGAATCCTCCTACAAGAGAAATGATAGCCAACTCACGCCGATTATATACCACAGACAGAATAGACATAAACACTGTGACACCAATCAGAATGATAAAGGCCATAGTCTGCGAGAAAATATGATAATAATGGAAAGCAATGGCAACTGTAAGATAGAACACAGCGAAAGCACCACCCGCAAGCAGCGAACTGAAGGTTCGGTATTTCTTTTGCAACCGTTCGGCAACAGCCAGCAATACAGTTCCCGTCAAGAAACCAAGCACGGTACGGAAGGTTTCATTAATCCAGTTTTTATCAATGGCATACTTTACAAAGAAGCCTACACCGATTACAAATATAAGGATACCAATCTTCCCGAAAAGGTTCTCACCGATGAATTTTTCATAGTTCACCTGCTTCTTTTGTTTCGGAACAGTCGGGGCAACCGGAACAACCGGAGTAACCGGTACAACTGGCACAGTCGAAGATTCAGCGGATTCCTTCCGAACAGCCTCTACGCAAACTTCCTCCATTCTTGTTTCAAGCGTCTTTTCAGGCGTCTTTTCCAATGTCTCACGGACAACTGCTTCAACAACCGGTTCGTGTTTTTCCTGAACAGCCTCTTCTCGTTGTCCGGTCTTTACTGCCTTAACATGCTCTGCCGCTTGAGGCATCACAGGAATATCTTTTGTTTCTTTTTCTGATATTTCCTCTTTCGGCTTGGAGGCTTCAGCAACAGAATTTTGCTGAACCTTGAGATAATCTTCCATCCGTTTCTTCATCTCATTCAACTCTTTCTCTATCTTTCCGAAGCGATTGTCCAACCTACTCAATAAAATAAATAACATAACCAAAACGAGTAGTGCATATACAGTATTAAAGTCGTCCATAATATTCCAGATTTGAGTTCTATATCACAAATATAGATAATTATTAATAGCTCCAATCAATTGTTATTAAATTATTTGGATTATCCCAATAATGCAATTTTACATCAATTGCATAAATCAGGATACAAATCCTCTAAATCAGGAAAAAAATCTCCTCATTTTATAAAAAAGAATAGAGCTTACAAATTCCAAACAATTATACGGCTTTTATTCTTCTTTTTCCTATCTTTGCCACAATATCAATAAAAATCACACAAATTATTCACTTAAACACAAGAAGCATGAAGCACCTTAAATTTCTATTTGCACTTGGCGGCATTCTTTTCTTATCTTGCCAAACAGTATCCGCACGTGGTTTAAAAATCCCTTTCGGCGACCGCGAAGTATTAACCAAAGTAGCAGATTTGCCTGATACCGAAGAGTACCAAACAGACGATGGAAACTACATTGATCTGGCAACTTTCCATCAGGAGTTCAACATCGCTTACCTTCTCCCTCTATACATAGAGAAAGAGCCTCGCCTGGTCGGCTATTGCGAAAAGGAAGACACTTACTATGAACTGACGGAAGAACAACTGGCTACCATCCTAAAAGAAAATAATTTGGATGGAGAGAAGTTGAACAAGATCGGTTTCTATTCCCGTTATGGCGGTAAAGCTGTCGGACTTCTTATAATTGCCCTTATCATTTGGGGATGTATTCCTGGAAAAAAGAAAGAAGTGAAACCCGTGGAAGTATAAAACAAACCATTATTAATAACATTAAAAAGTACAAACTATGTCTATTTACACCTTTATTCCGGTCATTTTCATTGTTCTATATCTAGGATACTGGTTTTACATGAAAAACAAAAACTCGAAACAGGCACAAGTAGTGAACAACACCGATTTCAAAGCTGAATTTGCAAATGCAGAACAGTATAAAAACCTCTGCTTAAACTCTGATTTATCTTTCCTGAAAGAAGCTATGGGAGAAGAAAAAATTGACGCTTTCAACTATGCCAGCAATGAGTATGGTGTAGCATCCGCACTCAAAGACGGAATGAAAGATAAGCTGAAAGGAATGGCCACCTTAGGAACTGTACGTTTCAATACCGTACAAACTCCCAAATATCTGGTATTAAGCGGAGACAATCTGCACCTATTCGATACAGACACAGATGGAGAAATCGACAATCATTTTGTATTCAATCAGGCGCGTCTTGAAAACTCCCGTCTCATCGCAATTCCTATGGAGGGACAAGTACAAGCACAGGCACAAGCCAGAGGAAACAACGTGAAAGCATACAAACTTTCATTGCAAACCGACGAGAAACCTGTTGAACTCATTATCTACTCCTGTCTGATATTTACAAATATCCCGGAGATTCCGACAGATCTACAAGAAACAATACAGGATATTATCATTGGCAATGACTTCTTGAAACAATTGGGTGACAAATATCCTAATTTGAAAGTCTCATTGCCGATATTTAGCTAAAGAAGGACATATACTTAGAAAAAATAACAGCGGAAGGTTAGCTAGTTACCAAACATTATGCGTCCCGGCGTCCCGGCGGATTTGCAATCCGCCGTTCTCCGAGTATCAGGATTTATAATCCGCAATACACCTATACTTTAATATATAGTTCGGATTGAAAATCCTGATGCTCAAAGCAATCGGATTACAAATCCGATTAAACAGGTTAAAAATCCGATTGAACAGATCTCTGCAGATACTCCCCGCAGAAATTCAAAAGTAAAATTAAAAGCGATACAGTTTCGTTCGGACAAGAAGCTGAAACAATCTGTCGGATATATAAAAATAAAGCAAATGAAGCGGGTCAAGCACTCTGCCAAATTATCGGAAATAGAGATAGACATGCGGCTAAAAGAGTATTTCAGCGATCATCAGATTATGCAACGTTCCGACTTTCAAGGCATCACGGGGATGGTACGTTCCACAGCCATGATTCATATTCGCCGACTCCGTCAGGAAGGCAAGCCGCAGAATATCGGCATTCCCAGTCAACCTATTTATGTGCCGGCCCCAGGATTTTATGGAAAGTCCAGAGATTATCAGCCTGTCAAATAAACTAAAACAAAATATCAGAGGAGATACCCCCAAAGAACAGATATAAAAAAGGCGGCTGAAAGCATGAACCCCTCTTTTCAGGGTTCGCTTTCAGCCGCTATCTCTTTCCAGCAAGCGATTACAGAGAATCGCTGAATGCTGAAATCGCTTTTTTACTTTTTATTACTGTGCAGATTCTACCAATACTACACGGTTCAGAATCGGTTGACCGAATTTGTCAACACCACCACCGGCTGCAACTTTCAGTCTATCGGCAGAGATGCCATACTTCTTAACCAACAAGTCTTTAACAACCTGTGCACGTTCCAAACTTAACTTCTGATTGAAAGCAGGAGTACCGGTTGCAGAGTCAGCATATCCGTTGATTGTGTATGTAGCATTCGGAGATTCTTTTATCTTGCTGGCAAGATATGACAAGTTCATTTCTTCTTGCGGAGATAATTTATCAGAACCGATCTTGAAGAATACGGTACGCGGAGCAATGTTAGTATCTGTGATAACAACTTCTTCAGTATCTTCTACTTCTACTGGTTGTTGTGCATTTGCCAACTGTTGTTGCAATTGCATATTAGCTGCTGCCATTGCATTCATCTGATTACGCATCTGATTCAATTCAAGTTCAGAGATAATCTGTGGAGTAGGACGTTGGAATCCGCGGGTAGGGAAGTAATAAGTCACACCGAGGGTAGCACCTAAGATACCATCATAATCGGGTCTACCTCCATGTTCTCCGTCAAACTTGCCTTCCAGACCTGTTGCGCTCAACTCCAGATTCAAGTCAACAGCATTCGACAAACGGAAGCGGTTGATAATACCTGCATTGAAAGTAGCGGAGTTAGTGTGAGGACGAGAATAAGCATGAGCCCAACCGGCACCTATATAAGGGATAATTTCATATACACGGTTCGGATTGTATCCACCGAAAAGTGCATTCAGGTTAATCATCAAATCACCATGCAAGTTCATGTAGTCCCATCTTTGTTTGTAAGAACCATCTTCTCTCGGACCGCCAACCACATAATTAGCATTTTCGCTGGTGGTGAATCCTTTGGCTTGTAATCCGCTGTACTGCAAACGCAATCCGAATCCCGGAGTTACCCATTTGCCGACAGACACGTTAAATGTAGGAGCAACACGGTCTCTGAATTTGCCGATATGGTCATTGTTTCCATATAGCACCTGGGCGCCGCCTCCTACAGAGAAGAACCAGTTACTCCAGAAAGGATTAGTTATTACTTGATATTTATCTTGTACCTGAATCACTTCGTATTCAGTTACAGTCATTGTCTGCTGCGCAGAAGCGACAGACGCAACGCCGGCAAAAGCCAGCAACATCAGAATCTTTTTCATATACCTAATAGTTAAGTGGTTATTTAAATCTTTTTCTTTGTTGAACTATTTAAATAACACGAACCGAACTAAAAGGTTTTAGAAAAAGATGAAATTATTTGTTTTATTTGAATAATCTTTCGATGTCTTCCTCCTTGATTGTTGTCAAAACAGTTTTCCCATCAGGGGTGTAATTCGGTGAGGGACAGGCAAAAAGGTTGTCTACAAGGCTTACCATTTCTTCATTACTCAACACCTGTCCGTAAACAATAGCCGCCGCGCGAGCCAATGTTAATGCCAGAATACTTTGGATTTCTTCCTTGACGTCACTTCCTTTTTCCATCGCCGTATGCAGCATATTACGCACCAGTTCCACCGGATTCAGACCTTCAATCCCCGAAGGAATACCATTAATGGCATAGCTACCGCCTCCCAGATTACTCAAATCGAAACCGACTGCAGACAAATCATCCATAATACTTTGCAGTACAGCAGCTTCCGAAGCCGGCAACTGTAAGATTTCCGGGAACAGGACGCCTTGTGATACCCCCTGTTTCTGTTGGATCTGTACCATATAACGATCAAAAAGCACCCGTATGTGTGCCCGGTGCTGATCGATTAGCATCAAACCGGATTTAACTGAAGTCAGGATAAACCGCCCTTTAAACTGCAAATGCTGATTTCCTTTCTCTATCACCGGTTCACTGGCATACAAAGTAGAAGAAGCGGCAGAGGTGACCGTCTCCATCTTTTCTTCAACGAAAGTGGGTTGGCCGCCAATAGAAGAGTCTTCCCAATCCATTTCTGGTTCCGGTTGCGGGTTATTCATCTTACTGGCTTTCGTCAGCCCTCCGTACAAATCTTCCCATTCCACTTTCGAACGGCTGTACGATCCGCCACCACCGCCACCGGCAGAAACTTTAAACGGATTATAATCTGTATTATAATGTATCTTCGGAGGCTCGGAAGACATTTTCTCCTCAAATGCCGGAATGTCAGGCATGTCTTCCGTATCAAAATCAATAGAAGGGATCGCACTGAATTTACCCAACGACTCCTTCACGGATGCTGAAAGTATCTGCCAGATAGCCTGTTCATTTTCAAACTTGATTTCAGTCTTTGTCGGATGGATATTCACGTCAATATTAGCCGGATCTACATTGAAATAGATAAAGTAGGAAATCTGTTCACCAGTGGGAATCAACTGTTCATAAGCCTCCATGACTGCCTTATGAAAATAAGGATGACGCATATAACGCCCGTTGACAAAGAAATACTGATGTGCCCCTTTCTTACGGGCTGTCTCCGGCTTGGCTACATATCCGGAGATTTTCACCATGGTAGTATTGACCTCTATATTGAGTAACTGCTGATTGAGCTTCTTACCGAAAATAGCAAGGATACGTTGACGTAATTGTGATACCGGAAGATTAAATAACTCCGAATCATTACTATAAAGCGAAAAAGCAACCTCCGGATGCACCAAAGCGATCCGTTCAAATTCGGCAAGGATGTTACTCAATTCCGTTGAATTAGCCTTTAGAAATTTACGACGGGCAGGTACATTAAAGAATAGGTTCTTTACAGAGAAGTTACTTCCTTTAGAACAGGACACAGCCTCCTGACTTTCCACTTGAGAGCCTGCAATCACCAGTTTCGTGCCCAGCTCTTCCGATTCCGGACGTGTCTTTAACTCTACCTGTGCCACAGCAGCGATAGAAGCCAATGCCTCTCCGCGAAATCCCATTGTACGCAAAGCAAACAGATCCGCCGCTTGACGTATCTTGGAAGTGGCATGTCGCTCAAAAGAAAGACGGGCATCCGTTTCGGACATTCCTTTTCCATCATCAATCACCTGAATGCTGGTTTTACCTGCATCAGTCACCAATACATGTATATTTTGTGCATCTGCATCAATCGCATTCTCCACTAGCTCCTTGATGACAGACGCGGGACGTTGTATCACTTCACCGGCAGCAATCTGGTTAGCTACCGAATCAGGTAACAAATGAATTATATCGCTCATTCTTCGTAAATTAATAATTAAAAGTTCCAGCTTCCTGTCGCCAAATAATGCCACAGATAAAGAAGGAAAGCAATGATTATCAGTATGATTCCGAAAGAGACCGGTTTGCGGCCACTCGCTTTTCTTCTTTTCAAATGCGTAGTACCTTCGATGAACTTACCTCGAATATCCTCCGGATTAAATTCCTTTTCCGGAAGCATCCCCAAGTCACGTTTGGCGTTCTCCTCCATCTTTGCGAGCTTTTCTTTCCGCTCGTCTACATAAATGTATTGATGATTAAAGCCACGGGGCTTTCTCATTGAGTTAAACATTCCCATACTACTTCATATTTATTAAGTTTCGCTTTTCTGTTTTGGGTCGCCGGTCGGTGGTCGGTTTCAGTGTATCGCCCGCACGTTTACCCCGCCAGTTAAAGATATCATCCTTATTCAGCGGACGGACATAGTCGAACCAGGCAAAAGTGGGAAGACGCAATTTATCAGGCGGTATCTGGTCCATCGGATACATCGTTCCGTTGGATTTACCGATAAACAGTCCTTTTTCCATCTTCTTGTCCTTCATATAAAGATGAAGCACACTACCTTCCAGACAATTAAATCCGGTCATCGTACTGTCTTTTTCTTCCGGATAGAAAGCGGTCAACACATTACCAATCACTTCAATATGACGCATATCTCCATTGATGAAATAGGCTTTCATCTCTTTACCGGACACTTGGTTATAATGAATAGAATCTTTCATTTCCACCGTCAACGCCTGGTTGATGATATGCGCCCAGTCAATCGTGCTGTCATTCATATAAATCTTGATCTGCTCGCCAAGTAGTTGCTGCCCTTCATTCCAAAGAATAGGGTCGGTATACATGGTCATACAGGAATCCTTCGAATTATAGACCAGTGAGTCACATACTCCTTGAACATCCGTACGATACATACGTACCTTGTGATAAGCCTTCATCAACCGGAAAACGGAATCGGTATTCAGGTTGTAAGACACCAACTGCAATGTATCGCCATGCATAAAAAGACTGTCAGGCCCTTGCGAGTAGTCGATTGCCACAGCACGTTTCGTCGCAAACGCGGAGTCTGTCAATTCATTATAGAAACAATAATCACCCGTCAGCATATTCTTATTAATGGAATCTGTCATCTTCACATTATCGAACGCCTCGCCATAACCGATGATACGGTCATAGAACAGACTGTCGCCTACCAGTTTCTTTCCCTGATTGGTCAGTACCGAACGGTCCAACAGTTCGGCTTGTTCGGTCATTGTATTATAGAATCCCCGTTCCGAATAGATATGATTATTATCACTGACGATATTGGAAGGTCCGAGAATAACTGCGATTTTGCTTTCCGTATTATACCTTAATGTATCGGAAGTCAACACAAACTTAGGGTTTACCAACTTCACATCATGGTTGAATACCGACTGTTTTGTTGCAGGACTGTATTCTCCCCAATCGGAAGTCAATACATTCTCTTCATCCATCAAGGTTCCTCCCTCGAAATAATATCCGAGGTCGTAGAGACGGTCGTAGTTCAAGCTATCTGTCAACAGGGTGGTGTTCCGATTAATCATCTTCACATTTTCACGAAGCTGCGCTATTTGCGTCATTCCGTCATAATAAAGATAATCACCGTAGATGAACAAAGTGTCTCCCTGTTCCATACGCACATTACTGAAGGCCTCCACAGAGTTGGTTTTCTCAAAAATCAGTGCACTGTCACAGTACATATACATACTGTCATGGCGCAATTTCACGTTACCAATCAACACCTGCACATCCGGACGCGCCAACTTATCCGCCTGACCTTCATCAGCATGAAGCAGATAAACTTTGGTCTTTTTATTCTCCGGTTGCTTCTTGTTGTCCGACTGTTTCTTATTGCCTGCCGGTGTTTTGGCTTTTGAAGCCGACTTAGACGTATCCGCAGCCGATTTAATTGAATCCCCTGTCACAGGTTTCTGTCCTGTTGGCCTCACTTGTGCTACAAGACATACACCAAACAGGCATAGAAAGCCTATAAGGAGCCATCTATGCCTGTCTTGTTGTTTATTTTTTTTATTTGTTTTCAGCATATAAAATCAAAGCAAGGTTACATCAGTCCTTCTTGACCCAACCCGGATACTTGAAGTCACACTTCTGCCAGTTTTCGTTGATGCGTACATAAGTATGTTTCTGCTTGTCCAGAATCCATTTCTGCAACATCTCTTCACGGCGTTTCTCCATCACAATTTCTTTCAGGTCCTGATAGTCTTCTGCAATGGTTGCTTTATGACCGTTGATTTTTGCTTTCAACTTCACGATAGCACATACTTCTTTTCCATCCTTCTCATTAATCATTGTAAAGGCTTTGGAAATTTCACCTACATTCATCTTATCCACTACCTTAGCAACGTCTTGAGGAAGATCCTGCATCTGGAACTTAGAAGTAGTCACACCTGAATTTTCATTGATGTTCACCATAATACCATGGTTGTTACGGGTGTCTTTATCCTGTGAGATAACGGCAGCCGCATCATCAAATGTAAATTTGTTGGCACGAATATCATCGGCAATAGAATCCAGACGGGCACAAGCCTCGGTCAGTTCTTTTTCCGATACTTTCGGACGCAACAAGATATGGCGAGTGTTGACACGGTCACCACGTTTTTCAATCAACTGGATAATGTGGAAACCAAATTCCGACTCCACAATCTTAGAAACTTTCTTCGGATCTTGCAAACTGAACGCTACATTCGCATAAGCAGGGTCCATCATACCACGTCCCATGAATCCACATTCACCACCTTTAATAGCAGATGCCTTGTCTTCCGAATACAAACGCGCCAATGTAGAGAAGTCAATTTCTCCTTTTGTCACACGATCCGTATAATCACGCAACGTCTTTTTTACATCCTCAATCTCCGAGATAGGAATTTTCGGTTGTAAAGTAATGATCTGCACTTCTACCTGTGTCGGAATGTAAGGAATACTATCTTGTGGAAGGTCTTTGAAGTAACGGCGTACTTCTGCCGGAGTCACTTTGATTTCTCCTACCAGTTTCTGCTGCATCTTCTGAACGGTCAATCCGTCACGTGCATTATCACGCAGCGTCTCACGAATCTGGGTGGAAGTTTTATTGAAATACTCCTCCATCTTCTCTCTGGAACCGATCTGCTGGATGTACATGTTGGTCATCATATCCACACGCTGGATGATTTCCGCTTCGGAAACCTCGATACTGTCCAACTTTGCCTGATGCAAGAACAACTTCTGCACGGCAATCTCTTCAGGAATTACACAATAAGGATCGCCGTCAAATCTGCGTCCATTATACAAGGCATCCATACGGGCCTCTTCTACATCTGATTTCAAAATAGCTTCGTCACCTACTACCCAAACTACTTCATCAACCACATTATCTTGTGCATAGGTTGCCACATTAGCAAATATTGCCAGGACAAGGGTAACAACAAATCTAAAGTTCACAAACTTCTTCATTCTTTGTATTTAATAATTATATATAATCTTCTTCTTACTTACTGCCTGCTGATACAAGTCGTTCTTTACCTGTTCCATAAAGCTCACCCGTTTCTGATTAACCAGTAAGTCTTTCACTTCCGAACGGGCAAATTCATACGGTTTCTCTTCACCAATTCCGCGATAATCGCTCACATTCAGGAAATAATAATAGGCCGTATCTTTCAATTCTACCTGACGGTGTTTGTCTACGTACTCTTCCGGTGCCTCTACTTTTAATGGAATCATATCCAGTACATCAGTCACGGACACCCATTTGTCATAGAAGTATTCGTATTTCACTGCATTCTGCAAGCTATATTTTTCCAGGCTCTCGACAGCATCCTGTTTTTCCGACTTATACCACCTGCGCACATTGTTCAGCTGGGGAGCCGTCAACGGCACTTTGATAAACAATCCCTTAATCAACGGGGTTTCCAGCTTAAACAGTTCTTTGTTTTTTCCGTAATATTCTGCGATCTCTTGTTCGGAAATATCATTCGACAGCTTCTGGTTTATCAACTCCTGCTGATAAGTATGCATAATCAACGCTTTCCGATAATTCTCCACTAGTTTGTCTACATCCACATTATCGGGAATATTGTTCGCAGCTTTCTCATATAATAAAATCTCTTCCGCCCAACTACGAATATAATGTTCGGTGAAGAGAATACTATCATCTTTTGACAATCCGACCGGAAGCACGGACATCAAATCTTCTTTATATAAAAAGTTACCGTCCACCTCTACCAAAGGAGTCTTTCCTTTGTGGTCGCGCTGTTCCTTGCACGCTCCACAACCAAGAAGGGTAATCAGTAAGAGG
>OGUQ01002472.1_pt1 | contig 12681 bp, 6 predicted proteins | sample 1574701 | NCBI WGS metagenome assembly OGUQ01 (sample SAMEA2582087, study PRJEB24529) | metagenome | biome: Human gut stool | place: China | collected 2011 | reverse complement strand
ATCCCGGACGTCGCCAGCCGGATGAAGCGTATCGCAAGATAGATAAAGTAGGTCCGTTCAATTATAAAGGATTGGTTACTCCGTGGGAAGAACCGTTGGACGTATATTATATGTATCGCGCTAACTATGTTCCGGCTGCAAAAGACCCGATGGTTTACCTGGTATCACATACATGGGCCAACCGCTTTGAAAAAGGACGTCGCCGTGCCACTATCGAGGCTTATAGCAATTGTGATTCTGTATTGCTATACAACGATCTGACAAATGAAAAGGCAACCTTCCTCGGACGTAAAAAGAACAACGGAACAGGCACTCATTTTATGTGGGAAAACCGGGATATTCGTTATAACGTGCTTCGTGCAGTAGGCTATTACAAAGGTAAACCGGTGGCAGAAGACCTGATCCTATTGAATGGCTTGGAGCAAGCCCCTAACTTCGAACTTCTTTATCAGGATGATAAAAAGATATTGAAAGGAGAGGCAGGATATAATTATCTGTATCGTCTCAACTGTGGAGGGGATGATTATACAGATAGCTTCGGACAGTTATGGTTGCAGGACAATACGAATTATTCCCGTTCATGGGCGGAGAATTTCAAGGACCTGAATCCTTATCTTGCCAGTCAACGTACCACCAATGATCCGATTCGCGGCACTCGTGACTGGACGTTATTCCAACATTTCCGCTTCGGACGTCATCAGCTGGAATATCGTTTCCCTGTGGCAGACGGAACATATCGTATTGAACTGTATTTCACAGAGCCTTGGCATGGTACGGGCGGAAGCGCTTCTACCGACTGTGAAGGATTGCGCATATTCGATGTTGCCGTGAATGATTCTGTTGTATTAGACGACTTGGATATTTGGGCTGAAAGCGGTCACGACGGAGTTTGTAGGAAGATAGTATATGCCACAGTGAAAGGTGGAATGTTGAAAATTCATTTCCCGGAAGTGAAAGCAGGACAAGCCTTGATTTCGGGCATTGCTATTGCCAGCACAGATCAGGAACTGAAACCGACGGTATTCCCTGCGTCCGGCTGGAGTTGGGAAAAGGCGGATAAAGAAGTGATGGAAAAGACTCCGAAAGAGTTCCTTCCGGAAGACAAAAATGCTCGTGTCAGTATATCATACGAAGCGGAAACCGCTGTACTGAAAGGCAAATTCCAAAAGAAAGAACATCGCAAACAGATGGGAGTGTTTTTTGGTAAAGGAAAAGGCAACAGCATTGAATGGAATGTTTCTACCGGATTGGCGCAAGTGTACGCCCTTCGCTTTAAATATATGAACACTACCGGAAAGCCAATACCTGTCTTGATGAAATTCATTGATTCAAAAGGAGTAGTATTGAAAGAGGACGTATTGAACTTCCCGGAAACACCGGATAAGTGGAAGATGATGAGCACTACTACCGGAACCTTTATCAATGCCGGACATTACAAAGTATTACTTTCGGCAGAAAATATGGACGGAATTGCTTTTGATGCATTGGATATTCAATAAATCTTTCTATCAATTGATTTCAATAAAACGGGATACGGATAAGGTAAACTTTCCGCATCCCGTTTCTTTTATATTCGGATCATTTTCTTAGAAATAGAATAAAGATGTTATTTTTTTATGATTCAATGTTCCGATTTTAATTATTTAAAAGATAGGAATTAAATAATCTCTATCTTTGAGGATAAACAAAAAGAACACTAATGGAAAGTGATATATCAAAGTATGATTTGCCGGTTGATTATATTGTAGGAGAGGGGTTCGCAAAAGATTTACTGAAGAGCTATAAGAATTTTCCATGTAAGATTGAATCCGGCTTATTTATTCTTTGTATAAAAGGCACTATGCAGGTAACGATCAATAGCAATGCCCATCATATCAGTGAAAATGATTTAATTACTTTGCCGCCTAATTGCATATTAGAGGTGCACACATTCTCATCCGATATCCAGATTTATTATGCCGGCTTTTCATCTCATTTTATAGAAAGTATAAATCTGATGAAAGCTACCCAGCACCTTCTTCCGGTAATTATGGAGAATCCGATAGTTGCTTTATCTCCACTTCAGGCATGTAGTTATAAGATGTTTTATGAATCATCTATTCTCTCATACGCTTCGTTTAGGACACGGGAAAATAAAGAGATAGTGAAAGCAGTTCTTACCATGTTCATTCAAGGAGCAACCGAAATTTATAAGTTACAGAATAATTGGTATTTGTCTTCTCAATCAAGAAAGTATGAGATTTATCAGGAGTTTTTGCAATTGGCCATGAAGCATTATACAGTTCATCATGGCGCCTCTTTCTATGCCAATGAGTTGGGACTAAGTTTACCCCATTTTTGTTCAACGATTAAAAAGGCGGCAGGAAATACTCCGTTAGAGGTGATTGCTTCCATTATTTTGATGGAAGCTAAATCCCGTTTAAAATCGGCCGATGAGCCTGTGAAAAATATTGCTTTATCTTTAGGATTTAATAATATCTCGTTCTTCAATAAGTTTTTCAAGCAACACACTGGTATTACTCCTCAAGAATACAGAGGGCGTTAGACCTCTGCTTTTCTTTCGAATGGTAATGTAACCGTAAAACGACTGCCTTTTCCGATTTTAGACTCAACGAAAATTTCTCCTTGCAGATGTTCTACGATCGTTTTACAAATAGACAGTCCCAAGCCGGTTCCCTGTTTGAAAGTATCTACTTTATAAAAGCGGTCAAATATTTCATTCAAGCATTCTTGTGGAATTCCGGAACCTGTATCTTCTACATATATTTGTACTGAATCAGTATTTGTTTGATCTATCGCATAACCAAAGTGAATATGTCCTTTCTCTGTAAATTTCCGGGCATTATTAATGAAATTGCATATTACTTGTTTCAGGCGTGTAATATCTGTGTTGATATAAACATCTTCATCCGGTAATAATGACTTTATTTCAATTTCGGAAATAGGTTTCATTGCCTGTTCTTTCTCTATGTCCATCATTAAAGAGTTAAGGGAACAGTTGGAGAAAGTAAATTTAATCGTATTTGATTCAATCTTGGACAAATCAAGTATGTCGTCAATCAGCCTTACTAAGTGTTCACTGTTGATGCTGATTAATCGCACGAAATCTGCACGCTCTTCTTCACTTAATTCGTCATAAGTAGTACTTATAACATCGGAGAAACCGACTATTGCATTCAGCGGTGTACGGATTTCATGGCTCATATTGGCTAGAAATGCCATTTTAAGTCGGTCGCTTTCTTCTGCTTTCTTACGCGCTTCGATTAACGTATTTTCTATGTCTTTATATTCTTGAATACTCAAACAGATGCCCACTAATCGATAGGGATGTCCGGATATATTTGCGATATAAGTTGATTGCCCTTCAAACCATTCCCAAGTACCATCCCCACGGTGCAAACGAAATGATACTGCTTTGTCAAAGGTTGTATTACCACTAAGCTGCACAACAAAGGCGTCGGCCATAGCTTGTCGGTCATCCGGATGAATCATGTTCACATATTCCTCCATTGTCAAAGTGTTATCTTCTCCAGCCGGAATACCTAAATGTTCAAAATAACGATCATCAAGAGTGAATTCACTCCGGCTTATATCATAATACCATGGATAGATTCTGGTTCTTTGCAAAGCAGTATTCAGAATATATTCCTGTGTAAGCTCTACTGTAATATTGCGGAAAAAGAATAAGATCTTGTTTAAATTAGTTCTATCCCTGATCGTTGCAAATTCTCCTCTTATGGGAAATTGTGTGTAATCAACCTGTTCTTGCATGAAGGTATGTTCAGGTAATGAATACGTATTTTCTCCCTGATGAATTTTCTCCAAAATAATCGGGAGTATATCTTCCCCTTTGTTTATTAGTTTAAATAAATGATCTGTAGGAAAGGGAAGCATCTCATTGACTGACGGATGAACATGAAGTTCTGCAAGAGCCTGCTGATTGAGTTGTATAACCTCTCCATTTGTATCAAATATAATCACTCCGTCAGGTAAAATGTTTAATAATTCATCATTATAGAGTGTCTGTTTGTAATCTTCCATTTCTTTTATTTTTATGCGGAATATAAGATAGATGAGACATATCTATAACAAAGAAAGCTATTTCTATGAAGATTACACCATATTTCTAGCTCTTTTTGAGCGACTTATACGGTTATTTTAAATTGCAACACATTTAATGTTAATACAATATTCTTATTTTAATATTCAGTATTCAAATATTAATAGAGCGAAACTCCCATATCAAACAATATGAAAGTTTCGCTTTTTCTATTTAGTAAGTTTTATCCCATTTATTTGCCAATCGTTTTTGGCTGTTCCTTCTGTGAAATTGAATGATTTAGTTTTGAGAGGTAATGGTTTGAAAGTTAGGGAAAATTCGGCTTCTCCGCTTTCAGGCAGAAAGAAATGCTTACCGGGAGTAATGCCGTCAGCTTTTTGTAATGTGTATGATGTACCTTGCTCGTCTACTAGTTTGGCATTTACACTTACTTGTATCCAGTATTTGGGTATGTAATATGCATAAAAATGAACGATAGTGGCTGTATCAGTCAATTCTACCTGCTTTACTTCAAGAATATCAGTATTGGTTGATTCAAAACTTGGATAGTTAACTACTTTTCTATTGGGGTCCCCGGTGATACTCATCTCACGCTTTGGCGCATCCAAATATCTACGCATCTTTAATTTCAAGCTGCCTTTACCATAGCCCGACCACATTTTCACGATTTTGCCTTTGGGAGAGATAAGAACATAATTCGGAATACCGTTGACGTCATACACAGCATATAGTCCTGCAGTTTGTTTCAAATCACTTAAGTTTTGCCAAGTCATTTCATGTTGCGTAGAAGCAGCTTTCCATCTAGTTTGCGTATCCGAACTCAAACTGATGATGGTGAGTCGGTCTTTATATTGCTCTTGAATCTCTTTCATTTCGGGCAAAGCCATGATGCAAGGACCACAACCACTGCTCCAGAAATCAAGTAACATATATTTTCCTTTGAAGTCAGCCAAATGATGAACTTTTCCATCTAAATCAAAAAGATCGGCGTCTGCCATGTCATCTCCTTCTTTCACTGTTTTAGGAGGGAAGAGATTAACCCTAATTTCTTGTCCTTCAATGGAAGCTTTCTGCTCTTCGTTTAATCTGTCATACAAAGCCAGTATTTCTTCCTTATTGGTAAACCTTGAATTGTATTTCAAAGACATACTCAAACGGAGTAATTTTTCCATCCAGACATTGGAAATAGGGAGCTCCTTCATCAACTTTAATTCCCGTTGATTAATAATAGAAGATATACTATCACTCTTTGTTCGAAGTGCTTTTCGTTCGGCTTCTGAAGCTGAACGCATACTTCTTTCTTTGATAGCCAAACGTTGAAATTCGTCCCATAAATCACGGGAATCCTCAATGAATCTATTATGTTCTTGTTGTTCTTTTACCGGACTGTCTACCCTCCATGTATAAATCAGAGGGTTTGTGCCCGTTACTTTTATTTTTGCGCCTGGAGTTGCATAAATATCTAACGACATTGGAGGGAAATCTGTATCGCGACACATGAGAGACAGTTGATCCATACCGCTTTCTCCTACATTTCGCTTGAAAAAGAAAGTTCCATTACGTATCGTATCCGTACCAACTATGCTTCCTACGCGTCCATCCGTCAAAAATAAGGAAACATGAGTTCCGTCTTTCACTCCTTTTACCTCACCTTTAATTGTGTACTCGTGTTGTGCTTGTGAAACGAGACTGCCTAATAAAAAGAGGCTGCTAAATAGTAGTTTTTTCATCATCATAATATTAGAAGTAATTATACGCCACAAGGTAAAGCTTTTCTTTATAGAGTGTTACTCCTTTTATTGTTCTTTAATATTTCTGTAAAAGAAAGGGGTACAAAATGCCCTTTCGTCCGTCTATTTGATATGAAGAAAAAAGAACGAATGAAAATATATACTTTACTATTGGGTGTATTGTTTGTAAGCCCGATACAGGCACAAACAATGCATGATTGGGAGAATCATCATGTTCTTCAGATCAATCGTGAACCGGCAAGAGCCGCTTTTACCCCTTTCTCTGTACAGAAAGGAGACGGTTCAATCTCTTTAGACGGAACCTGGAAATTCCGTTGGACTCCCGTTCCCAATGAAAGAGTCGTGAATTTCTATCAAACAAATTTTAATGATAAAGATTGGACGGATTTTCCTGTTCCCGCCAATTGGGAAGTGAACGGATATGGCACGCCTATCTATGTTTCAGCAGGCTATCCGTTTAAAATAGATCCTCCACGGGTGATGGGAGAACCGAAAACTGACTATACCACGTATAAAGAACGAAACCCGGTAGGGCAATATCGTCGTACCTTTGTCTTGCCGGCCGGATGGGAAGCGAATGGACAGACTTTTCTACGGTTTGAGGGCGTAATGAGCGCCTTTTATGTTTGGATCAATGGCGAACGGGTAGGGTATAGCCAAGGCAGTATGGAACCAAGTGAATTTAATGTCACGAAGTATCTGAAATCCGGAGAAAATCAGATTTCACTGGAAGTCTACCGATATAGTGACGGTTCTTATCTGGAAGATCAGGATTTCTGGCGTTTTGGTGGTATTCATCGTAGTATTCATCTGATACATACGCCGGATATTCATGTCCGTGATTATGCGGTACGCACTCTTCCCGCATCTGTTGGTGATTATGAAGATTTTATTTTGCAGATTGATCCGCAATTCAGTGTATATCGAGGGATGACTGGAAAAGGGTATGTCTTACAGGGAGTATTAAAGGATGCTTCAGGCAAAGAAGTTGCCACATTGAAAGGCGATGTGGAAAATATGCTTGATTTGGAGCATAAAGCAAGCCGGATGAATGAATGGTATCCGCAGCGTGGCCCGCGTAAGATGGGACGTTTGTCAGCCATTATAAAATCGCCGGAAAGATGGACGGCAGAAACACCCTATCTTTATAAATTACACTTAACTCTCCAAAATGGAGAAGGAAAAGTCGTAGAACAGATAGAACAGGCCGTAGGTTTCCGCTCTGTAGAAATCAAAAAAGGACAACTGTTAGTGAACGGTAATCCGGTTCGTTTTCGTGGAGTGAACCGCCACGAACATGATCCACGGACGGCACGTGTCATGAGCGAAGAACGGATGCTTCAGGATATTCTTTTAATGAAGCAGGCAAATATAAATGCTGTGCGCACCAGTCATTACCCGAATGTAAGCCGTTGGTACGAGCTATGCGACAGCTTGGGATTGTACGTGATGGACGAAGCGGATATAGAAGAACACGGATTGCGTGGAACACTCGCAAGTACCCCTGACTGGCATGCAGCATTTATGGACCGTGCGGTCCGTATGGCGGAACGTGATAAGAATTATCCATGTATTGTAATGTGGAGCATGGGAAACGAAAGCGGTTACGGACCGAACTTCGCTGCTATTTCGGCATGGCTGCATGATTTCGATCCCACTCGTCCTGTACATTATGAGGGGGCGCAGGGAGTGGACGGAAATCCTGACCCGAAGACGGTCGATGTTATCAGTCGCTTTTATACCCGGGTGAAACAAGAATACTTAAATCCCGGCATTGCAGAGGGAGAAGATAAGGAACGCGCTGAAAATGCACGTTGGGAGCGGTTGCTGGAGATTGCGGAGCGTACCAATGACGACCGTCCGGTGATGACGAGTGAATATGCACATTCCATGGGAAATGCATTGGGAAATTTCAAGGAATATTGGGATGAGATATATAGCAATCCTCGTATGCTGGGTGGTTTTATATGGGATTGGGTAGATCAGGGAATCTACAAGACATTACCCGATGGCCGTACCATGGTGGCTTACGGCGGTGACTTTGGCGATAAGCCGAATTTAAAAGCTTTCTGCTTTAATGGATTACTGATGAGTGACCGTGAAACTACGCCTAAATATTGGGAGGTAAAAAAAGTATATGCACCGGTTGAGTTGAGAGTTGAGAATGGAGAGTTGAGAGTAACCAACCGGAATCATCATATTGATTTATCACTTTATCGTTGTCTGTGGACATTATCAGTGGATGGTAAGGAGAAAGAACGGGGAGAAATAACATTGCCGGAAATAGCTCCAGGGGAAAGTAAAACAATTGATTTGCCGGCTTTCCGATCATTAAAAGATATTTATTCTCTTTCCGATTGCCAACTGAAAGTAAGCATTGTTTTGAAATCGGATGCTCTTTGGGCAAAGGCAGGACATGAAGTGGCCTGGGAACAATTCTGCTTGCAGAAAGGAGATTTAGCCTCTGCCGATCTGATAAATAAAGGAGCGCTTCAGGTGAAAGAGGATGATAAATCTTTATTGATTAGTGGGCGCAGTTTTTCTGTTCAGTGGGAAAAGAAAGTGAACGGAAGTATGACTTCCCTTATATATAAGGGCAAAGAAATGCTGGCTCACTCCGATGATTTTCCGGTTCAGCCTGTCACTCAAGTTTTCCGTGCTCCGACAGATAATGACAAGAGCTTCGGAAACTGGTTGGCTAAAGACTGGAAATTGCATGGAATGGATCATCCGCAGATAAATCTGGAATCTTTCCGCCATGAAAAACGTGCAGACGGGGCGGTCATTGTCCGGATTCAAACAAGTAATTTATATAAAGAAGGAAAAGTGGTGACGACTTCTGTCTATACGGTCTTTTCAGATGGAACGATTGATCTGAAAACAACTTTCTTGCCACAAGGAGTTCTTCCTGAAATTCCCCGTTTAGGAATCGCATTCTGTCTGGCGCCTGCTTATGATACATTTACCTGGTATGGCAGAGGACCACAGGATAACTATCCTGACCGCAAAACATCTGCTATGATAGGGCTTTGGAAAGGAAGCGTTGCAGACCAATACGTACATTATCCACGTCCGCAGGACAGTGGAAACAAAGAGGAAGTGCATTATCTTACCTTGACCGACAAACAGAATAAAGGCATTCGTGTTGACGCGGTAGAAAACGCATTTTCTGCATCTGCCCTGCATTACACCGTACAAGACATCTATGAAGAAACTCACGATTGCGATTTAAAACCACGTGCAGAAGTTATTCTTAGTATGGATGCTGCCGTACTTGGATTAGGAAACAGTAGTTGCGGACCGGGTGTATTGAAGAAATATGCCATAGAGAAAAAAGAACATACGTTGCATCTCCGTATCAGTAGTAAACAATAATAGCAATAAATAACTAACACAATAATAAAAGTAACAATGAAAAAAGTAACCACTTTATTATCGACCTTAGCGTTGGCAACTACCCTGGCTGCTCAAAACCTTCCACAAACGGAAAGGCAATATCTCTCCGGTCACGGATGCGACGATATGGTTGAATGGGACTTCTTTTGTACCAACGGACGCAATTCCGGCAAATGGACGAAAATCGGCGTACCTTCCTGTTGGGAATTGCAAGGCTTCGGCACTTATCAGTATGGGATCACTTTCTATGGAAAGCCATTTCCTGAAGGCGTTGCCGATGAAAAAGGTATGTATAAGTACGAGTTTGAAGTTCCGGAAAAGTTTCGCGGCAAACAGGTCAATCTTGTATTCGAAGCTTCAATGACAGATACGGAAGTAAAAGTGAACGGACGCAAAGTGGGTTCCAAACATCAGGGAGCCTTCTATCGTTTTTCATACAACGTCACGGATTTCCTGAAATATGGCAAAAAGAATTTATTGGAAGTCACTGTTGCCAAAGAGAGTGAAAATGCCAGTGTGAACCTTGCCGAACGTCGTGCTGATTATTGGAATTTCGGCGGTATCTTCCGTCCGGTGTTCCTGGAGGTGAAACCAGCCGTAAACCTGCGGCACATTGCCATTGACGCAAAGATGGATGGAACTTTCCGAGCCAACTGTTACACAAATATCTCTAATGACGGAATGAGCATCCGTACACAGATTTTAGATAAAAAAGGGAAAAAGATAACGGAAACCACCGTACCCGTAAAAGCAGGAGGCGACTGGACTTCCCTGCAACTGAATGTATCTAACCCCGCATTATGGACAGCGGAAACTCCGAATCTTTATAAAGCGCAATTCTCTCTATTGGATAAGACCGGTAAGGTTTTGCATAGTGAAACAGAAAATTTTGGTTTCCGCACAATTGAAGTACGCGAAAGCGACGGACTTTATATAAACGGAGTACGTATCAATGTACGTGGTGTCAATCGCCATAGTTTCCGTCCTGAAAGTGGCCGTACGTTGAGTAAAGAGAAGAATATCGAAGATGTTCTTTTGATGAAAGGCATGAATATGAATTCTGTCCGTTTGAGCCACTATCCGGCTGACCCGGAATTTTTGGAAGCCTGTGATTCTCTCGGACTTTATGTGATGGATGAATTGGGAGGCTGGCATGGCAAGTATGATACCCCCACCGGAGTACGTCTGATTGAAGGCATGATAGAACGTGACGTGAATCATCCGTCTATTATTTGGTGGAGTAATGGTAATGAAAAAGGATGGAATACCGAACTGGATGGAGAGTTTCATAAATACGATCCCCAGAAACGTCCGGTTATTCACCCGCAAGGTAATTTCTCCGGTTTTGAAACTATGCATTACCGTTCTTACGGAGAAAGCCAGAACTACATGCGCTTACCGGAAATCTTTATGCCTACGGAATTCTTGCATGGTTTGTACGATGGCGGCCATGGTGCCGGATTATACGATTATTGGGAAATGATGCGCAAGCATCCCCGTTGTATCGGTGGCTTCCTTTGGGTATTGGCAGACGAAGGTGTGAAGCGTGTGGATATGGATGGATTCATCGATAACCAAGGAAACTTTGGAGCAGACGGTATTGTAGGACCACATCACGAAAAGGAGGGTAGCTACTACACTATCAAGCAGTTATGGAGTCCGGTACAAATCATGAATACTTCTATCGACAAGCAATTTGATGGCAAATTCTCCGTAGAAAACCGTTACGATTATCTGAATCTGAATACTTGCCGTTTCCTTTGGAAGCAAGTAAAATTCCCGTTGGCAACAGATGCTTCCAATGCCGCTGTTCAAGTACTGAAAGAAGGTGAAGTGCAAGGCAGTGACGTGGTTGCTCACTCGGCAGGCATTTTGGATATAAAAACAAATATCCTCCCCAATGCAGACGCCCTCTTCCTGACAGCAATCGATCCATACGGCCATGAACTTTGGCGCTGGACTTTCCCGGTCAACAAACTGAATCAGCAGACAGAACAGCTTTCTCCCTTGTCCAGTCGTCCTATTTATACAGAGACAGAAAATGATCTTACTGTGAAAGCGAATAAGCGTACATTCATCTTCTCAAAGAAAGACGGACAACTGAAAGGGGTATCTGTAGATAACCGTAAGATTAGTTTCGCCAATGGCCCCCGTTTCATTGGAGCCCGTCGTGCAGACCGCTCATTGGATCAGTTCTATAACCATGATGATGAGAAAGCAAAAGAAAAAGACCGTACATATAGCGAATTCCCTGATGCTGCCGTATTTACGAAACTGGACGTAAAACAAGATGGAGGTGATCTGGTTGTTACCGCCAATTATAAACTGGGCAATCTGGATAAAGCCCAATGGACAATTAACCCGAGTGGAGAACTGGCTTTGGATTATACCTACAATTTCTCCGGTGTCGTAGACTTGATGGGTATTCGTTTCGACTATCCTGAAGATCAGGTAATCAGCAAACGCTGGCTGGGTGCCGGACCTTACCGTGTATGGCAAAACCGTATTCACGGAACACAATACGATGTTTGGGAAAACGACTATAACGATCCTATTCCGGGTGAGACCTTCACATATCCCGAATTCAAAGGATACTTTGGTGATGTTTCCTGGATGAATATCCAAACGAAAGAAGGCACTATCAGTCTGACAAACGAAGCTCCCGACGCGTATATCGGAGTATATCAGCCTCGTGATGGCCGCGACCGTTTACTTTATACTCTTCCCGAAAGCGGAATCTCTGTCCTGAACGTGATTCCTCCGGTACGTAATAAAGTAAACTCCACCGATTTGTGTGGTCCCTCTTCACAACCGAAATGGGTAAATGGTCCACAAACCGGACGAGTCATTTTCCGGTTTATGTAAATGAATCATATAAAGGTATCCACATTGCGTTGGGTACCTTTTTTATTTAATCTTCTGAAGTTCGAGAATGGCATTCAGTGCTTGTTCCGCCTTCTCTTTAGGCACAAAAATATGGTCGTGGTAATATGCTGCTATTACATTTGCGCTAATGTTTTTCTCTGTAAGTTTAGCCGAGAAAGCAGCTGTCAAGCCCACTGCATCTAAACTGGAATGTATATTGAGAGTAATAAGCCTGTAAACAGACTGGCAATCTATATCTTTGCCTATGGCATCTTTCAGGTCAAGAATGAAGGTCATACCTTCTTTCTCCTGAAAAAAACCGACCGGGTTTAATTCACGCATTTTATCCCAATCAAATGTCGGGAAAGAGCAAAAAACAAAGTCACGTTTATCCAATACAGGTTCCATATTGGATAATAATATATCTAAATCTTTAATACCTGACATGAGTTCAAATAGTGATGATTGCGCAAATATAACAAATATAAACAGTTACAAAACTCTTTCCCATGAAATTAATTTTCTATATTTGGAGGCAAGAATCTTATTTATTTAAGTTTATGAACTTTCTAATATTCAGGTACAATGAAACACGATAATTCTTTTCTG
>OGUQ01002470.1_pt1 | contig 12695 bp, 15 predicted proteins | sample 1574701 | NCBI WGS metagenome assembly OGUQ01 (sample SAMEA2582087, study PRJEB24529) | metagenome | biome: Human gut stool | place: China | collected 2011 | reverse complement strand
TTCAGGCTCATAGGATACCAGCCAGTAAGCGGCCCCCATCAGGATCGTATCTGCAATAAAAGCAGCCAGAACCCCACTCCATATATTCCTTTTCAAAAACGGACAACGAATAAATCCCCAGCTCGCTCCCACCAGTTTCATCGTATGTATCAAGAAACGTTTCGAGTAGATAGCCAGCCGGATTGTATTATTAATCAGCGCAAAAGAGATAAATGTCAACATCACGGCCAATGCCAGCAGAACAAGACTGATATTACGGATATTTTCATTTACCGCGTCGATCAAGTCTTTCTGATAAAGCACATCCTGTATATTGGTATTTCTTTTAATCAATTTCTCTATTTTCGCAATACTGTCGGAGTTCGCATAGTCCGAATGCAATTTAATTTCTATTGAAGCCGTAAACGGGTTATACCCCAAAAACTCTTGCGGATCGGTCCCCATGGCTTCCGTCTGCTCTTTCAATGCCTGTTTTTTCGAGATATATTCTGTTTCTTTCACAAAAGGTTCATTATTCAGCCGTTTCTGAAGCTTCAGAATATCTGTCTCCTTCATATCATCACTGATAAGCACGGAAAAATTAATATTTTCCCGCACATAAACAGACAAATTATTGGCCGCCAATACAAAGAACACCACAAGCCCCAGTAACAGCAATACCAACGTGGTACTGATACTGGAAGTGATGAACTGCATATCAAAATATGACACAGCGTTATTTCTGCTTTTACTCTTCATCAGCGTTTCTTTCTGAATACATAAATCATCGAACTACTCCGTTCCTTTTTAGCCTGGGCACTCAACCATGCCGCCGTTCCGGTCCACATGCCTTTCACAAAGGAGTATGCACTACCTTTATGTTTCTCCGTCAGCATCGATACATAGAAAGCATCGAACGGCATCGGATGACGGGCTGCCAGAATAAATCCGTGCTTCGACCCGAACTGCTGAATCGTGGCAGGCGTAAAATGCCATAAATGACGGGGTACATCATAAGCAGCCCAGTACTTCCCGTATTTCATCGCATCATACGACGAGCAATTAGGCACAGCCACTATCAATACCCCTTTCTCGGTCAACAGTTCACGTAACAATTCCCACGTTTCGTCCAAATGTTCCAAGTGCTCCATGACGTGCCACAACGTGATTACATCGAACGTTCCCGGAACTAATTCTTTCAATGCAGCCTCCGGCCTCACATTCAGCCCGAAATGTTCGCGTGCAAAATTACGGGCTTGTCCGCTCTTTTCCACGGCCTCTACTTCCCATCCCTTGTTTTGCATCGTATGGGCAAAGTAACCGGTACCTGTACCGATATCCAGTATCCTCCCGGTTTTTCGATGAGACTCTTTCATCACCAAACGCGCCTTTCTTCCAAGCATATACTGACGTACATGATGGTAAATGGCATTCATGGCACCTTTCTTCGTGTCCGAATGGGAAATATAATCAGGTGTTTCGTAATATCTGCCTATTTCCGCCTCTACCGGGACTCCTTGCGTAAAAATAAATCCGCAATCTTCGCAGGTGTACAAGTCAAACTGTTCACCGGAAGCATAAAAATCCGTACAGGTCATAGCACGTTTCAAATGTGCGCCCCCACATAGCGGACAGGCATTTATAGTGAGTTTATTCATTGGTTTTATCTGCATATTTAAGTGTACCCCGAAACGTCAGGACACACTCCACCCGAATTTGGTGCAAAATAACAAATAAAAAGTGACGAATAGGCATTTCCTTAAGGAGGTTTAACAATAATGGCAAGGCAACTGTTCGTTCATAGCAATCATTCCCACTTCACATCTCCTTTTTCATAAGTAAATATACGCTCTGCCGTCTTTCCTTTCCAGCGACAGTTTTTCAACATCAGCAATGCTCCCCGGGGCACTCTCTCAAATACAAGATACCCTTTATGATCAGCTTGCTTACGCTCCACAGTCTTCCAACCATTATCCCAATATCTTAACTCAAATTCATCCGGACAGAACAACTGTGTTTTCAGGTAAGAAGTCATTCCAATATGACTGACCATATACTCTTTTCCCAGATCTATATCTACCAGCCTTTCTGCCATTCTGCCTCTATAGCCCGTCGCCCCCAAACCATCGGTTATCATCCCGGGCACTTCATTCCTTCCGGTAGCTCTCATCGGAGTAATTATCCTCACATTCCCGATCCGTCCTTCTTCCGTATAAAAAGAAAGCTCCCCCAAAGCAATGCTATCCGACGGTAATAATAACCTTACAAAACGGTAAGGTAATCGTGCGGACACCTTCCGTACAACCGACTGCAGAGCCAGCGAGTCCGTCCATCTGCACAGTTCTTCTTCTGATTTTCCATCAAGTAATCCTACTATCCGGCTTCCTTTCATACACCCCAGATATTCCCTATTCTGATCATAAGCCGGCGCTCCCGTCACCATCCTCACGGCAACCTCCTCTGTTCCTTCATTTCCGCTCAGCTTCTCCATCGTTCCGTCATTCCGCAATCTGAAAGGTTCTGCTGCGGGCAATAATCCTCCCCGCTTGTAATAAACGGGTAAATAAACCATGTCCTTACCCATTTCCCGAAAGACAGCCCTCCCGTTTTCTACCTTTCCCCACTGCACAGGGTGCCAGTCCTGATATCCGAACACAGCTAAATACGCATATTTCACCCCTTGAGGCGCCTCACCTGTCAACTCCACCGTTACATCGGCCGTTTCAAAATACTCCGAAGAAACATCCACCTTTTTCACACTACGAAATAGCTCCGGAATATCAGCTTTATCCACCTCTACATCTGCCAACGGTCCTTCAATATGATTTGAGTAGGTATATCTGTATACCTTCGGAAGGCGGAATCTTCCCCAAAGTTCATCATCATCCCGGTTATTATAAATCCGCTTATATTTCCAGCGATCATTATCCCAAAACGCCTCAAAAGCATGCGATTCCCCGTTTATTAGCACCACATTCCAGGTATGCGAATTATTTCGGTTTCCCCATGCCGGAACAAAGTCAATGGCAACCGGAATCCCCAATGATGATAATAACAAAGAGTTATACCAACAGCGCTGTGCACATAACCCATGACGCATCTTCTCAAGAGTCGCCGCATTCCATATCGGAATCTTCGTCCCCCAAAAACTGGAATGAGTCAGATACTTATATTCATATAACAACGAATCGATCTCTTGTTGCCAATCCTTTCCCTCTTTCACAAAATACTTTCCCTGATGCCGTTTGTTGAACTCCCGGCGTGCATTGTCAATCAATAAGCCATTCTGTCGCCTATAAGGCAGTATATACTCACAAAAATCTTCAAACGAACAGTTTCTTGAATGCACATTCTCCACCCATGCCCGAAATGCCAGATCAATTTCCCGGATTAAATCTTCCGCCTTCATGCGGGTAATATCATAGTTAAGTTCCTGCCTTACCCGATGTCGATTACTAAAATCCTTCCAAAGACTATCTACCTGTTTCCCCCATTCCGTTCCTACCCGATAGTCATACTTTTGTCCCAATGAATCATAAGCCTCGTAAAAAGCAGAACAATCCTGCTCTACTATCGGATTAGCTCCATAACTTCCGGGCATATTGCCAATCAAGAAGCGTGCCGCCTCCAGCTTCCGGCCATCTCCTTCATAATGCTTCAGCACCGCTTCAAGTTCATTACGGTTATTGCCCGAAAGGGATAAGGCCTCCTCCACTTGTCTGTCTCTGCCCCCGCATGAGCAGACAAGCGGAAGCAAGCCTAACCCAATATATTTCATAATTTTCATATTCATATAACTCTTTTCACCACGGAGCATCACAGAGCCTTTTATTAATAATCAACGATTTAAAATCGCCTCCGTGCTACCCTGTATCCTCTGCGGTGTTCAGATTACATGTTAAAACGATAAATGATAATTTTATCTTCAAAGTTCCGAACTCCATAGATATGAGTTCCATCAATACAGAAATTACCTATAGGAAAAGGTAACACATATTTTTTCACTTTATTCCCATCCCAATCAAAACAGAACAGTTCATTAGACGCAAAGTCTGTTTTTGCAGCCTCATTGTAATTTTGTAAAAAGAGTGAAAAACAAATCAAGTCATCCGAGACTGCTATATTTTTTATTCCTCCAATACTTTGGTTATAATCAATTGCATAACCGCCTCCCTTCTTCCAGGTTTTCGGAATATGCTTAAAAGGACTCACATAGACACGATTTATTCCATCGTCAGAAACACGATAAATTTCGAAAATATCAGAAGCACGTATTGAAAGCACAAATTTGGATTGTTTACTATTTGCCTTCAATATACCTCCGAAAACGGTACCCTTCTCTAAACCGGACACCTCACCCGCATCGAAAGGAAGCTCTGCCACATTAGGTATAATATGATTCTGTGAGTCAAGAGCTCCCCAATAACCTTCCTTAAACCCGCCTGTTACTATTTTTTTATTGCCAACAGCATTAATTTCCAAAACCCTGAAATCCACATTATAAGGATAAGCCTCCCTTGTTATATCCGGATGTTCTTTTTTGCTTAAGATATCGGATATTAATACCGAAATCCTTTCTTTCTTCATTCGATCCAGAAAAACAATTCTCGAGTCAACGATTTCAAAACCAGACCCAAAATCTATAAACTCTTCTGGCCCTTCGCCTGTACGCCCCCATTGAGATAATAGCTCCCCATTATTTACATTAATAAATGAAAATGCATATTCATCCATTGCATGCTGGAGAATTAAAATACTGTCTACTATTTCCATATTCATTATAGCTCCCCAAGGAGCATTTTCATCTGAACAAATAAGATTATAGTCTACAATTTCGCATACTGTGTCAAATGAATAGACCGAACCAACATCGTTCTTTCTACATGAGAAAAATACAAAACACAATGAAAGAAATAAGATATATTTTTGTTTCATCTTCGTTACTTTTAAACAACTAACGTATATTTCATTTTTAAAGTATATCAAGCAAGCCCGTAACACCCTAACAAAAAAGTCAGTTTAACCGATAACAATAATAATGATAACGCTCTTCTCCACCATCCGTTTCCTTTGTCATCAGGCAGAGTCGTTCATCATTACTATCCACCGAGATGCATACACCCCATCTATCCAGTATCACTTTCTTTACAGCACGTCCTTCCCAATCAAATACATAAACTTCATTTGCTATCGACTTATTTTTCCCAATTTGCCCCACTGTAAAGCGCATAAACATAGTTTTCAGTTGCTACCCCACGAAGAAATCCTTTAGGAGAATCGGCAGAGACATCAACAGAAGACACTTCGTTAGTAGATTGATTCTCAAATAACGGCGTATACGTATTCAAATGTACTACACTTTCCAGGCACGTGTCATTTACCACTTTCTGAATAGATAATAAATCGCACTCATACGCCAAGTAAGCAAAACGTTTTTTATCCGGCTTCATAATAAGATCGGAACAACAAATAGTTTACATCCCGATTTACCGCTTGCTCTGTTTGTGGAAAAGGGAGATATTGATTTAAAATCTCTTTCTGATTGCATTTCGCTATCAGGCCACTTTCAAAAGTCCCACTCCCGTAAAATATGGAATCCGAATATGCATATACCCTATTCATTCCTAACTTAGGAGCTGAAACACAATCTATCTTTGAAAGACTGCCTTGAGCTAAACTATCAATTTGAAAAGAACTTATAGTTTGCAAAGACTGATCATACAGTACCAAAGAACGCTTGCCCATATCTACATACATTTGGGATATAGATAGAAAATCATCCGGCCCCATGCCTTTATTTCCAAAAGCAACCATCTCTTTCCCTGTATTCATGTTATAAACATGCACCATCGGATTGGCAGTCCAATCTATTAGACACAGAGTGGAATCATAAGAACACACCAGATAGGGAGCTAATAGTTCCTTGTTTAAACTAACTTCCTTATCACTCTTAAGCGATTGTTCTAAAGGAAAATCATACACAGTTTTTTCTTCCCTGCCACAAGAAGAGAAAGAAAGTAAAATTACAAATAAAACGACTAAATTAAATCTCATATTATTCACATTTATTCTATAAAGTCACTATCCCACTTCAATCAGGCAAATGCTTCCACAACTCTGCCAAATCGACAGATTCTATATTACAATCCACATCTAATAGATACATCTTGGATTTGGTAAACACAAATGATCTTATTTTAAACGGAAACTTAAATTTTACAATAGGAACTCCATCTTTATTAAAAACCAGCAAATGAGTGGGGACTAAGGCTGAAGTATCATTCTCTTGATCCATTGTTATATCAGGTTTCCCTATATACGTCGCAAAAATATAATTCTGATAAACCCTGATATCACCAAAGCCCAAAAGATGTTTGTATTTATCTAATGAAATCCCATTTGCTGATTTTTGGATTATTGGAGATATATACATCCTCTCAAATACTGGTTTTATCTCTTTTTCAGATAAAATATCATAAGCAGCCATATAAGAAAAGTCATTAGAAGCATAATAAACCGTATTATCATCTATACATAAATGACCAATAAAAGGAGCGAGCTTATTATTTGCATTTTCCTCAATGTCTATCGGCACCCGTGCAAAAGTGGTAAGTGTATCCAAACTTTCGTCTAACAATGTAAACAAATGTTCTTTTCCAAATAAACGGGCCCCTACAAATAAACCACTTTGTAGACGACAAATCTGATAATAAAATTCTGAATTCATTTTAGGACTAACATCTTCAAGACACTTATATTGCAAACTATCATTATGATTTGATAGTAAATAAGTCATTCGCCTTGTCCTAGAACGTTCAGAAACATAAATAGTATCATTGCAATGTCCTATATATCCAGGAGTGATACATTCTCCAAAACCATTTCCTTTTTGCAAGAAGTGTCCCAGTTCGGAAGCATTCGATTCACATAAAACCAATGCTCCAGACGAAGGATCTCCATTGAAAAGAAAGAATAATGAATCAATCATTTCAAAAGGAAATGCACCTCTAGCAATTACTTCGTCTTTATTAATCCTATTAGTTTTAATATCTATAGAATTCATTGACAGAATATTTGCTATATGCTCTTTCTTATCTGAACAAGAACAAACAAGAATTAAAATAAAAAACGATACAATTTTATTCATAATAATAAATTAGGGGATAAAATATACTAGTCAAAGCTAATATTCCTATCCCCACTTTTTATAAGAATCAGTACTTTGTTTTTTGGTCAAAATAAGTTTCTAGATAATTCCCATTTGGGGTCACTATCAAAACAGAGCAATAACGATTAGATGCACTGACACAATCCTCATCATTAATCTCAGAACCAGCTAATGCCTCTACATTGGCCATCGTCAAATCCGACATGATACTTTCTACTCTCTGTGACTGATATATATTGTAGCCTGCAAAAGTTGCGACTACAGCGACTATCAGGGCCGCAAAAATCTTTTTACTCATAATCCACTTTTATGATGTTAATTATTTTCTTATTTGCCGTGTCTCTCTCTCGGGTAGCCACCTCCTCCGTAGAAAAAGTAAATGCTACATTTACTCTTTCTAATTAATTTTTCGCTATCTTCGTGCCGGGCAACCTCCTTTTTTAAAGGTTATCCGGGAGTGGACGATTCTAAGACTTTTCTCGGACGTAGATCGTTCCACTCCTTTCTAACCCCAATTAATAATGCAATGAATGATTATAATGTGATAAGATTTATATAAAAGAGTCCTCACTCCCCAAGACTAAATCCTTGAACCACATATTCTACTTTGATATGGTTAATAGGACAATCTACAGATCCGTCACCTAAGCAACCTAAATTGGTAACGTGTTCACCACCGGCAAGCGCCTCTACATTTTGCAAGAATAAGGAATTTACTCTCTTAGGAGTTTTCGCGGCAGGCCAATACCCGACCAGGGCTATTAAACCAAGCCCAAAGATCAATTTCATATAGTTTTTCATGGTTTCAAAGTATAAGTGTTAATAAGTGGCAGCAAAGGTAAAAAGAGATTTTGGATAAACTGCTATCAATTTTATTGCCATTTATTGCCATTTATGTCAAATCATTATCAACAAGGTCGTCTATGAACAACATACGATAACGATCGCTTCCAAAACGCCTGAAACAAACACCACAACCAGCTTGCTCTAATCTCTTCCCTAATTTGTTTCCGGCAGAACAAAACGTATTTATCTGAACGTTCGATTGACCTTTCCAAATAAACTTAATAATATCCTCATCAGTCACAGTATAATCGGGAGCATCTAAAAAAAGCTTTAGAATCTGACACTGTTGGGGGGACAAAGACATTTTCTTGCCATTACAATTAAGAACTCTATTCTGGGCATCAAAAACAACTCCATAACGTAAACCATATAGTTGTCCTTCTACTTTACAAATTTGCTTTATTAGAGGTGCCTTTTTTTCCGGAGATGTTTCTTTTTCAACTATTATCTCACGAATCACCTCTTTCTCAACAACGACTTCCTTTTCAACGACAACCTCATAAGGAACCTCTTTTAATTCCGGCGGGCGATTCACCATTTTATAATAAAAGCAGATAAATAAAAGCATCAATAACAAACAAATTACAATCCATCCAAAAGGTTGCCAATGATACCATAATATTGTTTTCCAACTAAAAGCTAAAAGACCGATGACCTCTATCTCACAACGATTACCTATATATGAAGTTATAATCCCAGAAGAAGTATCCCACACACCATCGTGACTTGATGAACTAATAATCTTTCCTTGAAGATTTTCCATCCGCACATGTATAGTGGACTCTGTATCAATGTGATCTTTCTTAAGCATACTCTGCCAATGTTCATTTAAAGAATCCGGCAATAAATGGGATTTCTCACATAATATAGAGTGTATTGACCGGTTTCTCAGGTTCTGAGAAATGTTCTTTTTACTTTTCAGGGAATCAACCTCATACTCTTTTTTCCCCTCTTCTGTGATAATGCAAATTTTCAAAGGTAAAGTATCAGATGAACTCTCAGAAAACAGATGAAATAGATTTAAATTTCTTTCTTTTCTTTCTATCTCTTCTTGAAGCATCTGTACGAATAGCCTCTCCGCCTGTTGATGTACAGCCACCTTATTTCGTTGATAGAAATAGGCTCCAACCAATAGTGATAGGATTATCACTCCAATAACACACGAAAGCAATTTATTTTTTGTCATTTCGATTTATTTTACTGACAAAAATAATATTATTTCCTAACAAGAAGCTAAAATATAGAAAAAATTAAATAACAAATTTAGGGATATACAAAACAGTTTGTAAGTATTCTGTTCATTTCACACGCAAACAAGAACTCTTGTACGAGTCAACTAATTCCAATATTCCTCCAAGATAGATTGCATTCAGTACCGTTTCAAATTCATCACGGTTATTGCCCGAAAATAACAAAGCCTCCTCCCGCTTGTCTGTTCCACCCCTGCATAAAGAAAGATTTGAAAAACAAAAAATATACATATCAAGCAACCCCGTAACACCCTAATAAAAAAGTCAGTTTAACTGATAACAATAATAATGATAACGCTCTTCTCCACCATCCGTTTCCTTTGTCATTAGGCAGAGTCGCTCATCATTACTATCCACCGAGATGCATATATCCCATCTATCCAGTATCACTTTCTTTACAATAGTACCTCCTTCCCATTCCAATTTTTAACAAGTTTTTCAAGTTTTTCCTTCTCGGTCTGCTGGCATGAGATTAGAAAGAAAAAACAACCTAACACCAGTATAAGATTTTTCATTTAAAATAAAATTTGATTAAACAGGGGTTATCATCTTCTAAACGCTCTTCCAGCTTCTTATATTCCTCCGGAGGAAGCACTTTTTCATAGTTTGGAAAGTCTTCATTGAAAACAATACAAGTCAGGAAATCTTCATTTAAGGCTAAAGGATGGAGCAAAACACCCTCCGCTGTTTTCTCAAAAAAGAAACTCTTGCCGTCATCCTTTCGATAAAACAGATTTATCCGATGCCGAAGGCCAAACGTCAACATGGTATAATAATATTTTTTATTCTGAAATTGATGCCTTAATAAATAAGGTACAGTAGAATCACGTAAACACTGCAACATTAATTTATATTCCTCAACCTTTTGATCCTCTAATAAAGTGAATCCATACTTCAAATCAAGATTATCTTTTCCAAAATCCCAACGGTATGCAACCCGTAAGCTATCTGTCCTTACTTCATATACTTCATTTTGATAAGGATTCGAAAAATATACTTTATGTTCATAATTATAAAAAGGTTTAGAATTCAGAGTAGTGAGAACGGGAGGGACATGCCAAAATTCTTTCATATTCTTGAAAGACTCTTTAGAAATAACGCTGATACAATTTTCATTCTCAGAAGCAGGTAATGTCCATGTAACGAAATACTTACTATCCAGTTCCTCTATCAATTGATAATTAGACCTCGTTGGCAGTTTTATTTCTTTTATGAATTTTCCATCCAGAGAATACACATAAAGAGAACCAAATGGAGATAGCATATACACTGCATTTTCTTTTTCTTTAATAACGGCATCGTATATTTCACGATACTCTCCGGGGCCTTGTCCCTTTTTACCTATTTTATGCAAAAGGTGCCCTTCTTCATCAAAAGAAAACACAGCCGGAACCCCTTCATCGACAATATAATATCCGTTATCTTTTATAATAACTTTTACAGGCCTTACAAGAAAGGAACTATCATTGGTTTCCAATGGAATGACAGATATTTTAGAAAATAATTCTTCTGTTGGAACAGGGCGTTCAACCAAATCGACATGTAATACTTCACAGTCGGTTTTATCTCCAGTGCTTTTACATGAAAAAAGTATAAACAAGAGAAGTGTTAACAAGATATTCTTCATAATTTTATTACATTAAATTAACAATACAGGAAGTTATACCAAGAAAATTGTAGTAATCATCTCCTCTCCTGTATTTTAAAAAAGGAAATGAAGAAACTCTAAACTTTGGGTATAACTTCTTCTTAATAGTTAGCAGGCACAAGAATATGTTTGACTACCGTCAAAATGACAGTTTCCCTAATCATCATAAACCTTGTAGCAACGTCCTACTCCATCAGAACACGTATGGGAGCAAGGATATTTCGGGTAGCCACCTCCGCCGTAGAAAAAGTAAATGAATCCTCACTCCCCAAGACTAAATCCTTGAACCACATGTTCTACTTTGATATGGTTAATAGGACAATCTACAGACCCGTCACCCAAGCAACCTAAATTGGTAACGTGTTCACTGCCGGCAAGCGCCTCTACATTTTGCAAGAATAGGGAATTTACTCTCCTAGGAATTTTCGTGGTAGGCCAATACCCGATCAAGACTATTAACCCAAAGATTAATTTCATATAGTTTTTCATGGCTTCAAAGTATAAGTGTTAATAACTGGCAGCAAAGGTAAAAAGAGATTTTGGATAGTCACAACCAGCTTGCTCCAATCTCTTCCCTAATTTGTTTCCGGCAGAACAAAACGTATTTATCTGAATACTCGTTTCGCCTTTCCAAATAAACTTAATGATATCCTCATCACTCACCGTATAATCGGGAGCATTTAAAATAATAAATTGAAAAATATTACACAGATTGAACATCCAGACACCGCTGATTCAAAAACTCTATAGCCAATGCTCTTCAGCCATTGCTGCTTACTGTTTCTTTGAAAAGAAGCCTGCCATTGATGTATGTTTTATCAAGCTCCAACCAATGGTGATAGGGTTATCACTCCAATGACATGTGAAAGACCTACCAATCTGAGTCGTTTCATTGAAAACAACATATTTAGGTATTACCCCTTCGGCAATACCATATTTAGGCTCGTAAATATAAAGTATCTTTGCCAATGATAAGGAACAATTATCATCCAAATCAAACAATTCCAATACTCCTCCAAGATAGGTTGCATTCAACATCTTTGTCCTGTCAGGTCTTAATTTGGTTTTGGTATTGCTACAGAAAACTGACCAGACTTCTTCGTCATCGTTCGTATTTACACAATCTGAGAAAGAATTGTATAATTGAGTAATCTTTCCATCTTTTAATAATCCAAACCGAAGGCCCTTATGATTTGCTTTTACAAGAAAGTTTGAATCTTTAAGAGAAAGCATATCATAGACTATTGTAGGCACTTCGGCTTGAGGCAAGCTATCATAATTCACCTGTATAACCTCAGATTTCAATGAATCTTTTAAAAAAGAAGAAACATCATATTTCACTATTTTACGTAATGACGTATCGTAGGCATACATGGTTTCCCTATCTTCAGATAAATTGAACGATTCCACATTTATAAAATCAGCAGGACCTTGCCCTTTTTCTCCAAATGATTTTATGGGTACACCCTTTAGAGTAAACAGATGGAAGAAATTATTATTAACATTATCCAATACCAGTAGCATTGAGTCTATACATTCTATTTGCAAAGGATACGAAAATAAAAACGTATCATTTAAAACAACCAGTTCTCGCGATATGCTATCGCTACAAATCACTCTGTTTGAAAACTCAATCTTCTCTTTTGTCGAGTGACATCCTAAAAGAATAGTCTCTATTAAGATCAATATACTGATATATTTTCCCATGATCTTTTTAATTTAGAGCTGACTAAAGAGTTCTGCTATAAGTATTTGAAATCCCCCCTTTCCTAAATCGATTCCTCTTTCAAGAAGAAATACTGAA
>OGUQ01002464.1_pt1 | contig 12718 bp, 6 predicted proteins | sample 1574701 | NCBI WGS metagenome assembly OGUQ01 (sample SAMEA2582087, study PRJEB24529) | metagenome | biome: Human gut stool | place: China | collected 2011 | reverse complement strand
CCCCCCCCAGCCATTTCTTCAATGATATTTGGTCCAAAGGTTCGGAAAACGACATCCGGAACTCGGAATACAACATCATCCGCGACGTGCGTATCGATAATCCGGAATCTCCGGCTTTCGGGCAATGGCTGGTAAAAGACGGTTATTACAAACAGCTTGACTCGATCCGCCAGTGGTATCCGCTGATGACAAAGATTTCTCGTGTTAACAACTTCCCCGAAGAATTCTACCAGAAAGACGCAAACGGTAATCCTTTGATGACTCCTTTCGGCGAACATCTGGTAATCAACAGTGCGAACGGCTCCTATAAAGACGTTTACTTGTTCCGCCTTGCCGAAACCTACCTACTGAGAGCGGAAGCGTATGTCAACAAGGGTGACCAGGCAAAAGCGGCAGCCGATGTCAATACGGTTCGTAGTCGTGCAAATGCCGATCCGGCACAACCGGCAGAAGTAAACATCGACTATATCCTGGACGAACGCCTACGCGAGTTGTATTGCGAAGAACTCCGCATGCTGACTTTATGTCGTATGGGTAAACTTGCCGACAGGAACCGAAGATATAACCCCAGAACAGGCATGAGTATAGAGGATTATCATAATCTCTGGCCAATCCCCTACTCGGAAATCGAACGGAATGTATATGCCACGATCGAACAAAATCCGGGATATTAATTCATTTTAAATCTTTAAAGTGTCCGGATGAATTGCATATCTTTGCATCTGGACACTTTTTTGTATAATCTTAAAAATACCATGTATATGCGCACTATTTCTTATCTGATCTCATTCTTGTTGCTGGCCGCGTGCACGGGAACACCCTCAAAAGCACCACTCACCTTGTGGTACGACAAGCCTGCCCAAAACTGGGACGAGGCACTCCCCATCGGGAACGGCCGTGCGGGAGCAATGGTTTTCGGAGGAGTTGAGAAAGAACAACTTCAACTGAATGAAAACACGTTATACAGCGGGGAACCGTCAGTCGTTTTCAAAGATGTGAAAATAACACCGGAGATGTTCGACAAAGTTGTCGGGCTGATGAAAGCCGGAAAATACAAGACAGCTTCCGACCTGGTTTGCAAGAACTGGCTGGGACGCCTGCACCAATATTACCAACCGTTCGGAGACCTGCATATCCAAAACAACAAGCCGGGAGATGCTGCCGGATACAAACGGGCATTAAACATCTCGGATGCGGTTGCCACAACAGTCTATAAACAAAACGGAGTGAAATACGAACGGGAAGTATTCGCTTCCCATCCGGACAATGTGATCGTCATGCATCTGAAAAGCGATACACCGAATGGCATCGACATCTCGCTCGATTTCACATCACCTCATCCGACAGCCCAGCAAAAAGGGACTGACGACCGTCTGATCCTGCACGGACAGGCTCCCGGCTATGTGGAACGGCGTACATTCGAGCAAATCGAACAATGGGGCGACCAATACAAACACCCTGAACTCTACGATGCGAACGGCAAACGCAAGTTCGACAAACGGATGCTTTACGGCGACGAGATCGGCGGGAAAGGTATGTTTTTCGAAGCCCAGTTGAAACCGGTCTTCCCTAAAGACGGGAAATGTGAGATTACCGACGCCGGTATCCATATATACAACACGGACGAAGTCTATTTCATACTCAGTATGGCAACAAGTTTCAATGGTTTCGACAAAAGTCCGAGCCGGGATGGTATCGATCCTTCGGCCAAAGCAGCCAGCATTCTGGAAAAAGCCCTTTCCTATGACTATCAGACACTGAAACAACGCCATACGGAAGATTACCGTTCCCTTTTCGACCGAGTCGATTTCGAACTGTTTTCCTCTCCCGAACAAAAGGCGATGCCGACCGACAAACGTCTCGAACAGTTTGCCGGAAACGCCGATCCCGACTTGGCAGCTCTCCTGTTCCAATTCGGACGTTACCTGATGATCAGCGGATCACGTCCAGGCGGACAACCTTTGAACTTGCAAGGAATCTGGAACAAAGACACAATTCCAGCCTGGAACTGCGGCTATACGATCAATATCAACACAGAAATGAACTACTGGCCGGCCGAACTCACCAATCTGTCGGAATGCCAGGAACCTCTTTTCCGAATGATCCGGGAACTGTCTGTCTCCGGTGCCGAAACAGCCCGGAATATGTATAACCGCCGTGGTTGGGTGGCCCATCATAACACATCCATCTGGCGAGAGTCCTTGCCGAACGACAACGTGCCGACAGCTTCTTTCTGGCCGATGGTGCAAGGGTGGTTGTGTAGCCACTTATGGGAACACTACCAGTTCACACAGGATGAAACATTCCTGAAAAACGAGGCCTATCCGTTGATGAAAGGGGCTGCCGAGTTCTTTGCCGACTGGCTGATAGACGATGGCAACGGTCATTTGGTGACTCCGGTAGGTGTCTCTCCGGAAAACCGCTTCATCACGGAAGACGGACAAACGGCAGCCATGAGTATGGGACCGACCATGGACATGGCCATTATCCGGGAAACTTTTACCCGCACGATCGCCGCTTCGGAAATGTTCAATCTGGATGAATCGTTTCGCAATGAATTGAAAGATAAATTAGCACGCCTGTTACCCTATCAAATCGGAAAGCGTGGACAACTACAGGAATGGATATATGACTTCAAGGAATGGGAACCTCAACACCGCCATTTCTCCCACTTGTACGGTTTCCATCCGAGCGACCAGATCACACCGGACAAAACACCGGAACTGTTCAATGCAGTCCGCAAAACACTCGAACTGCGGGGCGACTTGGCTTCCGGCTGGTCGATGGGCTGGAAAATAAACTGCTGGGCACGCTTGTTAGACGGCAACCACGCCTACAAGATCATCGCCAACCTGTTCAATCCTGTCGGATTCGGAAACAGTGCACATAGAGGAGGAGGGCTCTTCCGAAACTTACTGTGTGCACACCCTCCTTTCCAAATCGATGGAAATTTCGGCTATACGGCAGGTGTCGTTGAAATGTTATTGCAAAGCCATGCCGGATACATCCATCTGTTGCCTGCTTTGCCCGATGTATGGGCAGAGGGCTCTGTTTCCGGCCTGAAGGCACGGGGCAACTTCGAGATTACGATGAACTGGAAGAATGGAAAATTGACAGAAGCCAATATCCATTCGCTGTCTGGGAAAAGCTGTACACTCCGTGCCAGACAAGCATTCACGGTCAAATCGAACGGTAGAACCATAGCTACATCCACCCCGGTCCGGTCAAACGGTAAAGAATATTTCCAAGCGACATTCGAAACGCAAAAAGATGGAACATATCTAATCACACAATAAACACGAAGAAATGAAACAAGCATTATCATTGATCGGAGTTTCCTTTTTATCTGTTGTCAGTTCACTGGCAGCAGATAAAAAGCCCAATATCATTCTGATTCTTGCCGACGACATGCGAGCTTCAGGAATGAACTTTTTAGGAAAAGAACAAGTCCAAACGCCCAACCTGGATAAATTGGCAGGAGAAAGTACAGTCTTCACCAACGCCCACATCATGGGTGGTACATCCGGAGCCGTCAGTATGCCAAGTCGGGCCATGCTAATGACCGGAAAATATCTTTATAACCTCGAAAAACAGGGAGCAACAATCCCGAATTCGCACACGATGATAGGTGAAACCCTTCAGAAAGCCGGCTATAATACATTCCATACCGGTAAATGGCATAGTAGCTATGAAGCCCTGAACCGTTGCTTTAAAGAAGGGAAAGCCATCTTTTTCGGAGGCATGTGGGATCACTGGAATGTTCCCTTGTACGATTACCATGCAGATATGAATTACGGAAAACGTCGTCCGGTCATCCATAACCAGGCAAAATCGAACAAAGTAGAATATGAAATAGGAGAATATATGTATTCAGGAAAGCATTCCGTAGATATTTTCACCCATGAAGCCGTCGAATATATTCAACAACAAAAAGATAAAAACCAGCCGTTCTTCTTGTCGGTAGCCTATATGTCTCCCCATGACCCTCGGAGCATGCCGGATGAATACATGCAGCTTTACGACCAGAGCCAAATACAACTTCCACCCAATTTTATGGAAAAGCACCCGTTCGATAACGGAGAATTAGAAATACGTGACGAAATATTGGCTGCTATTCCCCGCCGTCCGGATGAAATCAAAAAACATATCAGGGAATACTATGCCATGATCTCCCATGTAGACAAACGCGTAGGCAACATTATCCAAACTCTGAAAGATAACGGGTTATATGAAAACACAATCATCATATTTGCAGGAGACAACGGGTTGGCAGTCGGACAACACGGCCTGATGGGGAAACAGAATGTATACGAACATAGCGTCGGCGTCCCTTTGATGATCAAAGCTGCCGCACAGCATACCGGTAAAAAGACCGCAGACCTATGTTACTTGATAGACGTATTCCCAACCCTTTGCGACATGCTCCAACTACCTGTACCCCAATCGGTAGACGGTATCAGTCTACTTTCTTCCTTAGATGGGAAAGAGCCTGTCCGCGACTACCTATATTACAGCTATATGGATAATCAACGCGGCATTTCCGATGGAACCTGGAAGTTGATTGAATATCATGTGAATGGGAAACGCACGACCCAGTTATTCAATCTGAAAAACGATCCTTGGGAGAGGAACGATCTCAGCGGACAAAAGAAATACGAAAAAACAATCCAGCGTCTTCGCGAAAAGATGGCTGAAGAGCAGAAGAGGACAAATGATACATCTGTTTTCTGGAATAATTTCAGTTATTAATTATGTTTTCGCGCACACTCCATGTTTATTTAAAAATAAACTTCTACTTTTGTGGTCTGAACACATTATAAACCATCGATATGGATAAGAAAGTAATAACCTTTGGAGAAATCATGCTTAGACTGGCCACTCCAGACTATCTCCGTTTTTGTCAAAGTGATAAATTGAATGCTACCTTTGGTGGCGGTGAAGCTAATGTTGCCGTATCACTGGCAAACTATGGTATTGCAACCGAGTTTGTAACCCGTTTACCTAAAAACGACATTGCGCGTGCTTGCGTAATGGACCTGCGTAAATACGGTGTAGGGACTTCTCACATCGTTTACGGCGGCGACCGTTTGGGTATCTATTTTCTGGAAACAGGTGCGGTAGCCCGTGCCAGCAAAGTCGTCTATGACCGCGCTCACTCGGCTATCTCCGAAATCCAACCGGGAATGGTAAACTGGGAAGAAGTATTCAAAGATGCATCCTGGTTCCACTGGACAGGCATTACACCGGCCATTTCACAGGGTGCGGCAGATGCTTGCCTCGAAGCTATCCAAGTGGCAAACCGTATGGGTATCCCCGTATCATGCGACCTTAATTACCGCAAAAATCTGTGGAAATATGGCAAAACGGCCTCTGAAGTGATGCCGGAACTGGTTGCAGGTTGTGACGTAATCCTTGGTAACGAAGAGGATGCGGAAAAGGTATTCGGCATTAAACCAGAAGGTTTCGACGTAACAGCCACAAACGGTGAAGTAAACGCTGCCGAATTCGAATCCGTTTGCACACAATTGATGGCTAAATTCCCGCGTGCAAAGAAAGTGATCATCACACTGCGCGGCGCTATCAATGCAAACCACAATACGTGGGGCGGCGTTCTCTATGCCAAAGGCAAACTGTACCAGTCTCGTCGTTACGACATTACTCATATCGTTGACCGTGTAGGTGGTGGAGACTCTTTCATGGGAGGTTTGATCTACGGTCTGCTGACTTATACGACAGACGACCAGAAAGCACTCGATTTCGCTGTCGCTGCATCTTGCTTGAAACACACGATCTACGGCGACTTCAACCAAGTGACAGTCGAAGAAGTTGAAAAGTTGATGAGTGGCGATGCTTCCGGACGAGTTTCAAGATAAGTGACAATTCAATCATAATTCATAATTCAGAAATCTTATCATGGCAAGATTCAATAAAATGCAGGTACTCGATGCGATCGTCAGCACAGGGATGGTACCTGTTTACTACAATAAAGATGTAGAAATCGCAAAGCAGGTTGTCAAAGCTTGCTACGAAGGTGGTGTCCGTGCATTCGAATTCACCAATCGCGGTGACTTCGCTCATGAAGTATTTGCCGAACTGATCAAGTTCGCTACAAAAGAATGCCCCGAACTGGTATTAGGCGTCGGATCTATCGTGGATGCCGGAACAGCTTCCCTATACTTGCAATTGGGTGCTAACTTCGTTGTCGGCCCATTGTTCAACCCGGAAATCGCAAAGGTTTGTAACCGTCGCTTGGTCCCATATACACCAGGATGCGGTTCCGTTTCGGAAATCGGTTTCGCCCAAGAAGTAGGTTGTGACCTGTGTAAGATTTTCCCTGCCGGAAACGTAGGCGGACCATCGTTCGTGAAGAACATCAAAGCTCCGATGCCTTGGTCTATGATCATGGCTACAGGCGCCGTAGAACCGACGGAAGAAAATCTGTCGGCCTGGTTTAAAGCTGGCGTGACTTGCGTAGGCATGGGTTCCAAGCTGTTCCCGAAAGAAATGATTGCAGCCGGCAACTGGGAGGCAATATCCACACTTTGCCGCGATGCACTGGCAACTATCAAGAAATATCGTTAAATGATTTCTGAATTATGATTTATGCGCCGATGATAAATCATAATTCAGAAATCTATAAATCATAAATCTAAAATCATAAATCATGAAATCCTTTCTCGATTCCAATTTCCTGCTCCAGTCCGAGACAGCTCAGAAACTGTATCACGAACACGCAGCCAAAATGCCAATCATCGATTATCACTGCCACTTGATCCCGCAACAGATAGCCGACAACTATCAGTTTGCCGACCTGACGGAAATATGGTTGGGTGGTGACCATTATAAATGGCGTGCGATGCGTGCCAACGGCGTACCTGAAACATACATCACTGGAGATAAACCGGCGTATGAAAAATTTGAAAAATGGGCTGAAACCCTGCAGTATGCCATGCGCAACCCTCTATATCACTGGACCCATCTTGAACTGAGCCGTATCTTCGGCATAGACAAGGTTCTGAATCCGTCCACCGCCCGCGAGATATACGACGAATGCACAGCCAAATTGCAAACACCGGAGTTCCGTGCCCAGGCAATCATGGAACGTATGAACGTGGAAGTCGTATGTACGACCGACGATCCGATCGATGATTTGAAATATCATACCCAGATCCGCCAAAGCAGTCTGAAAACCAAAGTGCTTCCTGCCTGGCGACCGGACAAGGCTATGGCAATCGAGAATGTCGATACATATAACGAATATCTGACCAAGTTGGAAGCAGCTGCCGACATGTCGATCCTCAACTTCAAAAACTTGATCGACGCTTTGCAGAAACGTCACGACTTCTTCGCGTCACAAGGCTGCCGCCTGTCCGACCATGGAATACTTACATTCTATGCCGAACCCTATACGGATGCTGAAATCGAGGCCATATTCCTGAAAGCACGTATGAAGAAAGAACTGACAGTCGAAGAAATCGACAAATTCCGTTCTGCCATGTTGTACGAATTTGCGGTTATGGATGCCAAAAGCGACTGGGTACAACAGTTCCACTATGGTGCAACCCGCAACAACAACGTCCGCATGTTTAAGCAATTAGGTCCCGACACAGGCTACGATGCAATTGGAGATGCAGAAGTCGCAGCTCCGCTAGCTCGCTTCCTGAGCCGTTTGGACGAAGAAGGCGTACTGGCAAAGTCTATCTTCTACAACCTAAACCCGCGCGATAACGAACTGCTGATGACAACGATCTACAGCTTTAACGACGGCACGGTTCCGGGCAAGATGCAGTATGGCTCCGGCTGGTGGTTCCTGGATCAGATTCACGGCATGGAAAAGCAGATGAACGCATTGTCCGACTTAGGATTGCTGAGCCGCTTCGTCGGAATGCTCACGGATTCACGCAGTTTCCTATCCTACCCGCGTCATGAATACTTCCGCCGCATCCTGTGTAACATCCTGGGCCGCGAAGTGGAAGACGGTCTACTGCCTGCATCCGAACTGCCGTTCATCGGTAAGATGGTCGAAGATATCAGTTACAATAATGCGAAAGGATATTTCAAGTTCTAAAAGAAACTTTCCTTAATTATAAAGGGCCGCGTCAGCAAAGATTTGACACGGCCCTTGTTTTTTTACCTCTTTCTTTTCGCTTTGGCAGCCGCCTCTTTGGCCTTTTGGGCTTCGCGGCGGGCTTTTTCTTTGGCCTTCAGCTTTTCTTTGTATTCGCGTTCCTTTTGCTTACGTTCTTTTTCCTTTTGCTTCAGGCGTTCCTTATACTCACGTTCTTTCTGCTTACGCAGTTCTTCACGGGCTTTGAGTTTCGCCTTACGGTCGGCTTCGACCTGTTTCAGCTTGGCCTTGCGGTCGCGTTCAAGCTGTTTTTCTCGTTCGGCTTTTGCTTTCAGCAACGCTTCTTCTTCAGCCTTTTGCTTCTTCAGAAGTTCCTCGTTTTCTTTTGCCTTCTTTTCCTGCAATTCTTTTTCGGCTTTCTGTTGAGCTTCAAAAGCTTTACGAGCTTCTTCCTTACGAGCTTCAGCTTCATCGGCTTCGCGCTTGCGGAGTTCTTCGATCTCTTTCAACGTGAGTTCCTTCGGTTGTTCGACAGGAGTGACAACAGCGGAAACGGTGTCGGACGATGCCGGAACAACCGTATCTTTTACAACCGGCTGTACAGAAACAGTATCTACATCCGCCGGAAGTTCTACCGGAACCGTGTCTTTTACGGCAGGCGGTACAACAACTTCTTCTACAGCCTGCTGCTGGCGTTGTTCTTTCGGGCGGACGGTCTTCTTGACAGGTTCCGGCTTTTCTTCCGGAATATTTTCAGAATCCTGTGCTTCGGCCTCTTCAGCTTTTGCCTCTTCCTCTTTGATCTGTTCGGCAGCCATACGGGCTTTCCAACGAACGGCCAGTTCAGGAACGGCCTCACCGAAGTTTTCCTGGAAGAATTCGACATATTCCTCAAGCGTCTTTCCCCGCATCAAGGTTTCATAGTTGTCGTCGGAGATCGGAAGAATAGCCACATTTTTGTCCAATGCAGTTGCATAGCCATCCGCTCCGTAGATCATCTTATAATAATGCAAGATTTCATCCAAATTAAAGAAGCCATGAATCGTCAACATGCTCATCGGACCGGCTTCTTCAAAACTCAAATCGAACTCCTTCACCATAAAATTGGCAAAGTTATAGGCGGCAACGGCAAAAAGCAACTGGTTACGATCGAGTGTTCCGGTCGGGAACATTAACAGCATCCGGTAAGACGTGTTAGATTCAGCCGTAAAGACACGTGCCGAGTCGGCTGCCGACAACGTACCATCATCCCCCACACCGAAACGCAAGTTCCAACTCATTCCCCTAATACCACCTTGAACCATCATACGCCCACGCAGAACACCTTTCAGCATTTCACCCGCCAGTTCCGTCACATCAGCCGTCGGATATTTCTCAACCAATGCTTTCAAGGCGTTTTTGAAACCTTCAGCATCCCCAGCCTGCACATAGGTCAGCGCCTCGAGGAACATGAACTTAGGCAACAGATCCGCCAACGGATACTTGGCACTGACATCGCGATAATTACGACGAACGGTGACCGTATCTTCCGCCAGGTAACTTGCATAGGTCGCCTGGTAGATCGAATCCTGCACCTTGTCCATCATCCGGATATTATATTCGTAATTCGGATCGGCAATCGCAACCGCATAATCCGATTCAGGGAAAGTCGTAACCAACTTATTCTTATAAGCAGCAGCGAGCGCTTGGTTTCCGGAACGAAGAGCCATCAGATAAACCTGGTAGTAGCTTTCCAAAAGGTGACTATGCTTCGGGAAACGGCGTTCCAACTCCTCAAAGGCTTCGGTTGCCAACGGGATATCCTCGAGTTTGTCCTTATAAATCATAGCCATGTTATAGAGACCATCTTCTATGATAATATTGGAAGCCTGGATATCTTCGGGTGTCAACGGAAGCTGCTGAATATAATACTCACGTGTTTTCGGGTCATCGGAAGCAGCAGGTTCCAGTCCGGCCTCGAGCGAATCGGTAGCCAGTTCGCCCACCTCTCCTTCGGAAGCATCCTCAGTTTCGTCTGCCATATTCTCATTAAAAGTGGACATTTCTTTCTTACGTCGACGCCAGTCATCTTCCAGCGCACGCCGTCCCCATTTACGTTGGAAAGCTGCTTTTCCCTGCGATACTGCCTGCGGGTTATAGAAATAGAAACCGGAACCTCCGGATGTCGTCGGTAATGTGATGCCGCCAGTCTCTGTTCCTGGACGGTCGATACCAGTCCCTTTTGCCTCCTGTTCCGCCAGATAAGCTTCTTTCTCGGCCAAGGCCTTGGCTTCCTCCTCCTCTTTCTTCACCTGCTCGATGATTTTGTCGATCACGGCAAGCCGTTCCGACTCCGGCATTTTGGCAAGAGTTTGCAAACTATCCTGCAAATGGACCGCCTCCACATGCACGACCAACTCGTCCAAGATAGCAGACAGCTTGGATACCCGTTCATAGTCTTTATATTCTTTCTGGATGCCGGACAATGCACCGCTGAAATTCGGTTGTGCCTTGACATAGTCGCGCTTCTGGAAATAAAGATCACCCAGTTTGATCTGGCAGATCGCCTTGTCCAAACCGTTCTGTGTGCTTTTCTCCACACCCAGCTCGTAGTTTTTGATGGCATTGACTGTATCTTCACGGCTCATATAGACATTACCCAACGCATAATAGACCTGATCGAGCAGGTCCTTGTTCTTATCGCTTTTCGCCATCCGTTGCAACATCTTGATCACTTTCTGATAATTGCCGCCAGTAAATACTTCGGTCTGGCGGATACGGGCGGCAAACTCCAGTTCATAAGGAGGATTAGCTTTGATCACCTGTCCGAACATCTGGTAGGCAAGCCCGTTCTGATCCTGTTCGGCATAAATCTGTCCCAACAAATACTTCATCCGGGTACGCTGGCGCCGATTCTTCTCTGCCTTGATCGCCGTCTTGAAATAAGGGACCGCTTCTTCATATTGCTTATTCTTCACCAGGTAGTCGGCATATACCGCCGCATACTGGTTCAGGTTCTTGCGAGGGATACCGTTCGTATTCAGTTTTCCTAAGATATCTTCCGCTTCATAGAACCATTCCATCTCAGAATAGCAGCGGGCCTGCCAAAGACGGGCTTCGGCCACCACTTCTTCATCATGGGCATAATGACGGGCTATGTAAGAGAAAGTGGCAGATGCCTGCAAGAAATCAGCATTATAGAACTGCGCCTGCCCCATCATCAACCAGCACTTTTTGAGGAACGGATTGTATTCTTCCTGTTCCTGCCAGGCACGTTGTTTGGGATCATTGCGCCATCCCGGTTTCTTAGGCGGCTTTGCTTTGATGGAGTGGAGCTTGATCGCTTTATTGCTTTTCTCGATCGCCCGGTCGAAAGGACCTCCGGTTTCGGGCTTGTCTTTCGGTTGCGCACTGATCGGGTACATCAGTATCATGTCGGAATAGCTTTCCTTATAGCCGTTCTGCATGGAAAGCAACGCTTCGTCAAACGATGTTTTTCCGTTGAAATAGATATTATAGCGGGAATTAAAAGCGTGATAGAAGCGGCTTGCCTTGGTATTCTTTTTCGTACTGCAAGACCAAAACAAAGAGACAATCAATAATGCGATTATATAGTAGAAACCTTTCTTCATTTCCCCTTTTAACGCTTTAAAACCGCTTTTATTGCTTTCACTATCAAAAAGAAAAGGACTAGGACAAGAATAATAAACGCCCCGGAAGGCACATTCAGAAGATAAGAAAGGACGAGCCCGAACACACATCCCAAGAAACCGATGGCAATACTTCCGAAAATGATCTTCTTGAAGTCTGATGTAAAAAGGTTTACGGTGATCTGAGGCAACGTCAGCAAACTCATCAGAAGCATGATCCCGACCAGACGGATCGAAAGGACGATCGTCACAGCGATGCAGCACATCATTACATATTCTATGCACTTGACGGGCACTCCTTGCGTCAGTGCAAAATCCCTATCGAAGGCCACATAAACGATCTCCCGCAGGAAAAGCGAAAAAAGGATAACCAGCAACAACGCCAAAGCGGCTATCCAGATAATATCTCCCGTCGAAACAGTCAGAATATTTCCAAAAAGGTAGGCGGATAGATTCGGTGCATATCCGGGTGTCAGGAAAATAAAGATAACGCCCAATGCCATTCCTAACGACCATATCCCGGCAATAGCAGAGTCTTCACGCACATTCTGTGTCTTGCTCGCCCACTCCACCCCGAATGCGGAGAGCACGGAAAACAACATTGCCATCAAGATCGGATTCATCCCGAGATAGAACCCCAACCCCAATCCACCGAAAGAAGCATGAGTGATACCTCCACTGATAAAGACAAGCCGCCGCGACACGATATATGTCCCGACGATACCACAAGCGATCGCGGTCAGCAGGCTACCCAAAAGGGCATGCTGGAAAAAACCATATTGAAGTAAATCCATTTTCTATCCTCTTATATCCTTTTTTATGGTTTCCCGGCAGGAAACTTCTGTTTCATTATAGGGGAACTCCTGTTCCATGCCTATGAAACTGTTGTTCCATGCAAGGGGAACTTTTGTTTCATGGTTATGAAACTTAATGTATGCGCCGCTCCCCGACAATCAGGAACGCTTCGTCCTTCAGCTCATCCGGTAAATTAATAGCACGAAGTTGCAGACTACGCAACCAG
>OGUQ01002461.1_pt1 | contig 12727 bp, 10 predicted proteins | sample 1574701 | NCBI WGS metagenome assembly OGUQ01 (sample SAMEA2582087, study PRJEB24529) | metagenome | biome: Human gut stool | place: China | collected 2011 | reverse complement strand
TGCATTTTCAAACGGCACGGCGCTCCCCGTGCGGAACGGGACATCTCCGAAATCATTGTTTACCGCAAGCAGGGTAATGATGGGCGCATTATTGCTTTTGTCGGTCTTTTGGCCGATCACCCACCATTTATGCCCCGCAAAGGACAGCCTGCTTTTGTCGATCTTTAATATGCTTTGGGCGCTCGTACCGGGCAGAATGGCTTTTGCACCGCCTGCGGCAAAAACCGTTATCGGCACAAGGCATAGCACCATACAAAGGGTAAGTAGGATACTGAGGATTCGTTTTTTCATATTCTGTTACCTCCGTGTCGATACATTTTTTTGCGTTTCACGGTAAGCACTGTGCAAGCACCGCCGCTGATGAACAGCAGTGCGATCCACAGCATGAGGTTGCTTGTATCGCCGGTCAGAGGAGACTGCGGCAGCTTCGCCGTTACGGTTTGAGCCTTGGTGATTTCCTGTGTTGCTTTGGCGTCCTTGTAATACTTGTTGCAGCCGTCGCAGTACCAGTATTCGATATTGCCCTCAGAAGTCTTTGTTGCCGCCTTTGCATCTATATGCTTGAGGTTGGCGTGGTTGTTCGAGTCAAGCTTTCCGTAGCTTTCGCCGCAGACCTCGCACTTTGCCTTATCCTTGCAGGTGGCTGTGCCGCCGGAGCAGTCTTTGGTTTCAGAGCCAGTGCAGCCGCCCACCGTGCATTTGCGGGTGTGCGTGCCGTCGCCGTTAGGCTTCCACTCGCCCCATGCGTGACCGGGGATGTCGTATTCCGCGCCGCATTTTTTACAGATTTTGCCCTCGGTGCAGGTGGGACCTTGGGTACCGCCGCTATGTACCTGTAAATGCGTAATATTGCCATCCTTGTGGCAGTTCTGGCATTCAGTTACATAAACCCTATGATAGGTCGAATCATATTTTTCGTATCTGCGGGCCTCACGTTCTTCCCTAATCCCACAGAAGGCGCAGTGCACCGGGACTGTTTCTGCCGCCGCTTTTAACACGATCCCCGGTATCAGGCACACCATTGCCAGCACCGTCAAACACCAGATCAGCCATTTTTTCATGTTGCTCCCTCCTTGTCATCAAACCTTGTTATCCTTTCAGATCAAACTGCACGGACAGCGATGCAAGCACGGCATCTACCACCTTCCGCGCCTCGGCAAGCATATCGATCTCCGCCACAAAAGCGATGACCTGCTCGCGCTCCTGCGCGGGGACCTGCAGCGCACTCAGGCTCATGCTCAGATAGCGCCGTATTTTGCGCTCCAGCGTAAAGTAGGGGTCGCACCGCCGTGCCATGTGGCCGCGCATGATGCCCGCCGTGCCCAGCTCCATCTCGTAGAAATCGCACTCGGCGCACCCGGGCAGATACGCGCTGAACGCCGCCTGCAGCTCGGCCGTGGTGCTGCGGTGGATGATCTCCGCCGTGGCGGGGAAGGTGTACGCTTCCACATAGATATCCCGCAGGTTCTCGCTCAGCTCGGTCATCGCCAGCTGCAAAGCCGTTTCCACCGCGTAGAGGTACACCGGCGAGGGGGCGTTTGCCGCCAGCGGCCTTACCGCACCGAACTGCCTGCTGAACATCATGCCGATCAGCTCGGTCAGCACGCCGTCCTTTGTGCGGAAAATATTCTGGAACGATCCGGCAGAAACATCTGCTTCCTTTAAAATTTCTGCAACCTTGGTGTTCGTGTAGCCTTTTTCCAGAAAAAGCCGGACACAGGCGGTCAGGATCCGCCGTTTTGCTTCTTTGCTGTCGTATCTGCGCGCCATTGGAAATCATCCTTTTCTATGATTGGTTTCTAACCCAATTATATATTGATTTTAAAATTGCGTCAAGTAAACTTTTAAGGGCGTATTTTGGGCAGTTTGACGAGGGAGAGCCGGACTGGCTGCTCTACAATAAGCCCTTGGAGTATGCACAGATGGTGCTGAGAGGGGAGATGGAGCACTACCTGTCGCTGGGGTGTGAGCACGGCAGGCTGGAGGATTGAGCCACAGAAAACGCGCGGCAAAATCGCTAATCGCGCGGCGCGCGTTTTTATCGCTGACTTTTATTCAGGCAACATTGCACGCGTGCATTCCAGCGTGCGATTCCACTTTTCCAAAATTCAATCGTATTACAGTTTATTTTTGTGAATCCTCACTTTCACGTCGCACCTTCCCACGCATGAAGAATGCACGCCGTGCGATCTTTGTTCGCGGTTTATTCGCGGTCAGCCGGATTTATTCGCGCTTTGTTCGCGCGATTACGCGTTTTTCAGCGCAAATTCAGCGTAAAACACACCAAGTCAGCGTATTTTCAGCGTAAATTCTGAAATGTCAGCGTAAAAGTCGGCGTAACTAATCATTTACCATATAAATGATGCAATGATGCTCGCTCAGCTCGTAGTCCCGCAGAGTGTCAAGAATCTATTATACGCATCTTGCATTGCTGGATTGTTAGACAAATATGCCTGAATATTCATACCTCTTTCCAGTAAAACAGCCAACAGTTCCTCATCGCTTTGCAATGCTCGCTTCATCTTCAAATAGCCATCTACCATTTCTTTTGTATATCCAAACGGTGAGCCTTCATATTTGAAAACATTACTTATCGCTTGTTCCTTAAGGTCGTTCTTTCGTTTATCCTCGAGATATTCACCTTGTGCATCTAAATATTCGTCTAGCTTTTGATTCGCTATTACACTCGATCGACTTTTTAAAATCCCAATTTTTTCTACGAGTCCCCGATTTTTCAGCTCATTTGAATTTATCTCTCCGCTTGTTAGTGTCAAATTGTAAATAGACGAATTTCTGACAGATCCATCATCATTTAATAAATGCTCAATCGTCAACCTGCTCTGATCCAGAACTGTATCTCTTTGGTCGGGCATATACAAACAATACAATATATATTTCACAATTCGATGATTACTTTTATATGCACTATTTTTCAACGAATAATGCATCGAAGATGTTGTAAACATCAATTCATCTACTGTTGAACTTGATATAAATTTCGATAACTCCCTAAACACATCTGATATAACATATTTGAAATCCATTTCAGATTTTGTATGATAAACATCAAACGCAGCATTAGCGATAGCCTTGTCCGTTTTATTACTTGTATAAGAGCAAGAATGGAACAAAAAGAAGAAATTCCTCAGATTGTGAAAACAGGTTTTGCAGTCATCTTCCGTAATCATTTCTCTTTTATAGAGCACTTCAATTGCCGCCAGAAGAGAGCGGACTTGATAATTCCTCTTTATATCAAAATATTCGATATCAGTGTCATCATTTTTTGACGCAATAATCGCATACGCACTTGAGTATTCCACCAAGTCATCTAAAAATCTTGACAAATTTTCAAGTGGGACTTCTTCTTTAATAAGTTTATAGACCATATCAGAATTTTCTGCTCGTTTTTTGATATAGCACTTACAGAAATGTCCTAACATGGAATCTTCATCTGGCAAATCCTTGCAATTGTTTAATATTTTATTCCATTTTTCTTTTGCTTTGTCAACCACATCTGTTGTCCTTGGCTGGATATATTTCATCACATGGTTTTTTAGAAGTTCCATTTGCTTAAGTTTTTTTCCTCTCGCATTAAGAACCTCAAAAATATTATATATTTCTTCTTCTTGTGTCGATATAATTTCTACGACATTGATACTTAAAAGTTTTTCTTGAAACATCACCAATCTCTCAAACGAATAAGAACTCAACTCGTTATCGAAATACGAAAACGCTTTATAAAAAACATTTTCTTCAGAGACGGATTCGTTATCGAGAATACTTTGATAGAGTCGCTTTATATCAACATCGTATGCTTCATTGCAAATTTTAAGTTCTCTTGTCGCATTAACAGTAGGTGCTGTTAAATATGTTTCCTGAATATATTTTGCACGGTTCTTTGAGCTTTCCGTGTTGATATTCAAAAGTCTATGATATAAACATAGTAAAAGTATATAGATTGTTGTTAATCGTTGCTGTCCATCTATAATATCGTATTCATTTATTCCATTGAACACATATCCCTGTTTCAATTTGTTTTGTTCGGTCTGATTGATAAGGACTATCGCACCCAAAAAGTGCGACCAGTTTGTATCACTATACTTCATAGTAAATACTATATCATTCAACAATTCAGACCAATTCACCTTATCCCATACGTAGTCTCGCTGATAGCGTGGGACAGAATATTTTGCGACACGAGAAAAGATTTCGCTTATCGGTCTACTTTCTGTATCAAAACTCATCTTATGTTCCTTTCATTTAATTATTGTGTGACACTCAGCATATATCTATTACTTTTCATCTACTCTTTCTTCTATTCGCTGCTCTACCAAGTCCCGCACAACATCAATGCACCCATCCGTATCTTTCAACACTTCTTTCTCCCAGAAGTGGATAACATACCAGTCCTGCGCTCGCAGATTCTTATCGTCCCGAATATCTCGTGCGATATTTTCCTCGATTTTGGCTATCCAGTACTCCCTATTGCGCTTTAGCTTTGATTTGCGTTCTTCCCAATTCTTCCCGTGCCAAAACTCACCGTCCACAAAGATGGCGATATTATACTTCAGGATAGCGATATCAGGAGAGCCGGGGAGCCGCTTATCGTTCAGCCTATACCGAAACCCCAGATGCCACAGACGCTTCGCCAAAAGCACTTCCGCCTTTCCTTGCTTCAGGTGGACACGAGACATCCGCTTGGATGTTTCCGGGGTCGTATCATATGATTTTGGATGCTTCATTCTACCTCAGTGCTCAAGTCCAATCCTATCAACCACATCGGAACTTTTACTAATTTATGATTTTCAAAAAAGCTCGCAGCTTTTTCGTAATTTACAATTCCATCGCTCAACTTTTGGGCAAGATTTCCTGTGGCTGTAATGTAAATATAGTAGTCAATTGAAACGTCTTGCTCCTCTGCGTCCATTAGTCTCTGTATGTCATGCTCAATCATCGCCCAGTTTCCAAACTGGATTTCTCCAACCACTGTCAGCCGTTGTTTTTCCGTCTTACAGTCCTCTCCATACGGCGTATTTATTTTTGACAATTCCTTTTTCCACTCTTTAGAAGTCATTTTGAAATCTTTGTACACACCGTCCAGTCGTTCCCCGCCGTTGTAGCAACCACGCTCTCCAACAAAGTAATTTCTGATACATGCAGTATTATAGTCTTTATCATAAAAAGAAAAGTCAAATCCCTCCTTTCCTTTATGAGAAAAACCGTTATATAACACATGTGTTTCTTTATGTGCACCCTCGATTTCCAACTTTGCTCGAAGAGCTTTGTTCAATGCTTCAGCCTTTACTCCATGCTTATTCTTTCTTACGAGTTCAGTTAAGTCGTATTTACTCTGTAGCCATTCTTTTATTTTTTCTCCTAAAGGATGGTTCCCTTCATCTTTCAAAAATGGCAATATTAGATTACCGTTATTAAAATATCGTTCGTCTTTTATTTTCAATGTATACTCCATATTCAATTCATCCTCAATCTTCGATTTGTTCTCTTACATAACGATTGTTCAGCCAGAAGCACTGCTTCGTCATCGTGCCACCAGTGGGCAGGGGAGCCGTGTCCGTGCTGTCCTTTCCATGGGGGCGAACGTGAGCCACACGGCTTTCCGATGCCTTGGGCAAGTTATTGCGATTCCGCCCGCTGGCATCTTTCCAGATGTGAACGCCCTCCCGCAGGGTATCGACCGTACGCTGCCACACATGATGCACCTCTTCCAGATCCTCTGCCGGGATATTCCAGAATTTCACCCTCTGGAAGTAGCACTCGCCGTCCCTCGACTTTTGGAAGATGATGAACAGGAATTTGGTCGGTGCAAGAAGGTCATAGAGCGCAGACTCTTCCCATGTTTCGTTCATCATTGCACAGAAATTCATCACAGGGAAGGACATACTCTCTTTTATACTGCCATTCGGTTCAATGGCGATGGTCTTGAGTTGGATGCCTGCCTTTTGGAATTCCTCTGTGTTCGACAGATGCCCTTTCACGCCAAGCATCGCTGCCACTAAACGCTCGTTGAGGTTCTTGGCATTCGTTTCCACGCCCAGCCGTGCCTTAAGTTCCGTCCTGCTCATTCCCACATAAGGCCGGACTTTTGCGCTGAACCAGTCCTCAAAGCTGGTCGTTCTTAACGCTGCCGGGTCTTTGATGATCTTCTCGCAGGGTTCGTCCCCGAAGATGTACCGCCGTAGGATCTGCGTCATGTAGCTGGACTTCAGCGAGTACGCCCGCTTCATGGCCGGGATAGGACTGAATGGCTGCGACCGGGTATCCTGCGAGTTGCGGCCTTTCGGACACGCTGCCAGATACATGGTATCACCCTCACTGATCAGGTGTGCCTGTCCTGCCTTAATCTTGTCCATCAGGATCTTCCAGTCATTGCGGATGACCTCCAGATCTTCGTCCGGGAACTGGAACAGCACTGCCTTGTCGATCGTAAAGTCGATTTTGGGTACCCCATCCCGGTGCTCATAGGACATCAGTAGCATACAAGCGCACTTCATCCAGAATGCACTGGTCTCGAAGGTCTTGTAGTATTCTTCATCATAGTTCAACATATCGCAGACCAACCGTTCCTTGGCCTGAATGCCACGAGGGGTCTGCCGATAGGGCGTCACCTTCAATTCAACGCCCGCTTCCTCAAAATCGGGAGCCGGGTTGCTATTGGGCTTATACCCAAACCAACTTTCCTCCACAACGGTACCGATAGCACCTTTGCCTGTTGCGATGCGCCCAGTCTTGTCGATCTCGCCCAGCGTTTTACCGACTGCTTCCTGTCCGCGGGCGAGGACTTCCGCCTTCGTTTTGTACTTCCGCTGCTCCATGATTTACCCTCCAATTTTAGGGGTTGATCCCTCGGTAGGTTTTTGCTATAATAATGGTGAGAAAACGGTCAAAATCACAAAAAGTGGTTGATCTTTTCCTCAAAAAAGTGTATACTTAAGTTTAAGTATATCACAGAATGGGGTGTTATGAAAGTGTCAGCAAATAGCGATATTCGTGTTGTGGAGCTATTTGCCGGCGTCGGCGGCTTCCGCGTTGGATTAGAGCGTTGTTCCGAAAGATTTAAGACGATTTGGGCAAACCAATGGGAACCCGGCCAAGCTGGTCAATGGGCTTATAAGTGCTACGACAAAAATTTTGGCGAGGATTCCCACTGTGTGAATGCAGATATCGCCACCGTAATCGACCAAGTGCCGCCGCACGACCTTCTGGTGGGTGGCTTTCCCTGTCAGGACTACTCTGTTGCCAGCACCGGTGCTAAGGGCATCGAGGGCAAAAAAGGCGTTCTCTGGTGGTCGATTTATAAAATCATCCAGAAGAACCATCCCAACTACGTTCTGTTGGAGAATGTAGACCGCCTGCTGAAATCTCCCGCATCCCAGCGGGGCCGTGATTTCGGCATCATCCTGAAGTGCTTGCAGGAAGAAGGCTATGGCATCGAATGGCGTGTGATCAATGCCGCAGACTATGGCTGCGTCCAGCGCAGACGGCGCACCTTCATCTTTGCATTCAAGAACACCACCAAGCAGTATGAGCGTATGGCCTCGTGTTTCTCTGAGGACACAAAGGACGGCTGTGTCTGGCTGATGCAGGAGGGCTTCTTTGCCCATGCGTTCCCGGTGCATTCTGAGGTCGCAGACCCCAAGAAAGTGACCACCGTCGATTTCAACGAATATACCGACACAGTTGACGTAACGAACCGTTTCAGAGCCGCTTTCTACAACAGCGGTGTGCTGTGCAACGGTAAGATCTTCTCTCTGGAAGCCGTCCCGAACGGCAAGGAGCCGATACTGCTTGGCGAGATTGTTGTCAACGGCGATATCGACAAGAGCTTCTTCATCGAGGACGAGGATCTGGAAAAGTGGAAGTACATGAAGGGTGCCAAGACCATCGAGCGCACTTCCAAGACTGGCTACTCCTACACCTTTTCCGAAGGTCCCATTGCGTTCCCAGACCCTCTCGACCGTCCCGGTCGCACGATGCTCACCAGTGAGGGCACCAAGAACCGCAGTTCCCATGCAATCACCGACCCTAAAACAGGGAAGTTACGCATCCTGCTGCCGGAGGAGTGCGAACGCATGAACGGTTTCCCGACGGGCTGGACCGACACTGGGATGCCGAAGCGTCAGCGTTACTTCATCATGGGCAATGCCCTTGTCGTTCCGCTCATCACCCAGATGGGCAAGCAATTACTGGATATCTTATAACAAAAAACCAAGGCTGCACAGTCGGCCTTGGTTTTTATGCTTTTTCGCCACGATCAAGAGGTGCCCTATCATGGAGAATATCCGTGTTGTTGAGCTTTTCGCCGGGGTCGGCGGCTTTCGCCTTGGGCTGGAGCAGGCTTCCTCCTGCTTTCAAACTGTCTGGGCGAATCAGTGGGAACCATCCATGCGTTCCCAATTTGCTTTCGAGTGCTACGAACGGCATTTCGGGCATCGCCCAGAACACGTTTGTCAGAACATCTTGACCGCCAAAGAAAACATCCCTCCACACGACCTTTTGGTCGGTGGCTTTCCCTGTCAGGATTATTCCATCGCCAAAAGGGGCGCACGAGGGATAGAAGGGAAGAAGGGCGTTCTTTGGTGGGAGATCAACGCTATCCTACGGACACACAGGCCTCGCTATGTCCTTTTGGAAAACGTAGACCGACTCATCAAGTCTCCGGCATGGCAAAAAGGGCGTGACTTTTCCATCATCCTGCGGTGCTTCTATGAAGCAGGCTATGCCGTTGAATGGCGGGTGATAAATGCCGCCGACTATGGCGAAGCACAGCGCAGGCGGCGCACCTTTCTCTTTGCCTTCCGAAACGATACCGCCCTGTTCCGAAAAGCGGCGGAGCTCATCTGTGTGGAGGGTCTGAAGGGTGCCCATCAGTTGCTCCTGCAGGACGGCTTCTTTGCCCCCATCTTTCCCTTGTATGGCTTTGAACGGAAATACAGCGAGGGATGGCTCGATGAGTTTCGCTACCTCGATTTGAAGGATCTGTCTGCCGCACAATCCTGCCACTTCTATGCCTCCGGGCTTATGGTCAACGGCCGCTTCTATTCCGTCGAGAGTATCCCTCTTCAATTCCCATATAAGCCGCTCCGCTCCGTGTTGGAGACCACCCCACTTGCAGAGCGATATTTCCTCTCTGCTGCTGACATCGACCACTGGCGGTATCTCAAGGGCGCAAAGCAGGAGACCCGCCACCGCAGGAACGGTTCTACTTATTTCTTTTCGGAAGGCTCCATGGCGTTCCCCGATCGTTCCGACCTTCCTGCCCGCACGATGCTCACCAGCGAAGGCTCCGTTTCCCGCAGCACCCATGTAGTCGCAGACCCACAGACCCAACGTCTGCGTACGCTAACGCCCATCGAATGCGAACGGCTCAACGGCTTCCCGGATGATTGGACAGCCGGGATGCCGGAACGACTGCGCTATTTCACCATGGGGAATGCGCTCGTCGTTCCGCTGGTCAAGGCCACGGGCAAGCGGATCAGCGCACTGGCCGAGGACGAGCAGCGCAGTTGATGGGCGTTTCTCTTGGGTTTCCAAAGGGGCCGCAGCACCCCTTTGGCACACGACTTTGCCTGCAAAGTCTAGTGTGTTACACCTTGGTTCCGGCTGACGCGGAAAAGGGGCTGCAAGAGGTTCCGGCAAGCACCTGTTCTGTGACAGAAGGATGCGCGGATGGGCATGGCAGCTAATGGTTTCTGCCCGCCCAGCGCAGGCTTGCAGAGGAACCAATGGTGTACGTTCCCCTTCCTGCCGCAGCAGCGTTTCCCCTATAAGGCGCAGGGCAAATGATCAGCGTCTGTGCTTGCCCCGGTTGCCTGCAAGTGTCCCCGGTTTCAGCATTGCCGTTTTATAAAGAATCTTCTTTATCAGCTTTCTTTCATCTTCTGTCAGCTTATCGTAGTTGATGCCGATTGCCTTCAATGCCGTTCGGATCTTCTTTTCATCCGCAGACCCTTCAAGTTTCTGTGCATCCTCCAGTTCCTTCATCAGGTTGTCGATCATTGAACCATCCGAAGTGGTCTTGTCCTTGCGGTGTTCCGTCTTGATGTTTTTCAGGATAGCCACCAGCTCATCATACAAGACCCGGCCAAAGTACTCATCTTCATCGATCTGCCCCAGCTTCAAGGTGCTCATGTACAAATCGTTTTCATCTGCTGCATACTTCTTTTTCAGCATTTGCCGGGTCGCTTCCAGACCAGCATTGAGGTTTTGAATGTTTGCGCTGACATATCCATCCACATAGATCTCCAGATCGGTCATGAACCTCTGAAAATTCTCATGCACGATCAGCTCACACAGCAGCCGATGATTGAATTTTCCATTCCTTAATACGTCCACTGCGCCATCGCTCAGATGCAAGTCCGAAAGGACTGCATCTGGGCGTTTTTTGTTTTCCGTCACGCCCAACAGGTAGTCCGTGGTCACGCCATAGAACTCAGCCAGCGTTGTCACCGCATAAATGCTGAGGTCGGTCACATCGTCACTCTCGTATTTCGACAATGCCGATTTGGACAGACCCGTCTGCTCTGCCAGCGTTTCCAGCTTCAGACTCCGCTCCACACGCAGGTCTTTGAGCCGTTCTCCCAGTGTCAGCTTGATGTTCATGGTCGCACCTCCGATGTTTTTTGCACAGTATACCACTTCCGGCGGTTCCTGTCCATAAGCGTGGAATTTTGCAGTTTCTGCACCTGTTTTCCGACATTATGGATATACGGCACAGCGGCCATTGCAGTGCTATCCTATAGACAGAAAGAAAACATATTAACTCCCCAGCAGCGAACATATTAAGGGCTTCCCGCGAAAGCCCTCTGAAATATCTTTCATTATAGGACCTTGACAACAGAATGACCGTCCGAACTGCCCAGACCGCCAAGACCTCCCATCGGGGGAGCGAGCGCCCTGCATAGGGCCGACACAGAGTCCAAAAAGATTTCCTGTCGGGAGGCAGCAAGGGAGACCGGCTTCACCGAAGTTCCCATTGGGGGAACCCCGGTGACTTTGAACGTGGCAGGGATCAAAATGGTCCGTGCCAAAACCTTTGACCAAAGGAGAAATTTTGAGCTTATATCAAAAGATCAAGTCCGCCATCACCGTTCGGCAGGTGGGAGAGATGTACGGCATGGAGCCCGACCGCCATGGCATGGTGTGCTGTCCGTTCCACTCCGACAACCACCCCAGTATGATGCTGAACGAATCCTACTATTACTGTTTCGCTTGCGGGGCCACTGGAGATGCCATCGACCTCACCGCCAAGCTGTTCGACCTGAACCCCCGGCAAGCCGCCGAGAAGCTCGCAAGTGACTTCGGGCTTGACCCGGACAAGCCGCCCGCCAATGCCATCGCCCTGCCGCCGCCCAAGCGTGGCCTGACGGACGAGCAGTGGGCAGACATCGCCTACTGTCTGCGGGTGCTGACCGATTATCTCGACCTGCTGCACGACTGGCAGGAGCGCTACAAGCCCGCCACCCCGGAGGAGCCGCATGACCCACGGTTTGAAGAAGCCCTCCACACGACCGAGACCATCGAGCACCTGACGGACTGCGTTGCATTTGGGACGCCCCAGCAGAAGGCCGCTGCCGCCGCACAGCTGCTGTCCGGGTCGTACCTGCTGATGCTGGAGGAGCGCACCGACCGCCTTGCTCTGGCAAAGTGCGCCTGACGATTCATTCACCTAAAGTGGTGCTTATCATTATGATAATCACCACTTTACTTTTTGAAAGGAGACCCCCCTATGAAGAAAAACATTTCCCGCAACCCCTTATGGCCGGACTGGTACAACGGCAAGAAGATCGATGAAGTCCAGTTTGGCCGTGCCTTTCTGGAACAGTGGCCGCTGAAATGCGTCAACGGAACGCTGTACACGCTGGACGGCCCGGTAGAGGACGAAAGCGAGATCAAGCAGCGCATCTTGGAGAACATCGAGGAATATGTCACCTCCGGCCTGTCCAAAAAGGTCACCAACATTCTGGAGACCATCAAGCTGCTGGCCTTTTCCGACCCGTTTCCTATCGAGCAGGACTGCATCCACCTCCAGAACGGCGTGTACCATCTGCCGGACGGCTCTTTTCAGGAGAGCCGCCTGTTCTGCCAGAACCGCCTGCCTGTGAAATATGACCCGAAAGCTGCCGCCCCTGACCGCTGGCTGACCTTCCTGCACGAGCTGCTGGACGAAGCCGACATCTCCACCTTGCAGGAGTATCTGGGCTACTGCTTAATCCCCAGCACCAAGGGACAGAAGATGATGCTCATTGTCGGCAAGGGCGGCGAGGGCAAGTCCCGCATCGGGCTGGTGCTCAAGCGACTCATGGGAGATGCCGCCAGCAACGGCAGCGTCCAAAAGGTTGAGAACAACCGCTTTGCCCGTGCCGATCTGGAACGCCGCCTGCTGATGATCGATGACGACATGGACATGAACGCCCTGCCCAAGACCAACTATATCAAAACGATTGTCACTGCCGAAGCCAAGCTGGACTTGGAGCGTAAAGGTATCCAGAGCTACCAGCGGGACATTTACGCCCGGTTCCTCTGTTTCGGCAACGGTGCGCTGACCTCGCTGTATGACCATTCGGACGGCTTCTTTCGCCGCCAGCTCATCCTGACCACCAAGGACAAGCCTGCCGACCGCACGGACGACCCTTTCCTTGTGGAGAAGATGTGCGCCGAGTTGGAGGGCATCCTGCTCTGGTGTCTGGAAGGGCTGCACCGGCTGGGG
>OGUQ01002456.1_pt1 | contig 12756 bp, 9 predicted proteins | sample 1574701 | NCBI WGS metagenome assembly OGUQ01 (sample SAMEA2582087, study PRJEB24529) | metagenome | biome: Human gut stool | place: China | collected 2011 | reverse complement strand
ACGAGAATCAACAACCACAAACCGAGGCTTTTGAGCTGAGTGCGGCAGAGCGTGAGGCTATTGAGCACGAGAAGCACCACTACGAAGACCCGCGTGCGGCGTCCATCGAAGCGCTGAAAATCGTTCAGAAACAGCGCGGCTGGGTGCCGGATGGCGCGATCTACGCTATCGCCGATGTGCTGGGGATCCCGGCCAGCGACGTGGAAGGCGTGGCGACGTTCTACAGCCAGATTTTCCGCCAGCCGGTTGGCCGTCACGTGATCCGCTACTGCGACAGCGTGGTATGCCACATCACCGGCTATCAGGGTATTCAGGCCGCCATTGAGAAGAAACTGAATATCAAGCCGGGGCAGACCACCTTTGATGGCCGCTTTACCCTGCTGCCGACCTGCTGCCTGGGTAACTGCGACAAGGGACCGACCATGATGATTGATGAGGATACTCACAGCCATCTGACGCCGGAGGCAATTCCTGACCTGCTGGAGCAGTACAAATGAAAACCGTAATTCGTACTGCGGAAACGCATCCGCTCACCTGGCGCCTGCGCGACGACAAGCAGCCGGTGTGGCTGGACGAGTATCGCAGTAAAAATGGCTATGAAGGGGCGCGTAAAGCCCTGACCGGGATGGCCCCGGATGAGATTGTCACGGCGGTAAAAGACGCTGGCCTGAAAGGGCGCGGCGGCGCGGGCTTCTCCACTGGTCTGAAGTGGAGCCTGATGCCGAAAGACGAATCCATGAACATCCGTTACCTGCTGTGTAACGCCGATGAAATGGAGCCGGGCACCTATAAAGACCGCCTGCTGATGGAGCAGCTGCCGCACCTGCTGGTGGAAGGCATGCTGATCTCCGCGTTTGCGCTGAAAGCGTACCGCGGCTACATCTTCCTGCGCGGGGAATATATTGAAGCGGCCCAGCATCTGCGTCGCGCGATTGCTGAAGCCACCGAAGCGGGTCTGTTGGGGAAAAACATCCTCGGCACCGGGTTTGACTTCGAGCTGTTCGTGCACACCGGGGCAGGCCGCTATATCTGCGGCGAAGAGACGGCGCTGATCAACTCTCTGGAAGGCCGCCGCGCCAACCCGCGATCCAAGCCGCCGTTCCCGGCGAGCTCCGGCGTCTGGGGCAAGCCGACCTGCGTCAACAACGTAGAAACCCTGTGCAACGTGCCAGCGATCCTCGCCAACGGCGTCGAGTGGTACCAGAACATTTCCACCAGCAAAGATGCTGGCACCAAGCTGATGGGCTTCTCCGGCCGGGTGAAGAATCCGGGCGTCTGGGAGCTGCCGTTCGGCACCACTGCCCGCGAGATCCTCGAAGATTACGCCGGCGGTATGCGCGATGGCCTGAAGTTTAAAGCCTGGCAACCGGGCGGAGCAGGGACCGACTTCCTCACCGAAGCGCACCTCGATCTGCCGATGGAATTCGAAAGCATTGGTAAAGCGGGCAGCCGTCTGGGCACCTCGCTGGCGATGGCCGTTGACCACGAGATCAACATGGTCTCGCTGGTGCGCAACCTTGAAGAGTTCTTTGCCCGCGAGTCCTGCGGCTGGTGTACGCCGTGCCGCGATGGTCTGCCGTGGAGCGTGAAGATCCTGCGCGCCCTGGAGCGCGGCGAAGGCCAGCCTGGCGATATCGAAACCCTTGAGCAACTGTGTCGATTCCTGGGCCCGGGTAAAACCTTCTGCGCGCACGCGCCGGGCGCGGTCGAGCCGCTACAGAGCGCGATTAAATATTTCCGCGAAGAATTCGAGGCTGGCATTAAGCAGCAGTTCAGCAATACCCATGCAATCAACGGGATTCAGCCGAACCTGCTTAAGACGCGCTGGTAATCTAAAGGTTTTTTATTTTTGGAAGCACGCAAATGGCTACGATTCATGTAGACGGCAAAGAATACGAGGTCAACGGGGCGGACAACCTGCTAGAGGCTTGTCTCTCTCTTGGTCTTGATATTCCCTACTTTTGCTGGCACCCGGCGCTAGGGAGCGTCGGTGCTTGCCGCCAGTGTGCGGTGAAGCAATATCAGAACGCGGAAGACACGCGTGGTCGCCTGGTGATGTCCTGTATGACTCCGGCATCCGACGGCACCTTTATTTCTATCGACGACAGCGAAGCGAAGCAGTTCCGCGAAAGCGTGGTGGAGTGGTTGATGACTAACCACCCGCACGACTGCCCGGTCTGCGAAGAGGGCGGCAACTGCCACCTGCAGGATATGACGGTGATGACCGGTCATAGCTTCCGCCGCTATCGTTTCACCAAGCGTACCCACCGCAATCAGGATCTGGGGCCGTTTATTTCGCACGAAATGAACCGCTGCATCGCCTGCTACCGCTGCGTGCGCTACTACAAAGATTATGCCGACGGCACCGATCTGGGCGTCTATGGCGCGCACGACAACGTCTACTTCGGCCGCCCGGAAGATGGCACCCTGGAGAGCGAGTTCTCCGGCAACCTGGTGGAAGTCTGCCCAACCGGCGTCTTCACCGACAAAACCCACTCCGAGCGCTATAACCGTAAGTGGGACATGCAGTTTGCGCCGAGCATCTGCCAGCAGTGTTCCATCGGCTGTAACATCAGCCCGGGCGAACGCTATGGCGAGTTGCGTCGTATCGAAAACCGCTATAACGGTACCGTGAACCGCTACTTCCTCTGCGACCGCGGTCGTTTCGGCTATGGCTACGTGAACCTGAAAGACCGTCCGCGTCAGCCGGTGCAGCGCCGCGGCGACGATCTGATCACCCTTAACGCCGAGCAGGCGATGCAGGGGGCGGCGGATATCCTGCGCCAGTCGAAGAAAGTGATCGGCATCGGTTCCCCGCGCGCCAGCATTGAAAGCAACTTCGCGCTGCGCGAGCTGGTGGGCGCCGACAACTTCTATACCGGCATCGCCAAAGGCGAACAAGCGCGCCTGCAGATGATGCTGAAAGTGCTGCGCGAGGGTGGGATCCACACGCCAAGCCTGCGCGATATCGAATCCTACGATGCGGTACTGGTGCTGGGCGAAGACATTACCCAGACCGGCGCGCGCGTGGCCCTGGCGGTACGCCAGGCAGTGAAAGGGAAAGCACGCGAAATGGCGGCGGCGCAGAAAGTGGCCGACTGGCAGATCGCTGCGATCCTCAACATCGGCCAGCGCGCCAAGCACCCGCTATTCGTCACTAACGTCGATGACACCCGCCTGGATGACATCGCGGCGTGGACCTACCGCGCGCCGGTGGAAGATCAGGCGCGTCTCGGCTTTGCTATTGCCCATGCGCTGGACGACAGCGCGCCGGCGGTTGACGGCCTGAGCCAGGACCTGCAGGGTAAAGTCGATGTGATCGTTCAGGCGCTGGCCGGGGCGAAAAAACCGCTGATCATCTCCGGGACCAACGCCGGCAGCATGGAGATCATCCAGGCCGCCGCTAACGTGGCGAAAGCTCTGAAAGGCCGCGGCGCCGATGTCGGGGTGACCATGGTCGCCCGGGCGGTTAACAGCGTCGGACTGGGCATGATCGGCGGCGGCTCGCTTGAAGAGGCGCTGGACGAACTGGAAAGCGGCGCCGCAGACGCGGTTATCGTGCTGGAAAACGACCTTCACCGTCATGCTTCCGCCGCGCGCGTTGACGCTGCGCTGGCGAAAGCGCCGCTGGTGATGGTGGTGGATCATCAGCGCACCGCGATTATGGACAAAGCGCACCTGGTGCTCTCCGCGGCAAGCTTTGCGGAAAGCGACGGTACCGTGGTGAACAACGAAGGCCGCGCCCAACGTTTCTTCCAGGTATACGATCCGGCTTACTACGACGCGAAAACCGTAATGCTGGAAAGCTGGCGCTGGCTGCATTCGCTGCACAGCACCGTCAACAACCGTCAGGTTGACTGGACTCAGCTGGACCACGTCATTGATGCGGCGATTGCGGCGCTGCCGCAGCTGGCGGGCATTAAAGACGCCGCGCCGGATGCGACCTTCCGCATCCGCGGCCAGAAGCTGGCGCGTGAACCGCACCGCTACAGCGGCCGCACGGCGATGCGCGCTAACATCAGCGTGCACGAGCCGCGTCAGCCGCAGGATAAAGACACGATGTTCGCCTTCTCCATGGAAGGGAACAACCAGCCGTCCGCCCCGCGTTCGCAGATCCCGTTCGCCTGGGCGCCGGGCTGGAACTCCCCGCAGGCATGGAACAAGTTCCAGGATGAAGTGGGCGGGAAACTGCGCCACGGCGATCCGGGCGTTCGTCTGTTTGAAGCGTCCGCCAGCGGACTGGAGTACTTCACGGCGGTGCCGGCCAGCTTCCAGGCGGAAGAGGGCAAATGGCGAATTGCGCCGTACTACCATCTGTTCGGCAGCGATGAGCTGTCTCAGCGCGCGCCGGTGTTCCAGAGCCGGATGCCTGAGCCGTACATCAAGCTGAACCCGGCGGATGCCGCGAAGCTTGGCGTCAACCCAGGGGCAATGCTCTCCTTTAGCGTGGAAGGCCAGACCCTGCGTCTGCCGCTGGTTATCTCTGAAGGCCTGACCGCGGGACAGGTTGGCTTACCGATGGGCATGCCGGGCATTGCGCCGGTGCTGACCGGATCGCGTATTGATTCACTGCAGGAGGCGAAAGCATGAGCTGGTTAACGCCGGATCTTATCGACATTCTGTTAAGCATCCTGAAGGCCGTGGTCATTCTGCTGGTGGTTGTCACCTGCGGCGCGTTCATGAGCTTCGGCGAGCGTCGTCTGCTCGGCTTGTTCCAGAACCGCTACGGACCTAACCGCGTCGGCTGGGGCGGTTCGCTGCAGCTGGTCGCCGACATGATCAAGATGTTCTTTAAAGAGGACTGGATCCCGCGCTTCTCCGATCGCGTGATCTTTACTCTGGCGCCGGTTATCGCCTTTACCTCGCTGCTGCTGGCCTTCGCTATCGTGCCGGTTAGCCCGACGTGGGTGGTGGCCGACCTGAACATCGGCATCCTCTTCTTCCTGATGATGGCAGGCCTGGCGGTCTACGCGGTGCTGTTCGCCGGTTGGTCGAGCAATAACAAATACTCGCTGCTGGGGGCGATGCGTGCTTCCGCGCAGACCCTGAGCTACGAAGTGTTTCTCGGTCTCTCCCTGATGGGCGTGGTGGCGCAGGCGGGGTCATTCAATATGACCGATATCGTTAACAACCAGGCGCATCTGTGGAACGTTATCCCGCAGTTCTTCGGCTTCGTGACTTTCGCCATCGCCGGCGTGGCGGTGTGTCACCGTCACCCGTTCGACCAGCCGGAAGCGGAGCAGGAACTGGCCGATGGTTACCACATTGAATATTCCGGCATGAAATTCGGTCTGTTCTTCGTCGGGGAATACATCGGTATCGTCACCGTTTCAGCGCTGATCGTCACGCTGTTCTTCGGCGGCTGGAATGGCCCGTGGTTACCTCCTTTCATCTGGTTCGCGCTGAAAACCGCGTTCTTCATGATGATGTTCATTTTGATCCGCGCATCATTACCGCGTCCGCGCTATGACCAGGTAATGTCCTTTGGCTGGAAGGTATGCCTGCCGTTAACGCTGGTCAACTTGTTGGTAACGGCGGCTGTCATTCTCTGGCAGGCGCAATAAGGGGTGAATTGAACATGACCTTAAAAGAATTATTGGTGGGGTTCGGCACCCAGGTCCGTAGTATCTGGATGATTGGCCTGCATGCCTTCGCCAAACGTGAAACCCGGATGTATCCGGAAGAGCCAGTCTACCTGCCGCCGCGCTATCGCGGCCGCATCGTGCTGACCCGCGATCCGGACGGTGCAGAGCGCTGCGTCGCCTGTAACCTGTGTGCGGTAGCCTGCCCGGTGGGCTGTATCTCGCTGCAGAAAGCAGAGACGGTAGACGGCCGCTGGTATCCGGAGTTCTTCCGCATCAACTTCTCACGTTGCATCTTCTGCGGCCTGTGCGAAGAAGCGTGCCCGACCACGGCGATCCAGTTGACCCCGGACTTCGAGCTGGGTGAATACAAGCGTCAGGATCTGGTGTACGAAAAAGAGGATCTGCTGATTTCCGGTCCGGGCAAATACCCGGAATATAACTTCTACCGGATGGCGGGTATGGCAATCGACGGCAAAGATAAGGGCGAAGCGGAAAATGAAGCTAAGCCAATCGACGTCAAGAGCCTGTTACCGTAAGGAGAGGGGCAATGGAATTCGCTTTTTATATCTGTGGCCTGATAGCCATCCTCGCAACCTTGCGGGTCGTCACCCACACCAATCCGGTGCATGCGCTGCTGTACCTGATTATTTCGCTGCTGGCGATTGCCGGGGTGTTCTTCTCGCTGGGCGCGTACTTCGCCGGAGCGCTGGAAATCATCGTCTACGCCGGGGCCATTATGGTGCTGTTCGTCTTCGTGGTGATGATGCTCAACCTGGGCGGCACCGAGATCGAACAGGAGCGCAAGTGGCTGCAGCCGGGGATCTGGATTGGCCCGGCCATCCTCTCCGCGGTGCTGCTGGTGGTTATCGTTTACGCCATCCTGGGCATTAACGACCAGGGTATCGACGGTGCGGCGATTAACGCCAAAGAAGTGGGCATTGCGCTGTTTGGGCCGTACGTCCTGGCGGTGGAGCTGGCCTCCATGCTGCTGCTGGCGGGCCTGGTGGTTGCCTTCCACATTGGCCGCGAAGAGCGCGCCGGCGAGGTGCTGAGCAACCGTCTGAACGACAGCGACAAACGAAAAACGGAGGAACACGCATGATCCCCTTAACACATGGACTGATCCTCGCGGCCATCCTGTTTGTGCTTGGTCTGACGGGGCTGGTGATCCGCCGCAATCTGCTGTTTATGTTGATTAGCCTGGAAATCATGATTAACGCCGCCGCGCTGGCCTTTGTGGTGGCGGGTAGCTACTGGGGTCAGGCAGATGGTCAGATAATGTATATCCTCGCCATCAGCCTCGCGGCTGCGGAAGCGAGTATCGGCCTGGCGCTGCTGCTGCAGCTCCATCGTCGCCGCCAGAACCTGAACATCGATTCAGTAAGTGAGTTGCGTGGATGAACATGCTTGCCTTAACCATTCTTTTGCCATTGATTGGCTTTGTGCTGCTGGCCTTCTCCCGCGGGCGCTGGTCGGAAAATCTTTCCGCCGCCGTTGGCATGGGCTCGGTAGGCCTGGCGGCGCTGGTCACCGTGTACGTTGGCGTCGACTTTTTCGCTAACGGCAAACAGGCGGTCAGCGTGCCGCTGTGGACCTGGATGTCGGTCGGTGATTTCAACATCGGCTTCAACCTGGTGTTGGACGGCCTGTCGCTGACCATGCTCTCCGTAGTTACCGGCGTCGGCTTCCTGATCCACATGTTCGCCTCCTGGTACATGCGCGGTGAAGAGGGATATTCCCGCTTCTTCGCCTATACCAACCTGTTTATCGCCAGCATGGTGGTTCTGGTACTGGCCGATAACCTGCTGCTGATGTACCTCGGTTGGGAAGGCGTGGGCCTCTGTTCTTACCTGCTGATCGGTTTCTACTACACCGATCCGAAGAACGGCGCCGCAGCGATGAAAGCGTTTGTGGTGACCCGCGTCGGCGACGTGTTCCTCGCCTTCGCGCTGTTCATTCTTTATAACGAACTGGGCACCCTGAACTTCCGCGAAATGGTGGAGCTGGCGCCGCAGCACTTCGCTAACGGCAGCACCACGCTGCAGTGGGCGACGCTGATGCTGCTTGGCGGCGCGGTCGGTAAATCCGCCCAGCTGCCGCTGCAAACGTGGCTTGCCGATGCGATGGCGGGTCCGACGCCGGTCTCTGCGCTGATCCACGCCGCGACCATGGTCACCGCTGGCGTCTATCTGATCGCCCGTACCCACGGCCTGTTCTTGATGACGCCGGAAGTGCTGCATCTGGTCGGTATCGTCGGGGCGGTCACCCTGGTGTTGGCGGGCTTCGCCGCGCTGGTGCAGACCGATATCAAACGCGTTCTCGCCTACTCTACCATGAGCCAGATTGGCTACATGTTCCTCGCGCTGGGCGTGCAGGCATGGGACGCGGCGATTTTCCACCTGATGACTCACGCGTTCTTTAAAGCGCTGCTGTTCCTGTCGTCTGGTTCGGTCATTCTGGCCTGCCATCACGAACAGAACATCTTCAAGATGGGCGGTCTGCGTAAATCTATTCCGCTGGTTTATCTCTGCTTCCTGGTGGGCGGCGCAGCACTGTCGGCACTGCCGCTGGTCACTGCGGGCTTCTTCAGTAAGGATGAGATCCTCGCGGGTGCGATGGCGAATGGTCATATCAATCTGATGGTGGCAGGTCTGGTCGGTGCGTTTATGACCTCGCTCTACACCTTCCGTATGATTTTCATCGTCTTCCACGGAAAAGAACAAATTCACGCTCACGCCGTGAAAGGGGTAACTCACAGCCTGCCGCTGATTGTGCTGCTGATCCTTTCCACCTTCGTTGGCGCACTGATTGTACCGCCGCTGCAGGGCGTGCTTCCGCAAACGACGGAACTGGCGCACGGCAGCATGTTGACCCTGGAAATTACCTCTGGCGTGGTCGCGGTGGTCGGCATTCTGCTGGCAGCCTGGCTGTGGCTGGGTAAACGTACTCTGGTGACCTCCATCGCCAACAGTGCGCCGGGCCGTCTGCTGGGCACCTGGTGGTACAACGCCTGGGGATTTGACTGGCTGTATGACAAAGTGTTCGTCAAGCCGTTCCTGGGTATTGCCTGGTTGCTGAAACGCGATCCGCTGAACTCAATGATGAACATCCCGGCGGTTCTTTCCCGCTTTGCAGGTAAAGGTCTGCTGTTAAGCGAGAACGGTTATCTGCGCTGGTATGTGGCATCCATGAGCATCGGTGCGGTCGTGGTGCTGGCACTGTTGATGGTACTGCGTTGAGTTAAGGATTGTGGGATTGCCCCTGGGCATATAAGAACGTAGGTCGGATAAGCCGCCTTCGCGGTGCATCCGACACTACCCCCAGTCCGAAGAGAATTTTCTGTCGTGAGAATTCGTTGAAAATCCGGTCCTGACGGGACTTTTACAAGGAATAAAGATCGCCATGTTACTACCCTGGCTAATATTAATTCCCTTTATTGGCGGCTTCCTGTGCTGGCAGACCGAACGCTTTGGCGTCAAGGTGCCACGCTGGATCGCGCTGATCACCATGGGATTGACGCTGGCGCTGTCGCTGCAACTGTGGTTGCAGGGCGGTTATTCACTGACGCAATCCGCCGGAATTCCGCAGTGGCAGTCTGAATTCGACATGCCGTGGATCCCGCGTTTTGGTATCTCTATTCATCTCGCCATTGACGGGCTGTCGCTGCTGATGGTCGTGCTGACCGGTCTGCTCGGTGTGCTGGCGGTACTATGTTCGTGGAAAGAGATCGAAAAATATCAGGGCTTCTTCCACCTCAACCTGATGTGGATCCTGGGCGGCGTTATCGGCGTGTTCCTTGCCATCGACATGTTCCTGTTCTTCTTCTTCTGGGAAATGATGCTGGTGCCGATGTACTTCCTGATCGCACTGTGGGGGCATAAAGCCTCTGACGGTAAAACGCGTATCACGGCGGCAACCAAGTTCTTCATTTACACCCAGGCGAGTGGCCTGGTGATGTTGATTGCCATCCTGGCGCTGGTTTTTGTTCACTACAATGCGACCGGCGTCTGGACCTTCAACTATGAAGAGCTGCTGAATACGCCAATGTCCAGTGGTGTGGAATACCTGTTAATGCTGGGCTTCTTCATCGCCTTCGCAGTCAAAATGCCGGTGGTTCCGCTGCATGGCTGGCTGCCGGATGCGCACTCCCAGGCTCCGACCGCCGGTTCCGTTGACCTCGCGGGGATCTTGCTGAAAACTGCCGCTTACGGTTTGCTGCGTTTCTCCCTGCCGCTGTTCCCGAACGCGTCGGCAGAGTTCGCGCCAATTGCTATGTGGCTGGGTGTTATCGGCATCTTCTACGGTGCGTGGATGGCCTTCGCCCAGACCGATATCAAACGTCTGATCGCCTACACCTCGGTTTCCCACATGGGCTTCGTGCTGATTGCTATCTACACCGGCAGCCAGTTGGCCTACCAGGGCGCGGTAATCCAGATGATTGCGCACGGTTTGTCGGCGGCGGGTCTGTTTATTCTTTGTGGTCAGCTTTATGAACGTATCCATACCCGCGACATGCGCATGATGGGCGGTCTGTGGAGCAAGATGAAATGGCTGCCAGCACTGTCGCTGTTCTTTGCGGTGGCAACGCTTGGGATGCCTGGCACCGGTAACTTCGTCGGCGAATTTATGATTCTGTTCGGCAGCTTCCAGGTTGTCCCGGTGATTACCGTTATCTCTACCTTTGGGCTGGTCTTTGCATCTGTTTATTCGCTGGCGATGTTACATCGCGCTTACTTCGGTAAAGCGAAAAGCCAGATTGCCAGCCAGGAACTGCCAGGGATGTCGCTGCGTGAGCTGTTTATGATCCTGTTGCTGGTGGTGCTGCTGGTACTGCTGGGCTTCTATCCGCAGCCGATTCTGGATACCTCGCACTCCGCGATTGGCAATATCCAGCAGTGGTTTGTTAATTCCGTTACTACTACAAGGCCGTAAATCGCCATGACAATAACTCCACAAAACCTGATCGCACTGCTACCGTTGCTGATCGTCGGCTTGACGGTGGTGGTTGTGATGCTCTCCATTGCGTGGCGACGCAATCATTTCCTCAACGCTACGCTCTCGGTTATTGGGCTTAACGCGGCGCTGGTTTCGCTCTGGTTTGTTGGCCAGGCGGGCGCTATGGACGTTACGCCGCTGATGCGCGTTGATGGTTTCGCCATGCTTTACACCGGGCTGGTATTGTTGGCGAGCCTCGCCACCTGTACTTTCGCCTACCCGTGGCTTGAAGGCTATAACGACAACAAGGACGAGTTCTACCTGTTGGTGTTAATTGCCGCGCTGGGCGGGATCCTGCTGGCGAATGCCAACCATCTGGCGTCTCTGTTCCTCGGTATCGAACTGATCTCTTTGCCGCTGTTTGGCCTGGTCGGTTACGCTTTCCGCCAGAAACGTTCACTGGAAGCCAGTATCAAATACACCATCCTTTCTGCCGCAGCGTCTTCTTTCCTGCTGTTTGGTATGGCGCTGGTGTATGCGCAGTCTGGCGACCTGTCGTTTGTCGCGTTGGGTAAAAACCTTGGCGACGGTATGCTCAACGAGCCGCTGTTGCTGGCAGGTTTCGGCCTGATGATTGTTGGCCTCGGCTTCAAACTCTCTCTGGTGCCGTTCCACCTGTGGACGCCAGACGTATACCAGGGCGCGCCTGCGCCGGTTTCCACTTTCCTGGCGACGGCGAGCAAAATCGCTATCTTCGGTGTGGTGATGCGTCTGTTCCTCTACGCACCGGTGGGTGACAGCGAAGCGATTCGCGTGGTGCTGGCGATTATCGCCTTTGCCTCCATCATCTTCGGTAACCTGATGGCGCTGAGCCAGACCAATATCAAACGTCTGCTCGGTTACTCATCTATCTCTCACCTCGGCTATCTGCTGGTAGCGCTGATTGCGCTGCAAACCGGCGAGATGTCGATGGAAGCGGTAGGGGTTTACCTGGCCGGTTATCTGTTCAGCAGCCTCGGCGCGTTCGGCGTGGTCAGCCTGATGTCCAGCCCGTATCGTGGCCCGGATGCTGATTCCCTGTTCTCTTACCGCGGTCTGTTCTGGCATCGTCCGATCCTCGCGGCAGTGATGACGGTGATGATGCTGTCTCTGGCCGGTATCCCGATGACGCTGGGCTTTATCGGTAAGTTCTACGTGCTGGCGGTCGGTGTCCAGGCACACTTGTGGTGGCTGGTGGGTGCCGTGGTTGTCGGTTCGGCAATCGGCCTCTACTACTACCTGCGCGTGGCGGTGAGCCTGTACCTGCACGCACCGGAACAACCGGGTCGCGATGCACCGTCAAACTGGCAGTACAGCGCGGGCGGTATCGTGGTGCTGATTTCTGCACTGTTGGTACTGGTGCTGGGTGTATGGCCACAACCGCTGATTAGTATTGTGCGGTTAGCAATGCCGCTGATGTAATCTGTTAGTTTGTAAGTCAGAAAGCCGCCGACATGCTCGGCGGTTTTTCTGAAAAAGAAGGGATAGTAGATAGACGCAGAGCGTTAAGTGAACTGTGTACGACTATCGCCAAAATACTCTAAACATAACTGCCTGAATTTTGCCCGCCATTCATCGATATTAAAATCATAGCGTTCCTGAAATGCAGTCGTTTCACTGGACATTATCCAGGCATAATTATGTAACAGGGTTAATGCCTGAAGCGGTTTTCTCTGCGCAAAATAAGTATCAACACACATCTGCATCAAGGGGTAATTATTATTTTCCTTTGTTCCTCCAAAGCTAAGATCTAATCCTTGTTCTTTAATGCACTGAATCACAGGATCATCCTGGAAATTCGGGACATCTGCGGCCTGTGACAGCAAATGAATGACTTTATTGTCAGGAACACCAAATGCCCAATTGCCAAGATAAGCATTAAGCGCAGCCTGTGCTGCAGCTTCTGTTTTTTTACATCGGCGATACTGGATTGCCAGTGCTAACCAATATTCGCTGACTTCAGGCAATTGTTCTGTTGCTCGCTGTAACAGTGGCAGTGCGTCATCAAGCCTTCCCGTTGAAAGACATTTCCGAGCAACACGGAAGAGATTTGCTGCAAAGTCTTGATCTTCGATGCTGATGCCATTTTCATGGGGATCATCATCATTCACTTCCAGCCATTCTTCGAACTTCTTAATGCTGGAAAAGGCAGGTACGATTCGCCATTCGTCATGGTACGTTTCGCACACTATAGGTA
>OGUQ01002447.1_pt1 | contig 12805 bp, 13 predicted proteins | sample 1574701 | NCBI WGS metagenome assembly OGUQ01 (sample SAMEA2582087, study PRJEB24529) | metagenome | biome: Human gut stool | place: China | collected 2011 | reverse complement strand
TTCAATGCTCTGTCAATGATTTATTTTAAGGGGTAATTTCATACTTCGTCGTTGTGCTCGGTGTTGAGATTCGTTTGAAGGGCAGAAAGACAGCGTTTACGCCCCACATGTCGTGGACAAGCCGTCCATAAACCACACATGATATCTCATGTTTGTAAGTCGTGCGGTATTACTTTCACCGGTGGCCCTCGTGCATCTTTCTGCCTGGAATGTAGGGCGGAACGTGATAAGCAGGCCGTTAAAAAATGTCGGAACCTTGCCAAAAAAATAATACTACTCGTAAAATTAACTCTACCGATATCTGTCAGCATCTCTACACCAACCCCATCCGGCAAGCGCGAGGATCTTCCTGCCAAAGTTCTTTCTGTCTCTGAACTGTATTGATACTTCCAACCGGCTAAAAAATAGGGAGCACCCAAGGTTTCAAACCAAAGGTACTCCCTATTCCTGTTTGTATAATTCTTTGCTGTTTTTACTCAAGCGTAAAATTTACTTGCCACTAGCCGGAAGGCTGAATGGTGGCAAGCTGTCAACCTTAACGCTTAAACAAAAATTCCTGTATATCGTCAAATGCTCGCTGCATCTGCTCCACATTGTCGCCGTTCAGGTTGTGCCCCAGCTGTGCAAATTCTGCCCGCAGCAGCATGTTAATGCTTTCATCCAGGCTATTCAGGTGCTTCTTCACACCCTCCAACTGCTTGTCAAACGTGTCGCAGCGCCCTTCCACCGTTTTCAGCCGCTCTTCAATCTTGTCCATCCGGGCATCCTGATCTCTGTTTGGCTTTTTCAAAAAGTTGTTGAACTTAACCCCCTGGGCAATCGCATTCGAAATACTAACCACCGCCGCACAAGCTGAAAGCACCAGCATCAGTATGTCCTGCGCCGTAAATGTAAATACCGGGTTAGGCATCTGCGTTCACCTTCTCTCCGGCAGCAGCTTCACCCGCCTTCATCTGCTCGTAAGCCGCCTGGGCAATCGCACGCGCCTGCTCCTCTGTAATGGTAACGCCGGCCTGCTTGGCCACTTCCATAATCAGTTCTGCGGCGCGTCTGTTCTTTTCCTCGCCGGAAATATTTAAGATAACTTTTCCTTCGTGCATCATGATCAGGCGATTTCCGTGCACAATAGCATCCTTCATATTGTGCGTTACCATCATAGCGGTCAGATGATTGTCGGAGATGATCTTGTCGGAAATCTCAAGTACTTTTGCGGCCGTTTTCGGATCAAGGGCAGCGGTGTGTTCATCTAACAGTAAAAGTTTTGGTTTCTGGATGGAAGCCATCAACAGTGTGATTGCCTGACGCTGTCCGCCGGAAAGCAGCCCGACTTTGCTGGTGAGACGATCTTCAAGACCTAAATCCAATGTTTTTAACATTTCCCGGTAGGTGTCACGTTCTGCCTTCGTGATTCCCCAGCTTAACCCACGTTTTCTGCCACGGCGGGCTGCAATTGCCATATTTTCCTCGATGGACATGGTGGTTGCAGTTCCGGTCATAGGATCCTGGAAGACACGGCCTAAATATTTGGCACGCTTGTATTCGGATAATTTTGTGACATCATCACCGCCAATAAATATTTTACCGGAATCCACTGGCCAGACACCTGCGACAGCATTTAAAGTTGTGGATTTTCCAGCACCGTTACCACCGATAACAGTGACAAAATCGCCATCTTCTAATGTCAGATCAACTCCGTTTAAAGCAACTTTTTCATTGATCGTACCAGCGTTAAATGTTTTGCAGATATGATCGATTTTTAACATTTCAGCCATTATTTTGCCACTCCTTTCCTGCTATGTTTCGCTTTCAGATACGGGATTGAAAGGAAGATAGCTACTACAATTGCAGAGAATAATTTCAGGTCGTCGGATGGGAATTTCAACCATAAAACAACACTTAAAACAAGGTAGTACAGGATAGCTCCGGCAATGACGGAGAGCAGTGTGTAAGCAAATGCAATTTTTTTGCCGGCACACATTTTTCCAAAGAGGACATCGCCAATGATAACAGCAGCAAGTCCGATAACGATCGCACCACGTCCCATATTGACATCCGCTGCTCCCTGATACTGGGCGTAAAGTCCACCGGAAAGTCCTACAAGACCGTTAGAGATCATCAGTGCAAGTACGGTATGAAAATCAGTGTTGATTCCCTGCGCTCTTGCCATCTGCCGGTTACAGCCGGTTGCACGGATCGCATGTCCCTGCTCTGTTCCGAAATACCAGTAGAGAATGGCAACGAGTACAACGCAGAAGAGGATACAGGTCGTAAACATACGGATTTTGCTTGCAGTTGAGTCCGAAATATAACGGAGTGACACAACAAGGCTGTATTTGTCAACGCTGACTGCCTGATTGGAGCTTCCGAGAATATTTAAGTTGATAGAGTAAAGTGAAATCTGCGTCAGGATACTTGCAAGGATTCCCGGGATCCCAAGTGCGGTATGTAACATTCCGGTGATAAATCCGGCGGCCATTCCTGCAAGAAAAGCAAAGATAAGAGCAAGCCATGGGTTCATGCCTGCGCGGATCAGCATAACGGCGACTGCACCTCCGGTCGCCATGGAACCGTCAACGGTCAGATCGGCAAAATCCAACAATTTGTAAGTAATGTAGACTCCAAGTGCAAGGAGTCCCCAGATGAGTCCCTGTGCGCATGCGCCCGGCAGGGAACGGAGCAATGCCAGCGGGCTCAGGGAAGCTAAATAAGTTGTTAACATCATCGTCATAAGAAATCTCTCCTTATTTTTTTATAAAATGCCTGTGCGGAACTATTTGGTGCAAAAATTATCTACAAATATAAAATAATATTCATGAAATCAATTGCTTGCAGAACAAAATACCCACAGCATAAAATCAATGCGGTATTTGTTAAGCAGAAATACAGCAGGCATATTATAACATAATACTAAAACGATTTAAAGCTTTAACTTGTTGCATTGATGAAAGATTATTCTGTTTCAATTGCAACATAATCATCAGGAGGTGTGATTCCAAGCTGGGAACAAATATCTGCATTGTACTCTTTTGTTACCTGTGGTGCAGTCTTGATCTCCATCGTTGTGATATCAGCACCGTTTACAAGGATATCATAAGCCATCTGGCCTGCTGTGTATCCGATATCATAGTAGCTGATAGAAAGCGTTGCAACACCACATCCGGAACAGATGCCTTCCTCACCGGCAATGATCGGAATACCTGCCGGAAGAGCGATGTTATTGATGGTTTCCGTGTTGTTTGCCATTGTGTTGTCTGTTGGAATATAAATAACATCTACTTCTGAAACTGCTGTCTGTACCACAGAGGTGATATCATTGGAATCAGAAGCAGTATATTCTTTGTACGCAATGCCGTCAGCATCTAAAGCAGCCTCGATCTGGGTAGCCTGATACTTGGAGTTTGGCTCTGCGGAACAGTAAAGGATACCGACTGTTTTTACATCCGGGAATAATTCTTTGATCATGGCTTCCTGTTCATCTAAAGGAGCAAGATCGGAAGTTCCGGAGATATTTCTTCCGGTAGAACCTGTCCAGTCGTCGATCTCAAGGGCAGTTGCATAATCTGTGACAGAAGTTCCAAGGATCGGGATCGTGCTTGTAGCAGCGGCAGAACACTGTAAAGCAGTGGTTGCGTTTGCAAGGATCAGGTCATAGTTGCCGGCAACAAAATTATTTGCAATGGTAGCACAGTTTGCCTGCTCGCCCTGTGCGTTCTGAAGGTCAAATGTTACATTATCTGCACCGAGCAGCTCTGTCAGTGCATCCTCAAAGCCCTGGGAAGCAGCGTCAAGAGCAGGGTGCTCTAACTGCTGTAAAATACCGATCGTATATTTCTGACCATCGGTACTGCCTGCTGCAGCGGATTCTGTTGCTGCTGCTGAATTGTCAGCAGATGCAGAGGTATTGTCGGAGGCTGTATCGCCGCCGCATGCTGTCATGGAAACTGTCATTGCAGCTGCCATCATGACAGAGAGTATTTTGTTCATCTTTTTCATATTCATTCTCCTTATCATTGATCATAGCCTTTAATGCTTTAAAGCATTAATACTTTTAATGATTGAATTATAATCACTCATACAGGATTCGTCAACCGGAATTTGAGAAAAAATGTGTAAAGGACACTCATTTTTTCGGTGAGGATCATAAGAAAAAGATTTAAAATCTTAAGAAAACCTTTATAGTATGCAGGGCAGAAAAGTGTTAGGATGGAAACCGGAGAGATTTTTAGAAAGGATTTTATGAAAATAAAAGAGGGGTTATCCAACATTGTATTTCCTCCAAGATGCCCTGTCTGTGATGAGGTGATATATGTTGGGAAAGATACCTGTGAAGACTGCCGGAAGAAAGTGATCTGTATCGGGGAACCGTCCTGCAAAAAATGTGGCAAGCCATTAGAAGACCAGAGGAGGGAATACTGCACAGACTGCATGAGGAAAAAACACTATTTTTCCCAGGGAAAAGCGGTTTTTGTTTATCAGGGAGAAATCCGCCAGTCCATGTACCGTTTTAAATATAGTAATAAACGCGAATATGCAGATTTTTATGCGAAAGAAGCAGTGCGCATCTATGGAGACTGGATCCGGAGAAAACAGATCGAAGCAATTGTACCCGTTCCCATGTACCGTTTGAAGGAAAAGGGGAGAGGGTATAATCAGGCAGCCGTATTTGCGCGGACTCTGGGAGAAAAAATGAATCTTCCGGTGGAAAAGCGCATGGTAAAACGAATCCGGAATACCACGCCGCAAAAAGAATTAAATGATGTCGAACGGAAGATAAATCTAAAAAAAGCTTTCCAGTTAGTACCAAATATAGTAAAATATAGGAAAATATTAATTGTAGATGATATCTATACGACGGGAAGCACGATCGATGCAGTGGCAGAGGTACTTTTGCAGGCAGGGGTGGATGAGATTTATTTCCTATGTATCAGTATCGGCGAGGGATTTTAGGAGGAATATGCTATGGATGTAAGAAATTGTAAGGGCTGTGGAAAACTCTTTAATTATATGAGTGGCGCACAGCTTTGCCCTGAATGCAGGGCAAAGCTTGAGAAGAAATTTAGCAGCGTGAAAGATTATATCGGTGAACATCCACAGGCATCCATCAGTCAGGTGGCAGAGGATATGGATGTTTCTGTGAAACAGATCAAACAGTGGGTGAAAGAGGAGAGACTGATCCTCTCGGAAGCTTCTTTAGATGGTGTGTTGTGTGAACACTGTGGCAGACCGATCACAAGCGGACGCTTCTGTGACAAGTGTAAAGCTGCTATGGCAAATAATCTGCGGAGTGCTTTGAACAGACCACGTCCAATGCAGCAGAGATCGGGCGGAGAGCGTGATGAAGGGGATAAGATGAGATTCCTGAGATAGAACCGGGAACAGAATGTCACATATCTGAAAATAAGGACAGAATTTATAAAAAAGCAGGGCGCATAGCTACGTTATTTATATAGATAGAAACGTAGAAAGGTCGCATCTGCTTTTTTTTGTTTGAAAATACCGCCTACTGTGTTATAATGATGAATAAGAATGCATAATTGCGTGAAGAATGTACTTTTTCAGAAAATGAGATGGGTTTATTTTATAGTAGATACATTGTGTGACAGACAGGAAGGAAATCTGCATGGTTAACGAAGAACGTTTACATCATATGATAAAAATGGCGATATTTGACACCAATCAGGGAAAAGAATGTAAGCCGATGACACAGTATGCAAGAAAAGATTATGTTTCGCTGCGTATGCTTGGAAGCTTTGTGTCAGGAACGATTGGCTTTGCGCTGATCCTTGTGACATGGGGCATTTATTCCATGAACCAGTTAATGGAGAATCTGAATGCAATGGATATTCAGGAACTGCTGACATCCGTGCTGGTAAAGTATATTGTGTTTATGATTGCTTACATGGCGATCACGTATTTTGTTTATAATAGAAGATATACAAAGGGACGCCGTGAGGTAAAGAAGTATTATGGCAATCTGAAGAAGCTGAATCAGTTATACGAGAGGGAAGACAAGCTGAAAATGTCTGAGAATAAAGACTGGGAATAATCACTGAACGCTGCCGGGGGGCAGGAAAATCAGGAGTAAAACAAACGGCGGGAGGCTAAAATGGCAACCTTATTAGAATTGAAAGAGAAACTGATCCGTTTTTACGGAAAAAATGAAATATATGTGAAACCGGCGATCCGGTTTGTACTTGCATTGTTTACATTCCTTGTGATCAACAACAGTATTGGATATATGAAACTGGTCAGCAAGACTCCGGTTGCAGTCATTCTTGCACTTGTGTGTTCCATGCTTCCGGTCAATGGACTGATCGCAATTGCTGCGTTGGTCGTTTTGGCGGATCTGTACGCATTATCCATTGAGGTATGTCTGGTAGGACTTCTCATGTTTGCAATCATCTATTTTATTTATTTCCGTTTTTCCCCAAAGAGTGGTATCAATGCGGTTCTGACACCGGTCTGCTTTAAGCTGCATATTCCTTATGCGGTACCGGTTGGCTCCGGTCTGCTGAGTGAGGCGTATTCTGTAGTGTCTGTTGCCTGCGGTACGGTGATCTATTTCTTTATCCATGGAGTGAGCGAGAATGCAAGCGCATTGAGCGATGCAGCGGAAGAGACGGATTCTTCGGTATCAAAAGTAGTAGTGGCATTGAACCAGCTGATTGGAAATAAAGAGATGTACCTTGTTCTTGGCATTTTTATCATTACGACACTCATTGTCTATGTGGTGAGAAAGCTTGACATTGAGCATTCATGGACGGTTGCATGGGCATCCGGTATTTTATTTGAAGCGATTGGACTGACAGCAGGATACATTTTACTTGGGATTTCAGACAAAATTGCCGGTGTGATCATTGGAAGCGTGATCTCCGGTGTGATCGCCATGATCATCCAGTTTCTGTTTTTTAATCTGGATTACTCCAGAACGGAACGCCTCCAGTTCGAGGATGATGATTACTATTATTATGTAAAAGCAGTTCCAAAGTCTCTGGTGACAGAGAAGGATAAACAGATCAAACGTTTTAACGGCAAAAACGAGAAGGAACGTTTGAACAAGAAGAAATTTGCAGAAGAGATGGACATAGACGAAAATTTATTAGATTAAAAGGAAGTGAATCCGGTGCAGAATTTAGGCGTAATATTGCGGACGTTTTGGGAAAAAGCGGTGTCTTACCTGACGCTTCAGATGTCCCTCACAGATATTATAGAGATCATTATCATTTCAGTTCTGATCTATTATATGCTGGTTTGGATCAAAGATACGAGAGCGTGGATGCTTCTCCGTGGAATCCTTGTGATCCTTGCCTTTGTTTTGCTTGCAGTTTTATTTGAAATGAATACGATCGTCTGGATCGCCGACAAACTGTTTAACGTGGCAATGATCGCTGTGGTCGTGATCTTCCAGCCGGAGATGCGCAAGGCACTGGAAAATCTCGGACGGAAGAACATTTTGGTAAATCTTTTTAATTTTGATTTCAACAAAGTGGAGAATGGAAAGTTTTCCGACAAGACTATCACAGAGCTGGTGAAAGCCTGCTATGAGATGGGAAAAGTAAAAACAGGAGCACTCATCGTAGTGGAAGATGAAATCGTTCTGACGGAGTATGAGAGGACAGGGATTGCCGTAGATGGTATCCTGACCAGCCAGCTTCTGATCAATATTTTTGAAAAAAACACACCGCTGCATGATGGAGCAGTCATTGTGAGGGGAGACAGAGTTGTTTCTGCCACCTGCTATCTTCCACTGACGGACTCCTTAAGCCTGAGCAAAGACCTTGGAACAAGACACCGTGCGGCAGGCGGTATCAGTGAGGTGAGCGATTCACTCACAATTGTAGTATCGGAGGAAACCGGAAAAGTATCCATTGCACTGGACGGTGAACTTTACCGGAATGTAGATGCAGAATTCTTAAAAAATAAACTGGCTTACATTCAGAAACGTGAGCAGGACACTTCGAAAGTGAAATCATGGAGAAGGAGGCTGAAAGATGTTACAAAAATTCGGAAAGAAAGTAATGAATAACTTTGGCCTTAAAATCCTTGCTGTTTTGTTTGCTGTTGTTTTATGGATCGTAGTCGTGAATATTGATGATCCGAGCAACTCAAAACCTTACACAACCAGTGTCTCACTGGAAAATAAATCTTATATCACCTCCATGGGAGAATGGGCAGATTATCTGGATGGAAAGAATACGATCACGTTCAGCGTGTATGCAAAACGCTCTGTGCATAATACACTTACCAATGCGAACTTTACAGCAACGGCGGATGCACAGAAAATTGAATATGATGAGAAAACAGGGACTTACCGTGTGCCGGTTGTCGTGACCTGTAACCGTAACAACAGCAGTATTAATATTACCAGCAAAGATCTGTATCTGGATCTTGAACTGGAGGATTCTGCTTCAAAGCAGTTCCCAATCAAGACAAACACAACCGGTACAGTTGCGTCGGGATGTGCGCTTGGTGATGTTGAGATCACAGATGCGAATGTTATGAAAGTATCCGGTCCGGCTTCTGTGGTAAATCAGATCGATACCGTTGTGGCGACTATTAATGTAGATGGCATGTCAACGGATATCACAGACCGTGTGACACCTGTATTTTATGATGCACAGGGAGAGGTTGTGGATACGACAAAGCTTACGCTGAGTGTGAGCACAGTCAATATCAGTGCACAGATACTGAATACGAAAGATGTGGAACTGGAATTCCTGACAACCGGAACTCCGGCAGATGGATACCAGGCAGGGAATATCACCTATACACCACAGAAAGTACGTATTAAAGGCGAGGCGGCTATTTTAAATACCATCAATAAGATCACGATCCCGGAAGAAGTGTTAGATATTACAGATGCAACTTCAAATATTGAAAAGACTGTGGACATTTCCACATATCTTCCTTCAGGCACTGCATTAGTGATCAGTTCAGACTCCAAGATTGATGTTACAGTTGTGGTGGAGGCAGTAAAGACAAAGACTTTGCAGATCCCGGTGACGAATCTTCAGGTGATCGGACTGAGTTCGGATGAAAAAGTACAGTATGAGGAAGACAACATTGCCCTCACTGTGTCCGGAAGAAGCAGTGTGATCGATGCGCTGGACGAAAAGACGATTTCCGGCAGTATCGATCTGACTGATCTGAAGCTGGGTGCACATAATGTACTGATCACATTTGAACTGGATGAGGATACGGTCAGCTATGCGGATACTTATGCAGCGGTTACCATTGAAAGTGCATCTGATACATCAGCTTCTGCTGATAATACAGATGGGGAACTGGAAAATACGTCAACTTCTAAAAAGGTAATTGACCGGTAGTAGATTTTGAAACAAGCGGAACAGAAATAATGAATTATAAACCGTAAAAATTTGAAAAAATATTGGATGATTGAAAGAAGCTGATAACCGGTTTCACAGATAATTATAAAATCAGGAACAAAGAGAGGAACAGTAATATGGCAAGAATGTTTGGAACAGACGGTGTCCGTGGTGTGGCGGGCTCGGAACTGACAATTGAACTGGCAACAAAGTTAGGTCAGGCAGGAGCTTACGTGCTCACAAAAGAGCAGGAGCATCAGGCAACCATTATTGTAGGATGTGATACGAGAATTTCAGGAGGAATGTTAGCGAGCGCATTAATGGCAGGTATCTGTTCGGTTGGCGCAAATGCAATATTTGTCGGAGTGATGCCGACACCTGCGATCGCATATCTCACCAGAAAACACAAAGTAGATGCCGGAGTAGTCATCTCCGCATCACACAATCCAATGGAATTTAACGGGATCAAGTTCTTCAATGGAGAGGGCTACAAGCTTCCGGATGAGATGGAAGATGAGATTGAGGCTCTGATCAAAAATAACATGAAAGACGTGGTACTTCCGATCGGTTCCGGCGTAGGAAAGATTGATTACCGCTTTGACCTGAGAGATGAATACGTGAAATTCATGGAAAAATGTGTTCCGGTGGATCTTAAAGGTATGAAAATTGTTGTAGACTGCGCAGAAGGCGCATCCCATTATACATCTGTCAAAACACTGACAGATCTTGGAGCAGATCTTGTCGCAATCCATACTGATCCGGATGGAACCAACATCAATTCCAATTGTGGCTCCACTCATATGGATGAGCTGAAAGCGCGTGTTGTATATGAAAAGGCAGCAGTTGGTCTTGCATTTGACGGTGACGCAGACCGTATGCTTGCAGTGGATGAGCATGGAAATGTTGTGGACGGCGATCAGATCATGGCAATCTGTGGCAACTACATGAAGTCCAAAGGAACTTTGAAGAAAGATACGATCGTAGTCACAGTCATGACAAACCTCGGATTTACCCTTATGGGGCAGAAAGAGGGCATCCATGTGGAAAAGACAAAGGTCGGCGACCGTTATGTTCTTGAGAATATGAGAAAAAATGGCTATAACATCGGAGGAGAGCAGTCCGGCCATGTTATCTTCTTAGACGATAATACAACCGGTGACGGATTATTAAGTGCCCTGCATTTATTAGAAGTTATGGTCAATACCGGAAAACCGTTGTCAGAACTTGCTGAGATTATGGAAGTACTCCCACAGGCTCTTGTCAACGCAAAAGTTCCAAACCATAAAAAAGAAAAATTCATGGAATATCAGGAAATTGCAGATGCCGTGTCAGATGTTGAGAAAAAATTCAAGGGCGAGGGAAGGGTTCTCATCCGCCCATCCGGAACAGAGCCTCTGGTGCGTGTCATGATCGAAGGAAAAGACCAGAAAGTGATTGATGAAGAGGCGAAGAAACTGGCAGAACTGATCACAAGAATTATGTTATAGAAGACCAGAATGCTGGTCTGACTATGACAGGGGAATCCAGACCGGCATACAGAGTAAAAAATCAGGGGACTGGAATTTGGAGGGTAATACAGCATGGTTAGTCAGAAAGTAGTAATAAAAAATCCGACAGGACTGCATTTGAGACCTGCGGGAATTTTATGTAAGGATGCAATGCAGTTTAAATCACATATCACGTTCCGCTACCGCGATAATATCGCAAACGCAAAAAGTGTCTTAAGCGTGTTAGGTGCATGTATCAAGTCCGGGGATGAGATTGAACTCATGTGCGAGGGCGAAGATGAGGAAGAGGCTTTAAAAGCGATCGTGGAAGCGATTGAGGATGGATTGGGAGAGTAAGGGATATTTTTTCAAAAATTAAAAGAAAAAGATATTAAGTAAGATATGAAAATAAGCATTATTATACCGGTATACAACTCAACTTTATATTTGAAACAATGTGTGGAAAGCATATTGGCGCAGACGTATCACAATTTCGAAATTTTGTTAGTAGATGATGGATCTACGGATGATAGTCCGATGCTATGTGATGAATATGCCCAAAAAGATGATAGAATTGTTACGATTCACAAACAGAATGGTGGAACATCAGATGCAAGAAACGTCGGATTGGAGAAAGCCAGTGGTGATTACATCACATTTATGGACAATGATGATTATTGGAGTGATCCAGATGCGTTGTGTGATATCATAAAAGTGATAAGTGAGACAGAACCGGATGTTGTGATGCACGCAAACATGGTGTATTGGCAGGATAAAAATAGAACTGTAAATCCGTCTTCTTTTGATCGCACACTTGTATCGGGAAAGAAAAGAAAAGAGGCAGTGGAAAATCTGATAAAAGCTGGAATGCTTAGCGTTACTGTTTGGACAAAACTTGTAAAAACCTCTTTGATACGGGAACATGATCTGTATTTTAAAAAGGGAATCCGCAATGAAGATACAGACTGGATTGCCAGAATGCTGATTTACGCAGAACGGTTTGAATGGTATGATAAACCATTTTATGTGTACCGCAAAGGCCATGAAACAGCTCAGACAAGTCAGAAGATGAAATATTATATGGTGAATGATCTGAAAAATATTATAATAGAATATACCCAATATGCAGAAAAATATTTGGATCAAGAATATCGGAAAGTTTTTTATGCGTATTTAGCGTATCCGTTTGCAGTCTGGATGGGACAGGCATATTTGATAGAACAGAATGAGCAAATTAAAAATGATCGTGAGATAATGAAAAAATATGCATATCTGTTAACTTATGATATAAACCCGGCAGTTCATCTGGTTCATAGGGTATATCGTATATTAGGATTTGGATTGACATCAAGAATTTTAATGTTATATATTAAAAAAGTTTATTATTCATAATGAAAACAAAAATACATTAGAGCAAAATTGAACAGGTGAAAAAATGTCAAAACAACCAAGAAAACAAAGAAAAGCTCTTTACAATGCTCCTGCTCATGCACGTGGAAAACACATGAGCGCTACTTTAAGTAAAGACTTAAGAGCAGATATTGGTAAAAGGTCTTTACCTATTAGGAAAGGAGACAAAGTTCAAGTTCTCCGTGGAGATTTTAAAGGACATGAAGGTGCAGTTTTAGGTGTGGACTATGGTTCATACAAAATAACTATTGAAGAAGTAACTTTATCAGAACCTGACTGAACTGCAGTTTTCCTTCCAGTAGATCCATCTAACGTAATGATTATTGATGCAGATATGGATGACGATAGAAGAATTAAAAATGTAACAGGAGACAATTAAAATGGCTAAAATGGGATCTAGAAAACATTTAAAAACATACAAAGCACCAAAAACTTGGCCTATTCATCCTAAAGAAGATACCTGGACTGTCAAACCTTCAGCAGGTTCACATTCTATTGAGAATTCTTTATCTTTAACTTTAGTTATTAGAGATATTTTAAAATTAGCTGATAATTCTAGGGAAGCTAAAAGAATCATCAACT
>OGUQ01002438.1_pt1 | contig 12842 bp, 10 predicted proteins | sample 1574701 | NCBI WGS metagenome assembly OGUQ01 (sample SAMEA2582087, study PRJEB24529) | metagenome | biome: Human gut stool | place: China | collected 2011 | reverse complement strand
ATTACCAATCCCGGCGACGTCTGGGACTACTACAGCGGCAAAGCGCCGCAGGCCTGCGCCCCTATCGGTGCCGTCCTTACTATTGCCGCGGCCGGCAGTGAAATGAGCAATGCGTCAGTCATTACCAATGAAGACGGCTGGCTGAAACGCGGACTGCAGTCGCCCTATGCCTACTGTAAATTTGCCATTTTAAATCCCGAGCTGACCTGCACTCTGCCGCCCTACCAAACAGCCAGCGGCTGTACTGACATCATCGTCCATACTTTAGAACGTTACTTTACCAAACCCGGCGTCACCTCCCTGGCCCTCACTGACGGCATGGCCGAAGCTCTGCTGCGCAACGTCATGCGTAATGCCCGACTGGCTTTACAGAAGCCTGCCGACTATGACGTCCGCGCCGAGATCATGTGGGCAGGCACGCTTTCCCATAATGACATCACCGGCGACCGCAGTCAGGGCGACTGGGCTTCCCACCAGCTGGAGCATGAATTGGGCGGTATGTTCGATATTGCTCACGGCGCAGGCCTTGCAGCGATCTGGGGCAGCTGGGCCCGCTATGTGCTCAAACAAAACCCCTGCCGTTTCGCACAACTGGCAGTCAACGTACTGAATGTTCCCTACAGCTTCGGCAATGACGAAAAAACAGCGCTTGAAGGAATCGCCGCCATGGAAGACTTTTTCCGTTCCATTGGTATGCCTACCTCGATCAGCGACATGGAAATCGAACTCACCGACACCCAAATCAAAGAGCTGGCACACAAATGCAGCTTTATGGGCAGAAGAACGATCGGCGGCTTCGTCACCCTGAACGCTGCCGATATGGAAAATATTTACCGCATGGCCAGATAAAACAGCGGCTATACTTGCTGCAGAAACTTTTACCCTCTTTAAAATACAAAGGACAAGCAGTTAAACTGCTTGTCCTTTGTGTTTTTTTACTCTGCCGGCGTTTCTTCATCCTGCAGATTCACTTCATAAAAAAGCACGGGCTCAATTTTTACTGAATTATTCTCCAGCTGTATTTTACGGTTTTCTTCAATATGCCAATCCCTGTCATTGACCAGGCTCTGTTCCCACGCCTGCACAACTTTTTTCTGAAGGCTGGTCAAAGTGGCCGTATATTTGTCATCTGTAGCGGGAGCCTCTGGTTTAGGTTCCGGCTGAGTACCGGATTTTACCACCAATGTGCCTGTCAGCTGCAGCGCATAGCCGTCCTGCGTAGAATACAGCAGCTCGCCCAAATCATATTCACCGGCTGCCAAACCATCTAATCCCAGGATTTTATCAGGGTCTACATTTATACCCAACTCCTGCAGTTTGGCAAGCAGCGCGGCCTTAAAATCACTGCCAGCTGCAGCTTCCAGCCTGCCCACATCACCGCTGATTTCCTGCAGAAACGGCTTCAGATACGGTGCCGTCTGTTTTTGATCGGTCTGCCAGACTTTTTTATCTTCTTCTCCCAGCCCATCTGCGAAAGCCTGATTGAACTCTGCTGTCGTAGCATATACTGTTCCTTCACCGTATTTTTGGTAACCGCTATCGGTGAGGAAATAGGCATTCCGGACGGCAGAAACTGCTTCTGTATCGGACGCGCCCATAATTGCATCTACGTCAGCACTGCCGCTGACCTTGCCTAAATTATAAACATTAGCAACGCTGCCATATTCTCCCAGCCCTAAAATACCGCCGATATTTTTATTACCGCTGACACTGCCGGTATTATAAGCATTTTTGATACTGGCATAGTCTAGCTCCTCATCATTGCCGTCATAACCGGCAACACCGCCCACATTATCCGCGCCCTCGACAGCGCCGGTATTGTACACACCGTCAACCAGCGCATTGGCATTAGCGCCGCAGACCCCGCCGACATAATTTCCATCAGCAGTTACGTCCCCTGTATTATAGCTGTTTGCGATACTGCCGCCGGAATTAAAACCACAGATACCGCCGACAAAACTATCCCCTTTAGAATTACCGCTGGTGATAATACCTTTGTTAGAAGCATTTACTATTTTCCCGCCATTGGTATTATAACCGGCAATACCGCCAGCGAGCTGCTGATCTGCAGAAATATTGCCTTCATTCGCTGCAGCTTCAATCAAACCGCCTTTATTGTTACCAACGATACCGCCTATATAACCATTGCCGCTCACATCACCGCTGTTAAAGGCCTCGATGACCGATCCTTTTCCATTCGCGTTTCTGCCTACGATCCCTCCGGCAGCAGAAATAACACCGATAATATTACCGCTGTTCTCAGTGTTCCTGATACTGCCGGAATTTTCCCCAACGATCCCGCCTACAGCTACGCCGCCAAGGATAGCGCCTTTATTAACAGCATTTTCGATAGTTCCCTTATCTATGTTATTGCCGCTGATACCGCCTACCGAATTGCCACCCATTGTTCCCTCTTTATATATCTTAACGTCGCCTTCGTTGACCACATCTTTTATTGTCCCTTTATTGATCCCGCTGATCCCCCCAAAACCGGTACTGTCGTTCACATTGCTTGTAACAGAGCCTTGATTAACAGCGTTTTCAATAGTTCCCTTACTATTGTTGACACCGGCGATGCCGCCGAGATTTCCCCAGCCAATAACAGCACCAGTGTTTTCAGCGTACTTTATAATACCAGTTTTGTTCCCGTCACCATTACTGCTGGCAATGCCGCCAACACTACCGCCATTTGTTGCTGTGATACTGCCGCTGTTACTGACAAATTCCACCGTACCATAATTAGTGCTGGTGATACCACCTACCGAAGAATTACCTTTGACAGCGGCTTTATTGGCAACATTACGGATCAGCCCCAGGTTTTTTCCTGCTATGCCGCCGACGCTGCTTTGTCCGCTGATACTTCCGGAAAGTGTCAAATTCGTTACACGCGCGCTTTCCGTCAGGCAGCCAAATAAACCAACATACGATTCTCCGCTGCGCTCGATCGTTAAATCACTGATAGTATACCCCATACCGTCCAAACTGCCGGTGAACCCGCCTTGAAATCCACTTGGGGTTCCCATGGGCAGCTGTTTTAAAGCGCCAAGGCACGCAAACCCCTGACCGCTGTTCCAGCTGCTGGTAACAGAAGCATCTATTTCGTTAGCCAGCATATAATCGCCATTGACATAACTATAGTCAAAATTTGCACTGTTTTTTTTGGTTTCATAATTATTATTGATCGCCTGCAGCTCATATACGTCATGTACCAGCATACAATCAGTAATATTTTTTTCACTGCCGTCTAAGGCCGCTGTGACAATGCCCAAGCTGCTGGCTTTTGTTCCGCCGCCTTTGCTGTAATCGCTGACAGTATGCCCCCCGCTGCCATCGCCTACATCAATGGTAGTCTTATCCGTCACCTCGTAGCCGATGTTGATATTGTCCTTGGCCTTTAAACTGACTTTACCCAGGTCGCCGCCTTGTATCTGCAGCGTATCAGCCTTGATGATCGAGATATTATTACCTTCAAAATTTATGGCGTCGGCAGCGATCGTTCCTAAATTAACAATATCGGCCTGGATTTTGGAAATACCATCGGCATCCAAATTTCCCAAAGTCCCGTTAAAGCCTTTACGGGCCTCTTCCGGCAGACTCCTTGTCGATGCTGTCAGGCTGCCTACATTGACCTCTGCCGCGGCACCAAACAAGATCCCGTTGGGATTGAGCAGGAAGACATGCGCGCCGCTGCCATTCAGCTTACCGAAAATCTCGCTGCGCTGGCTGCCCGTCACATAATTTAAAACGGCCTGCATATTTTTAAAATTTACTGTTTCTCCCTGGGCTATATTAAAGCTGTCCCAGTCTATAGCCAGATTGCCGCCGTTGCCGGTAATATCCATTGTACCGCCGCCAGGAGAGCCGATACTGCCACTGCCGCCCACGACCTGGCCGCCCTGCGGCAGGGCATAGCCCCAGTTTGGCAAAAGCAGCATGCCGCCGCTTACAACCGTGACCATGATCTTTTTATATAAAAGCATTTTCTCATTTTTCATCTTCACACAGCTCCTTATCCTTGACCGATATTAAAACAGTTTGTAGGCCAAAAACCATAGCCTGCCGTTTTTATCGCTTTCTTCACTGGTAAACTCTTCACTGCCCAGCTTGCGCGCATAGTCAAGCCGCATATAGTAATCGTCAGCCTTGGCGTACTGCAGGCCCAGTCCCCAACCGGCCAGACCGCGGTGCTGACCATAACTTTTAGACAGCTCGACTTCGCCCCAATCCACATAAGCTGCCAGAGTCAGATCAGGTACGGGAGTGGCATAACGCAGTTCTGCCGTAGCCTGGTAGCCGCTGTCGCCGCTGGCTTCACCCTGCGGATAAGCCCGCACACCGTTAGCGCCGCCTAGAACAAACTGTTCGCTGCCATCCAGATCTTTGCTGGCCAGCTGACTGTGGAAATTTACATGCAGATTCAAAACATTGCCTAATCTGCGGATATGATTGACGTCAGTATTGAATTTGTGATAGCTGCCTTCCGTGTAGCTGCTGGCATCGTCATAACTTAGCCGTCCCGCATAATATAAAGCGCTGTAGCCAGTATAACTGCCGGCACCTTTAATATTGCCCGCTATGCCGGCATACAGTGCATTACTGTGTTTTTTTGTATCGATGCCAAAGGTGCGCAGCTCATCTTTCAGCTGGCGGTTATCGTAGCCATAAACTGCCGCCAGGTGATCAGAAGCAGTATTTATCAGCGGCGTACTGCCATAAATGCTGAAAGTTTTAGCCCGTCCGACCGCGTCAAGGATATTATAAAAGCCGCTCAGCGTATAATCCATCAGGCTATAGCTGACGCCCATTTTTGTCCCGCGGCTGCCGACCGGCATTTCGTAGCCCAAATTATAGTTATGCAGGTTATCATTTGAAAGCATCCCACCCAGAAAAAATTTATCGCCGATCCTGCCGGGATTGTTGATCGTTGTCTGAAAGCCATATCTGTATCTGCCGCTGTATTTATTGCCATAATTATCAGTGTATAAAATCGTCTGCTGCGGTTTATCAGCCCGAAGATCGATCACAAAATCGCTGGTACCATTGGCCTGCCCAGCCCGCAAAACACCTACGGCTGTAACGCCGGCCAGATCGTTGATATTATTCAAAACTGTTTCCAGCCGGTCTGTACGCAGCAGCTCTCCCTTTTGCAGAATCCCTGCGGCTTTTTCTGCCTGTCCTTCCGCCAGAGCCGAAGTATTATTGACCTGTACATAGCTTAACCGCCCTAAGACTATTTTGACTTCAATGATACCGTCAGTGATTTCCTGCTGCGGCAAAAAAGCAGTAGCAACCGCATAACCCTGTCCGCGCAGATACGCAGTCAACTTATTGACCGCCTGCTGCAGTTCATTAAAATCGACTTCACGTCCGCAATAGCTTTCTACCAGCGCAGCCAATACGTCCTGCTGGATAGCATCTTCACTGGTAAAGACAAAATTCTGCAGATAAAACTTTCTGCTGCCGCTCACATCAGTGTTTGTTTCTTCTTTTGTCAGAACAGCCGTTTTATCCCCGTCCGCCCTGTTTTCTTCCAAAGCGCGCAGATCCCCGCTGCTGTTTGGCAAAGCTGTGGCAGCCGAAGCGCCGGCGCAGCTCAACACCAGCATCAGGCTTATGATTTTAGTTTTCATTTTTATTCTCCTTACACCATCAAACATTTATTTTGGGAAATATTTTTAATATATCAGTTATATTGTTTTATATTATACCACGTCTGTACCCCCCACAAGACACGTTAAATTTTTAGTAAGATTTACTTTTTCTGCCGCGTTAACGGGTACGCGGCCGGCAGCAAACTGCCCGTCCGCTATTTTCTGTATTTACGTCGAAAAATAGACTTCTCAAAAATAAAAAAGCTTTCTTTTCCATCGGATAAAATCCCATAAAAAAAGAAAGCTAAAAAACACAAAGACGCGTCTGCCAAAAGGCAGGCACGTCTTTTTTACTGCGCCCTAACGCATATTATTTACTTTTGAATCAGTTTCCTACGCCGGCGCCGTAATTATCAGCCTTTGATATCGCCGGCCTCTGCCACCATCAGCTGATCGACAAACTGCATCCTGACCGGTACTAAAAGCTTCTGTCCCGGTTTCAGGTTCGTATTCGCCAGCGCATTGGTTTCGCAGATACGGTAAATGACTTCGCGTACATCTTCGTCCTGATCGGCCCAGCGGTCAGCGATAGCCCACATGGTATCGCCTGTATGTACAGTGATCTGTTCGTAATGATAAACAGTATCATCCTGTAAAAAATTATAGCCTGTATATAAAATAGTGGTCATCAGCATTAATACAAACAACTTCTTCATAACTCCACGACCTTTCAAAACATCCGTTCGTTAAACATATAATAAACCGAACTGTTTTGTTTGTCAAGAGTTTTTCTAAAAATTTGTTCGTATTTTAGAGTTTTAAGGCGAACGTTTCTGCAATCAGGCGAACAGATCTAACCACGCAGCACCCACATATAAAACGGCGTCGTTATTACTGCCAGCAGTGTACTGACCACCGTCAGCATCGCCGCATACTTGTAATCGCCGCCATAAACCTTAGCTACAATAGAAGTGTTCGTCATCGCCGGCATAGCCGCCTGCATAACAAATACATCGCTCATCAATTTCGGCAGCGCAAAAAACGGCAGACAGACCATAACGCACAGCGGACAGATCACAAACCTTCCCACCATTGCCGCCGTCAGCTCTCTGTCAAATTTGATCTCGCTCCAGGACGCTTTACTGATCGCGATACCGATAAACAGCATGGCCAGCGGCGTCGTCATTCCGCCCAGATAACGAAAAGAAGCTTCGATCGGCATCGGCAGCCGCCAATCAAGCATTACCAAAATAATTCCTGCCAAAAAACCTAACAGCGGCGGGTTCAGAACCACTTTCAGAGTCTTTCTGCTGAGCCACGGTGCCGCCACACCGGCATCAGACGCCATATCGTGCACGGCTACGACCCAGAACATCGTAGTATTGACCATATAATACAGCATGACATAAGGAATACCTTCTTCACCGAACAAAGCCAGCGTCATCGGCAGGCCGATGAAAATAGTGTTGGAAACAAAAAAGACAGTACAGAACACGCCGACCCGGTCACGCCGCACCTTCAGCAGCCGTGCTGCCGCATGGCCGATAAAATAGCCCAATGCCATGGAAATGATCGGTACCGGCAGACCGCCACTCATCTCGATCAGCTGATCGTGGCTGAAATTGACCGTCAGATTGACGATCATATAGGTAGGCAGGCAGACCTTGGTCACCAGCTGGGCCACAGCCGAGCTGAAGCTTTCAGAAAACCAGCCCTTACGGGACAGATAAAAACCGGTAGCTATCATAATAACGATAGTCAAAATCCCCTGCAGTGCATGTAAGATCGCTGCCATAAAATCACTTCCTTAAAAATAAAAAACACCGAAGCCTTCGCCTCGGTGCCGCTCAAATCAGTTTTTGGCCTGTTTCGCTTCTTCCAATTTATGCTTCATCCAGTCGATCATGGCCAGTTTGCCGAATTCATGCCAGGTTTTACATTCAGTATTCCTGGCAATATATTCGTTCCATTTATCCTGGTTCACCTGTTCTACCTCCAGCAGATTCATGATGCCGAAGCCGCTGCGCCAGATCAGATCGTCCATCGAGGTATATTTACTGTTTTCCGTTAAAAATTTATCGTTGAACAATTCCTGAAAAGATACCTTTGCCAAAATCTTTCCCAGTTCCTCGTCATGGGTAAAGATCTCCAGATAATGCTTAAACTCTTTTTCAATATCGATTGCTGCCATTGTTTCATCCTCCGACGGTAAATTATTGATTTTATAATTTATATTTCCTATTTTACCACAAAAAAGCCGATGGCGCTAACCATCGGCTTTTCTGTAAAACTAATGTGAATAAAAGGAGGGGTTGGAGATGAAAAATCTTAACAGTAAAACAGCTGTCAGTGACCGCAGTTGTGGCAGCAGCCGCTGCACACTTCAATACCTTCGGTCGACATACCGTTTTTGACCTTATAGTCATAAATCGCGGCACGCAAGCCGTCAGCTGCCAGGTTGGAACAATGCATCTTGATCGGCGGCAGTCCGTCAAGTGCTTCAGCTACCGCCAGATTAGTCAGTTCCAGCGCTTCCTCGACAGACTTGCCTTTAGCAAGCTCTGTTGCCATACTGCTGGTAGCGATAGCCGCACCGCAGCCAAAAGTCTGGAAACTGATATCGGTAATGATATTGTCTTTGACTTTAATAAAAATCTTCATGATATCGCCGCATTTGGCATTGCCTACCTCGCCGACGCCGTCGGCATCGGGCATCACACCCACATTACGGGGATTCATAAAATGATCCATTACTTTTTCACTGTATGCCATAAACTACACCTGCTTTCTTACTTGTGGTAAAGAGGCGACATCGCCCTTAATTTTTCAACGATCAACGGTAATTGCTCCAAAACATAATCGACATCGGCACTGCTGTTTTCTTCCGACAAGGTCAGACGCAGCGAACCATGCGCGATCTCATGCGGCAGTCCGATAGCCAGCAGAACATGCGACGGGTCCAGAGACCCGGAAGTGCAGGCACTGCCGCTGGAAGCCGCGATACCCATATGGTCAAGCAGCAGCAGCAGGCCTTCGCCTTCAATATATCTGATGCTGACATTTACATTATTCGGCAGTCGGTCAGTAGGATGTCCGTTTAACCTTACTTCAGGGATCTTTGCCAAAATCCCTTCGATCAATTTGTCACGCAAAGCACGTGTTTTTTCGGCATTGGCTTCCATATTTTCTTTCGCATAAGCAGCTGCCAGCCCCATACCGATGATCCCGGCTGTATTTTCAGTGCCGGCACGCAGGCCTTTTTCCTGCCCACCGCCGACGATCAGCGCCGGTACACGCACACCCTGACGGATATACACCGCGCCTACGCCCTTTGGTCCATGAAATTTATGCGCCGTCAATGTTAAAAGATCGATATTGTCGCTGGTAACATCAATAGGGATATGACCTGCCGCCTGTACTGCGTCAGTATGCAGCAGCACCTTATGTGCGCGGCAGACTGCGCCGATCTCTCTGATCGGCATTATCGTACCGATCTCATTATTGGCATACATCACCGAAACAAGGATCGTATCGTCGCGTAAGGCGGCCTCTACCTGGGCCGCTGTAACCCTGCCGAATTCGTCTACCGGCAGGTAAGTGATCTCAAAGCCTTCCTTCGCCAGTTCTTCACAGGTATGCAGTACAGCGTGATGCTCGACCTGCGTAGTGATAATGTGCCGTCCCTTCTTGACATTGGCATGAGCCACGCCTTTAATAAGCATATTATCACCCTCACTGCCGCCGCCTGTAAAAATGATTTCCTTAGGTGACGCGCCGATCAGATCCGCAACCTGCTGACGGGCAGCGGCAATAGCTGTTGCCGCACGCTGTGCTGCCTTATATATACTGGAAGGGTTTCCATAATTTTCTACCATAGCCTTTGCCATAGCCTCTGCTATTTCCGGTCTGACCTTAGTCGTGGCCGCATTATCTAAATAAACTTCCCGCATTGCGATCCGTCCTTTCTTAATTCCTACTTGTTTAGTATGATTACACTTTCAGTATAGTAATTCCCAGTATTTTTGTCAAGATTATTTTGTGAATTTTTTGTGTAGAAAAAATTTTTTTGTTCAGCTATTGAATTCCTAGTAAACTAGTAGTAAAATAATGTCAAGCTTTTGAAAGGACGTGTGCTTATGAAAATCTCTACCAAAGGACGTTATGCTTTGCGGCTGATGCTTGACCTGGCTTACAATCATACCGGCAGCTTCATCCCCATTAAAAATATCTCCCAGCGGCAGGATATTTCCGACAAATATCTGGAACAGATCATTACCCAGCTGAGCCGCGCCGGACTTGTCAAAAGCGCCCGCGGCGCCCAGGGCGGCTATATGCTTGCCAAAGAGCCGCAGGAATATACTGTAGGCGAAATACTGCGGCTGCTGGAAGGCAATCTGGCCCCGGTAGCCTGCGTAGACGATACCAAGGAAGCCTGCACCCGTGCAGACGAATGTGTAACCATGGAAGTATGGCGTGAAATAAAAGACGCCGTTAATAAAGTAGTCGATAACATCACCTTGGCTGACTTAGTGGAACAACAGCGGCAGAAATGCCGATGTTGTAAGTAAATTACCGCTTGCAGCATAATTTATTAAAGAAAGGTTTTGATATCATGACTAAAATTTACCGTAGCCTGACCGACTTGATCGGCAACACCCCGCTCTTAGAGCTGACCAACTATAACAGGAAATTTGCTCCGCAGGCGACTATCATCGCCAAGCTGGAATATTTTAACCCGGCCGGCAGCGCCAAAGACCGTATCGCCATGGCGATGATCGACGCCGCCGAAGCCCGGGGACTGCTGCAAAAAGATTCGGTCATCATCGAACCGACCAGCGGTAATACAGGTATCGGCCTGGCCAGCGTAGCTTCAGCACGCGGTTACCGCACGATCCTGACCATGCCTGAAAGTATGTCTGTTGAACGGCGCAACCTGCTGAAGGCTTATGGAGCCGAGCTGGTGCTTACACCCGGTTCTTTGGGTATGCAGGGTGCCATCGACAAAGCAGAAGAACTGGCAGCAGAAATACCCAATGCTTTTATCCCCGGACAATTTGTTAATCCGGCCAATCCGGCCATCCATAAAGCAACCACCGGCCCCGAAATCTGGCGCGATACCGACGGCGAAGTCGACATTTTCGTTGCCGGAGTAGGCACAGGCGGTACTGTCAGCGGTGCTGGCGCTTACCTGAAAGAAAAAAATCCGCGCGTCAAGATCGTCGCCGTCGAACCCAGCGATTCTCCCCTGCTGTCCGGCGGTAAGGCCGGCCCGCACAAGATCCAGGGCATCGGCGCCAACTTTATCCCCAAAAACTTTGACCGCAGCGTTGTCGATGAAGTTATCGCTATCGACGCGGCAGATGCTTTCAGCACCAGCCGCGAGCTGGCGAAAAATGAAGGCCTGCTGGTCGGCATTTCCTCCGGTGCTGCGGCCTATGCCGCTACGCTTTTGGCGCAGCGACCCGAAAACGCCGGTAAAAAAATCGTCGTCATGCTTCCCGACACCGGTGAACGTTACCTGTCCACCCCGGGCTTTATCGGCGACTAAATCAACTTTACCCTCTCCTGACAAACAAGCGCAGAGTACACCTCTGCGCTTGTTTTATGGTACTGTTTGAACCCTTGGCGAGGTATTTTCGAGCCTAGTGTTCATACGTGCCTTTATGGTATAATTATTTTATTAAATACGCGTCAATACGCATAAACGGAAGGATTGATTTTCATGGCTGATTTAACCCGCAGTGAAGCCTGGGAGCTGCTGACAAAATATAATAAGGAACCTTTTCACCTGCGGCACGCGCTGACGGTAGAAGGCATCATGAAATACTTCGCCAAAGAACTGGGCTATGCCGACGAAACAGGCTTCTGGGCTCAGGTCGGCCTGCTGCATGATCTGGATTTTGAAGTTTATCCTGCTGAACACTGTCTCAAATCACAGGAAATCATGCGCGAACACGGACTGGACGAAAGATTGATCCGCGCTACCGCCAGCCACGGCTACGGCCTGGCGCAAAACGATATCGAACCGCAGCACCAGATGGAAAAGGTGCTCTACGCCACGGACGAGCTGACCGGCCTTATCGGCGCAGTCGTGCGGATGCTGCCGACAAAAAGCGTGCAGGACCTTCAGCTCAAGTCGCTCAAAAAGAAGTTCAAGGATAAAAAGTTCGTCGCAGGCTGCTCACGCGAGGTCATTGAGCGCGGTGCGGATATGCTCGGCTGGAGCCTTGACGAGCTGATGGAGCGCACGATCACCGCCATGCAGGCGTCCCCGGCTGCCAATGGAAACTGAAAAGGTACTGGTCGCCATGTCCGGCGGCGTGGATTCCTCCGTCGCGGCCAAGCTGCTGACGGACGCAGGCTTCTCCTGCATCGGCTGCACGATGAAGCTCTATGATAATGAAGACGCGGGCATTCCGAAGGCCAACACCTGCTGCTCGCTCGACGATGTCGAGGACGCACGCAGCGTGGCCTACCGCCTCGGTATGCCGTATTATGTCTTCAACCTCAAGGACAAATTCGCCGAGTGCGTTATCGACCGCTTTGTGGATGCCTATGAGCACGGCATTACGCCGAACCCCTGCATCGACTGCAATCGCTATCTGAAATTCGACAAGCTGTTTGAGCGCGCCGATATCATGGGCTGCCGCTATATCGCCACCGGGCACTATGCCCGCATCGAGCGGGAAGGGGAGAAGTACGTCCTCAAAAAGGCCCTCGACGAGACGAAGGACCAGAGCTACGTGCTCTACGATCTGACACAGGAGACGCTTGCGCGGGTCAAGTTCCCGCTTGGCAGCTTGTGCAAGACCGAAGCGCGTGAAATTGCCGCCGAAGCCGGCCTGATCAACGCCCGCAAGCACGACAGTCAGGACATCTGCTTTGTCCCGGACGGCGATTACGCGAAGGTCATCGAGAGCCGCACCGGCAAAACGCCAGAACCCGGCCCGTTCCTCGACCTGAACGGCAATGTCGTCGGCACCCACCGCGGCATTATCCACTATACCGTCGGCCAGCGCCGGGGCCTGCGGATGCCGTCGGACGGCAAAATTTATGTCGTGAAGATCCTGCCGGAGCGGAACGCCGTCGTCGTCGGCCCGAACGAGGCGCTGTTTACAAGAGAATGCCTCGTGCCCGGTATGCACTGGATCTCCGGCGAAGCGCCCGCGCTTCCGTTCCGGTGCAGCGCAAAAACGCGCTACCGCCAGCCGGAGCAGCCATGCACGGTCTATCCGGCAGGGGAGGCAGGCG
>OGUQ01002433.1_pt1 | contig 12874 bp, 24 predicted proteins | sample 1574701 | NCBI WGS metagenome assembly OGUQ01 (sample SAMEA2582087, study PRJEB24529) | metagenome | biome: Human gut stool | place: China | collected 2011 | reverse complement strand
ATGGGATCCTGCTCGAGCACCGCGTCGAGCACGTGACCGCCGAACGTGCGATCGTCTGACAGAAAATGCTCGTGAAAACCGGCGACGGCGGCTCCATGAAACATCTCCGGCGAGAAATATCCCAGCATCGTGCCCTTCACGTCGTGCCGCAGGAACATCGCCTGCCGGTCGGCGACCTCCACCAGAGTCGGGTACGGGGCCTGCTGTTTGATGACCGCCCTCGTCTTGATGAAGCTGAAGGTGCCTCGCACTATGACCGAGAAGAACGTGTTGGCGCGGCCGTTCGCCTCGACGATGCGGTTGTTGAGATCCTCCAGGCCGATATCGCGGCGCTCGCACTGGTATTGGAACGCGGCGTGATGCACGTTCGCGAACGGCATGGTGAAATCGTCCGGCACGCGTTCCGCCACGCCGCTTTGTCCGACCTTATAGGCGACGCCGTCGAGGATGATGAGCTCGCCGTCGAGCCCCTCGCCGGTTCCGATGCCGGTGTCGCCGTGGGTGAGCAGTTCGCCGATGGTCGTGGTGCCTTCGAGCAGTCCGGGCACCAGCAGCGCCAGCGTGCCGTGCTGGTACAGCTGGTTGGCGTGATGCGCCGTGATGGGTTTGATCTGTGCAGCTTGCGATTTTGTCACGGTGATTACGATAATGCAGCACGCGGGGCGCTTCAACGCGGGCTTCACATAGGGGAGCACCTGCGCTGTGACCTGCCTCACGAACAACACGGCCACCTCATCCCGCCAAAGTCCCATCTGCGGCCTCTGAAATGGGACTATGGTCGGGGAGGGAGTCGGATAGGAAGGAGGAGTCGGATCGCCGCTATGCCAGGTGAGGACAGATGATGATGACCGCTATGAACACCAGTAGCAGGCACATCGCTTCGGTGACGCCGGCGATCATCGGTCTCGGCCGTCGTTGCCCGCGGAATCGCAGCGGTATCGCCACTGACCGCGTCAGCAGGACGACCGCGACGACACCCAGCCACATATTGACGGCGAACCCGGTGATGGCAAGCGCCGCGTGCCACACCCATGAGGCCACCAAGTAGGATCGCTTCCCGTATTCGCGAATCATCGTTTTGACGAACAGCACCGAGCCATACGGTGTCCGCGTTGACGCCGCCCAGTATCACTCCGGCACTCGCGGCTACCTCCGATGCTGCGGTTCAGGCTCCGAGTGCCGTTTCGCCACGGCGGCACCGCCCGTCAGCAGTGCGAGTGCCGCCAGGGCGATGATCGGAGTCGTGCTGGCACCGGTCTTGGACAGCGGGTTGGACACGCCGTTCGGCTGCGTCGATGGCCTTCGTGGACTTGTCGGAGTAAGTCGCGGTAATCTTCAGACCAGTCGGGTCGAACTGCTCCTGATGTTCCTACACCCAGGTCTTCTCGATCTCACGGAACTTCGCATCGCCGACCGTCGAACGCAACGCGGCGAGGGCGAGCGCGCCGCGGTTGTACGCCGCGGAAGCACCGCCGAACAGATCGGTCTCGTTCTCATCGCCGGTGACCGGGTACTTCCACCACGGGTTGCTGACGTCGGTGGTGTCGTACAGCCCTTCCACTTCGCCTGCACGCCGAGGCCGCTGGTGTTCTCGTAATACTGACCGTTTCCGAACCTTCGGGCATGGATTGTGGATATTGGTGCACGAAAGCCTGGCAGAGTGGAATCTTCCCCTTCCCTGAATGTCTCTCCCAAGTTGGTTGTCATCGTACAGCACGAAAACCGTGCGCGGGGCCGTTTGGCTACTGCCTTTCCCGATAGCCCATTGAAAATCGCGTACGGATAGGTGTATCGGCGCACTGAGAGGCGAGATAATGGGCTATCTGCATTTCGAGGGGTTGATGGCAGAGTAGAGGCGCTCCGGGAACCGCATGATTCCAACAACCGTAGGGCAGTGATACCGAGGGTATCGTGCTCCGACAACCTCACGAAACGCAGATAGACGTTCCCGAGGCGCCAAATCAACCTCACGAAACGCAGATAGCGCCGAGGGGCGGCAGCCCTGAGGGGATATGACAGGATTCGGGCGTGCGACACGCCCGCGGAGCCGTGTGGCCGGTAGCCCGGTGGGCTGCCGGTAGGCGACGCCGAGGGGCGGCAGCCCTGAGGAAATATGACAGGATTCGGGCGTGCGACACGCCCGAATTCCCTATAGGTACCCCTGGTGCTTTAATTAGCAAGTTGCCTGTTTTGGGCTCGCAAATTGGAATCAAAAAAGCGAGCGTGGAACAAGGGGTCCGTTTCGACGGGCTTCTTGCATGTCTACGCACTGATGTGGTTATGGCCGCGAAAAGTATTTTCGTGTGTCATGCTCGCCGGTGCCCTTTAGCAGGATGGTAATAGTCAACGAATCGCTAGAAAGGGCGGACGGCAATGGCGGGACAGAAAATCCGCATCAGGCTTAAGTCCTATGACCATGAGGTCATCGACCAATCGGCGAAGAAAATCGTCGAGACGGTGACGAACGCGGGTGCCACTGTGGTGGGCCCGGTTCCTCTGCCGACCGAGAAGAACGTGTTTGTTGTTATTCGTTCTCCTCACAAGTACAAGGATTCTCGCGAGCATTTCGAGATGCGTACGCACAAGCGTCTCATCGACATCGTGGACCCCACCCCCAAGGCTGTGGATTCTCTGATGCACATCGATCTGCCTGCAGATGTCAACATCGAGATCAAGCTGTAAGGGAGGAGGGATCGTTATGACTTCGCAAAGAGGTAGCCACAAGGCTCTGCTGGGTCGCAAGCTCGGCATGACGCAGGTGTGGGACGAGAACGGCTTCTTCGTCCCCGTCACGTTGGTGGATGTGTCCACCAACGTGGTCACGGCCGTCAAGTCCGAGGAGACCGATGGCTACAAGGCCATCCAGATCGGTTACGGCCAGATTGATCCCACCAAGGTGACCAAGCCGCTCGCTGGTCACTTCGCCAAGGCCGGCGTGACCCCGCGTCGCCACCTCGTTGAGGTGCGCACCGAGGACGCCGCCGAGTACGAGCCCGGCCAGGAGCTGTCCATCGACGCTTTCGCCGAGGGCTCAGAGGTGGATGTCACCGGCACCACCAAGGGCAAGGGCTTCGCGGGCACGATCAAGCGCTGGGGCTTCAAGTCCTACCGCCGTACCCACGGTTCTCACAAGAACGAACGTCGCCCCGGCTCCGTCGGCGCATGCGCCACTCCGAGCCGTATTCTCAAGGGCAAGCGCATGGCCGGCCGCATGGGTCACGTGACCGCGACCGTCCAGAGCCTGACCGTCATGTCCGCTGATGCCGAGAACAATGTCCTCGCCATCAAGGGTGCCATTCCCGGCCCCAAGGGCGGCATCGTCCTCGTCCGCACCGCAGTGAAGGGAGCCTGATTATCATGGCAAACGTTACTCTCAACGTCACTGACGGCAAGGGCCAGGCCACTGGCTCTGTTGAGGCGCCCGCCGAGCTCTTCGGCCACACCGCCGACGAGGTCCAGGCTCACGTCCCGCTGATCCATCAGGTCGTCGTGGCCCAGCTGGCTGCCGCCCGTCAGGGCACGCACGCCACCAAGACCCGCGGCATGGTTTCCGGCGGCGGCAAGAAGCCGTGGAAGCAGAAGGGCACCGGTCGTGCCCGTCAGGGCTCCATCCGTGCACCGCAGTGGTACCACGGCGGCACCGTGTTCGGTCCGCAGCCGCGCGACTACTCGCAGCGCACCCCCAAGAAGATGAAGGCCGCGGCCCTGCGCTACGTGCTTTCCGATCGCGCCAACGCCGGCCGCGTCGTCGTGGTTGACTTCGGTGTCACCGACACCCCGTCGACCAAGGCCGCCATCGCCGCGCTCACCCCGGTGACCGAGAACAAGTTCACCACCGTGGTGTTCTCCCGCGATAACGTCAACGAGTGGCTGTCGGTGCGCAACATCCCGACCGTTCACCCGATCTTCGCCGATCAGCTCAACACGTACGATGTGGTCACCGCTCAGTACGTGGTCTTCTCCAAGGAAGGCTTCGACGCTTTCCTTGCCGCGAAGGCTGAGCCGGCTGCAAAGGAGGCCTGATTTTCATGGTCGCTATTCACAAGCCCGCACACGACATCATCCTCAAGCCTGTCGTTTCCGAGAAGAGCTATGCTCTGTCCGATCGCGGTCAGTACACCTTCGTGGTGGCTCCGAACGCGAACAAGGTGCAGATCAAGCAGGCAATCGAAGAGATCTTCAATGTCAAGGTGACGAACGTCAACACCCTCAACCGCGCCGGCAAGCGCCAGCGCACCCGCACCGGTTTCGGCCAGCGTGTTTCCCAGAAGCGCGCCATCGTGACCGTTGCCGAGGGCCAGTCGATCGACATCTTTGGCAACTGAAGGTTAGCCGACAAAAGTTAAAGGAAGAACTATATTATGGCTATCCGCGTTTATAAGCCGACGACCGCGGGCCGTCGTAACGCGTCCGTCTCGGACTTCTCCGAGCTTACGCGCACCACGCCTGAGAAGTCGCTGGTTCGCAAGCTCAGCAAGACCGGCGGTCGTAACTCTTACGGCCGTATGACCTCCCGTCATCGTGGCGGCGGTCACAAGCGCCAGTACCGTCTCATCGACTTCAAGCGTTGGGACAAGGACGGCGTGCCGGCCAAGGTCGCTCACATCGAGTACGACCCGAACCGTACCGCTCGCATCGCGCTGCTGCACTACGCCGACGGCGAGAAGCGTTACATCATCGCCCCCGAGGGCATCAAGCAGGGTGACACCATTGAGACCGGCGAGAAGGCCGATATCAAGCCCGGCAACAACCTGCCGCTGAAGAACATCCCGACCGGTACGATCGTGCACGCCATCGAGCTCCGTCCGCTGGGCGGCGCGAAGATCGCGCGTTCCGCCGGTGCCGCCGTGCAGCTCGTCGCCAAGGACGGTGCCTACGCCCAGCTGCGTATGCCGTCCGGCGAAATCCGCAATGTGGATGCTCGCTGCCGCGCCACCATCGGTGAGGTCGGCAACTCCGAGCACGCCAACATTCAGCTCGGCAAGGCCGGTCGCGCCCGTTGGATGGGCAAGCGTCCGTGGACCCGTGGTGAGTCCATGAACCCCGTCGACCACCCGCACGGCGGTCGTACCCGCGGTGGCAAGCCGCCGGTTTCGCCGTGGGGCAAGGGTGAGGTTCGTACTCGTCGTCCGAAGAAGGCTTCGAACAAGATGATTGTTCGTCGTCGTCCGAATGGTAAGAACCGCAAGTAAAGGGAGTATCGAGAAGATGACTCGTAGCATCAAGAAGGGCCCCTTCGTCGACGCCCACCTGCAGAAGAAAGTCGACGAGCAGAACGAGAAGGGGACCAAGAACGTCATCAAGACGTGGTCTCGTCGTTCGATGATCACCCCTGATTTCATCGGACATACCTTCGCCGTTCACGATGGTCGCAAGCATGTTCCGGTGTTCGTCACCGAATCCATGGTTGGCCACAAGCTCGGTGAGTTCGCCCCGACCAAGACCTTCAAGGGTCATGTGAAGGACGACAAGAAGGCACGCCGCTAAAGGAGAGTAAGGACACATGGAAGCTAAAGCAATCGCTCGTCACGTCCGCGTGACGCCGCGCAAGGCTCGCCGTATGGTCGACCTCATCCGAGGCAAGAAGGCGACCGAAGCCATCACCATTCTGAAGTTCGCTCCGCAGGACGCATCTCTTCCGGTGCGTAAGGTCCTGGAGAGCGCCATCGCGAACGCTCGCGTGAAGGCCGATAAGGTCGGCGAGCCGTTCCGCGAGAACGACCTGGTCGTGAAGGAGACCTATGTGGACGAAGGCGTGACGCTCAAGCGTTTCCGCGCTCGTGCACAGGGCCGTGCCGCTCGTATCAACAAGCGCACCAGCCACATCACGGTCATCGTTGCCAACAAGGAAGGGGATCGCTGAGATGGGTCAGAAGATCAACCCGTTCGGATACCGTCTGGGCATCACTGAGAGCCATCGCTCGAAGTGGTTCTCCGATTCCAACAAGGTTGGCGAACGCTACCGCGACTTCGTTCTCGAAGATGACGCCATCCGCAAGGCCATGAGCAAGGATCTCGAGCGTGCGGGCGTGTCCCGTATCGTCATCGAGCGTACCCGTGACCGCGTGCGCGTGGACATCCACGCCGCCCGTCCGGGCATCGTCATCGGACGCCGTGGCGCCGAGGCCGAGAAGGTCCGCGCCAAGCTCGAAAAGCTGACCGGCAAGCAGGTCCAGCTCAACATCTTCGAAGTCAAGAACGCCGCGCTGGACGCCCAGCTCGTCGCTCAGGGCATCGCGGAGCAGCTGACCAACCGCGTGACCTTCCGTCGCGCGATGCGTAAGGCCCAGCAGGATGCCATGCGTGCAGGCGCCAAGGGTATCCGTATCAAGCTCTCCGGCCGCCTTGGTGGCGCCGAAATGAGCCGTTCCGAGTTCTACCGCGAAGGTCGCGTTCCGCTGCAGACCCTGCGCGCTCTGATTGATTACGGCTTCTTCGAGGCCAAGACCACTTACGGCCGCATCGGCGTGAAGGTCTGGATCTACAAGGGCGAGGTCCTGACCCAGACCCTGCGTACCACCCCGCGTACGCTCGATACCACCAAGCCGTATGAGGAGCGCCGCGAGCGTCGTCCTCGCCGCGACGGTGACCGTCGTCCCCGCCGTGATGGCCAGGGCGGCTATCAGCGCCGTGAGGGCGGCTTCAACCGCAACGGCAACCGTCCCCAGGGCGATCGTCCGCAGGGCGGCTATCGCAAGCCGGCTGAGAATAAGGAAGGAGGCGCTCAGTAATGCTTCTGCCGAAGAGAGTGAAATACCGTCGCGTTCAGCGCGGTCGTATGACCGGCAAGGCGACCCGCGGCAACACCATTACTTATGGTGAGTACGGCCTCCAGGCCACTGAGCCCGCGTGGATCACCAGCAACCAGATCGAGGCGGCCCGTGTCGCCATGACCCGTTACACCAAGCGTGGCGGTCAGGTCTGGATCAAGATCTTCCCCGATAAGCCCGTTACCGAGAAGCCCGCTGAGACCCGCATGGGTTCCGGTAAAGGCTCTCCCGAGTACTGGGTTGCTGTCGTTAAGCCCGGCCGCGTTCTGTTCGAGCTGGCAGATGTCGATGAGACCACTGCCCGTGAGGCTCTGCGTCTGGCTATGCACAAGCTGCCCATCAAGTGCAAATTTGTTGTCCGTGAGGACTCCGTGAAGGAGGATGGCACCAATGAAGGCTAATGAACTCCGCGAAATGCAGACCGCAGAGCTGACCAGCAAGCTGGCAGACCTGAAGGCCGAGCTGTTTAACCTGCGCTTCCAGCATGCCATCAACCAGCTGGAGAACCCCGGCCGCATCGAAGCAGTCAAGAAGGACATCGCCCGCGTGATGACCGTTCTGGCTGAGAAGCAGTAAGGAGGTTAAACGATGGAAGAACGTAATCTGAGAAAGACCCGCGTCGGCGTTGTCGTGTCCGACAAGATGGATAAGACCATCGTGGTTGCCGTTAAGGATAGCGTGCAGCACCCCCTGTACAAGAAGATCCTGAAGCGTACCGCCAAGTTCAAGGCTCGTGATGAGCAGAACGAGTGCGGCATCGGTGACCGTGTTGAGATCATGGAGTGCCGCCCCCTGTCCAAGGATGTGCGCTGGCGCCTGGTCCGTATCGTTGAGAAGGCAAAGTAATTTGCCCGCTGCTTTGAACAGTTTGAAAGGAGATATCTGATATGGTTCAGATGCAAACTTATCTCAAAGTTGCCGACAACACCGGTGCCAAGGAGCTGATGTGCTTCCGTGTGCTGGGCGGCACCCGCAAGAGATACGCAAACATTGGTGACGTCGTGGTCTGCTCTGTCAAGAAGGCAGCCCCCGGCGGCTCCGTTAAGAAGGGCGACGTCGTCAAGGCTGTCATCGTGCGCAGCAAGCATGGCGTGCGCCGCGACGACGGTTCCTACATCCGTTTCGATGAGAACGCCGCCGTTATCGTTATGGCCGACAAGAACCCCAAGGGTACCCGTATCTTTGGACCTGTTGCTCGCGAGCTGCGTGATGCCGGCTACACCAAGATCCTGAGCCTGGCTCCGGAATCGCTGTAAGGAGGTTTTAAAAATGAATAATCTTCATGTTAAAACCGGCGACAACGTTATGATCATCAGCGGCAAGGACAAGGGCCACACTGGTAAGGTCCTGCAGGTCAGCCCCTCTGAGAACAAGGTCATCGTTGAGGGCCAGAACATGGTTACCAAGCACGTCAAGCCTCGTCGTCAGGGCGAGCAGGGCGGCATCGTCAAGGCTGAGGGTGCTATGTACGCATCCAAGGTCATGCCCATCTGCCCCAAGTGCGGCAAGGCCGTGCGTGTGGGCCACGTCGAGAAGGACGGCAAGATGGTTCGCGTCTGCAAGAAGTGCGGCGCTGAGCTGTAAGAAAGGAGTAAGGAACAATGGCTCGTTTGAAAGAACAGTATGTCAATGAAATTGCTCCTGCTCTGAACTCCAAGTTCGGTTACAAGAGCGTTATGCAGATCCCCAAGCTGGACAAGGTCGTCATCAACGTTGCCTGCGGCGAAGCCAAGGACAACGAGAAGATCCTGGAAGCTGTCATGAAGGATCTGGGCCAGATCACTGGCCAGAAGGCAGTCGTCTGCCGTGCCAAGAAGAGCGTTGCTAACTTCAAGCTGCGCCAGGGCACTCCCATCGGCTGCAAGGTCACCCTGCGCGGTGAGCGTATGTATGAGTTCGTCGATCGCTTCTTCAACATCGCACTGCCCCGTGTCCGCGACTTCCGCGGCATCAACCCCAACTCCTTCGACGGCCGCGGCAACTACGCCTTCGGTCTCAAGGAGCAGCTGATCTTCCCGGAAATCGAGTACGACAAGATCGACAAGATCCGCGGCATGGACATCTGCATCTGCACCACCGCGACCACCGACGAAGAAGCCAAAGAGCTGCTGACCATGGTCGGCGCTCCGTTCTACGCTTGATTGGAGGATACCGGTAATGGCAAGAAAAGCAATGATTCTCAAGCAGAAGGAAGAACCCAAGTTCTCCACTCGCTACTACAACCGCTGCAAGATCTGCGGCCGTCCCCACGCCTATCTGCGTGACTACGGCGTCTGCCGTATCTGCTTCCGCGAGCTGGCCTACAAAGGCCAGATCCCCGGCGTTCGCAAGGCGTCTTGGTAAATCTTTTCGCGCAATGCTGCGTTTCTGAGCGCTTGGCGTACACAAAGTACGCCGGCGCACTCAGACCTTGCCTTGCACGAAAATCTTCACCAATCCGCCCTCAGAAGACTGATGGAGCGGTTGAGTGAAGAAGGGCTTTGGCCCATAACTTTCTTTGTTATCGCCAGGGCGGCGGGAGCCGCCCTCCAACGATAAAAGTATGGATGACGAAAGGTCACGGTTAATCGGGTCGGCTCCGGCCGGCAGCAAGGATTAGTCGTGATACCTCGCCACCAAAACCGCAATGCGGTAACTTCAAACTAGGAGGAACAAACCATGCAAATCACTGATCCCGTTGCCGATATGCTGACGCGCATCCGCAATGCAAACACGGCAAAGCACGAATCCGTCGATGTGCCCGCTTCCAACCTGAAGAAGGCCATCGCAAAGATCCTGCTCGACGAAGGCTACATCAAGAGCTACGAAGTCGTCGAGGACGGCACCCAGGGCGTCATCCGCATCCAGCTGAAGTACCTCGCTGGTAAGGAAAAGGTCATCAGCGGCCTGCGCCGCGTCTCCAAGCCCGGCCTGCGTGTCTACGCCGGTGCTGACGAGCTGCCCAGAGTCCTGAAGGGTCTCGGCATCGCAATTATTTCCACGTCCAAGGGCGTCATGACCGACAAGGCAGCGCGTGCGAACCATGTCGGCGGCGAAGTCCTGGCATTCGTATGGTAAGGAGGGTATTGAACAATGTCTAGAATTGGCAGAATGCCCGTTACCATCCCCGCAGGCGTCGAGGTCTCCATCGCGGAGCCGAACGTCGTTACCGTAAAGGGCCCCAAGGGCACACTGACTCAGACGATGCGCCCGGAGGTGATAAACTAGGACGAAGGCAATGTGATCCATGTCGGCCGCCCGTCCGAGGATAAGCTGCACAAGAGCCTGCACGGCCTGACCCGCAGTTTGATCCATGACATGGTCGTCGGCGTGACCGATGGCTTCAAAAAAGAGCTCGAGATCAACGGCGTTGGCTACAAGGCCAGCAAGGAAGGCAACAAGCTCGTCATGAACCTCGGCTACTCTCACCTTGTCACCATGGAAGAGATCGAAGGCATCACGATCGATGTCCCGGCTCCCAACAAGGTCGTCATCAACGGCATCGACAAGCAGAAGGTCGGCCAGTTTGCAGCGAACGTCAGAGGCAAGAGACCTCCCGAGCCTTACAAGGGCAAGGGTATCAAGTACGCCACTGAGACCATTCGCCACAAAGAGGGCAAGGCCGGCGGTAAGAAGTAATTAGGAGGTGTGCCATTATGGTGAAAACATTTGATAAGAACGCTCAGCGTATGAAGCGTCATACCCGCGTTCGCGGTAAGATCTCCGGCACGCCCGAACGGCCCCGCCTGAACGTCTACCGCAGCAACGCCAACATCTACGCACAGATCATTGACGACGTGAGCGGCGTTACGCTCGCTGCCGCCGCTTCCAATGAGAAGGATTTCGAAGGCGCCACCGGCAACAAGGAAGCTGCCCGCAAGGTCGGCAAGCTGGTTGCAGAACGCGCCAAGGCAAAGGGCATCGACACTGTCGTGTTCGATCGTGGCGGTTATATCTATCACGGTCGTGTGGCAGAGCTTGCCGAAGGCGCCCGTGAAGGCGGCCTGGAATTCTAATCGGAGGAGGATGAACAATGGCTTACAATAGAGATCGCGCACCCAAGGAAGACAATGGCCCGGAAATGATCGAAAAGGTCGTTTACCTGAACCGCGTTTCCAAGACCGTCAAGGGCGGCCGTGTCATGAAGTTCTCCGCTCTGGTTGTTGTCGGCGACGGCAAGGGCACCGTTGGCTACGGCCTCGGCAAGGCTGCTGAAGTTTCCGAAGCAATCCTCAAGGGCATTGCTGACGCGAAGAAGAACATGGTCAAGATCACACTCGAAGGCACCACGATTCCGCACGACATCATCGGCGAATTCGGTGCTGGCCGCGTCATGCTGAAGCCGGCTCCCGAAGGCACCGGCATCATCGCCGGCGGCGCTGTCCGTGCTGTCATGGAAGCAGTCGGCATTTCCAACATTCGTGCAAAGTGCCTGCGCTCGAACAACCCGCAGAACGTTGTCAAGGCAACGATGCAGGGTCTGACCTCTCTGCGCGACGCAGCGGAAGTTGCGCGCATCAGAGGCAAGAACGTGGAAGACATCGTCGGTTAAGGAGGGCTCAAAATGGCGAATCTTAGAATTAAGCTTGTCAAGAGCCTGAACGGCCGTCTTGAAAAGCACATCGCGACCGCGCATTCCCTCGGTCTGCGCAAGATCGGTCAGGAAACTGTTCAGCCTGACAACACCCAGACTCGCGGCAAGATCGCAAAGATCGGCTATCTGCTGCAGGTCACGGAAGAACAATAAGGAGGACAAGTAGATGAATTTACATGAACTTGCTCCGGTTATGGGTTCTACCCATGTGAATAAGCGCAAGGGCCGTGGCACCGGCACTGGCAACGGCAAGACCGCAGGCCGCGGACACAAGGGCCAGAAGGCCCGTTCGGGCGGCAAGCTCCGCATCGGCTTTGAAGGCGGCCAGATGCCTCTGGCACGTCGTATCCCGAAGCGCGGCTTCAACAACATCTTCGCAGAGCCCCTGACGGCTGTGAACGTTGCGGTTCTCAACAAGTTCGAAGACGGCGCGGTCGTTGACGCGGCTGCCCTGATCGAAAAAGGCATTCTGCACGATTGCAAGTACGGTCTGAAGGTTCTTGGCAACGGCAGCGTTTCCAAGAAGGTCACCGTGAAGGCTGCCGCCTTCTCGGAGTCTGCCAAGGAAAAAATCGAAAAGGCGGGCGGAAAGGCCGAGGTGGTGTAAGTGTTTACAACACTCCGTAACGCGTGGAAGATCCCTGAGCTTCGCAAAAAGATCCTCTTTACGCTGTTTGTCCTTCTGATCTACCGTCTGGGCGCCTGCGTTCCCGTTCCCTACGTCAACGTAGCAGAGCTCGCGACCTACTTCTCGCAGCAGCTGTCCGGTACGGTTCTGGGTCTGTACAACGCGATGTCCGGTTCTGCGTTCTCGCAGGCGACGGTCTTCGCCATCGGTATCCAGCCGTATATCAACGCATCCATTATCATCGAACTTCTTGCCATCGCCATCCCTGCCCTTGAGCGTCTTGCCAAGGAGGGCGGCGAAGAAGGCCAGAAGAAGATCCAGCGCATCACCCGCTACACCACGGTCGGCCTTGCTCTTCTGATGGGCTTTGCCTACTATGTGATGCTCAAGAACTACAACCTGCTCAACGAGACCGGCTTCCTTGCAGGCCTTGTCATCGTCGTGACCTTCATGGCCGGCGCGTCCTTCCTGATGTGGATGGGCGAGCAGATTGATCAGTTCGGCATCGGCAACGGCATCTCGATGATCCTGTTCGCAGGTATCATTTCCCGTATCCCGTCGCTCGTCAGCGCGCTCGTTTCCTCGCTGGCCTCCGGCGCGATCAAGTGGTACACCGCGATCCTGCTGGTTCTCGGTATGCTGCTGATCGTTGTGTTCATCGTGTTCATCACGAACTCCGAGCGCCGGATCCCCGTCCAGTACGCCAAGCGCGTGGTCGGCCGCAAGATGTACGGCGGTCAGAGCACGTTCCTGCCGATCAAGGTCAACATGTCCGGCGTTCTGCCGATCATCTTCGCGCAGTCCATTGCGACCCTGCCCGCGACGATCATCGCCTTCACCGGCACCGGCAGCAGCTCCTTCTGGACGTGGATGAACACCTATATCTTCGACACGAAGAGCGCG
>OGUQ01002432.1_pt1 | contig 12883 bp, 10 predicted proteins | sample 1574701 | NCBI WGS metagenome assembly OGUQ01 (sample SAMEA2582087, study PRJEB24529) | metagenome | biome: Human gut stool | place: China | collected 2011 | reverse complement strand
CCGTTCTTCCCGCCTGTCAGGGGCGGGTTTTTTTATATCTCAGATAAATGCAAACGCATCGCCAAACAGGCGATCTTCCCGCGCATTACGCTCACTGCAAAACAGGTCACGGGCAATTTTCGCCATCTCAAAACGTCCGGCAATATAGATATCATGCTCTGCCAGCGTACCATGATCCTGCAATACCGCCGTTAACACGGTGCCAGTACGCCCACGCCAGCCCGCTTCCGGTTGTTCAACCACCGGCACCACTTGCAGACCAGGATGCTTCAACGAAAGCGCCTCAAGCTCGCAGAGATCATACAGATGCTGCTCTTCACGCCCGCCCCAGTAAATGGTGATATCACGGTTTGGGTTACGCGCCAACGCTGTCAGCAAAATCGAGCGGGCATAAGAGAACCCGGTGCCGCCCGCAATCAAAATCATCGGACGCTCTTCATCATCGCGCAGCCACGCTTCTCCGTGGGGAATATCGACCACGATTTGATGATCTTTGAGGATGCGGTCCATGACTGCTTTCGCGTAAAGGTTGATTTCAGAAGCGCCAATATGCAGCTCGATAAACCCTTTTTCATCCGGCGTCGAAGCCATTGAGAACGGACGTTTGTCGCGCTCATCCATCACTACCATCAAATACTGACCAGCACGAAAAGAAAAGGCCGCGTCTGGCACGATGCGGACACGATATACGGTATCCGTGATAGCTTCTACCGAGGTCACTTTACAGCTTAAGGTTGTCATGCGCTTTCTCTGTCGGATCGATAAATAGGGCAAAACAAACGCGCATCAGGCGCTTTTACCGTTGTTAAAAATAGCCAGTTCATCCCAGATGGCGTCAATATGCGCGACAACATCTGGATCTTTTTTGATGGGACGTCCCCATTCACGCTGGGTTTCCCCCGGCCATTTATTCGTGGCATCCAGCCCCATTTTTGAACCCAGCCCGGAGACAGGCGAGGCAAAATCCAGATAATCAATAGGCGTATTTTCTACCAGAACAGTATCCCGCGCCGGGTCCATACGGGTGGTAATCGCCCAAATCACATCGTTCCAGTCGCGTGCGTTGACGTCATCATCGCAAACGATCACAAATTTAGTGTACATAAACTGGCGTAAGAACGACCAGACGCCCATCATGACGCGCTTCGCGTGTCCGGCGTACTGTTTTTTGATCGTCACTACCGCCAGACGATAAGAACAGCCTTCCGGCGGCAGGTAAAAATCGACAATTTCCGGGAACTGTTTTTGCAGAATCGGTACAAACACTTCGTTCAACGCCACGCCCAGTACCGCGGGCTCATCTGGCGGACGCCCGGTATAGGTGGAATGGTAAATCGCATCTTCACGCTGGGTAATATGCGTCACGGTAAATACCGGGAAACTATCGACTTCATTATAGTAACCGGTGTGGTCGCCATACGGCCCTTCCGGCGCAGTTTCGCCTTGTTCGATATACCCTTCCAGCACAATCTCCGCACTGGCGGGCACTTCAAGATCATTGGAGATACACTTCACCACTTCGGTCTTGGTGCCACGTAGCAATCCGGCAAACGCATACTCTGAAAGCGTATCCGGAACGGGGGTGACTGCACCGAGAATCGTGGCAGGATCGGCACCCAGCGCCGCGCCAAGACGCGACATTTCAGCCAGCCCACGGGTGATCAGCGCCGTACGCGCATTCGCACCAAAACCGATACCGTCGGACATCCCCGCACCAATGGCAATGACGTTTTTCACCGCGCCGCCAAGCTGCACGCCAATGAAATCCGGGTTACTGTAAACGCGGAAACTTTTGCCGCAGTGCAGCAGCTGCTGAAGATCATCAGCAAAGGTCTGATCGGTCGAGGCCAGCGAAATAGCTGTCGGTAAACCTGCCGCCAGTTCTTTCGCAAACGTTGGGCCAGAGATAACCGCCAGCGGAATTTGATCGCCTAACGCCTCGCGGGCCACGTCCTGTAACAGACGCCCGGTTTCCGCTTCCAGCCCTTTGGTCGCCCACACCAGACGCGCATCAGGACGCATCAGCGGTTTAATCTGGCGCAGCACTTCACCAAAGACATGGCTGGGTACGACGACGAGAATATTACGGCTGGCTGCCAGCGCAGTGGCGAGATCGCTTTCAAGATGGAGCGTATCGGGAAAAGGCACATCGGGGAGAAACGCGGCGTTACAGCGGTCGCGTTCAAGCGTTGCGATATGTTCAGGGTCATGGCCCCAGAGGACAACCTCGTGGCCATTTCTTGCCAGGGTAATGGCAAGAGCGGTGCCGTACGAGCCGGCACCGATCACAGTCATTGAAGCATTACGTTGGTTCATCAGGCATCCTGATGTTCTTCAGTACCTTCGCCAGCCTGCTGCTGCAAATAGTTCATGAACAGCGCATCGAAGTTAACCGGCGCAAGGTTCAGTTGCGGGAATGTACCGCGGGATACCATGCTGGTGATGCACTCACGAGCATACGGGAACAGAATGTTCGGGCAGTATGCGCCCAGGCAATGTGCCATCTGGGTGCCTTCGATACCCGCGATGGAGAAAATACCGCCCTGCTGAACTTCACACAGGAACGCGGTTTCTTCGCCCAGGGAGGCCGTTACGGTAACACGCAGTACCACTTCGTAAACGTCATCTGCCAGTTGAGTAGATGCCGTATCCAGATCAAGTTTAACTTCTGGCTGCCAATCTTTCTGGAAAACGTGCGGCGCGTTCGGCGCTTCGAAAGAAATATCCTTGGTATAAATACGTTGGATCTGGAAAGTCATTTCGGTGTTGTTTTGTTCTGACATGTGTAGAAAACCCTTAAGTGTTGTCCTTAAATACTGCGCAATGTAATGCCAACGTTCACACGTTATTTCAGCAGGGGATCCAGTCCACCACGTGCATCCAATGCATACAAGTCATCACAGCCGCCAATGTGCTGTGCGTCAATAAAAATCTGGGGAACCGTGGTGCGACCGCTGCGTTTGATCATCTCTTCACGCTTGGCGGCATTGCCATCGATCGGCAACTCCTGAAAACTCACGCCCTTGCTGCTCAGCAGTGCTTTTGCACGATGGCAATACGGGCAGGTTTCTTTGGTATAGATTTCAACATTGGCCATAATTTAGCTCCTGTTTTTTTACCCTGAAATTTCATGTTGCAGGGCGGCTGCAAAATGGAGTGTCCCCAGAAGCTTATAACAATAAGTCGCTGGGGGCCTAATTGCAGCTAACGGCCTGCATCATGAAAGACGACAGGTAAATTATTTGCCGCGCACCAAAGGCAAGTTTTCGCCAGCCCAGCCAGCGACGCCTTCTTTCAGCACGAATACTTGCGCAAAACCAGCTTTCGTCAGCGCGTTTGCAGGCTCCTGGCACTGCATGCCAGAACCGTCTACCACGATAACCGGTTTGTCTTTGTGCTTCTCAAGCTCACCAACATTGTTGGCTTTGATTTCGCTCGGCAACAGATTGATAGAACCTGCGATATGGCCTTTACGGAAGTCATCACGCTGACGTAAATCCACAACCACAGCGTCTTCTTTGTTGATCAGACGCGTAGCTTCACCACGAGTAATCACCTTCACTTTCGAGGTCAGGCTCTTAAACGTAGTCACAAGAACCGCCACCAGTAACGCGATCCAGGCGATACTCAGTATGGGATGACGGCCAACAAATTGCATAATTTCTTGCATGGGGGGTAACAACTCCCGACGTAGTGATTAAAAAAACCAGGAAAGGAGTATACCTGCGCGGTGCGGCAAATACAGCCAGCGCGTTAACTGGAATGCAATTTTGCGGGGCACGACGAAAAAAAAGCGCAAATCTGGCATCGGCTTGCCGCGAGCGGTCGTATATTTTGATCTTCAGAGGCTATTTTATCGATTCAGCTGTAGTAAAATTACGCAAATTTTGACTCTTGAGTATGAGGTTGTCGCAATGTCGGTTTCTAAAAAACCTATGGTACTGGTGATTCTGGATGGCTATGGCTATCGTGAAGAACAGCAGGATAACGCCATTTTTAGTGCTAAAACCCCGGTAATGGATGCACTGTGGGCCAATCGTCCGCATACCCTGATCGACGCTTCCGGTCTGGAAGTCGGTCTGCCTGACCGTCAGATGGGTAACTCCGAAGTAGGCCACGTTAACCTGGGTGCCGGCCGCATCGTGTATCAGGACCTGACTCGTCTGGACGTTGAAATCAAAGATCGCGCTTTCTTTGCTAATCCAGTGCTGACTGGCGCGGTAGATAAAGCGAAAAACGCAGGTAAAGCAGTACACATTATGGGTCTGCTCTCCGCAGGCGGCGTACACAGCCACGAAGATCACATCATGGCGATGGTAGAACTGGCAGCTGAACGCGGCGCAGAAAAAATCTACCTGCACGCATTCCTTGACGGTCGCGACACCCCGCCGCGCAGTGCTGAATCCTCGCTGAAAAAATTTGAAGAGAAATTTGCTGCGCTGGGTAAAGGCCGCGTAGCGTCCATCATTGGTCGTTACTACGCGATGGACCGCGATAACCGTTGGGATCGCGTTGAAAAAGCCTATGACCTGCTGACTCTGGCGCAGGGTGAGTTCCAGGCCGATACTGCCGTTGCTGGTTTGCAGGCAGCTTATGCTCGCGACGAAAACGACGAGTTCGTGAAAGCGACCGTTATTCGTGCAGAAGGTCAGCCAGATGCGGCAATGGAAGACGGCGATGCGCTGATTTTCATGAACTTCCGTGCTGACCGCGCGCGCGAAATCACTCGTGCATTCGTAAACGCAGATTTCGACGGCTTCGCGCGTAAGAAAGTGGTTAACGTCGATTTCGTGATGCTGACCGAATACGCCGCTGACATCAAAACTGCGGTTGCTTACCCACCCGCTTCCCTGGTTAACACCTTCGGCGAGTGGATGGCGAAAAACGACAAAACTCAGTTGCGTATTTCCGAAACCGAAAAATATGCCCACGTTACTTTCTTCTTCAACGGTGGCGTAGAAGAGTCGTTCAAAGGCGAAGATCGCATTCTGATCAACTCACCGAAAGTGGCTACCTACGATCTGCAACCGGAAATGAGCTCCGCAGAGCTGACCGAAAAACTGGTTGCGGCAATCAAGAGCGGCAAATACGACACCATTATCTGTAACTATCCGAACGGCGACATGGTAGGTCACACCGGGGTGATGGAAGCGGCGGTTAAAGCAGTTGAAGCGCTGGATCACTGCGTGGAAGAAGTCGCGAAAGCGGTTGAGTCCGTGGGTGGACAACTGCTGATCACCGCTGACCACGGTAACGCTGAACAGATGCGCGATCCGGCAACGGGTCAGGCACACACGGCACACACCAACCTGCCAGTTCCGCTGATTTACGTTGGTGATAAGAACGTGAAAGCGGTTGCAGGCGGCAAACTTTCTGACATCGCGCCGACCATGTTGTCGCTGATGGGTATGGAAATCCCGCAAGAGATGACTGGTAAGCCGCTGTTCATCGTGGAATAATCCCTCCCCATGAGGGGAAAGGCGATTAATACCATGACACGGGCCGTGAAACCGCGCAGGTTTGCAATCAGGCCCATCATCTACGCCAGCGTTCTTAGCGCTGGCGTATTGTTGTGCGCCTTTTCCGCCCACGCGGATGAGCGTGACCAACTCAAATCTATTCAGGCTGACATCGCCGCAAAAGAGCGCGCGGTACGCCAAAAGCAACAACAACGCGCAAGCCTGCTCGCACAATTGAAAAAGCAGGAAGAAGCGATCTCTGAAGCCACTCGCAAACTGCGCGAAACGCAAAACACGCTCAATCAACTCAATAAACAGATTGATGAGATGAACGCGTCGATTGCCAAACTGGAGCAGCAAAAAGCCGCCCAGGAGCGCAGCCTCGCCGCACAACTGGATGCCGCATTCCGTCAGGGCGAGCATACCGGTATTCAGCTAATTCTCAGCGGTGAAGAAAGCCAGCGTGGACAGCGTTTACAGGCTTATTTCGGCTATCTCAACCAGGCGCGACAAGAAACCATTGCCCAGTTGAAGCAAACGCGTGAAGAAGTCGCCATGCAGCGTGCTGAACTGGAAGAGAAACAAAGCGAGCAACAAACGCTGTTATATGAACAGCGCGCCCAACAGGCGAAACTGACTCAGGCTCTGAACGAGCGTAAAAAGACGCTGGCGGGGCTGGAATCTTCCATCCAGCAAGGTCAGCAGCAGCTAAGTGAACTGCGTGCCAACGAATCCCGTCTGCGTAACAGCATTGCCCGTGCGGAAGCCGCGGCGAAAGCGCGTGCTGAACGAGAAGCGCGTGAGGCCCAGGCGGTTCGCGACCGCCAGAAAGAAGCGACGCGCAAAGGCACCACCTATAAACCGACCGAAAGCGAAAAATCGCTGATGTCCCGAACTGGTGGCCTGGGCGCGCCGCGTGGTCAGGCATTCTGGCCGGTTCGCGGGCCGACGCTGCATCGCTATGGCGAACAGCTACAGGGTGAATTACGCTGGAAAGGGATGGTGATTGGTGCCTCTGAAGGTACTGAAGTTAAAGCGATTGCCGACGGTCGGGTGATTCTGGCTGACTGGCTGCAAGGCTACGGTCTGGTGGTGGTGGTTGAGCATGGTAAAGGCGACATGAGTCTTTACGGCTATAATCAGAGCGCACTGGTGAGCGTTGGTTCGCAGGTTCGCGCGGGCCAGCCAATTGCACTGGTGGGCAGCAGTGGCGGTCAGGGTCGGCCTTCACTCTATTTCGAAATTCGCCGCCAGGGTCAGGCGGTCAATCCACAGCCGTGGTTGGGAAGATAAGTTTTGTTTCCATTTCGTCGTAACGTTCTTGCATTTGCCGCTCTGTTGGCGCTCTCCTCCCCCGTACTTGCTGGCAAACTTGCCATCGTCATTGATGATTTTGGGTATCGCCCGCACAACGAAAACCAGGTGCTGGCGATGCCCTCCGCTATCTCCGTCGCTGTATTACCCGATTCACCGCACGCCAGAGAGATGGCGACCAAAGCGCATAACAGCGGTCACGAAGTGTTGATTCATCTCCCGATGGCACCGTTGAGTAAACAGCCGCTGGAGAAAAATACGCTACGCCCGGAGATGAGCAGCGACGAAATTGAGCGCATTATTCGTAGTGCGGTCAATAACGTGCCCTATGCCGTGGGGATCAACAACCACATGGGTAGCAAGATGACCTCTAACCTGTTTGGTATGCAGAAAGTGATGCAGGCGCTGGAGCGTTACAATCTTTACTTCCTCGACAGCGTAACCATCGGTAATACCCAGGCGATGCGCGCCGCGCAAGGCACTGGCGTGAAGGTGATCAAACGGAAGGTATTCCTCGACGATTCGCAAAATGAAGCGGACATCCGTGTGCAATTTAATCGCGCAATTGATCTGGCGCGTCGCAACGGTTCAACCATTGCCATTGGGCATCCTCACCCTTCAACGGTACGCGTGCTACAACAGATGGTTTATAACCTGCCGCCAGACATTACGCTGGTGAAAGCCAGCAGCTTGCTGAATGAACCGCAGGTTGATACTTCTACACCGCCGAAAAACGCTGTGCCTGATGCACCGCGTAATCCGTTCCGTGGCGTGAAGCTGTGCAAACCGAAGAAACCGATAGAACCTGTTTATGCTAATCGCTTCTTTGAAGTATTAAGCGAAAGCATCAGCCAGAGCACGCTGATCGTTTACTTCCAGCATCAGTGGCAAGGCTGGGGCAAACAGCCCGAAGCGGCGAAGTTTAACGCTAGCGCAAATTAAAGGCGCTACGCGTAATGCGATGGTGCGACCGCGTTTTGTCGCGCCATTGCCATAAGCGGAAAGACCACAGTAACGCCTGGTAACCGACCTTCACGCTGCGCACATTGGTAATCAGGCGCTTATACATACCGGAAGTAAATATCTCGGCAATCATCCGTTGGCGGGTAAGAATATCCGGCTCTTTGCGCACCGCATGGCAAACACGCAATGCTTCGTAAGTTATTTGCTGATGAAATTCCGGATAAATCGTAATTTTGTCGGCATAATTTCGATTTAATTTCTCCAGCAGGCGGGTAATCTTAATATAGTGACGTTGATAATTAAGGTTTTTATTCCCTTGTCTATGCAACCGACTCACTGACGTATTATGCAGATAATATTTATATAATGATTGCTCGGTATATCGCGCACGCAGCGCGTTAAACATGAATTCTGTTGTCCAGACAATATCCTGATGATGTAATCCGGCAATAAATTTAATGTTATTTTTAACAATAACATCGCGGCGATAAACCCCCATCCAGACAACGTGAGTCCAACGGCGCGAAGAAAGCCCCATCCGCAGCCAGTCCGGGCCGGTTAATACACCGGTTGAGCGAAGGCGATCGCTGGGGATGGATTGCCAGGTTTCTCCCGTTTCACGAAAACACCAGTCAGCGTTGCACTGCGCCACGTCGAGGTCGTCCTCTAACGCCATGGTCATCAGCGTTTCGTACATGGTGGGATAGACTTCATCGTCAGCATCGACAAAAGCGACATATTTGCCCGTTGCCACTTCAATCCCACGATTACGCGCCACCGATGCGCCAGCATTCGCCTGATGCAACAAACGAACGTGCGGATAGTTTTCTGCGTAATGCTTTGCTATTTCAACAGAATTATCCGTTGAACCATCGTTAATAATAATGATTTCCAGAGCAGTCCAGGTTTGCGTAATTAAAGATTCCATACAAGTGCGGAAATCATCGCCCGCATTATATAACGGAATAATAACACTAAGTTTATTGGTGCTGTTCATCATAAATTACCGACGACCTCTGAAGTTATCCTGACGTTTTACAGGCTTTGTATTAAGAAACTATTAAGCCTGTGAGATATTATTTTTACAGGTGAGAGAGTCACTTCAGGGTAGAGAGATAATGAGAGCAGCTATATAAGAGATCAGCACAATTACGAACTCTTTATTACACTGACAGGATTTTACATATTTAACAGATTATCCTCAGATAAAAGGGCTGGAATACCAGCCCTTGTTCGTGTTAATCCCAGCTCAGAATAACTTTCCCGGACTGGCCCGAACGCATAGCGTCAAAGCCCTTCTGGAAATCATCGATAGAGAAACGATGGGTAATGATCGGCGAGAGATCGAGGCCAGACTGAATCAGCGCCGCCATCTTGTACCAGGTTTCAAACATCTCACGACCGTAAATGCCTTTAATGAACAAGCCCTTAAAGATCACTTTTGTCCAGTCTATCGACATGTCAGAAGGTGGAATACCCAGCATCGCAATACGACCGCCGTGGTTCATGGTGTCGAGCATGGTACGAAACGCTGGCGGCGCACCGGACATTTCCAGACCGACATCAAAGCCTTCGGTCATGCCCAGTTCTGCCATCACATCATTAAGGTTTTCTTTAGCGACGTTGACCGCACGGGTGATACCCATTTTGCGCGCCAGTTCGAGACGATATTCATTAACATCAGTGATCACCACATTGCGTGCACCAACGTGTTTCGCCACCGCCGCAGCCATAATACCTATCGGACCTGCACCAGAGACCAGCACATCCTCGCCAACCAGATCGAACGACAGCGCGGTATGCACGGCGTTACCGAAGGGATCAAAAATGGAAGCCAGGTCGTCGGAGATATTGTCTGGGATTTTGAAGGCGTTGAACGCCGGGATCACCAGATATTCGGCAAAGCAGCCCGGGCGATTAACACCAACGCCTATCGTGTTGCGGCACAAATGGGTACGACCACCACGACAGTTGCGGCAATGACCACAGGTGATATGGCCTTCGCCAGAAACGCGATCGCCGATCTTGAAGCCTTTCACTTCCTGACCAATACCTACCACTTCACCGACATATTCATGGCCCACGACCATCGGCACCGGGATGGTTTTTTGCGACCACTCATCCCAGTTATAGATGTGAACGTCAGTCCCGCAGATGGCTGTTTTACGGATTTTAATCAGCAGATCGTTATGCCCGAGTTCCGGTACAGGAACGTCGGTCATCCAGATGCCCTCTTCCGCTTTCAGTTTGGATAACGCTTTCATCTCACATCCTCAGGCGATAACGCCCAGTTGTTTACCAATACGCGTGAATGCTTCTACTGCACGCGTAATTTGCTCAGGGGTATGCGCCGCAGACATCTGGGTACGAATACGCGCCTGACCTTTCGGAACGACCGGATAGAAGAAACCGGTGACGTAAATGCCCTCTTTTTGCAGCTCACGGGCAAATTTCTGCGCCACTACCGCATCACCAAGCATGACCGGAATAATGGCGTGATCGGCTCCCGCCAGGGTAAAGCCCGCCGCCGACATTTGCTCACGGAACTGACGCGCGTTCGCCCACAGACGGTCACGCAACTCGCTACCCGCTTCAACCATCTCCAGCACTTTGATGGAAGCGGCGACAATCGCTGGTGCCAGCGAGTTGGAGAACAGGTACGGACGAGAACGCTGGCGCAGCCACTCAACCACTTCTTTGCGCGCCGCGGTATAACCACCAGAAGCCCCGCCCAGCGCTTTACCAAGCGTACCGGTGATAATATCGACCCGGCCCATCACATCGCAGTATTCATGGGAACCACGACCATTTTCACCGACAAAACCGACCGCGTGGGAGTCGTCTACCATCACCAGGGCATCGTATTTATCTGCCAGATCGCAAACGCCCTTCAGATTGGCAATCACGCCGTCCATCGAGAACACACCATCGGTGGCAATCAGCACATGACGCGCACCGGCTTCACGCGCTTCTTTCAGACGAGCTTCAAGCTCCTGCATATCGTTGTTGGCATAGCGATAGCGTTTAGCTTTGCACAGACGCACACCATCAATAATAGACGCGTGGTTCAGTGCGTCGGAGATAATGGCGTCTTCCGCGCCCAGCAGCGTTTCAAACAGGCCACCGTTAGCATCAAAGCAGGAAGAGTAGAGAATCGCATCTTCCATCCCCAGGAATGCCGCCAGTTTTTGTTCAAGCTCTTTATGGCTGTCCTGAGTGCCGCAAATAAAACGCACCGAAGCCATGCCGAAACCGTGAGAATCCATTCCCGCCTTTGCTGCCGCAATCAGATCCGGATGATTCGCCAGCCCGAGATAGTTGTTGGCACAAAAGTTAATGACGTGGCTTCCATCAGCCACAGTGATATCTGCTTGCTGCGCAGACGTAATAATGCGCTCTTCTTTAAACAACCCTTCCGCCCGTGCGGTTTCCAGATCGTTGGTTAACTGCTGATAAAATTCTCCACGCATTGCGATTCTCCAGACAGGGCAAATTCCAGCACATATTACCCAAACTTATAGGTCGCGACGAGATGACGCGTTAACACTTCTGCAAAATTCAGGATAAATAACGTGTAACTTGATGTCTCTCAACACCTACAGATAGTAGAAAAACTGTACAGTTTTGGCTGGGCATAATGATGATTGATTTTACTGCATTGATATAAAAAGAAAAAATGATGCCAAAGCATCATTTTTCCTATCTCAGTTGGTATCAAAACGCTACCCACTAATGGAGGGAAACCTATTTTCTTGAAAGGAAAATTCTCAGCGCCTGCATTTTTGCCCCTAAAGTGTTACTCCTGAAGCAGCGAAACAAATCGAACCATTTTCCTCTCCCCAGATAGTTTAGGTTGAAGAGATCGGGGCGTTTGTAATAGCACATGACAAAAATGCCCTGGTCATCGTCCACAATGTTATTATTTAGTGTTATTTTTTGACTTTCCAGAACTAATTTATAGAATTCTTTCCATTTATGCTGTGAACCAACAATTGCGCCCCCAATAATATATACATGATTGCCAATCATGAAATCAAAAACCTGTTGTTGAGATGTGACAGTAAGCCCTTTTTTTATAGTGAAAAGATGCATCTTACTTTCATCAAATGGGAAATCCCAAATTTTCAATCCTCGAGTTACATTTGGCTTACGGCAATAGCCAAAATCTATCCACGCAACAAGAGGCGTTTTCACTAAGCCCATGTTGATAGCTTTATTTACAAAATAGGCCTTAAGGTTACATACCAAAACATACTCTGGTGACCAGTACTCTGGGTTTTTTAATTGTCGAGGCTCAAGTCTATTTGTAAACGACTCATCTTTTTGAATTTTTTCGATACGACTTCTGATATATCTAAATTTCTTTTTTATATCGATAACGATAACCGTTGTTGGTTTTCCGTTGCGAATCGCTTCAACCCTTGGTTTCAAATCGGGAGAAGTGAAAATAATCATCTCATTTTCAAGTGCGGCCAGACGCTCAAAGTAACTAAAATAAACATCAACTGAACGAGCTAGTTTTTCACGGAACCCTTTATTAGCAGTCCAATCCCCTCTACCAATGTCAAAATATGCAGTGATAATTGTGGTGGATGATTTCATTACTAATAAGACCATTAATATAAAAAAAGAATTATATCATAAATATTAATAGAATGTATACTGTATATTATCCATTCAAATGCTTCCGTTATTTATCATACATCGGAATATTGATACTAAAGCACTATTCACATGCAAAACCAACATCCGCCATGAAGGACTAGCTAAAACCCAAACTAGTTTGTTGCAATTAGCATCCTTGCACCTCTATGTAAAGGGCTGAAGGGATTCGGATGTGATGGTATGATTACAGACATTCGTGTCTGAGATTGTCTCTGACTCCATAATTCGAAGGTTACAGTTATGATCATCGTTACCGGCGGCGCGGGCTTTATCGGCAGCAACATCGTTAAGGCCCTGAATGATAAAGGCATCACCGATATTCTGGTGGTGGACAACCTGAAAGACGGCACCAAGTTTGTGAACCTGGTGGATCTGAATATCGCAGACTATATGGATAAGGAAGACTTCCTGATCCAGATTATGGCTGGCGAAGAGTTCGGTGATGTCGAAGCGATTTTCCACGAAGGCGCATGCTCTTCCAC
>OGUQ01002404.1_pt1 | contig 13015 bp, 6 predicted proteins | sample 1574701 | NCBI WGS metagenome assembly OGUQ01 (sample SAMEA2582087, study PRJEB24529) | metagenome | biome: Human gut stool | place: China | collected 2011 | reverse complement strand
TATTATATACTAAGTCCCCTTCTAAAGTGGCTATTATATAGATTTGCATAAAAACCTTCAGCTTCTAAAAGCTCATCATGAGTTCCTTTTTCAATTATCTCTCCATCTTTTACTGCTAAAATAACATCTGCATTTCTTATAGTACTTAATCTATGAGCAATTATAAATGTAGTTTTACCCTCCATTAAATTAACCATAGCATTTTGTATGTGTACCTCTGTTCTAGTATCTATAGATGAAGTAGCCTCATCAAGTATAAGTATTGATGATTTAGAAAGTATAGCTCTAGCTATAGCTAATAACTGTCTTTGACCTTGTGATAAGTTGCTTCCATTATCGCTAAGTACAGTATCATAACCATCTTCAAGTTGCATAATAAAATGATGTGCATTTGCAAGTTTTGCTGCCTTTATTATTTCTTCATCAGTTGCATTTAAATTACCATATCTTAAGTTCTCTCTTATACTTACTGAGAATAGATAAGTATCTTGTAATACTACTGCAACTGATTTTCTTAAGCTTTCCATAGTTATATTATCTATATCTACACCATCTATAGTTATAGTTCCTCTATCTATATGATAAAACTTGTTTAGTAAATTTATTATAGTAGTTTTACCAGAGCCCGTAGGACCTACTATTGCTATAGTTTGACCTTTGTGTGCAGTTAAGCTTATTTTATTTAAGACTTTCTTATTTTTATTATAAGAGAAATCAACATTTTCTAACTTAACTTCGCCATCTAATTTTTCTACGTCTATAGCATCCTGTTTATCTACTTCTGCTTCTTCATCCATTACCTCAAATACTCTTTCTGCTCCTGCAAGTGCACTTTGAATAGTATTAAAAAGATTCATTATCTCATTTATTGGTCTTGTAAAATTTCTCATATAAAGTAAAAATGAAAATACAATACCAACAGTAAGTGCATATCCCTTTAAAATTAAGTATCCACCTGTAACTGAAATTATTAAATATGAAATATTATTTATAAAATTATTTGTGATGCAAAAAATGAATAAAAATGGATTTAGCCAATGTGCCGGAGCGTACATTGAGCGTTTGCGAAAAGAAGGGCGATATTCTACCGCTCATGTTTATAAGAATGCTCTTTTTTCTTTTAGTAAGTTTTGTGGAACAGGTAACATATCGTTCAGGCAAGTCACCCGGGAATGTTTACGATGCTATGGACAGCATCTTTACGAGTCCGGGTTAAAACTCAATACGGTTTCTACTTATATGCGTATGTTACGTAGTATCTATAATCGGGGAGTAGAAGCGGGAAGTGCCCCTTATGTTCCCCGGTTGTTTCATGATGTCTATACAGGCGTGGATATCCGGCAAAAGAAAGCATTGCCTGTGACCGAATTGCACAAACTACTGTATGAGGACCCGAAATCCGAACGTTTGCGTCGTACGCAGACGATTGCAGCTCTGATGTTTCAGTTTTGTGGAATGTCATTTGCGGATTTGGCGCATTTGGAGAAATCGGCTTTAGACCGGAATGTGCTTCAATATAACCGTATCAAGACTAAAACACCTATAAGCCTGGAAATTCTGGAAAGTGCAAAAGAGATGATGAATCAGCTTCGAAGCAATAAAACTGCTCTTCCTGATTGTCCCGACTATTTATTCGATATTCTGCATGGTGATAAGAAGCGGAAAGATGAAAAAGCATATAAAGAATATCAGTCTGCTCTTCGTCGTTTTAATAATTCTTTGAAGGATTTGGCGAGAGTGTTGCGCTTGAATTCGCCCGTCACTTCATATACCTTCCGACATTCTTGGGCCACTACTGCTAAGTATCGCGGAGTTCCGATTGAAATGATTAGTGAATCGTTGGGACACAAATCTATTAAAACCACACAAATATATCTGAAAGGCTTTGGATTAAGAGAACGCACAGAAGTAAATAGAAAGAATTTATCTTACGTTAGAAATTACAATGTAAGTAGGTAATAGATAGGCAAAACTTTAATAATCAGTATTTAAATGTATCTGTTACTTCTTAGGTAACGGAATCAAATGTGACGCAAAGATATACAAAAATATAAATAGCAAACAAATATTCCCCCATTTTTTTTCGTTTTATCTGATGCATACGGCAAAAAAAAATCCGAACATGAAATAATCATATCTTCATGCCCTATGATTTATATGTCCTGTCTTAAAAAGAATTTTCCCCTTCGCCAAAGGCAAAAACTCTTCTATTACTGTAATTGTCGATGTTTTTCTCTATTCTCATTCCGATTGGTCTTGGTTGTGTGTTTACTGTTACCTAAGAAGTAACAGAATTATATAAGGTAAAAATAGTGGATTAATCAAAAAAGTTTTGAGAATATCTCTATTTAAAAGTATAACATACAAATAAAGATGAAACAAACTAAAGCGGCTTTTAGGAATAAGCCATTTATTTCGTTAAAAGGTAGTATTCTATTTCTGATACTCATTCCGATGAGCGGTCTGGTTCACGCGCAATATTCCATGGGAACAACGGGGCAGTTGATGATACCTACCGCTGAAATGCAGGAGACCGGTACATTTATGGGAGGAGTCAATTTCTTGCCCGAGCAAGTTACTCCATCGGTTTTCAGTTTTCCTACCATGAACTATTTTGTAGATATGACTCTTTTCTCTTTTATCGAATTCACTTACCGGATGACATTACTCAAAATGACAACCGGTACAGGCAGAACGGGTTATCATAATCAGGACCGTTCTAATACGATTCGTATTCGTCCGCTAAAAGAAAGTCGCTATTTCCCAGCTGTTGTGATTGGTGGAGATGATCTTTTGACGGAGAAGAAGACTCCGTATTGGGGAGCTTATTATGGTGTGTTGACAAAGACTATCGGGTTTCGTTCGGGAGACCAATTGGCTGTAACGGCCGGATGGTATATTCATCAAGGTGATTGTCGTGTATTTAATAAAGGACCTTTCGGAGGTGTCCGCTATACGCCTTCTTTTTGCAAAGAATTGAAGTTGATGGTGGAATATGATACGCGTGGATGGAATATGGGTGCTGCCATGCGCTTTTGGAAGCATTTGTCCGTCAATGTGTTTACTCGTGAATTTACATGTGTTTCCGCCGGTCTGCGGTATGAATGTACATTAATGCATTAAAAGAAGATGAAAAGGATTGTTAGTGTGACCGCTGTTTTTCTCTGTGGTATTTCTTTGTTACAGGCACAGCCTGTTCGTGTGAGTGAGACACTGAAAGAGTTGGATATGGAGAATATTTCAGTTGTGGAGAAAAGGGACACGATAACTGCGGCTTTTGAGACCTCTGCTTATAGAGGTATTTATAATGGAATCGGTATTGCCATACGCCATTTGGTTATTATACCGGAAATACCGACTTTGCAGCTACTTATATTAGATAATGCCTTACCACAATTATGCATAACCATCCCTGCAGAATTGATTCAAAAATATCAGTCCGGTGAATGTGCGTTGGATGAAGTGTATCGTAAGATGGGGATAACTACTTCTACCGAAACTGCTGTACGGCAGCTGAAAGGCGTAAAACGAAAAGAAAGTTCTTTCGGTAAGGTCGATTTGGTAGTATATCCCAACGTGATGTTAGTCAATAATGTAACTTATAAGTTGTATAAAGCGGCTCTCGAGTTGCAACCTGCCGTGGAAATGCAATTATGGAAAGGCGCCTCGCTACGGATGCAGGTTTCTTTGCCTATTGTAAGTAATGAAGATGGCAAGTGGAACTGCGTTCGCCTGGGATACATGACTTTTCGTCAGGATTTTCGCTTGGCTAATCATTGGAAAGGATACCTCACAGGCGGTAGTTTCTCGAATGACCGTCAAGGACTTGCAGCAGGCATCGGCTATTTTTCAGCAAATGGTCGGTGGACGGTAGAAGGTGGAGGAGGAATAACCGGCTCTGCTCATTTCTATGGTAGCGAATGGAAAATGAGTCAATGGAAAAGAGTCAATGGACAAATTAGTGTAGGATATTATATTCCGGAAGTGAATACCTTGGTGAAAGTAGAAGGAGATCGCTTTATTTATGGCGATTATGGAGTACGCGGAACTCTTTCACGCTACTTCGGCGAATATATTGTAGGTATATATGGTATGTATACAAATGGAGCAACGAATGCAGGATTCAACTTTTCTATTCCATTACCGGGAAAGAAACGCAGGCGACATCTGCTACAGGTAATGCTTCCCGAATATTTTGCTTTTCAGTATGATATGCGTAGCGGAAATGAATATGCCCATCGTTCGTTGGGCGAAAGTTATAGTGTTGAACCTAAGTCGGCAGAGAATTCACATTTCTGGCAGCCGGATTATATTCGATATTATTTGATTAAAACGAGTGAGAAGTGAAACATGATTGATATTTTAACTAGTATTTTTAACAAATTTGAAACATTATGAAAAGTGTAAAATGGTTTTATGTGGGTGCCATGGCAATAGCCTTGGGTATGTTAACTTTTGCGACAGTAGCCTGTCACGATGATGATGACGATCCGAAACCGGCAGAAGGGGAAGTAATTGAAACTCCAAAACCGGTAGTGGAGTATTACATTATGGGTACGGTGACTTCCGGAGGAACAGCAATGAATGGGGTAAAGGTAAAAGTGGGTAGTAAAAATTACACAACCGACTCGAATGGTAAGTTCTCTGTTACAGAAAGTGCTACAGGTACTTATAGTATTGAAGCGTCTTCTAATGGATATCTTTCACAAAAAACGTCAGTTGTCATTGCAGACAATGCGGAGAATCGTAGTGTGGTAACGGTAGCTTTGGCTTTGACAAAGGAGAGTCCGAAAGAGACTGTGTCGATAACGGCAGCAGAAGAAACTAAGGTAGAGGATAAGAGTGAATCGAATCTGGCAATTGAAGAGCCGGGAGAAGTTGCTCCGGAAGAAGTGGTAGAGGATAAACCACTCGTGAAAGTCGAATTGGCAATACCGGCAGGTGCAATTGAGGCAACAGGAGACAATGCAGAAATTGTTAAAGATGGTAAAGTAGACATCAGTGTAACAACCTTTGTTCCTGCTCCAGAAGAAGTGACTACTGAAGTGAAGGCTGAGGACGTGAATCAAGATGTAGCTAAAAGCATACCTTTAGCTGCTGCTAAATTTGAACCGTCTGGGTTGAAATTTACAAAAAAGGTTACGATTTCTATTCCTAACCCTATCCCTGGAATAACATTCGCTGATGCTGATATGATACTTACTTATCAGAATCCAGATACAGGAGAATGGGGAGATGCAAAAGATAATAAGGGAAATGTAATTAAAAATATATCTTCTACTACAGAAAATGGAGCTGTCACTGCATATACAGCCGATGTCGATCACTTCTCTGCTTATGCTATAGAGAATAAAGTATACAGCAAGATTAGTAATGAAACTGTGACAACTAATATTCTAGGACAAGCTAGTCGTGATAATAGCGAGAATGCTAAAGCGGTGACTGGCATTGAATTGAAATATAAGGAAAAGTCTGGTTGGGACTATGATAAGAATGATGCTGCTCTTGTTGCTGAAGTAAAATCGCAATTAGGAGCTGGTGCTAGTGCTGAAGATACAAAAACGGTGAATGCAATGGTTGCTTTCATGAAAACTCGTATGTTCTCATTAATGGGATCGGTATCTGGCATTACGGAAACTGAACGTGTTTATAACACTGTAAATGTAAACGGATACACCACTATGAGTTATACTTGCTATGCAAAAGCTCGTACTACCACATTGACGGCTAATGTAAAGTTTAATGGTCAAAACAAGACGGTTTCGATTACAGCAACTCGTTATACCGGAACGGATCATCAATATAAGACGGTTACTTATAATCCGACACATAGCGGCGGTAAGGGTGGTAGTATTTAAGATGTTTTATAGTAAGGGGCTTGGATTCGTTTGTAGCATTGAATCCCTGCCTTAGCCGATTAGGAAAAAGTACAGAGGTACATCTTTACCTAATCGGGGCCACGCATCAGATTTTATTTTGATGCACATTTCCCTGAATATCAACTGTCTGTGAAGATCGTTGATATGATTTGAAACGATTCATTGAATCGATATGTAATATTTTTAATAAAACCCTTTTGAATATGTTCCTTTTTTAATAAACCCTTTGGGGCATGTTCATATAGAGTATAGAGGGAGGAGATCACTGTGAAGCGGTCTCCTCTTTTGCTTTTTGAAAATATTGTATTACGCGAAGTAGTATTGCTAAAATCTGTCTTCCTTGGAGTGTTATTATATTCTTTTTGACTAGATTTGACTAGAAGTAATACCCTAAATTCACAAAACAACTTCCTTTGTCCGTCTGATTGGAGTATCCCAACGATATTTCCAATGGTCCGAAGATGCTGTCCATTCCATAACCTGCACTAACACCGAATAATTGCTTGCCTTTCAATATATCGAAGAAATTACTATCCGTTAGCCCGTAGTTACCCGTCAGCGTGAGATAATGAATGGCTCCCATACGTTGTCTGAACTTAATAGACGCAATCATGATGGTGTTATCCATCAATTCCAGATTGGTGACCCCGGCAAATGGTAATTGCTGTGGAATATAGAAACCGGGTACGTCACCGCCAATGGCATTTTGCAGCGGATAAGGAAAATCTCTTCCGATCAGGATACGTCCATAAATGGAAGGAATGACGGAGAAACGGCGGGGCACAGGGGTGACACTTGCCCACGAAGCATTCAATGCTGAAAATGGAGCATGGTCGTTGTATTGTGCCATGTTATCCGTATAAAGCGAATAGGCAGCTCTGAAGTCACTTCCTTTAGAAGGGAAGCGTCCTTTATCGTATGTATTATATTGCACTTGGGCAAAATAACTTAGAAAATGTTCCGATTCCACTTTCAGATCGGAGATTTCAGGTTTCTTGAACAGGAAATCTTTGTACTTGTAGTATTCAAAACGCAGACCGAGTCCGAAGCGGAAATTCTTGTACCATACATCGGAGAAACCGAATTCTGCCAGATGATATTTATACGTTGTATTATAGGCACGGTCACCTTCCTCGTAAATGTTGATATCGTTGTATTGGAACATATACGAGAAGTTGAAATTACGTTGCTGCATCGGTTCTAGCGTATAGTCTATGCGGGCAGCATATCGTTTACCCAATCGACCGGTAAGAGCCAGGCGGGAAGGAATATGAGTTTTGAGGTCTGCCGTTGCATTCACCAACAAAGACGCGATTTCTTCCGAATCGAAACGGATGCCCAGATTGATTCTTCTTTCGTATTTTTCCTGCAACAGGAAGTTGAGGTGATAACCTTCAGGAGTCTCTTTCAATGTATAGCTGGCACTGGAATAGGATTGGCTGCCACGTAATTGATACAAGGCCTGTTCTATTTGTTGAGTGGTAATGTCACTGTTTTCTTTCAGATTACATTTCTTCATCAGCCATTTTTTATCATCCACCTCTACACCGGAAAATGAGATGTCCGTCACATAAACTGTGCGTGCATTGGAAAGAGAAGAATAAGGGCCATGTTGCTTCGGAGTATAATCTTCGGCTATTCCTATCTTCTTTTTCAAGGCAAGCAACGAATTCCATTGTTCTTTAGCCGCTTCTTCGCCTCTTCGCATCAGAGTGTCGATGGCTGCCGGGGTAAAACTGGCAGATGAATATCCCTCCACATTGACACGGATATAAGTGTCTGTGAGGTCTACATTCTTTTCGTGGTTAGACTGGCAGGTGATGTCTACAATCTGTCCCAGAATATCGGGGACGCTGTTGAGCTTGTCAGCCTTCTTCAAAGCATTCTGCACGTCTACTCCGATAATAATATCGGCTCCCATGGCTTTCACAACATCTGCCGGATAGTTGTTTACAATGCCGCCGTCCACTAATACCATGCTGTCTTGCCGTACCGGAGTGAATACACCCGGAATAGCCATACTGGCACGCATAGCGGTTGAGAGTATTCCGTCATGGAATACAATTTGCTCTCCATTGACAACATTGGCTGCCACACAAGCAAAAGGAATGGGAAGTTTATTGAAGTCGATGGAGTCATGATACCCCACAGTGAGATCTGAAAATAGGTTAGCCAGATTTTGCCCTTTCATGAGTCCTCCGGCAGCAGCATCCTTGGGAGTTTTGGTGAAAGGGATAGAGACTGTATATTTTTCAGACCGCTCACGATCAGTCAATGACATGGCACTTCGTTTGATACGGTCGCTCAACAGGAATGTCCAATCTTGTTTTCGTACCATGCTGTCCAATTGTTCCGTAGTATAACCGATGGCATACAGACCACCTACGATAGCTCCCATACTGGTGCCGGCTATATAGTCAATAGGAATTCCGGCTTCCTCAATTACTTTCAGTGCTTTGATGTGTGCCATTCCTTTGGCACCGCCACCGCTTAGAACGACACCTACCTTTTTCCTTTGCTCTTGAGAATGCAAAGAAAAAGGCAATAAGATGCCAATTGATAAAACTAATGTTGAAAAGATTTGTTTTTTCATTAGGATGTGGTCTAGTGTTGATGTTTAATATAATACAAATGTAGAGCATAATTTGTTTAGTTGTTGAAATAGGAACTAAAAAAAATGTTCCAAAAGTCGGAAATGTGGATTTTTTCTACACCATACAGTGAATTTCCACACTTTCTGCAAAACGAAGAAATATCTAATGCTTTGATTTTAAGCAAATAATGCAGCTAACGCATTTTTGGTATATGAGTTGTAAATAAGGATATAGAACAAACATAAGTTAAATTAAATAATAAGATTCGATATGAGATTATTCTTTTCGAAACATGAGTTGAAACTGAGGAGAAAGAGAACCATTGCTGCTATTATATGTATGGTAGTTGTGTTGGGTGTGTACTGGATACTGACCCGACCTCAGAAGGCTGCGCCGGAAATGCCGACAGTCATTGTTGAACCGGTAGTGAAAGACGACGTAGAGATATACGGGGAATATGTGGGGCGTATTCGTGCCCAACAGTTCGTCGAGGTACGTGCCCGTGTGGAAGGTTATCTGGAAAATATGCTTTTTGCCGAAGGTACATATGTCAATAAGAATCAGGTTTTGTTTGTAATCAACCAGGACCAGTATCGTGCCAAAGCAGATAAAGCCAGAGCACAATTGAAAAAAGACGAAGCGCAGGCTTTGAAAGCGGAACGTGATTTAAAACGTATCCGTCCGTTGTTTGAACAGAACGCTGCAAGCCAGTTGGACTTGGATAATGCGGAAGCTGCATATGAAAGTGCCGAGGCAACGGTAGCCATGAGCGAGGCGGATTTGGCACAGGCTGAACTGGAATTGGGTTATACCATTGTTCGTTCGCCCTTATCGGGACACATTAGTGAAAGAAATGTGGACTTGGGTACATTAGTCGGTCCCGGAGGAAAATCATTGCTTGCTACCATTGTGAAGAGTGATACAGTGTTGGTGGATTTCAGTATGACAGCACTCGATTATTTGAAGAGTAAAGAAAGAAACATTAATTTGGGACAGCAGGATTCCACCCGTTCCTGGCAGCCGAATATTACCATTACATTGGCGGATAATACCGTCTATCCATTTAAAGGATATGTGGATTTTGCCGAACCGCAAGTCGATCCTCAAACCGGAACTTTCTCTGTACGTGCAGAAATGCCGAATCCGAAACAAGTATTGTTGCCGGGACAATTTACAAAGGTAAAGTTGTTGCTGGATGTTCGTGAAGGTGCACTGGTTGTTCCGATGAAAGCCGTTACCATCGAAAAGGGTGGAGCATATATTTATACCATGCGCAAAGATAATGCGGTAGAGAAACGTTTTATCGAATTAGGACCGGAAGTCGGGAATAATGTGGTGGTAGAAAGAGGACTGGCAGAAGGAGAAATGGTGGTTGTAGAAGGGTTCCATAAGTTGACTCCGGGCATGAAAGTACGGGTCAGTGATCCGGAAGCCGAAGCTGGGGACAGTATAACTACGACAAAAAATGAAGTGACCGGAGTAAAAGAAAACACTACCGGAACGAAGGATAACGCGAAAGGAGAATAAACGATGAAAGTTACTTTTTTTATAGATAGGCCGGTCTTCTCGGCTGTAATCTCCATCGTGATTGTGATTGTCGGCATTATTGGTCTGACGATGCTTCCGGTGGATCAATATCCGCAGATTACCCCTCCGGTGGTGAAGATCAGCGCATCCTATCCGGGTGCCAGCGCACTTACCGTGTCGCAGGCGGTAGCCACTCCGATTGAGCAGGAAATCAATGGTACGCCGGGTATGCTTTATATGGAATCAAACAGTTCTAACTCCGGAGGTTTTTCGGCAACGGTCACTTTTGACGTATCTGCCGATCCGGATTTGGCAGCTGTTGAGATTCAGAACCGTGTGAAACTGGCGGAATCCCGTCTGCCGGCGGAAGTCATTCAGAATGGTATTTCGGTAGAAAAACAGGCTCCCAGTCAGTTGATGACGCTTTGTTTGACTTCTACTGATCCGAAGTTCGACGAAATTTATTTGAGTAACTTTGCTACTATCAATGTGCTCGATGTAATTCGCCGTATTCCTGGGGTTGGACGTGTATCTAATATCGGTAGCCGCTATTATGCGATGCAGATATGGGCGCAACCCGATAAGTTGGCAAACTTTGGACTGACCGTGCAGGATTTACAGAATGCATTGAAGGATCAGAACCGTGAATCAGCGGCCGGTGTATTGGGACAACAACCGGTGCAGGGACTGGATATTACCATTCCTATTACGACTCAAGGACGTTTGTCTACCGTAGGGCAGTTTGAAGATATTGTAGTGCGTGCCAATGCCAACGGATCTATTATCAGGTTGAAAGACGTGGCGCGTGTATCGTTGGAGGCTTCTTCTTATAACACGGAAAGTGGTATCAACGGCGAGAATGCCGCTGTTCTTGGCATTTATATGTTGCCGGGAGCAAATGCGATGGAAGTAGCCGAGAGAGTAAAAGAGGCTATGGATGAGATTAGCAAGAATTTTCCGGAAGGATTGAGCTATGAGATTCCGTTCGATATGACGACTTATATTTCCGAATCTATTCATGAAGTATATAAGACGTTGTTTGAAGCGTTGGTATTAGTTGTATTGGTGGTTTATCTATCCTTGCAAAGCTGGCGTGCAACGTTGATTCCGGTAGTGGCGGTGCCTATTTCATTGATCGGTACTTTCGGATTCATGTTGATTTTCGGTTTCTCGCTGAATATACTGACATTACTAGGATTGATTCTTGCCATCGGTATTGTTGTGGATGATGCGATTGTGGTGGTGGAAGGCGTAGAACATATCATGGAAACGGAACATCTAAGCCCATACGAAGCAACGAAGAAAGCGATGAACGGACTTGCTAGTGCTTTGATTGCCACATCACTGGTATTGGCGGCAGTGTTCGTTCCGGTTAGTTTTTTAAGTGGGATTACAGGGCAGTTGTATCGCCAGTTTACGGTGACGATTGTGGTGTCCGTACTTATTTCTACGGTAGTGGCTCTGACATTGAGCCCGGTGATGTGTTCATTGATTCTGAAGCCGGATAACGGAAAGAAAAAGAATATCGTTTTCCGGAAGATTAATGAATGGCTGGGTATCGGTAGCAATAAATATGTGGCTGCTGTGACTCGTACGATCAAGCATCCTCGCCGGGTTTTGAGTGCTTTTGGTATGGTGTTGATCGCTATTATGCTGATTCACCGCATTATTCCGACCAGTTTCTTGCCTGTAGAAGACCAGGGATATTTCAAAATTGAATTGGAACTGCCGGAAGGAGCTACTTTGGAACGTACCCGTATCGTAACAGAACGTGCCATTGCTTATTTGGAGAAGAATCCATATATCGAATATATACAGAATGTAACGGGAAGTAGTCCGCGTGTCGGAAGTAACCAGGGACGTGCTGAACTGACGGTGATCCTGAAACCTTGGGAAGAGCGGAAGAGTACCACTATTGAGAAGATTATGGATACGGTGGAAAAACATTTGAGGGAATATCCCGAATGTAAAGTCTATCTGTCCACTCCTCCGGTTATTCCGGGACTGGGTAGCTCGGGAGGTTTTGAAATGCAATTGGAAGCTCGTGGAGAAGCCACTTTCGATAATTTGGTAGACGCGGCAGATACATTAATGTACTACGCATCCAAACGCAAAGAGCTGGCTGGTCTGTCATCTTCTTTGCAGTCGGAAATACCACAACTCTATTTCGATGTAGACCGTGACAAAGTAAAGATGCTGGGTGTGCCACTGGCTGATGTGTTCTCTACCATGAAGGCTTATACCGGTTCGGTGTATGTGAACGACTTTAATATGTTCAACCGTATATATAAGGTTTACATTCAGGCGGAAGCTCCTTACCGGGAACACAAAGACAACATCAATCTGTTCTTCGTGAAAGCCTCCAATGGAGCGATGGTACCATTGACTTCTCTGGGAAATGCATCATATACCACAGGACCGGGAAGTATCAAACGTTTCAATATGTTTACTACGGCCGTTATTCGTGGAGCAGCTGCGCAAGGATATAGTTCCGGACAGGCAATGGAGATCATGGAGCAGATTGCCCGTGACCATCTTCCCGATAATATCGGTCTTGAATGGAGTGGCCTTTCTTATCAGGAGAAGCAGGCGGGAGGTCAGACAGGTATGGTGATGGCATTGGTATTCCTGTTCGTTTTCCTTTTCCTTGCTGCGCAATACGAAAGTTGGACAGTGCCTATTGCCGTGTTGCTTTCTTTACCTGTTGCCGCTTTGGGGGCCTATTTAGGAGTCTGGGTTTGCGGATTGGAGAACGACGTCTATTTCCAGATTGGTCTGGTAATGTTGGTGGGACTTGCCGCTAAGAACGCGATTTTGATTGTAGAGTTTGCAAAAGTACAGGTAGATAAAGGTGAAGACCTGGTGCAGTCGGCTATCTATGCAGCCAAATTGCGTTTCCGTCCGATTTTGATGACTTCTCTCGCATTCGTACTCGGTATGCTTCCGATGGTATTGGCAAGCGGTCCGGGGTCGGCAAGCCGGCAGGCAATCGGTACAGGTGTATTTTTCGGAATG
>OGUQ01002399.1_pt1 | contig 13035 bp, 11 predicted proteins | sample 1574701 | NCBI WGS metagenome assembly OGUQ01 (sample SAMEA2582087, study PRJEB24529) | metagenome | biome: Human gut stool | place: China | collected 2011 | reverse complement strand
ACAGGAAAGTCCGAGAAGCTCGGAAGGCAGGTTGGCAACGAACAAAGCAAGCACGTAACAGCCGAGAATGCCGAAAACAGTTGCGGGCGCACGTTTGACAACAACACATGCGCCTCGCAGCCAGTCCATTCCCGTTTTAAAAGGAAGGTGATAATTTTCCATAAAAACGAAGTTTCAAATCAAATCCAAGGTAAATCTTCAGGCGCGGATTCGCGGCGAAGTTTAAGAATACGTTCGAAATGCGCCGGATCATGCGGGGTGAGAAGCGACGCAGGTCTCGGCATATAGTAATCGTAAAGTCGGGAAACCCAAAACCGAAGAGCTGCCGCAGACAGGATATCCTGCCAGAGCTTGTGATCTTCTTCGGTTAAAGGACGAACGCTGTTGTAACCCTCAAGCATGGCTTGAGCGCGTTCGGGTTCGAATTCTCCGGTCCCTAAGTCACTCGTCCAGTCATTTAACGTGACAGCGAGGTCATAGAGAAACGGTGCGTTGCACGCAAAATAAAAGTCAATGACGCCTGCCAAAGATTCGTCATCGCCGTTCTTGTTGATCAAAGCATTATTGCGGAACAAGTCGGCGTGGACGGCACCGGCCGGAAGGGCTTGATATTCCGGGGATTTTTGAAGCTCCAGCTGACGCGTGACTTCTTCTTCGAGCATCTGGTACAGACGATCGGGAATGTAAGGTTTAAGCAGCGGCATGGAGGAGAGCCAAAATGCCGAGCCTTTGGTGTTTTCCTGCGAAAGCGGAAAGTCCTCAACGGCGTTATGCATCTTGGCAAGCATCTCTCCCATTTCACGGCAAGCCTTGGCAGAAGGTTTTTCTACGTAAGTTCCGCTGAGGCAGGGAGCAATGGAGCATGGCTTGCCGTTGATTTCGGAAAGCAAGCCGCCATCTTTGCGCGGAATGGGATAACTTACTGCAAGGCATTTTTTACCGAGATGACTGGTCAGTTCAAGATAGTACGGAAGCTGATCTTTGTTCAGACGTTCGAAAATGGTAAGGACGTACTTACCTTTGTCGGTGTCCAAGTAAAAATTACTGTTTTCAATACCGCTGGCTATACCTTTTAGGGAACGAGCCTGACCGATGTCGTAATGAGACAAAAGCTCATCGAGCTGGGTATTAGAAACCTCAGTAAATACTGCCATTTTGTGCTTTGATCCTCTGCTTAGAAGCCGAAATTAATGAATTTTGGAATGCTCATCGTATTGTCGCTTCCTGTACCGGGACCGCTTCCGCCGGTTTTATTGCTCGGAGCCTCACGCGTCATGACATAAGGAACCTGAGTGGACATTGGAGTGACTTTCACTTCAGTGACCTGATTGTGATTGTCAACGGTCTCTTCAATTTTAGTCTTTGGCCACAAGGAAGGATCTTTAGAACGCTTTTGAGCAGCTTTTAAGTCTTTCTTAGATTGAGCTTCCTCAGCCTTGGTGTCTTTCTTACCAGCTTTGGAATTAACAATATCCGGGTTTTTCTGGTTTAAATCAGTGACTTTTTCCTCAATCGTTTCACCGCTCTTGGACGGTCTTTGAATATTGTCGGAAGCATCGTTGAAAGAAGGGGGAACCGGTGCGTCGAGACCAGCCGCGTAAGCTGATCCGAGCATCAGGCCGGCAGCAGCAATGAAGGCAGCCAATTGAATTTTTTTCATAATTATTTTCTTAATGAAACATACTTGACATAAGTGTACGGGAATTTAGAGGAAAGCACCGACCAAAGGTCTCTTTTTAGTCATTCGGCTTTTTCAAAAAGGCGAAAATTTTCACTTAGAATTTCGCTCAATTTCCGACCTCTTTTTTCCATAGATTATGGCTACACTTACTTCACAAGAAATCCTGAATGCCACTGTGAGCATGGGTCTCTCCAAAGCCAATCAATGCTGGATTGCCCGTGCCGCGAACACACTTCTCGCCGGTATGTATATTGCGATCGGCGGTTTTCTCGCAATTCGTATCGGACTCGCGCTTCCTTGGGAGCAGTGGGGTGGAATGTCAAAGCTGATTTTCGGAGCAGTGTTCCCGCTTGGGCTTATGCTGGTTGTTCTTTGCGGTGCTGATTTGTTTACCGGCAGCTGTATGACGCTGACCACCGCCCAAGCTAAGCAAAAGATTACTTTCGGCCAGACCGCCTTTACGTTGGCGACTTCCTGGATCGGTAATTTTGCCGGTGCGCTTTTTGTTGCTTTCTTCATCGCTTATCTTTCAGGACTGATTTTTGAGAGTGCCGGCGGGACGATGCCTTGGGCAGCCGCTGTCGTGAATTTAGCCAATGCCAAATGTTCGTTAGGTTTTACAGAGGCGCTTCTTCGCGGAATCGGGTGCAACTGGCTGGTTTGCTTAGCTGTTTTTGCTGCAGCCGCCTCAACGGAAACGATCGGTAAGATCGCAGCCCTTTGGTTCCCGACGATGGCTTTCGTTGCTTTAGGCATGGAGCACTGCATTGCCAATATGTTCTTTATCCCGCTCGGAATCCTGACAGGAACCGATCCTCGCTACATCGCGTTAGCGGAAGCTGGGAAGGCTGCGGCACTTAAAGCTGATTTTTATTCATTTGTTGCGGGCAATCTGGTTCCGGTGACGATAGGAAATATTATCGGCGGCTCGGTTTCGGTGGGTATGCTTTACCTCGCCGCCAATATCAAAAAGGCTTAAGACGTATCGTTTTAGTGACCGATAGCGTCTTTGATTGCAGCGATATTTGCTTCGCAGCATTTATACCCGGCTCGAATAGCCTCTTCGGCACGGTAAGTTTCTAATAAGCCTATGTCGGTGACTTTCGGACAAAGGATGATCTCGGGAGGATCACCGGCGAGACGGGTTTTAGTAATACGGTCCTGAGCAATATTAATAGAGCGGGAAATCGTCTCAAAGAAATCCGGAGGTTTAGGTTTATCGGACTCAGCCTCCTTTTTGATCGACGGAATCAGATTTTTGGCCTTGGCAAAAATTTTTGCGACTTCGCTCGTTTTTTTTCTGTTGGAGCCTTTTGACTGTTTTTCAATTTCAACCCGCCTCAGGAGGTCGTTATTAAGGTTTACCGCGATCACAACATCGGCTCCCAGAGCCCGGCATAAAGAGACAGGAACTGGGTTAACGATGCCGCCGTCGATATACCACCGGCCTTCAGGTCCCTCAACAGGCGGAAAGACGCCCGGCATGGCCATTGAAGGCCAAACGGAGTCAAAAACCGGACCTTTTGTAATCCAGATTTCTTTGCCGCTCATAAGATCACAGGTCACGGTTCCAAAAGGGGTTTTTAAATCTTCAATGCATTTTTGTTTCCGTTCTACGCCGCTCTTTACGAGGAACATCTGCATTTGATGCAAATTGATCCACCCGTCAATAGAAAAGCTCGGATTAAAAAACGTCGTCCAATTTAAGCGGTTAATAGCAAGGGCTTGTTTACGCAGTCGTTCTAAATGTCCGCTGACATAACAGGCGCCCACTATCGCTCCGATTGATGTACCTGCAACAACATCTGGAACAATTCCTTGGTCCAGCAAACAATCAATAATGCCAATGTGGGAAAAACCGCGGGCTGAACCGCTTCCAAGTGCTAATCCGACTTTCATAAAACTCCTCACTTCAAATAGATTCTAATGATCAATTCTGAAAATCTTTGCAGCGATCTTCTCAAAGTAGTACATCTATTCGTAGTCAATAAATAAGAAATGGACGAAGGAGGAACTTCGACAGCTCACAACATGTAAAAAATGTTGAAATGTAAAAATGAGGGCGTGGCTCGCCTAAAATGGAATTCATTACGATAAAACAATTGCTCTCAAAACAAGGAAAAGAATATGCGGCTTCATTATGGCGTGTGGGACGGTGTCGTCTATGACAACCGCGGCACTGCTGATTACAAAGAACCTGAGGGTCTGGATCTTAAAAATCTTCTGCAGTTCAATAACGGCAATCCCGTTATGACATTTATCTCGCATCGGGGATTCTTAGTTTTCCACCCGCATGCAAACCTGCTTTTTGCCATGAATAAATATTATTCAACGGTAAAAGACAATTCCTGCGGTAAATGTACTCCTTGCCGAAGCGGCTCAATCATCATTTCTCAGGCGCTGGAAAAAGCATTGAGAGGAGACCCGATTAATTGGGAAAATCTTCTCGATATCGCCCGCATGATGAGAAATACGAGTTTCTGTGGGGTGGGTCAGACTTCGCCGGTAGCTTTAATTGAAGCGATCAAAGCTTTTCCCGGAGATCTAAAACTCGTTCCGCTTCCTGATATGCCATGGGGCGGCTATGAAGTAATGACGGCTCCCTGCATTGAAGCCTGCCCGGCGCACGTCAACGTGCCTCGTTATATTGATTACATAAAGGCAGGACGTACGGATTACGCCACGGGTGTAGTTCTTCGTCACTACCCGTTAGTCGGCTCCTGCGGACGAGTCTGCGTCCGTCTTTGCGAAAAGGCTTGCAGACGAAATCGTCTGGAGGGAGCTGTCGACATCAAGAATCTGAAGCGTTATTGCGCTGACTCATTGGGGTACACCGTTGACAAAATGTTCGAAGGTGCCGCTGCAGAACCGAGCGAATTCTCTCCCAGAATCGCAATTATCGGCGCCGGTCCCTCCGGACTCACATGCGCATATCATTTGCTGCTGAAAGGCTACAAAGTTGAAGTGTTTGAGGCACAGCGAAAGGCCGGGGGGATGGCTTTAGTCGGTATTCCTCAGTATCGTCTGCCGAAAGATATTCTATTGGCTGAAGCCAATACGATTGAGCAGCTGGGCGGTAAATTTCATTACGGCAGGCGTTTAGGGAAAGACTTCACATTGGATGACCTTTTTAACGAGGGATTTAATGCTGTGTTTATAGGGGTCGGCTGTGCCAAGGGTATGAAACTTGGATTCCCCGAGGACAATGAACAAATTGAAGGCTATTACAACGGCTTGGATTTTCTTCTTCAGGTTGAACGCGGCGTCGTAGAAGGTGAGGCTCCTTCCTTCTCCGGAGACTTTGTGGTTGTCGGCGGCGGCAACGTTGCAATGGACTGTTCTCGCTCTGCTGTGCGTATGACCGACGGCAAAGTTCATGTCATATATCGAAGAACTGAAGCTCAAGCTCCGGCAGATCCTTTGGAAATCAAGGCGGCTAAAGAAGAGGGCATCGAATTCCATTTCCTGACAGCTCAAAAAGAACTGGTGCTCGAAAACGGTAAAGTTACCGGACTTCGCTGCATCAAACTTCGCGAAGGCGCGCCTGAAGCCAACGGCAGAAGAAAGCTTATCGAGATTCCGGGTACGGAATTTGTCATTCCTTGCTCCAATGTCATCAGTGCTATCGGACAGCGAATTGATCAAAGTATTTTTGAACAGAAAGACAATATTCTGTTTGATAAGCGCGGCAACATTTCCGTGACGGAATCATTGGCTACAAGCCGTCCCGGCGTATTTGCGGGCGGAGACTGTGCCACCGGACCGACCACGCTGATCGGAGGTATGGCTCAGGGTCAAACAGCTGCCGAATCTATTCATGAATATCTAACCCGAGGTTCCGTCGGTTTTGAACCGCGATCACGCATGACTCAGATGATTAAGAAATGCAATCTTCTTGAGGAGACTGAACCCGTTCTTCCGACCATTCATCAGGATCGTCAGCAGATGCCGGAACTGGCGCCCGAAATTCGCGCCCATAACTTTGAAGAAGTCGAACTCGGATTAACTCCGGAAGAAGCTAAGAAAGAAGCGGAACGATGCATGCGCTGCTACCGGCTCTTCGGCGTTGTTACCCAGCTGCCGATTCCCGGTTTTAACCAAAAGGCTCAATAAGAAAAAGGAGAATAGAAATGAGAGCCTATATCAACAACAAACCTTTTGATTTTGATCAAGAAATTACAATTTTAGAAGCGGCCAGACAAATGGGGTTCTTTATCCCGACGCTTTGTGCTTTTAAGCCGCTCTGTCACACACCGGGGACGTGTGCAGTTTGTATCGTCCGTGTAAAAAGGGCCGACGGTCAGGAACTTACGCTCACCAGCTGCAAGACACCTTTGGAAGACGGAATGGAAGTTGACACTATTTCCTCTCAGGTCAAAAAAATGCAGCGAACTCAGGTGGCTTTGATCTTCGCAGACCACGACATGGATTGTGTGACCTGCGGTCGTTACGGTAATTGTGAACTTCTTCAGCTGGCTCGCAACTTAGGAGTCCAGAAGGCGCCTTTCACGGGCAAATTTATTGCTGAACGAAAGGTTGACCATACCGATCCGGCGATCGAGCTCGATGTTAATAAGTGCGTCCGCTGTATGCGCTGTGTGGAGGTGTGCAATAAGATCCAAGGCATCGGAGCGCTTCGTATTGATGAAATCGGAACGAAAGCCGGTGTATGCCTGAACGGCACCAAAGATTGGGTGGATTCCACTAAATGTGTTCGCTGCGGACAGTGCATTATGGTCTGTCCTACGGGGGCTTTAATGTCAACGGATAATGTGGATAAGGCCCGCGAAATTCTTGAAGACGAAAGTGTTATTTCCGTAGTTCAGTTTGCGCCCTCTGTCCGCGCAACATTGGGCGATGCATTCGGAACGCTTTCCGGAACTAATGTTGAAAAACGCATCATTGCCGGGCTGAAGATGATGGGTGCCAACTATGTTCTTGATACCAACTTCTCAGCTGATGTTGTGATCATGGAAGAAGGTACCGAGCTGCTTAATCGAATCAAAGATAAGCACTCAGTGATGCCGATGTTTACTTCCTGCTGCCCCGGCTGGGTTAGTTTTGTTGAACAGCATCGTCCTGAAATGCTGGACCATCTTTCCACCACTCGCTCTCCGCAGGCTGTGCTCAGTTCTCTTGCCAAGACGTGGCTGCCGGAAAAAATCGGCGCCGAGCCTTCAAAGATCCGTGTGATTTCCATCATGCCGTGCACAGCAAAGAAGATCGAGGCAGGACGCCCACAGTTGGCCAAAGACGGCGTGCCGGACACGGATCTGGTTTTAACCGTCCGCGAATTGGCAAGACTCTTTAAGAGCCGTGGGATAGATCTGAAAGAGATCGAAGACGGTGAATTTGATACACCCTTTATGAGCCGAGGTTCGGGCGCTGGTGTGATTTTCGGGAAGAGCGGCGGTGTGGCAGAAGCGGCCTCAAGAACGCTTTACCATGTCCTCACAGGAAAAGAGGTGAACAACGTTCCCTTTAAGACCTCCAACCACCCGCATGTTTATAAAGAAGCGGATATGGACGAAGGCGGCGTGAAGCTGAAAATCGCAGTCGTTTACGGTCTAGCCAACGCCAACAAGATTTGTGATGAAGTGGCCGCGGGAACCTGCGACTATAACTTTATCGAAGTGATGACTTGTCCGGGCGGATGCGTCAACGGCGGCGGCACGATTCGTTTCAGAGGAAACTATTTGAAAGCTACTTCGAAACGCTTCGAAGTTGGGGAACGCGCCGACGAAAACAGTCCGGTTCGTCAGTCTCACAACAATCCGATGGTCAAAGAGCTTTATGACGAGTTCTTGGGAGAGCCGAATTCTCACAAAGCTCATCAGCTGCTCCATACTTCTTACGACGATCGAAGCAAGACGCCTGCCGTTCCTTCCATCCGTCATGTGTGGAAGAAGATCCAGTTAGGCTAATCAAAATTAAAGCTCTTCGAAGAAATTCCTGAAGGGCCTCCAAAAGTAAAAACCGGATTCCGTTTAGGCTCCGGTTTTCTTATTACTCGTTCCGGATTTGTCTTGTAACAGCTCTGAACTGTTCTTTGAATCCGACATCATAAAGGGCGGAAAGAGCAGGCGGCTCGAAAGCAAAGATCTTGGAGATATCTTTTTCTGCATTCGAGATGCAGTCGGCTAAATCTGCGCCGATCTTCATCGTCATGAAGGTATTCAAAGAAATTTCGAAATTCAAAGCGGCTTTTTCACGGATCTCTAAGAGTTCTTTTGTGCGCTTGTTTAAATGACGTGTGTAGAACTTAACGACTTCAAGAATCTCATGGTTGATCTTGACGTTGTTTTTAAGCGTGGCGCGCGCAGCTTCAGAAAGATTAGGAGAAGTGAGTTTTTCTTCTGCTGTGTTGATTTGCTTAAAGGCTTCTTTTTCGATTCCTGCAACGCGCTTCATGTAAACCTTGCCGATTTGATACAAAGCTCGATTTACCGCTTCTAAATAGAGGCGGTTGCACATCATGTAAAAACCTGCGTAAGTTTTAGAGAGTTCCGGAGTCGGGTTCGACTCAGCAAGCTGAGACTCCAAACGCTTTAACACCTGACCCACGCAGTCAGCTACAGAAAGAATGGCGGCAAGGTCCTCGCCTTCGGCCGATTCAATCAGGCTTTCCAGCTGCTCGCGATCGATGCGAACGCCGCGTGCCTTCAAAGAATCCAGCGCTTTATCCAAAAGCACAACGATTTGTTTTTCGTCGTATTCGATCTTGCTTTTGTAGCGGCTGATCTTGTCCTTTAAATTGCTTTGTGTACTGTTAAGAATGTTCCAGGTCTTTTTCGGAGCCGCGATTAAATCTTTTTCCCATTCGAGGATTTGCTTTTGGCGGCCGCGAATGTCTTTACGGACATTTTTGACTAAGCCGAGAAGAGACATGACTTCATTATTGAACATCTCTTCGAAGCATTCGGAACAAATTCTGCGGGTCGCGGGTTCCTGATAGACATAACGGCGGATGAAGTTGCGGCCCTGAGGGTGAACTTCCTGCGCGATGAGTTCAACGCCTTTTTCAAGTTTCGGACGAAGGCCTGACCAGGTTTTCTCAAAAGTCTGAGAATGAAAAATAGCTCTTTCCATTGCCATGTAAAGAGGGTAAGTCACAATCATACGAACCGGTGCAAGCATTCTTAATATTCTTCCGTTAAAGCCTTAATTAGTCCTTCAGGATTAATTTTCTTTATCTTAACTGATCACGGTCTTAAATTTCGGGGGCTAGCTATAAATCCTGGGGCGATGCATCCAAATGGTTTTCACAAACCATTGAGAAAAAACACACCAAGTACCGATTGTCATTTTCCGCCTGAGACGACGAAGGCTCCGTAGATCCGAGCCCTCATACAGCATTGAAGGAAATTAGTCGATTTCGATCAATTCGTACTGGGTGTTGCCCATCTTATGCTCTGCCATTGCGGTCAGCTGGCGCAGGCCGTGACGGGATTCCATTCTTTCAACTAGATCACGATTGTCTCCATGGTGAGAGTAAACCAAGTCGACACAAGCCTGATCAATAGCGAGGAGGTCGGTAGAAGCCAAAATACCGATATCGGCAATCGTCGGTTTGGCCGCTGCAACTCCGGCGCAGTCACAGTCTACGGACATGTTGCGCATGACGTTGATATAAGTGATTCTCTTGCCGAAGTGGTCAATAGTGGCTTTAGCCGAGTCAGCCATCAATTCCATTAGCTTTTCCTTGGCCGGCCATGCATTCCAATCGGCAGGAGGTTCGCCTTCGATGCCATGGACCTGGCGTTTACCAACCTGACCGGAAGCGCAGCCAATGGCGATATTCTTCATCGAGCCTCCGAAACCACCCATAGCATGACCCTTAAAGTGAGTCAGAACCAGCATGGAGTCATAGTTGACAATGTTCTTGCCCATAGCAACTTCTTTCAGGTGGGACCCGCCGTTAACGGGCAGGTTGACAAAGCCGTCCTCGTCCATGATGTCGACCGGGCAGAACGTCCAGCCGTTAACCTTGATGGTCTCTCGGTGGCTTTCCGTTGTGTAGCGGTCGCCTTCGTAAAGTGTATTTGTTTCGACGATGTTGCTGTTCGGAATCGTCGCCTGAAGGGCTTGGACTAAATCACGAGGAAGGATATTCGGACCGTGTTTTTCACCGGTGTGCAGTTTGATCGCAACTTTGCCGTAAATTTCGCTGTTCACTAAGTTATAGAGTTTGATGAGGTGCTCAGCGTCAATGATCGGCGAGAAGAAAACTTTCGCCGCAGATCCTTTGTATTTTCCGGGTTCAACCCGTTTGGACCCAATAACGGGTGTAACAACAGGCGCATTAATCACTTTGCCGCAGCCGCAGGAACCAGTACAACAATCGCTCACTTCTTTCTCCTTATTCGCTAAAAAGTTTTGCGGATATAACTTATTAATATTAGAACGATTCAAAAGAAGCGGTTTGTCTATTTTTGCGGCTTGTCTGGAAGGCAAGAACTTCATGTGCGGATACTGTTTGCGCTGAAAGAAAAAACGCAAAGCAAAACTTAGAGAAAACTCAAGAATCTCAAGTAAAGTAAAGAAAAATTGAACACCAGGAAAACTCTGAGGGGTAAAATGAAAGAAAAACTAAAAACCAAACTGAGGAGAAATATGCGCATTCGAACACTCTCTTTACTCACCGTCATGTCGGCCGTTTCCTTGTCAGCTATAGCTGCGGCTCCGACAGTCAGTACTGAAGCAAAAAAAGCTGCTGACATGATTAACGCCGATGCTCCGATGCAGAAAATGTTGGCAGAGCTCACGAGTCCTCAAGGACAAAAGTGGCGATTCAATACTCAAATGGAAATCGTCCGAATTGCATCTCCGTCCCGATCAGAAATGCGCCGTCAGCAGGAACTGATGCGTCGTTTCACCGAAGAATGGGGCTTCTCTCCCGCGCAGGTAATGACGCGTACCGACGGCATCATCAAGGGTGCTGGACTTCAGAAGGTTGACGGTCTGCCTGTATATAACGCCTGCGTCAGAATTCCCGGCACTTATTCCCAGCAAAAAGATGCTCAGTCTTACAAAGGCCAGTTTCCTAAGGTCCTCTTAGAAGGTCACATTGACACAGTGAATCCTGCGGAACTGCCGCCGGCTTCAGCTCCCTTCGTGCCGGTTAAGCTTCAGAAAGCTTCTGACGCATTGGTTAAGACAAAGGCAGAACTTGCCGCTTTGCCAGATGAACTCCACTTCGATAAAGACGGAAAGATTATTGAAGACGCCAATTACAAAAAAGCCTATCAGCGTTATAACGACTATGAAGACGCTTTGGGTCGCGGCGCTCTGAGAATTTATGTTCCTGGTTATAACGACGCGATGATTAACACGGCAGCTGTCATGCAAGCCGCTTACATGCTCAACAAATATAAGATCAAGCCGGTTTATGACATCTGGATTTGCGGTACGACCGGTGAAGAGGGCAAAGGCAACCTTTGCGGCATGAAGCAGCTTTACGGTTATAACCAAGACACCGGCAAAGGCAACAATGCTCTGAACTTCGTTGCTAACTTCGGCGCTGACAGTACATCTCCCGGTTCCGGAACGGTTAACTACTTGGGTTCTTACCGTTTCGAAATTAAATACTCGGAACCTGCCGGAGTGAAGGTCGGCGCAAAGCAGCCTTCCGCTTTAATGGCTATGAACCGTGCCATTGAAATGATTTCCAATCTGAAAACTCCCTACGATCTGGATAAAAAAGCAGAAAGAACGACTTACACCGTAGGTGTTGGTTCCTGCACACCGGCGCCGGAAGGTGAACGAAGCAAAGAGTGCACACTTCTCGTCGATATGAGAAGTCCGACACCCGGACCGCTGAAAGATATTCGCAGCAAGATTGAACCTGCTTTCGCAAAGGCACTCCAGCAGGAAAACGCCAAATATGGTCTGAAAGACGGAGACGCCAAAGCCGTGAAGATGGAATTGGTTTGGTTCGGCGATCGTCCCGCCCATAAACGCAAGAATTACGACGATCCTGCTATGCAGGCATTCTGGCAGTCTGCCCGCACAGCTGGCATTGATATTCGTGAAAAACTGAACGAGCGAGCGGCATCGCTCAACGACAACGTTCCTGCAGCGGTTGGCGTTCCGACGGTTAACTTCAACGTTGGTACGAATGCAGGCGGTGGCGGCGGACATGCTTGGTATGAATGGGGCATTCCCGGAAACGGCCAGGACGAAGGCAAACGCGTTTATCGAATGATTCTGATGGGACTTATGGCTGCCGGATACCATACTTCCGACGGAAAGGGTGTTCCGCCGTTGGTTTCTCCCAAAGGCAATCGCACGACTGAAGAGCTGTACAAATAAGGGGGCAGACATGAATAAATTATTAGCAGCGTTAGTTTGCGCCTTTGCAGCATCAGCGGTTTCTGCCGCAACTTATGAAGTTTTCATTACTGGCCCCGGCGGCCATTCCAACGGAAGTTACGGCAACACGAATGCCGTTCACGCCGGAAGCCGAGCAGTTCTTGAACTTGAAAAAGCGCTTCCATGTGCCGTCATTACCGACTTTAAGGGCGGCGCTACGGTGAATGCGATTGCCGGGGACGCGGCTTTTAAGGTCAACACGGCAATGTGCAAGACACCGGAAGTTGATAATAAGGCTTTGATTGAAAAAGCGATCAAAGCCGGTGTCGATAAAGAAAACGCTTTCAGAGGCGTAAAGGCCGGTGACTTGGTGAAAGGATTCCCCGCTGAAATCCAATTCAAAATCAAGTAGTTCAAACTAAGAAGAGGTCAATTCAGTCCGTCCCAGAGGCGGACTGAGTTGTTTTGGCAGCGGGAATTTTGCAGAGCCGCTGATTAAAATACCAAACACTCATTAATAGTTAGTCGAGGAAAAACGGTGAAAGCCATTGTTCTCAGCAGCGGCGGTGTCGACAGCACGACTTGTCTTGCCATGGCCGTCCATGAATTAGGCAAAGAAAACGTCGTTACTCTGTCCTTTGAATACGGTCAGAGACATTGCAAAGAGTTAGAAAGCGCTCAGAAGGTCGCAGATTATTACGGTGTCAGACACGTTGTTTTTAACCTGACTCAGATCTTTTCTTTCAGCAACTGCTCCCTGTTATCTACTAGCACGGAAAAGCCCGTCCATGAAAGTTATGCCGAACAGATCTCTAAAAACGGAGAGGGCAAGGTTTCGACGTACGTTCCTTTTAGAAACGGCTTAATGCTTTCAGCCGGAGCGGCACTGGCTCAATCCTTGTTCCCGGAAGAAAAATGCGAAATCTGGATCGGGGCCCATGCTGATGATGCAGCAGGCAACGCTTATGCCGACTGCTCTGTAGGCTTTAATAAGTCAATCGACCACAATATATGAATCCTAACAGCATTGCCAGTGATATATC
>OGUQ01002392.1_pt1 | contig 13074 bp, 18 predicted proteins | sample 1574701 | NCBI WGS metagenome assembly OGUQ01 (sample SAMEA2582087, study PRJEB24529) | metagenome | biome: Human gut stool | place: China | collected 2011 | reverse complement strand
AAATATAATGTACATTTTTTTGATAATTATACTATAGAGAGTTGCTATTGGGCTGGTTTTATTGCTGCAGATGGTACGATAAGAAGCGATAGAGATTCTGTAGAAATACATTTGTCAAAAGAAGATGTTAATCATCTTAATAAAATTGCAAAGGCAACAAACTTTACTGGGAATATACGTGTTGGTCAAAAAGATTGTTGTATTTCTTTTGCTGGAGAATGGTTTAAGAAATCATTAGAAAATAATTTTGATTTAATACCAAGAAAAAGCATGACTGTATTTGTTAGTGATAAAATACCAAAAGATATGATACCTCATTATCTTAGAGGATATTTTGACGGAGATGGTTGTGTCACACAAACTAATAATTATTTACATATAACTTTTACTTCTGGTTCAAAACGTTTTTTAAATCAAATTATTGAAATTGTATATAATATCGGAATTAAAGTTAGGAATAAAAGTGAAAAACCTAAAATTCAAAGATATTCAATTCATTATTTTTGTAAAAATGCTTATTATGTTTTGAAGTTTTTATATAAAAATTCTACAGATTTAACAAGACTTGATAGAAAATATTTACTTTATACTGATAGAATTAGAGAATTTGAAAAATGAGGTAAGATTATGACTACTATTTATAAGTGTGACACTTGTGGACAAGAGTTTAGAAGCTATAAAGAATGCGAGATGTGTGAAGCGTCCAACATGACTCCAATAGATCGCATTAAGTATATGATTCTGCTAGATAATCGAAAGATGGTTTGCGATTATTGCGATAAGAGTTATTATGTATATGGCTGCGAAGTGGATTGTGACTGTAAAGAATGCGGGTATGCAAACATGTATAGGGACTTTGTTCCGACGAAGCCTTTGCATGATAAGAGTATAAGCGGAGTATAAAAGGAGTTTATATATATGAATAAAACTGAAATTTTAAATGGTAAAATTACTAGTACTAAACTTGGCGAAGAGCATGGCTGTCTAACTGCAGATCTACTTGTCGAAGGAGAAGGATGGGGTTGTACATTTGGTGGCTATTGCCTCGACCATTGGTTCGCAGAAACTGGAGAGCATCATTCCTCTGATGGCTATGGCGCGATTATTGAGCTTATGAAGACGCTTGAAGTGGGATCATGGGAAGCGCTTAAGGGCAAATATGTACGTGTTGAAATCGAGGGATGGGGTGGAAAAATTCTTAGAATTGGGCATCTTATGAAAGACAAATGGTTTAGCTTTAAGGATTATTTTGACGAAGTAAAAGCGCTTAATGAGCTAAAGGAGGAATAAATATGGGCTATTGGGATTATGACGAGCCAGTGTGGGAGCCTTCAGAAGCAGATGAGTTATTTAATGAGCTGAAGTCAAAACTTGTCGATGCAGCAAAAGTTTCTTTAAAAAGTGATATGGAATCGCTTAAAAGTCGTAACAAATATCTTGAAAAGCGTAATAAAGATCTTGAGGACAAGGCTCATTCTGTAGACCAGAAAGAACAAGACATAGAATACAAGTCGCGAAACCTTCGTAGAGAAGTGGAAAAAGAATTTTATAAAGCTGCTATTAAAGATATATTTAAAGATATGATTGAGAAATCTCAACTATGGTTTGCAAAAAATAAGCCACACGAAAAACCTAAGTGTGATAAATGCGATGAAAATAGAAACTGGGTGTTGACTTGGCCTAATGGAGAAAAAGTTACAAAGAAGTGCGATTGTGCAAATCCAGATTATTGGTATGAGCCAGAGGAAACATGGATTGACACACTAAGGTATAGGATTAAAGATAGCAATTATCAATCTGAAAGATATTATCGACTTGACAAAACTTATGACTATATTGGGGGAAAATATGACGATTATTCTTATGCAGATTTTGGAATCCAGTTTGTATATGATAGCTTTTGTGATGATGTTTTAACTACTCACAATAAACTAGGCTATCAAAAATATATTGGATTTACTTCAAAAGAAGAATGTCAAAAATATTGTGATTGGCTGAATAAAAAGGAGTGATTTGATGATTAGCAAGGAAACATTTGTAAATACTATGAACAAGCTGCGGGATCTTGATAGAAAAATGGACGCAGTAGATAAAGCGTTTAAGGCATTAGATTCAGACTTCTGTAATTTTTATGTTACGGGTATTTTTGATACTACATTTGATCTTCTTAAAGAAGCAATGAATGACAAGGACAACTGGATTGAATATTTTGTCTATGAAAGAGATTGGCTTAGAGGGTTTAAGCTTGGTGACGTCGAAGTAAATGGTGAGCCAGTGAAGATTTATTCGTGGGGAGATGTCTATGATTTTATTGTAACGGAGGATAATCATGTTTAAGAAATTGTGCTGGGAAATTTTATTCAGATATAAGAATGCACGACAAAAGAGATTAATTCGAGTATACAAGAAAAAGTATCCAGATTATATCGATGATGAATACAATTGTGGTAATTTGAAATTTATCTGGGGCATTAAATCTTATGATGACATGTCTTCATCTGACGCAAACATGTGGACAATGAATGATATTGATATTTATTACGATAGAGATACTAAACAGTATAGTTTAGGGGTTGAAACCATATATATGTTTGACGATACACAAGCTGAATGCGCATATTATAATAGCTTACTAGAATCGTTCACTAAATATATGAAGGAAAATGGACTGGACACAGAACAAAATTATTGCACGTTTTGTTCTGGCCTAGATCTAAGTCTTAAGGCTGATTCTATTGAGGAGCTTTATGCCAGATTTAAAATTGCCGTAACTGGATTGTGTACGGTGTGCGAGGAGAGAGGTAATTATGAATATCATTAACAATTACTCAACAACCATTGTGTCTATTTTTCAAGATGTTATTAATAATTACGAAAGAAACCTTGAGATTATCAAGCAAGCAGAAGAAGAGCTTATGGATCTAGAACATGAAATTGAGTTATCTGCCCCAAAAGATATGTATAAAGGATACTTGGCATATAAAGAAGTTAGAGATGTACGTATTAAAAGGCGCAAAGCCAAAGAGGAGAACGAGCTTCTCAAAGATATGTATGATTATCTCAAAAGCCAGCAAGGACAATCATTCAAGAATAAGATTCAATCTATTCAGGGTGCGTCAGTAAAACTACGTGACGCACAAGAGCATAGAACCTATATCCCAAGACAGAGAAGCGATTTGACGATTACAAATCATACAAGCATTGCGCACAAGCCATTTGAGGAAATGCTAAGTGATTTTAATAAGATTAAGGTAAGTACTCAGAATGGTAAGTTAAGAAAATAAGTGGTGGAGAGGAATGGGTATTTATTATTTTACAAGACCAGATCAGATGGCTGGGCATAAATTTACTGATGATGTTGCAGTCGTATGGGCAATGAGTAAGAAATCTGCAATCAAGAAGTTCTCTGTGCTATATGCAGATGTGCAGGAGAATGAAGTCGATAAGATTGGTTTCTGGACTCGTGCCAGAGTTTTAACAGATTATTAACGGAGTGATTTAATGAATAAGATTGATAGAGTTCGAGAATTAACAGAATTTCTTAATAAGGCAGCGGACGCATATTACAATACCGGCGATACAATTATGGAGGATCATGAGTTTGATACACTCCTAGAAGAGCTTTGTTCTTTAGAGCAAGAAACTGGATTTGTTATGGCAACTTCGCCTACGCATAAAGTTGGATACGAAGTAAAATCAGAACTACAGAAAGTAACACATAATCATCCTATGTTGTCTTTGGCAAAGACTAAAGATTGGAATGAGTTCATTATGCATTTTGGGAGCAAAGATGTCATAGGAATGTTAAAGATGGATGGATTAACTTGCAGCTTAAGATACATTGACGGTGAGCTAGTATCAGCAGAAACTCGTGGCAACGGAGAAATTGGTGAAGACATTTTTCACAACATCAAAACCGTAAAGACAGTTCCACAGAAGATTCCATATAAGGATGAACTCATTGTTGATGGCGAGATTATTTGTACATATGAAGACTTTGAGCCATTCTCTACTGAATATAAAAATCCAAGAAACTTTGCTTCAGGAAGTATCAGACTGCTTGATCCAAACGAGTGCGCAAAAAGACCTCTAACTTTTGTGGCTTGGAATGTAATCAAGGGCTTTGATAATGAAAATAGTTTCTTGCGTAAGCTAGTACTTATTGATGAGTTAGGTTTTACTGTTGTTCCGTGGACTAGTTCTTTTGATTGGGATGCGAAGGAATTTTTGGTCAATAAGGCTAAGAAGCTTGGATACCCAATTGATGGTTTGGTTGGACGCTTTGGTGATATTAAGTATGGGGAGAGCCTTGGAGTAACATCACATCATAGTAATGCAGCTTACGCATTTAAGTTCGGTGATGAAACTTATGAAACGGTACTAAGAGATGTTGAGTGGAATACGACAAGAACCGGAATTATTGCTCCAGTAGCCGTTTTCGATGAGGTTGACCTAGACGGAGCCTTGACTACAAGAGCTACACTTCACAACCTTTCCATTATTGAGCAACTTGAACTTGGTATTGGAGATACTATTACGGTGTACCGTAGCAATATGGTAATTCCAAAAATTGATGACAACCTAACCCGTAGCAATACATTAAAGATTCCTACTACCTGCCCATGTTGTGCCTATCCTACAGAGGTCAAGTATACAGACAATAGTAAGGTGCTAATGTGTACTAATCCAGATTGTCCAGCAAGAAACCTTGCTAAATTTGAGCACTTTGTTTCTAAAAAAGCAATGGATATACAAGGACTTAGCTCCGCAACCCTAGAGACGTTAATTTCGCATGGTTTTATACACAAGTACAAAGATATCTACCATCTAAGCGACCACAAGAGTGAACTTATTAGGCTTGATGGATACGGCGCAAAGTCTATTGATAATCTATTGGAATCCATTGAAAAATCAAGGAACGTGAAGCTAGAAAACTTTATTACAGCATTATCAATTCCTAATATTGGGTTGTCTGCGGCAAAGGCTATCAGTAAGAAATTTAATGGTGATCATTATGAATTTATACAGGCGTTGTCCAGCGATTATGACTTTAGTCAGATCGATGATTTCGGAGAGATTACGAATAAATCATTGCACGATTGGTGGAAGAGTAAAGATCCAATGGCAGAGCTATTACCTATTGAGATGAATTTTATTGTTGAGAAAGAAAAAAACATTGTAGACAACCCTTTCATTGGAAAGAATATATGTGTTACTGGCAAACTTAGCAACTTCACAAGAGATAGCATCAATGAAAAAATCGCATCACTTGGTGCTAAAGCTGTTAGTTCTGTATCAAAGACTACAGATTTCTTAATTACAAATGAGGCAAGTAGTAGTAGTAAATATAAAAAAGCTGTCGAATTAAATATTAATATTATTAACGAAAATGAATTTGTAAAAATATGTGGTGATTCGAATGATAAAAGTTAAAACGGATATGACCGGCTGGATCATGTCTGAACATGGAGTTCCAGACAGTAGATGGATGGTAATTAAAAGAGCAGAAGATCGCATTACTAAAAATGGAAATAAAAGAGCTATGTGGTTATGTGAATGTTCTTGTGAGCAACATAAACAAAAAATTATTGCAGGAACAGAATTAAGAAGTGGTAAATCAAAATCATGTGGATGCTTATTACGTGAAATAAAAAAGAAGTATAATAAATATGATTTATCTAAAGAGTTTGGAATAGGATGGACTAGCAATACAAATAAAGAATTTTATTTTGATATTAATAGATATAATGAAATTAAAGATATTTGTTGGTGTGAATGTATAAGACATGGATTGCATTGTTTGGTTGGCACAGATCCAAAAACGAATAAGCTTATTTCGATGCACATTTATTTAGGTTATAAAAAATATGATCACATTAATCGTAACGAATTAGATAACAGATCTTGTAACTTGCGTCCATGCACACAACAAGAAAATGTTAGAAATAAATCTATCCGATCAGATAATACTAGTGGAATAACTGGTGTCGATTGGTCTAAGCGTTATAAAAAATGGAGAGCACGAATTTTTAATAATAAAAAGAAAGAAATTTTAATAGGACTTTTTAATAATTTAAATGATGCAATTATTGCCAGACTCAAAGCAGAAAAAGAATATTATGGCGAGTTTGCACCGCAAAGAGATTTATTTGATCAGTATAATATTTAATATGACATGAAATATGCACATCAAATATAATTAATGAATATTATTTGGTCATTATTGATATTTTAAAAAATGCAGAAAATTATGTAAATAACCTCTTGACAAATATTATAATCGTGCTATAATAACAGTACAAAATTAATGAAGGAGGAACAATATGGACGAACAGAATGTAACGCAAATTGAAGAACAGAAGCAGGAAATCCCTACGGCAGAACCAGAAGAGGCTGTGGCAGATGAACTAAAGGACAAGATTTCTGAAACACTAGAAAAGATTCGTACACAAAACATGCTACTCGGCGCTCGTGCTATGACGGTAACAATTGCAGGTATTATTGATAATGCAATGAATGCACCCGGCAAGCGTACTATGGCAGACATGAAGAGACTTGTAAAGAAGGTTCGTGATTTCTGCCAGAAGGCAATTGATCACCCTGTAGAGGAACCAAAGTTTACAGAAGAGAATAAGGAGGAAACAGATGCCTAAGCTTGTTGGATGGTCTGATATTTTAAGCAGTCATGGTACTGAGCGTCTTACAAATGCTCATAAACAGGAAATTGTGAAAACTATCAGACGCAGACATTATAATTTTACTTTTTTTGATCACCAGAATATGAGTTATTGTTGCCCATTCTTTGATGACGGGTATATGATTTCACTTAACAAAAAGCAATTTGATGAAATTATGGCAGAGGCTTATGAAGAAATTCCAGTTGGACAGAGATTGTTACCTATGGACGCAATTAAATCCAAGCCAATTAATGAAGTGCTGTTTGAAAAAGAAGAGTACGCAAAGGATGTGAAATGGAATGGATGATAAAAAAATTATTTTCTTAATTCTTGGGGAATCTGGTTCTGGCAAAGATTTTTTAGTAGATAGGCTTTGCAAAACTGGGCTAAAGAAATTAGTCAGCCATACTACACGTGAAAGACGCAAAGACGAACCTGATACAAGTCATGTATTTTCTACATATGATGATTATGTTCATGCCAAGGAATCTGGGCAAATTATTGCAGAGACATGTATCAATGATGTTTATTATTGGTCGACAAAAGAACAACTAAAGGATACTGATATATACATTATTGACTGTAAGGGTGCTGATATGCTGCAATCTATGGATCTTCCATATAAATTTGTACGTATTTATATCAATGTCCCAAAGTCAGTTCGCAGAGCAAGAGCAATGCAGCGTGGAGACAATATGGAAACATATGCCAAACGTGCCGCCGACGAATTCCAACAGTTTGCGTACATGAAAATCAAAAATCAATATGATTACGCAGTTTCCAATATTGAAAGTGCAAAAGCTAGTAGCATTATTAGATGGATTATTAATACTGAGCGAATTGGCACAGTACAAAATTAAAAGGAGATTGTTATGAATTATATTGTAGCTTTAGATTGTGATTGCGTCCTGAACAACCTTATTGAAAGAACTTGTCAGATGTTCAATGAAAGATATGGCACAGATATTTCAGAGGAAACTTTTACTCAATATGATATTTATAAATGCCTCTCATTTGAAGATGCAGAAAAGTTTAAGGCGCTGTGGCATGAGCGTGAACTATGGGACTCTCTATCTCCAATGTATCATTCTCAGTGGGGAGTTAAAAAGCTTGTAGATGATGGATTTAGTGTTTACATTGCAACCAGTACGCACTACGAAAACTTCCCATGGAAAGTTGAGTGGCTGAAACATTATTTCAAGTTCATTGATGAACGCCATATTATCTGTATTGGTGACAAGAGTATTCTAAACGTGGACGTTATGGTAGATGACCATACAGATAATCTTATCAATAATTTACATTGTAATAGAGTCCTTGTAGAAAAACCTTGGAATATGAACGTGCACGATGAAGCTTATAGCATTAAACGTTGCACGAATTGGGATGAAATTGTTGAGGCAGTGGAAGAATTTTATAAGCAGGATAAGGAGCTGATGAAGGATTGAATACAAGAATTAATTATATTTCAGATTCTTGGACAAGAATAAAAAATCATTGTAGAACAACTGTCAATAAGAAATTCACAGAAAAAGAGCCAACTGATAAGTTTAAGGAAGAACTTTTAATTAGCGAACATTCTCCTATTAGATGTCTTGAGGTTGATTGGACATGGGAGAATATTCCTTATTGGGTAAGTACGGAACTAAGCCGCCATAAGCATGAAAAGTTTATTAGTTCACAGCGTGATGACAGAAATAATAATGAAATTCCTCGCGAAAAGAAACCACAAGATTCTCCCGTCACTCATGACGCATATGCAAATGCCCAGAATCTAATTGACATGATGCGTAAAAGACTTTGTTTTATGGCAACCAAAGAAGCTAGAGAAGCGGCAGAAAATTTGAAATATGAGCTGCACACTTACGAACCACAACTAGCAAATGTGCTTATGCCGAATTGCTTATATAGAGCAGGATGTCCAGAGTTTGAAACTTGCGGATTTTGGAAGAAGTTCAAGGAAAAGCATCCAGATGTAGATATGACCGATATTAAAGAACGATATCGAGCATATAATGAAGATTTTTATAAGAAATTTAATGAGGAGTGATGTCTGTGACTGTAGAACAATGGCTTGGTAAAGATAATAAAATTGGTATTGATATTTGGCACAAGAAATATCAGTACAACAATGAAAATTTTGAAGAATGGCTAGACAGAGTAAGCGCCGGGGATCAAGAACTAAGAAAGCTAATCGTTGAAAAGAAATTTTTAATGGGTGGTAGAACGCTCGCCAATCGTGGTACAGATAGTACTGGTAGCCTATTTAATTGTTACTCCAGAGGCTATGTTGAGGACGATTATTCTGATATTATGGATGCCGCAAAAGACATTGGAGTAACATTTAAGGCTCAAGGCGGACAGGGCATCTCTCTTACAAAGCTTCGTCCAAAGGGCACCCCAATCAAGAAGGAATATTTTTCTGATGGAATTGTCCCATTTATGAAGATCTTTAATGAAGTTACTGCTGGGACTTCTCAGGGCGGTGCTCGGAAGGGAGCGCTTATGCTTTCTATCGATGCTAGGCACAAGGAGGCAGAAACATTCATTAAGATTAAGTCAAAGGACGGAGAGATAGAAAAGGCGAACCTATCTCTTGAAATCGATGATGAGTTTATGAGAGCCGTTGAGAAGTATTATGATTCAGGAGATGTTGTCGTGCTGCATGAAAAGCGTAATTATGCTGGTCATGAAGTAGAATATGATGTAACACCAATTAATATTTTTAACATGCTAGTAGATAATTGTTATGATTGGGCAGATCCTGCATGTTTGTTTGTTAATAGGTTTAGAAATTATAATCTAATGCAGTATGACGATGAGTATGAAATTGAAAGCTGCAATCCTTGTGGTTGGTTAGCTTGCCGCAAGTAAAACATCCCGTAAAATCGGTGAAACCTAAACCGGAAGGCATGGCAATACCGAGTTCCTACTACATCACAGGGGAATGTAACGCATAGATGATGAGCGTTATGAGAGCAATAATTCATCCACGAGTACGGGACATTGATACATATTAGATTGATAGTATTAATTATATGTATCAAATGAAAATATATGCTGAACTGGTCTGAACTGACAGACGTATCGGATTATATCCGTATGAGAGAAATCTCCAGAAGCTATGGATAAAAAGCCATAGCGATAACACATAGGAGCAACCACTCCCAAAGCATGGGGCGTGCTGTTTGTCATCTCTTAACCTATCAGAGTTTGTTGTAAACCCGTATACTCCAACTGCGCATTTGAATACAGAAGGCTTCCTTCATGCCATTGATGTTGGCATTAGAACTCTTGATAAGCTAATTGACGAAAACTATAATAGGCACCCGTTACAACAGCAAAGAGATATGTCGTATAATTATAGAAACATTGGTCTCGGCATTTTTGGATATGCAACTGCTCTAATGAAGCTTGGACTTAAGTATGGCTCAAATAAAGCAATTGAATTTACTGATGATGTATTTTCACTTTTATTCAAACGAGCAGTGTTCGCAAGCAATAATCTTGCAAAAGAATTAGGCACATATCCGAAGTATAAGGAGTGCGTATTTGATAGCGATATTATTAAGCAGCATTTTACGCCAGATGAAATTGATGGTCTAAAAGAACACGGTCTTAGAAACTGCTCTTTAATTTCAATTGCTCCGAATGGGTCTCTTGCTACTTTACTTGGAGAATCTGGTGGATGTGAACCTGAATTTGCACTTAAGTATACACGTAGAACTGTCGGTATGACAGACGGCGAAGATACTTATTATGATGTTTACTGTAAAGCAGCAAAAGAATATATGGATGCAAATCATACAGATATCCTTCCAGACTATTTTGTTGGCTCTGCAGATATTCCTTGGCAAAATAGAGTGCTAACACAGGCAATTATGCAAAATCATGTAGATACTGCAATTAGTTCTACAGTAAATATGCCTAATTCTGCTACAAAAGAAGATGTAGCTCATATGTATTTACTTGCGTGGTCAACTGGCTGTAAGGGCATTACGATGTTTAGAGATGGATGTAAACGCCTTGGCATTCTGACAACAGACAAATCTGAAAGTGACACAGACGAAAACGGAACTAAGCCTTATGAACTTCCACGTGGCGCTATCATTGAATGTTCTAGTGACCTAGTTGGTAAAAAGCGCAAGCTTACTACGGGGTGTGGTAGTTTACATGTTCTTGCATTTTTTGACCCATATGATGGCTCACTACAAGAAGCATATTTCAATAAGGGGTCAACTGGAGGATGCGCCAACTTTATGACTGGTCTTAGTAGAACAGTTTCACTATTGTGCAGAGCTGGTGTTGATATTATGACCATTAAAGATCAGCTAGATTCTACTGGCGCTTGTCCAAGTTATGCTGCAAGAACTGCTACTAGACATGATACATCTCCAGGTTCATGTTGCCCAATGGCTATCGGCAATGCTCTAGTTGATATGTATAAAGAAATGCAGCAAGATATTGGTGATAACGAAGAAGAAAATAGCGCCGATGCAATTATTAGCAAACCAACACAAGTTCAAAAAATTGAATCCAATGACAAATGCCCGGAATGTGGTTCTGTACTCGAACATGTCGGTGGATGTGATTTGTGCAAAAATTGTGGATTTACCCATTGTGGTTAATACAATACAAAATTAATTTATTGGAGGAATAAAATATGGATAACAATATGAAGAAAGATACAAAGGTCAATAACAAGCTATATACATGCGGCATTTGCGGAAAGACTTTTGCGACAATTGAGGAAAGAAATGTTCACGAAGCTCAGTGCATTGCTGACCGCAAAAAGGCGGCAGCAGCACTTGCAAAGAAGAAACTTGAGGACGAAAAGGCTGCTCGTAAGGCAGCAATTGATAAGAAGTACAAGGAACTAAATGTTCTTATCGACAATTATATCAAAGACTATGGCTCCATTCAAATTGGTGAGGCTCGTTATTTTGATGATTTCCCTGCGCTATCTAAGCTTCTTGGAGGTTGGTTCTAATGAATATAAGATTTGCAAGAGTAAGACCTGATGCTAAAATCCCATCCAAGAGAGATGAAGATGCTGGTTATGATTTGTGGCCTTGTTTTGAAAATGACTGGATTGAAATTCAACCGTTTGAAAGTAAACTAATTCCTACTGGCATTGCTTCAGCGATTGAAAGTAATTACGCATTTATTTTTAGAGAACGAGGTAGCACAGGAACGAAAAATATTAAGGTTAACGCAGGAGTAATTGATTCTGGTTTTAATGGTGAATGGTTCGTAAGCATTTATAATGCTAACAAGATTCCACTATTTATTTCAAAATTTGGAACCACTGGAGAACAATCTCCTATAACAGAACATCCAGACGCAATTCTTTACCCATATGACAAAGCTATTGCTCAAGCAATTTTAATTCAGGTTCCTCGTGCAGAGATCGAAGAAGTCAATTATAGCGAAATTGCAAATAGAAACACAGAACGAGGCACTGGCCAGCTTGGAAGCACAAATTAAATAAAAAATACGGGACTACTGGAATAACCAGTGGCCCCGTAAATTTATATATAACAATGCAACTATTTTAATATTTTCCATATTTATTTAAAAATAATGTAATTATCATAACAAACATTGATATAGATACATTTAGTAAACTACCATATGAATCAGATCCTACTCCACCTGCTGCCCAATCCATTGAAACTGGAATTAAAGTAAGTCCAATTAAACATACAACTGTTCCTGTAACTATAGGTGGGAATAATTTCATTAAAGGTTTTATAAAATAACTTAATATAATTTCAAAAAATGCGCCTAATATTGTTGCACCTATTATTCCTGGAAGTCCTAAAACTGAACCTACTGATATTGCTGGTGATACGAAAGTAAAATCTGTACCCATTATACATGCCACTTGAGAACCAATTTTTCCTACACCATTTGCTTGTATAATAGTAGCTATACCTGCTGCTAGTATTGATGCACTAATTACTGCTGTTGACATAATTGGATCAAACCCTAATGAACTTGATATAACAAGAGGAACAACTATTATTCCTCCAAAGGCTGCAAATATATGTTGAAACCCTAGCAGTATCTTTGTAAGTAAATTTGGATTATCATTTACTCCATAAATTAAATTATTTTTAGTTTTGATATTATTTTGCTTCATTACACTGTCTCCCTATTTTTAGTGTATATGACTCGATTTATATAAGTTTAACTAAACATAAAAAGCCTCGATAAATTATCGAGGCTTTAGTAACAATCTTAAAAATATATATTATATATAATGTAAGTTAAACTATACCTCGTAGTCTACTAATTTATGGTTAGTAGGTAGAAACTTGCGGACCATATTACCGCCAAATATACGAGTCATTTAATTTTATATTATTGTATCATATCTAATTTTTTTGTAAAT
>OGUQ01002364.1_pt1 | contig 13165 bp, 7 predicted proteins | sample 1574701 | NCBI WGS metagenome assembly OGUQ01 (sample SAMEA2582087, study PRJEB24529) | metagenome | biome: Human gut stool | place: China | collected 2011 | reverse complement strand
TGCTGAAGGCAAAGCCAATCAGCCGCTCTTTGTGGTGGATGGTGTTATTTTTGATAACTCTTCATCAGTGGTGGGCAATTCGGCTTTCGATGGTTCCATGCGTTCTGCCTCTACTACTTCCAATCGTTTGATGGATATAAATCCCGAAGATATAGAAAGTATGTCGGTGCTCAAAGGCCCTGCAGCTGCCGCTTTATACGGTTCACGTGCAGCCAACGGAGTTATTCTTATCACTACCAAGAAAGGTAAAGAGGGCGTGGTTGAAGTGAATATCAATTCTAAGTTTACTGCTTCATGGGTAAAGAGCCTGCCGCAAACGCAACGCCAATATGCCCGTGGATATATGGAAGACCAATATGATTCAAAGAAGAACTATACTGGTACTGTGTTTAATGACTTTGCTTATACTTCGTGGGGAGAGAAGTCGAACGCAGCTACTTATGATAACATAGGTGATTTCTTTCAAGGCGGAAACATTTTCGATGAAAGTGCCAGCGTAGCCGGGGGTACCAAGAATAGTAAATTCTATCTTTCAGGGTCTTACTATGATCAGGTAGGTGTTGTGCCCGAGACCGGATACAAGAAATATGCTTTCCGTTTCAATGGTGAGCAGAAGGTGGGGATTTTTACCTTTAACGCCAGTGCCGCATATAGCGATGCTCATACGGACCGTACTTTGACGGGTGCCGGACTTTATAATTCGAGTGGTAATGGTGCTCTTTATGGTGTGTACAACTGGTCTCCTTTCGACCGAATGACCCACTATCAGAACGAGGATGGTACCCGTTATCGTTTGTTTGGCGATCGTCTTGATCCATGGGACGAACGCGACAACCCCTATTGGATTGTCAATCGTAACCACATGTATGACGACATCGACCGTTTCAATGGGATGCTCAGTATAAAAGCCGATATTGCCAAATGGTGGTTTGTTTCTTATAAAATAGGTATTGACCGTTATACCCAAACTGCTTCCAACCGTTTGGCTGCCAATGGCGTGCTTAAACAAGTGTGGCAAAAAGGTATGATGAGTGACAACACCCAGCAGTTCCGCTATATGAGCCATGACTTTATGTCGAACATGAGCCATAAGTTCGGTGATTTCGATTTGAATCTTTTGTTGGGTGCCACAATGGACGAAACCAAGACAGACCGTAGCTCGATGATGGCTTGGAACTTTTCCGTTCCTGATTTCTTCTCATACGCCAATGCCAGTAAAGACAATAAGCAATTCACACATGCAGCTACTAAGAAACGTTTGGTAGGAGCTTTTGGAGAATTCCGTGCATCATGGAAAAATATGCTCTATCTCACTGTGAGCGGTCGTAATGACTGGACTTCTACTCTTCCTCTTGAAAACCGTTCGTACTTCTATCCTTCGGTAAGCGGTTCATTCGTATTTACTGAAGCCTTGCAGCGACTCGGTTGGCTGGATGACAGTGTGCTCAACTTTGGTAAATTGCGTGCATCGTGGGCCAAGGTAGGTAAAGATACCGGTGTGTACGAATTGGAAACTGCCTTATGGCCTACGGGTACCTATCTTGACGGTACGGTAGGTGTGGGAAATACTTGGACACGCGGTAATGACAAACTGAAACCGGAAATGACCAAGTCTACCGAAATAGGCGTGGAATTGAGTTTCTTCAAAAACCGCCTGCACATAGACTATGCTTACTATACCAACGATTCATATAATCAGATTCTTGCTCCTCGCGGTCCGCAATCTACCGGTTACATCTTTTGGAGTATCAATGCGGGCAATGTGTATAACAAAGGTATGGAACTCTCTATTTCGGGAACTCCCATACAGACTAAGGACTGGACATGGGACATTGGCTTGAACATGGCAGGTAATCGTGGTACTTTGGACGGGCTTCCCGAAGGTATGGGCGTGATGTATGTTACCGATGTGCAATATGCCGGTATGCAGGCAGCCTCGTTCAGCGGTGGAGATTTTATGGGTATTGCCGGTACCAAATGGAAACGTAATGACGCCGGTGAGGTGATACTCGACAAAAACGGTATGCCTACTTATGACAAAACCCTTGTAGCAGTAGGTAATCGTGAGTCATCGTTTACCGGTGGATTGAACAATACCCTTACTTGGAAGAATTTTACTTTCAATATGCTATGGGAATTCCGTGTAGGTGGCGATGTGGTCAACGGTACTCAATATGCTATGGATAACAGCGGTGTGAGCCAGTTCTCTGCCGATGTACGCAATCGTTCTCTCACTGTAACGGGTGTCAATGCCAATGGTGACCCAGTGACCAATACTTGGGAAGCCGATAAAACCTATACTTTTAATGGAGTACAAATGAGTGGCTACAACATCATTAAGGATTACTATCAGAACTATTACTCCAAGGAGTCAGCCAACTATATTACCGATGTCAACTCTTTGCGTTTGCGTTCTGTTTCATTGAGCTATGAGTTTCCTAAAACGTGGCTTTCCAAGATTGGATTTGTAAAGCGTGCTTCGGTATCGGTAGCTGCTACCAATCTATTGCTCATCACCAATTACGACGGTGACCCTGAAGTGGCTGCCGCCGGTGCAGGTGTAGGTGGCTCATCATCAGTAGGATTTGACTACTGCGGTGTACCTGCCACTTCTACCATGTCGTTTGGCTTGAATCTTACTTTCTAACTCTTAAAAAACAGAAGCAATATGAAATTATTCAAATCTATGATATTATGTAGTGTGGGTGCCCTTATGACTTTGTTCTCGGGGTGTAGTGACTGGCTCGATGTAAATGTCGATCCCGAAAATCCCACAGCCGGAAATGCGACCTATGATTCACGATTGGCACATATTGAATTTTATACCAACAGTGCCACTCAGTTTGCTGCTTGGCGTTCCAGTATGTCTATGGGCGATTGGACACGCTATTATGACGGCGGCACTTATTGGAATATGTCTTATTGGAGTCCTCAGACCGGTGCCGTTACCACTCCCTACCAATGGTGGTTCTGTGGAGCTGCTGTAAATATTCCATTTTTGATTGACAAGGCTACGGCAGCCGAGGCTTGGCATTATGTGGGTGCAGCTCGCGTAATTCGTGCCTATGGTTTTATGCTTATGACAGACCTTTATGGAGAAATGCCTTACAAGTCGAGTGAGGCTGAAGCCGGTGTTACTCCTACCTATAATGACGGAAAAACAATCTATTTGGGCTGTTTGGCCGATCTTGACACCGCTATCGAGATGTTCCAAAAAGAGCAAGGGTCTGCGACAGCTTCGTTGGCTGTAGGCGATATTTGGAATGGTGGTAGTGTAGACAAGTGGCTTAAATTGGCATATTTACTTAAAGCACGTTACATTAACAAGCTTATTAAAAAGGGTGAAGGCAGTTATCTTGAAGGGAAATACGATGCCGCAGAAATCTTGGCTTGTCTTGACAAGGCTCAGCAAAGCAATGCCGACAATACCGTATTCAATCATATTGATGCCAATAATTCGCATGATGTATTGGGATGGGACGAACCGGTTGATTATTCACCGCTCTTTTCTGTATGTGGCATGAATGCCGGCTATATGCCTACCAAGATGCTTTACGATAATCTGACAAATTTTGCCGGAAGTGGAATAGAAGATCCGCGTGCCGATAAGATTTTACCTTGGGCATATTCGAAGCAATCAAGTAATTCACCCGCAGAGGTGAAGTTCAAAAACGGTTGGCGTCGTTCTATGGGTGTAGACATGATTGGCAATGATAGTCCCAGCCTTACCGGCGGACCGTTGCGCTCGAACTTCTCGGCAGCCAAAGGTTGGTGGATTGACAGTGAATCTTCTACCCGTAAGGGGGACACTATTTATGTAGAGTGTACCAGTCAGTGTAAAGCTTATCAAGGACGTCCTGATTTACTTTATCGTCGCGATGGTACTGATGCCTCTCGCGAATCGGGAACTTTCTATACTCGCGTGTCTTCTCCCACCTATATTGGAACCTATGCCGAAGCTTGTTTCATACGTGCTGAAGTACTCTTTAACCAAGGTAATAAAGGAGCGGCTTTTAATGCTTATAAGAAAGGTATTGCAGCCAGTATCGACGGTATGAACGATAAATTGAAAGTGTGGTGCCGTGAAGATGCCAATTTGGAAGCATGTCCTTCATTCTCTCCTATGACGCAAACCGACATTGACAACTATTTGAACAATGGTATCGGCACTGAAGAGAATATTACTTTGGGCAAGATTCTTACTCAAAAGCGTTTGGCATTGCATTTTTCCATGGAAATTTGGAACGATATGCGTCGCTACGATTTTAATCCGGAGCTTTTCTTAGGCTGGGGTATTCCTGCACGCTATGGCGTTGATGCTACTGCCCAAAAGAATATTCCGCAGGGTAAACAGTTCCGTCGTTGGCAGCAATGCAGTCATGAGCTCAACTACAATACGGCCAATCTGCAAGCTATCGGTGCCACTGTTCCGGGAGCTGATACTTCAATTGCACTTTGGAATGCTGCCGAGGACGTATGGACTTTACCCGTATGGTGGGACAGTGCCCAAAACTAATTTTTCATTGCATTTTATTTTGTGATACAAATTCATTATCTTTACGCCCAAAATGTGGATTTTAAGATATAGTTAAGATATTGAAGGCTCTAATGGTCTTCATTCATAGATGATGATTGGAACAGCCGGTTCGTGAGAATCGGCTGTTTTTTTGTTTCGTTTGTTTGCATATCAACGGCGGTAATATGTTACTTTTGCCCTAAAACCGAAGATAGGCTGCACCTCAGCATAAAAAATGGACAAGTTCATTTTATTTTGCATTCGGTTTGTACTATCTTTGCGAGAAATAGCTGAGATGGTAGGAACTGTCTTTGCAAAGATTAGTCTATATATGGAACAAAGCAAGAAATTTATCTCTCCGGGGGCATGGTTCTCCATGACTTATCCGGCAGACTGGAATGAATTCGAGGACGGGGAAGGCTCTTTCCTTTTTTATAACCCCAATGAGTGGACCGGTAATTTTCGCATTTCGGCTTTCAAAGGGAATGCTACATATGGCAAGGACTCCGTGAAGCAAGAGTTACGGGAAAACTCCTCTGCCATTCCGGTTAGGATAGGCCGGATGGAATGTGCATATAGTAAGGAGATGTTCGAGGAAGAAGGTGCGTACTATACTTCTCATTTATGGATAACGGGTGCGGATGAAGTTGCCTTTGAATGTTCGTTTACGGTGAAGAAGGGAGAGTCGGTTGCAGAAGCGGAGAAGATTATCGCTTCGCTGGAAACGCGTAAGGATGGGATGAAGTATCCGGCGGAGATAATTCCGGTGCGGCTTTCGGAAATCTATCAGATTAACGAAGCATACGAGTGGGTGGATACTACTGTAAAGGAGTTACTGAAGAAGGATTTTCAAGGAGCGGAGGAAGACATTGCCAAGATGCAGCAGATGATGGAAGAAAGCAACATCAGCCCTAAAAAGAAAGATGCGTGGCTGGCTTTTGGCATTGTGCTTTGTGTTATTTTCGCCAATGAAGTGGACGGTATGGAATGGCGTACCTTGGTGGACGGAAACCGGGAAGCGCCCATATTGCTGAACACGTCTACCGGTGAATGGATAGACCCCATGAAGCTGGTTTGGAGCAAAGTAAAGGCAGGAGGTAAAGTGAATCTGCCGGAGGTATACAGCTCCTTGTTCTAAGGTCCGGTCATCTTGGTACTGTGAGTTTCAACTTTCAATTTTCATTTTTCAACTATTAAAGCATTGGCAGCAGTAAATTCAATTCTTCAGGTGGAAAACTTGACCAAGTCGTTCGGTGACTTGGTACTATTCGAAAATATTTCTTTGGGCTTGTCCGAGGGACAGCGTGTCGGGTTGATAGCCAAGAACGGCAGTGGCAAGACAACGTTGCTCAATATCCTTTCTGGCAAGGAAGGGTATGACAGTGGCACCATTTCCTTCCGTCGTGACTTGCGTGTGGGTTATCTGGAACAAGATCCGCAGTACCCAGAAGAGCTGACCGTGCTCGAAGCGTGCTTTCATCATGGCAACAGTACTGTCGAGTTAATCAAGGAATATGAACGTTGCATGGAAACGGAGGGGCATCCCGGCTTGGACGAAATTCTGGTGCGTATGGACCATGAAAAGGCTTGGGAGTACGAACAGAAGGCAAAGCAGATTCTATCCCAACTCAAGATACGTGATTTCAGTCAGCACGTAAAATACCTGTCCGGTGGGCAGTTGAAGCGTGTGGCACTTGCCAATACTCTTATCACTGAACCCGATTTGTTGATATTGGACGAGCCTACCAACCACCTCGACCTCGATATGACGGAGTGGTTGGAGGAATATCTCCGCCGGAACAACCTCAGCTTGCTGATGGTGACGCATGACCGTTATTTCCTCGACCGTGTATGTTCCGAAATCGTAGAGATAGACAACCGGCAGATTTATCAGTATAAAGGCAATTACAGCTATTATCTGGAGAAGCGCCAAGAGCGTATCGAGGCAAAGACTGTGGAGATAGAGCGTGCCAACAACCTCTACCGCACAGAGTTGGAATGGATGCGCCGCATGCCGCAAGCCCGCGGGCACAAGGCACGCTATCGGGAGGATGCCTTTTACGAGTTGGAGAAGGTGGCTAAGCAGCGTTTCAACAACGACAACGTCAAACTGGATGTCAAGGCTTCTTACATAGGCAGCAAGATATTCGAAGCAGACCATCTGTACAAATCCTTTGGTGACTTGAAGATTCTGGATGATTTCTCCTACATCTTCTCCCGTTACGAAAAAATGGGTATCGTTGGGAACAATGGTACGGGCAAGTCGACCTTCATCAAGATACTGATGGGGTTGGAGCAGGCAGACAGCGGCACGCTGGATATTGGCGAGACAGTCCGTTTCGGTTACTACTCGCAGGACGGCTTGCAGTTTGACGAACAGATGAAAGTGATTGATGTAGTGCAGGACATTGCCGAAGTCATAGAACTGGGTAACGGCAAGAAGCTGACGGCATCGCAATTCTTGCAACATTTCCTATTTACTCCCGAGACACAGCACAGCTATGTCTACAAGTTGAGTGGGGGAGAACGCCGCCGCCTCTATCTGTGTACGGTCCTGATGCGCAATCCCAACTTCCTGGTGCTGGATGAGCCGACCAATGACCTCGATATTGTGACGCTGAATGTGCTGGAAGAGTATTTGCAGAATTTCAAAGGATGCGTGATTGTGGTGAGCCACGACCGTTATTTCATGGACAAAGTGGTAGACCATCTGTTAGTGTTCAACGGACAAGGGGACATCCGCGACTTTCCCGGCAACTATACACAATATCGCGACTGGAAAGATGCGAAAGTCCATCAAGAAAAGGAGAAAGAGAAAGAAGCCGCCAAGGCTCAGGAGGACAAGACGGCGAAGGTGCGTCTGAACGAAAAGCGGCGCATGTCTTTTAAGGAAAAACGCGAGTTTGAACAATTGGAGCAGGAGATAGCTGACCTGGAAACCGAAAAGAATGCAATTGAAGAGGCTTTGTGCAGCGGTACTTTGTCTGTGGACGAACTGACGGAGAAGTCGAAACGTTTGCCGGAATTGTCGGACTTGATTGACGAAAAAACATTGCGCTGGCTGGAGCTGAGTGAGATAGAATCGAACTGAAGTTCGAAATTGAAAATTAAGAATTAAAAATTAGAACTGAGAAAGTGGGAAATCTGACGAATTATCATAGCCATAGCCTTTATTGTGACGGGCGTGCCGGCATGGAGGACTTTGTGCGTTTTGCATTGAGTGAAGGTTTTACATCTTATGGCTTTTCATCGCATGCTCCATTGCCTTTTTCTACGGCATGGACTATGGAGTGGGATATCATGGACGACTATCTATCTGAATTCCATCGTCTGAAGGAGAAGTATGCCGGACGTATCGAACTGTATATCGGTCTGGAGATTGATTATCTGAATGAAGCGAGTAATCCGTCCATCGCCCGTTTCAGGGAGTTGCCGTTGGACTACCGTATTGGTTCTGTACATCTTCTCTACAATGACAAAGGGGAAGTGGTGGATGTAGATGTATCTGCGGATACCTTTAAGACCATTGTAGACGGACATTTTTGCGGTGATTTGGAGCATGTGGTCCGTCTCTATTACGGCCGGTTGACGAGGATGCTCGAGCTGGGAGGTTTCGATATTGTGGGCCATGCCGATAAGATGCACTACAATGCAGCATGCTATCGCCCGGGATTGCTGGACGAGCCTTGGTATGATGAGCTGGTTAGGGCGTATTTCGCAGATATTGCCCGTCGCGGCTATCAGGTAGAGGTCAATACCAAAGCCTATCATGACTTGGGCACTTTCTATCCCAATGAGCGGTGTTTCTCCTACCTGCATGATTTGGGTGTACGTGTGCAGGTAAACAGTGATTCACACTATCCGGAACGGATAAGCAACGGACGTCCCGAAGCCTTGCGTGCCTTGAGGAAGGCTGGGTATGAATCGGTGATGGAACTACACGGAGGAGAATGGAAAGAGATGCCTATCGTGTTTTGAGTGAATAGGATACAAAAACTCCTGACTTGCCTTTTTGTAAAGGTAGTCAGGAGTTTTTTCTTTCTATTATGAACTATTCTGTTTTCAGTAAAAAGTCGTCAATCGCCTTTTTGTAGGTAGCCTTATCGGCTGCTCCGCGGAAGAGCTGAGGCTCTCCATTCATAGGGATGAATACAAAAAGAGGGATGCTTGTTGCATTGAACAACGCTGCCAGTTCCTTTTCCTTATCCACATTGACTTTGTAGACAACGATTTTATCGGCATACTCTTTGGCCAGTTCCTTCATAATGGGAGCCACCATGCGGCAAGGTCCGCACCAGTCGGCATATAAGTCTATGATGGCAGGCTTGTTTCCCTTGTATTTCCAGTCCTGGGATTTCTCATAGTCGAACACATCCTTGATGAACATGGCTTTGTTCATGACGATAACTTCTCCGTTTGTTTGAGCATAGGCCAGCATGCAAGAAAACACGAGGGCAACCATTGCTATAATCTTCTTCATTTCTTCTTGTTAAGAGTTTTGTTCTATAACGGCTTTCAAATCCTTACCGCTGATGACACCCGAGTGGCGCCATACGGCTTCGCCTTTCTTAAATACGATAAATGTCGGTACTGCTTGTATACGGTAGCGGGCAGCAAGTTCTTCGTGCTGGTCTACATCTATTTTGGCGATACGGGCAGCATCTCCTATTTCGTTTTTGAGTTCTTCCAGTACCGGATGCATCGCCTTGCACGGGCCACACCAGGTTGCAAAGAAATCAACTAAAACGGGCTTTTCTGATTGTATCAATTCTTCAAACTTTTCCATAATTTTTTCCTTTCTGTTTTTATTTATTTGTAATGATAACAAAATAGGAGGAGGATTTGTTCGCTAAATCATTATTTAATCGTCATCTCTTCAATGAGATGCGAAGCTCCCGCGTATTTGTCGATGATGAACAAGGTGTAGCGGATGTCTACACATGCTGCTCGTTGGGAGGACGGACGGAAGGCAATGTCGCCAGTCAAACCTTCGTAATTGCGGTCAAAGCCGGTACCTATCAGTTCTCCTTTGGCATTGAACACTGGGCTGCCGGAGTTTCCACCGGTATTGTCTGTGTTGACAATGAAGCAGATGGGCATTTCGCCGTTCGGCATGGCATAACGTCCGAAATCCTTTGCCTGGTACAGCTGTTTCAGTTTGGCGGGGACTACAAACTCCCAATTGTCGGGGTCTTCCTTCTCCATGGCTCCTTTCAGAGTGGTGTAGTAATCATATTTCACACCGTCTGCCGGAGCGTAGGGGAGCACTTGACCGTAGGTCAGGCGCAAGGTGGAGTTGGCATCCGGATAGATGGGCTGACCATTGGCAAGTTTCATGTCCATCATGCCCTTTACCCATACCTTGTGGGCGGCATTGTAGTTTTTATTGGCATCCATCATGGCAATGGAGGTCTGAAGCAGGCCGTCCGTGATGGAATATTTCAGCAAGACCATCCAGTCTGTATTAATCTTGTAGAGGCTGGGCTTGCGGATGAACTTGGCAAAGTTCTCCTTGTTGCCGAAGATGGAATGTTCAAAGCAGGCGTCGATGAAAGCGTCGCTGTTGCCCTTGAAACGCTTGTCTATGATTTGGAAAATACCGATGCGTTGTTCGGCAGGGATATACTTCATGTAGATTTTCAGCATTTCCTTGCCAACAATACGTTCCACTTCGGGGAAGGGGACAGAGGCGAAGTAGCGGTCGGCTGCCTTCTGAAGGCTGTCTTTAGCTGCTGCAATCTGTTTCTTGTCCTTGTTCTTCAAGGCAGATACCAGTCCTGCGGTGCTGGGGATACGCATGAAATCGAGTCCCGTCACCAGTGCTTCCTGAATGGCTTGCTGGTGGTAGAGGGCTGGACGGCGTTGCTTTACGATGGCGCGTATCTGGTCGAATGCTTGCTGATAGCTATTGTCGTTCAGCGAGCGTCCGCGTGCCAGAAGTGCCTCTTGCTGTGCACGTTTAGTGTCCAATACTTTCAGACGGACGAGACCTTCGTTCATACCGATGGCATTTTTCCAGTAGTTGGCAGAAGATGCATACTTGCTGGCATAGTGGATGCGTACGGCATCGTCTTGCAACATTTGTTTCATCAGAGCTTTCTGGCGGACATCGCGCACGTGGTGGCGCATGAAGTTGGTGGTTTGCATACGCTCTTCCACCTCGTCGGAAATCATGTAGCGCCAGTTGCGTCCGGGGAATCCCATGACGAAGGTAAAGTCGCCCTCGCGATAGCCGTCAAGGCTGATGGTGAGATGTTTCTTCACTTTCAGGGGAACGTTGTCTTTGCTGTAAGCGGCGGGTTTCCCGTCTTTGTCGGCATAGATGCGGAAGATGGAGAAATCTCCCGTGTGGCGGGGCCACATCCAGTTGTCGGTGTCTGCGCCGAACTTGCCGATGGAGGAGGGGGGAGCGCCTACCATGCGGATGTCGCTATAGGTGGTCTTTACGAACAGATAGTATCTGTTTCCACCGTAGAAGGCTTTCAGTTCCAGTTTGCGGCCAGGTGTCAGGGCGATGCCTTCGGACTTGGCGAAGCGGTCGGCTACTGTTTTCAGGTATTTGGGAGACAGATAATTGGTGCCGTTCGGGTCGTCGTCGGTTTTCAGTTGTTCGTTTACGTACTCTGTCACGTCCAGTATCCGGTCGATGTAGGTGACGGTGAGTCCCTTGCAGGGAAGCTCCTCTTCGCGGGACATAGCCCAGAAACCGTCGGTCAGGTAGTCGTGTTCCACCGAGCTGTGTTGCTGTATGGCGCCATAGCCGCAGTGGTGGTTGGTCAGTACCAGGCCTTCGGCAGAGATGACTTCGCCGGTACAGCCACCGCCGAAATGCACCACGGCATCCTTCAGGGCAATGCCGTCGGGATTGTAGATTTGGTTGGTGGGGATGAGCAGTCCGAGTTCCGTCATGGCTACTTCGTTCTGCTTTTGCAGGTCGGTGAGCATCCACATACCTTCGTCGGCGTGTGCGGCAAGGACAGAAGATGTAATGAATAATGATAATAGGATTCTTTTCATGGTGATGTGCGTTAGAAGAGCATCTGAGAGGGGGGCTATTCAGTATACGACTGAATAGGGTTAAGTATACGACTGAATGGCATTCACTATACGACTGAATGCCATTCAGTATGGGAGGTAATCTCTCAGAGGCTTTAATTTATTCTATAATGTTCATTTCTTTTATCAGATGACTGCAATTGCCCAGTTTGTCGAGGATGAAGAGCACGTAGCGTATATCCAGTGCAATGCAACGCTGCAGGTCATTGTTGAAGTTGATGTCACCGCTCAGAGATTCCCAGTTGCCGTCGAAAGCAGTACCGATGAGCTGTCCTTCGCCATTGATGACGGGGCTGCCGGAGTTACCGCCGGTGATGTCGTTCGTCGTGAGGAAGCAAACCGGCATGGTGCCGTCTGCCATGGCGTAGCGTCCGAAGTCTTTCTTTTGAATCAGTTCTTTCAGCTTGGCGGGTACCACGAATTCACGGTCTTCGGGATTCTCTTTTTCAAGGATACCGTCGGTAGTGGTATAGTAGTCGTAGTGTACAGCATCGCGCGGGCTGTATGATTTTACATTACCATAGGTCAGACGCATGGTGAAGTTGGCATCCGGATAGGAGGGGACGGGCTGTTTCATTTCACCCAAGCCACGGATGTAGGCCTTGTGGAGCAGTTCCATTCCGCTTTCCAGTTCCATGTATTGCTTTCCGAGTTCCTGCAGCTTTTCGTTCTTGGAGCGCGAGTAAGCCGTAGCAGGGTCTTTCTCAATGGCTTTCACGGTGGGCTTTGCCAGGAATTTATCCAGGTTCTTGCGGTTGGAGAGGATGGAGTTGTCGTAAATGTTGTCTACGTATGCGTCGTAGTCGCCCTTGAACTCTCCGTTGATGGTTTGGTAGAAGGAGGGCAGCTCGTTGGCGTTCAGTGCCTTGGCAAGGGCGGGCAGGATGGCTTTGGCTACGGCGCGGTCCACTTCGTGGTCGTAGTCTTTATTGTGGATACCATCGTATGCATTTTCCAACTGCTTCTTCGAAGCTTGCAGCAATGAGTCGTTCTTCTCTTCGAGCGCTTTCTTTATGTTATCCATAATAAGGTAGGTACTGCCGAATTCGATAGCACCGCGCAATGCTTCGTTGGTATAGTAGAGCTGGCGCAGCGTGGGGGTGCTTTTCTCGATGATGGCATCAATTTTCTCTACCACACCCTCGTATTCGGGTTTTCCTTGGGCAAAGGCGGCATACTTTTTCTCGATTTCGGCTTTGGCGCTCAACACGTCATTGTCGATGATTGCCTTGTTCATACCAATGGAGTTTTTCCAGTAGTTACTGCTTCCGGCAAACTTGCTGGCATACTGGATGCGGGTCTTGTCACTGGCATCCATATACTTGCGCAGCACTTCGAGGCGTACGCCGCGCATATCAATCATTGCCTGATTCACGGCGTTCATGCGTTGTTTCACTTCGCTCTGGGTGAGGTAACGTTCTGTGCTGCCGGGAAAGCCCATAATCATGGCGTAGTCACCCTCGTTCAGGCCTTTGATGGAGATGGGCAAGAACTTCGGCGTTTTCAGGGGTACATTGCTTTCACTGTATTCTGCAGGCTCTCCGTTGGCATCGGCATAGATGCGGAACATGGAGAAGTCGCCCGTGTGGCGCG
>OGUQ01002363.1_pt1 | contig 13167 bp, 10 predicted proteins | sample 1574701 | NCBI WGS metagenome assembly OGUQ01 (sample SAMEA2582087, study PRJEB24529) | metagenome | biome: Human gut stool | place: China | collected 2011 | reverse complement strand
AGAATACGTTTTTCCGGTATGCGGAGTACGGTCTGTAGCACCAGGGTGGATTTCCCGATGCCCGGTTCGCCGCCAATCAAAACAAGAGATCCTTGTACAAGACCACCACCTAGTACCCGGTTCAGTTCGGCATCATGGAGGTCAATGCGCGGTTCGTCATCGGCTACAATTTCATGGAGGGTTATGGGTTTGGCTTTGGCGGTCTCTATGCCCGATACGGGACGCTTGTTCACCACTTCTTTCCGTACCACCTCTTCCACATACGTGTTCCACATTCCGCACGACGGACACTTGCCTACCCATTTGGGAGAGTCTTGTCCGCAGTTGCTGCATACATAAACCGTCTTCTCTTTAGCCATAGTTGTGCATTCTCTTCTAAAATGATTGCCCAAAGGTACAATTTTTCAATGCAGGGCTTGCAGACTCCCATAGAGTTTTTTTATTTTTGTGAGTAGAAAACAATAACATGTTATAAAAGCCATGATAGAAGATATTCTTGCATACAACAAGCGTTTTGTTGCCGAGAAGGGATATGAGAAATACATCACGAATAAATACCCGGATAAGAAGATTGCCATCCTCTCTTGTATGGATACCCGTTTGACCGCTTTACTGCCGGCGGCCTTAGGTATCAAGAACGGTGATGTGAAGATGATAAAAAATGCGGGTGGAATCATTTCACATCCGTTCGGTAGTGTCATTCGTAGCCTGATGGTGGCCATTTACGAGTTGGGCGTGACGGAAGTGATGGTTATTGCCCACTCCGATTGCGGTGCGTGCCACATGAGCAGCGCCCAGATGATAGAGCATATGAAGGCCCGGGGCATCAAGCAAGAGACGATTGATATGATTCGTTTCTGCGGAGTGGATTTCGAGTCTTGGCTGTATGGATTCGAAGATACGGAGAAATCGGTAAAAGGTACGGTGGAAGCTATTATCAATCATCCGCTGATACCGAATGATATCAATGTCAGCGGTTTCATAATAGATTCTGTGACGGGAGAATTGACCCCGGTGCAGTGATAGTTGTGCTTCACACGGTAATTTCCCCTGCCAGCGGTCGTCCCATCAGTTCGCGTATTTCGGCAGGCGGATAATCGTGCCCCAGAAGGAACATCAGCTTGGTTACGGCAGATTCCGTTGTGCTGTCATATCCGCAGACAACTCCTGCCTGCATCAGTTGGTAACCGGTTTCATAGCGCTCCATTTCAACAGTGCCGGCACTGCATTGGGTGACGTTGACAATGATGATGCCTTGTTCGCAGGCATCATGCAGGCGGCGTAGAAACCATTCCTTTCGGGGAGCGTTGCCGGAACCGTAGGTTTCGAGGACTACGGCCTTCAGTCCTTTAGTGGCAAGTATGGCTGCCACGACATTTTCCTGAATACCTGGAAAAAGCTTCAGTATGGCGATGTTGGTATCGAGCAGATAATGAGGCTCCAGTTCGCGGGGAGTGCCGTGTGTATGAATCTGTACATTATTATATTTAATATGTATACCGGCAGAAGCGAGTACCGGATAATTGAAGGAGCGGAAAGCATTGAAGTTTTCCGCGTTCATTTTGGTGGTACGGTTGCCGCGCATCAGGTGATTTTCGAAGAAGATGCAGACTTCGGGTACGATGGGCTGTCCGTTGGAGTGGCGGTCGGTGGCTATTTCGATGCTGGTCAGCAGGTTTTCCTTGCCGTCTGTGCGGAGCACGCCAATGGGCAGTTGCGAGCCGGTTAGGATGACGGGCTTGTTCAGCCCTTCAAGCATGAAGCTGAGTGCAGAAGCTGTGTAGGCCATGGTGTCTGTGCCATGCAGGATGACGAAGCCTGTATATTGGTTGTAGTTGTTGCTGATGATGCGTACCAGTTTGCGCCAGGCATCGGGGTCCATGTCCGAGGAATCCATGGGCGGGTCGAATTGATAAGTGTCGATACGGAACGCAAATCTCTGAAGTTCGGGAACATGTTTCTGCAACTGCTCGAAGTTGAAGCTTTCCAGGGCGCCGGTTTCTGCATTCTCTATCATTCCGATAGTTCCACCGGTGTATATTAGCAAAACGGAAGTGTTTTCTGGGTTCATGCGCACTTTTCTTTCATGTTTTCCATGCAAATATAATGATATATATTGAGAATGATAGCAAAATGTTAGAAAAGAATAAACGGATATACAGAAAAAAGGTATGGAAAGTGTGAAAGTGTAAGCCGTAAGTTGTGCATATTTCTTGCCTTTTTAAAGGCTTTCTGTATTTTTATCGCAAAAAAGTCGCAAAAAGTGATAGATTGAATGTTTTTATTGTTACTTTTGCAACACTTATCATAAATGATAGAAACAAGAGACTATGAACAAGTACTATCAACATACAGTCACATCCATGTGGACCATGACCCTTAGGGGTTAGGGATAGTATTTTGTGTTTCTACGTGTTACACCATTTTCAAGCAGTTTTTCTATTTAATTAAAGTCAATGCAAGCCGTATCAGCTTGTTTCCGACACATTGTATCAACCATCTCAACAATATAAAGAGAAATGAAAGTAATGAAATTCGGCGGAACGTCCGTAGGTTCCGTGAACAGTATTTTGAGCGTCAAGAGAATTGTAGAAGCAGTCGATGAACCGGTTATCGTGGTAGTGTCCGCATTGGGTGGTATCACGGACAAGTTGATTAACACCTCCAGAATGGCGGCAGCCGGTGATGCTTCTTACGAGAATGAGTTCCGGGAGATTGTCTACCGTCATGTGGAAATGATTAAGGAAGTGATTCCGGCAGGCGAGGCGCAGGTTGCCTTGCAGCGCCAGATTGGCGAACTGCTTAATGAGCTGAAAGATATTTTTCAGGGTATTTATCTGATAAAGGACCTTTCGCAGAAGACGTCCGATACGATTGTGAGCTATGGCGAACGTCTTTCATCTATCATCGTTGCCCAGTTGACGGGAGCGGAGTGGTTTGACTCACGCAAGTTTATCAAGACGGAAAAGAAGCATTCCAAGCATGTGCTGGATACGGAGCTGACAAATTCGTTGGTGCGCGAGACATTCAGTAGCCTGCCCAAACGCGTATTGGTTCCGGGTTTTATCTCCACAGACAAAATGACGGGAGAGGTAACGAACCTGGGTAGAGGTGGCTCTGACTATACGGCGGCAATCATTGCTGCTGCACTGGATGCCGACAGTCTGGAAATCTGGACGGATGTAGACGGATTCATGACAGCTGACCCGCGTGTGATTTCCAGGGCATACACTATCAATGAATTGAGCTATGTGGAAGCTACGGAGCTTTGTAACTTCGGTGCGAAAGTGGTCTATCCGCCTACAATCTATCCGGTTTGCCACAAGAATATCCCCATTCTGGTGAAGAATACCTTCAATCCGGAGGGTGTGGGAACTGTCATCAAGCGAGAGGTTTCCGACCCGCAAAGCAAGGCCATCAAGGGTATTTCATCCATCAATGATACGAGCCTGATTACAGTGCAAGGCCTTGGTATGGTAGGTGTTATCGGTGTGAACTACCGTATCTTCAAGGCGCTGGCAAAGAATGGCATCAGTGTGTTCCTTGTGTCCCAGGCTTCTTCGGAGAATTCAACGTCTATCGGTGTGCGCAATGCGGATGCTGATCTGGCTTGCGAGGTGCTGAACGAGGAGTTTGCCAAAGAAATAGAGATGGGAGAAATTTCTCCTATTCAGGCAGAAAAGAACCTGGCTACCGTGGCCATCGTAGGCGAGAACATGAAGCATACGCCGGGTATTGCCGGAAAGCTGTTCGGTACGTTGGGGCGTAACGGTATCAATGTGATTGCTTGTGCGCAGGGTGCTTCGGAAACCAACATCTCGTTTGTAGTGGACAGCAAATCATTGCGCAAATCGCTGAATGTCATCCATGATTCTTTCTTCTTGTCGGAATATCAGGTACTGAATCTCTTTATCTGTGGCATAGGAACCGTAGGCGGTAGCCTGATAGAGCAAATCCACAGCCAGCGCCAGAAGCTGATGCAGGAGAACGGCCTGCAATTGAATGTAGTGGGCATTGCCGATGCAAACAAAGCCATGTTCAGCCGCGAAGGTTTCGATTTGGGACGTTTCCGTGAAGAACTGCAGGAGAAGGGAAAGGACAGCTCTCTGGAAACGCTGCGTAATGAGATTATCGGTATGAACATCTTTAACTCTGTCTTTGTGGACTGTACGGCAAGTGCAGGCGTGGCTTCCCTTTACAAGGACTTGCTGCTGCACAATGTTTCGGTAGTGGCTGCCAACAAGATTGCCGCTTCTTCTGAATACGAGAACTATCGTGAACTGAAACAGATTGCCCGCCAACGCGGTGTGAAGTACTTGTTTGAAACCAATGTAGGCGCCGGACTCCCCATCATCAATACCATTAACGACCTTATCCATAGCGGTGATAAGATATTGAAGATTGAAGCCGTGCTGAGCGGTACGTTGAACTATATCTTCAATAAAATCAGTGCCGACATTCCTTTCAGCAAGACCATTAAGGGCATAGTCTTTCTTCAAAGGAATAGCCATTAAGATGGCGCAGGAGGAACGTTACTCCGAACCCGATCCGCGTATCGACCTCAGCGGAAAGGATGTTATCCGCAAACTGGTGATTCTGGCACGCGAGGCCGGTTACTGTTTGGAACAGAGCGATGTTGAGAAGAACCTCTTTGTGCCCGATGACTTCTTTGAAGGCTCCCTGGATGACTTCTGGAAGAAAGTGCCGAGCCTCGATGCCGATTTCGAAGCCCGCCGCAAGGTGTTGGAAGCCGAGAACAAGCATTGGCGTTTCGTAGCCAAACTGGAAAATGGCAAAGCATCTGTCGGTTTGCAGGAAGTCGGCGCCAACCATCCGTTCTACGGGCTGGAAGGCAGCAATAACATCATCCTGCTGACCACGGCACGCTATAAGGAATATCCGATGATGATACAAGGCTACGGAGCCGGTGCGGGTGTAACGGCTGCGGGGGTATTTGCGGATATTATGAGCATTGCAAACGTTTAATCCAAATCGTAATATAAAAAGATGAAACACATCATTATATTGGGTGATGGTATGGCCGACTGGCCCGTGAAGGCTCTGGGAGGCAAAACCTTGCTGCAGGCGGCTGCAACTCCCTATATGGACAAGCTGGCACGCATGGGACGTGTGGGAAGGCTGGTGACGGTGGCCGAGGGATTTCATCCCGGCAGTGAGGTGGCGAATATGTCCGTTCTGGGCTATAACCTGCCGAAGGTGTACGAAGGCCGCGGTCCGTTGGAGGCGGCGAGCATCGGTGTGGACTTGCAGCCAGGTGAGATGGCGATGCGCTGCAATATTATCTGCATCGAGGGAGACAATATCAAGAATCATTCTGCCGGGCACATCACTACAGAGGAAGCGGATGTGTTGGTGAAATACCTTCAAGAGCATCTGGGCGACGACCGCGTGCGTTTCCATACGGGCGTGCAATACCGCCATCTGCTGGTAATAAAAGGAGGGGACAAGCGCATTGACTGTACGCCGCCCCACGATGTCCCTTTGAGGCCTTTCCGTCCGTTGATGGTGAAGCCGATGGAGGGGACGGAGAATATTTCGGTCCCCGAAGGCGGTGCAGAGCTTACTCCGAAGCAGACTGCCGATTTGATTAATGATTTGATTCTCCGTTCGCAAGTGTTGCTGGAAAACCATCCGGTCAGCATGAAGCGGAAGGCCGAGGGTAAGGACCCTGCCAATAGCATCTGGCCGTGGAGTCCCGGTTATCGTCCGCAGATGGAGCGCCTTTCAGACAAGTTCCCGCAGGTGAAGCGTGGTGCTGTGATTTCTGCCGTGGATTTGATTAACGGCATCGGCTACTATGCCGGATTGCGGCGCATCACCGTAGAAGGTGCGACGGGGCTTTATGATACCAACTATGAGAATAAGGTGGCTGCCGCCCTTGATGCATTGCGGACGGATGATTTTGTCTACCTGCATATCGAGGCCAGTGATGAGGCCGGTCACGAAGGAAATGTCCCCTTGAAGATTATGACGATTGAGAATCTGGACAGCCGTGCCGTAGGTCCTATCTACGAGGCTGTGAAGGATTGGGAGGAACCCGTTGCTATCTCCGTATTGCCCGACCATCCCACTCCCTGCGAACTCCGTACGCATACGGCCGAACCTATCCCGTTCCTCATTTGGCATCCGGGTATCGAGGCTGACGAAGTACGGACATTTGATGAAGTGGCAGCCTGCGAAGGCAGTTACGGACTGATGAAAGAAGACGAGTTTATCAATGAATTCTTTAATTTTTAATTTAATATGAAATATTATAGCACCAACAAACAAGCTTCCGAAGTCACTCTTGAAGAGGCCGTGGTAAAGGGGCTTGCCGCAGACAAGGGGCTTTTCATGCCCTTTACAATCAAAACTCTGCCACAAGAGTTTTACGATAGCATCGATACACTCAGCTTTCAGGAGATAGCCTATCGCGTGGCAGATGCTTTCTTTGGCGAGGATGTTCCTGCCGATACGCTGAAACAGATTGTTTATGACACACTCAGTTTCGATGTCCCTCTGGTCCGGGTGACGGAGAATATTTATTCGCTTGAGCTGTTCCATGGTCCGACACTTGCCTTTAAGGATGTAGGCGGTCGCTTCATGGCGCGTTTGCTGGGATACTTTATCAAGAAAGAGGGCAAGAAGCAAGTCAATGTGCTTGTTGCTACCTCCGGTGATACGGGCAGTGCCGTTGCCAATGGTTTCCTCGGTGTGGAAGGCATACACGTCTATGTGCTCTACCCGAAGGGAAAAGTCAGTGAAATCCAGGAGAAACAGTTCACTACCTTAGGGCAGAATATCACGGCTATTGAGGTCGATGGTACGTTCGACGATTGCCAGGCTTTGGTTAAATCCGCTTTTATGGACCGCGAGCTCAACGAACATCTGCAACTGACCAGTGCCAATTCCATCAACGTGGCGCGTTTCTTGCCGCAGGCATTCTATTACTTTTATGCCTATGCTCAACTGAAACGTGCCGGTAAGGGAGACAATGCCGTCATTTGTGTACCCAGTGGTAACTTCGGCAATATCACTGCCGGCCTTTTCGGCAAGCGTATGGGACTACCCGTGGAACGCTTTATCGCTTCCAACAACCGCAATGATATCTTCTTCCAATATTTGCAGACGGGCATTTATACACCGCGTCCCAGTATCGCTACCATTGCTAACGCGATGGATGTGGGCGACCCGAGCAACTTTGCTCGCATACTCGACCTTTACGGAGGCAGCCATGCCGCCATCTCTGCCGAAATCAGCGGTGCCACTTATACCGACGAGCAGATTGCCGAAACCATGCGGGAAGTGTGGAAGAAGGACCATTACCTGCTCGACCCGCACGGAGCCTGCGGCTTCCGGGCCCTGGCCGAAGGACTGAAACCCGGCGAAACGGGCGTATTCTTGGAAACGGCCCATCCGGCGAAGTTCAAGGATACAGTGGAGAAGATTATCGGTGAAGCCGTAGAAATACCTGCCAAGCTTCAGGCCTTTATGCGCGGCGAGAAGAAGAGCCTGCCAATGTCGAAGGACTTTGCGGACTTCAAGCAATATCTGATGCATGTATAAAGAATGGGACGTCAGTAAAGAAAAACACCGGATTGCTTGACATTGCCTTTCGGATGTTGTATCTTTGTAACTGCAATCTTAGTTCAGATTCAATTTTAAATTAGCATAAAAGGAGAGGCGTCGCTTCTCCTTTTTTGTTGTGTTCTTCCGTCACTTCATTAGCCAAAGCTTAGGGTTTACTCTCCTAAACCAGTGTTTTGCAGATTTAATCCTCCACTTCAGCAAGCGGAATGGTGGGCATTTGCTTGGAAAATTCCGGCGGTTTTGACGAAAAGTCCGGATGTTTCGGATGAAAAGCTCCGAGCTTTCGGATGATATATTCAGCGCTGACAGATGGTGTGTCGAGGATAAACGGATGATATGTTCGGGACGGATACATGGTTTGTTCCGGCTATATGAACGGACGATCATGCGTCTGTTCCGTTAATCTTCCATAAATCTGCTCTTGACAAGATTGGCTGCTTTATTCTGTATCGGGTTCTTCCCGGATGATGTTTATCATGCTGCCCAACTTATGATGGTTGTTCCATAGCACAAGCACTTCAATCTTCCGGAGACTGTGCCGGTAAAGAAGCGTATAGTCGGGATGCGGGATGATGTACCGTATGTTCTCTGCTTCGGTGGGCTGTCCGATAAACGGATTCAGCGTGATGCGGTACAATGCATTTTGGAATAAGGAGTACAGAACCCCGCCACACCGTTTGTTGCCATCTCTTTCTTGCGAGGAAATCAGCAGGCCCTTCAGCGCCTCTTTGGCGAGGGGCGACCATATTATTTGTTTAGCCATGCCTTCACCTCCTTACTGATTGTGACGTCCTCTTGTCCTTCTCCCTCATCCAGTTGCCGGCAGGCTTTCTTAAGGTCATGGCGTAGCCGGGTGGAGAATGCGAGGACTTGCTTTGTTTGCTGGGACGATTGCTCTTCTTTAACTTTTGCCATAACGTTATCTCCTTTTTCCTTAAAACATTTCAAAGTAATGAATTGTTTGAGGGGAAAAATACGAAGCTGATGAAAGATAAGAAACTGGAAGCCAATCTCAGTATGGTTGCATCGCGCGTCATGGCGGGGTTGAATATGAATGGATTGAAATTTCTGCTCCCTTTGTGGCTGGGTGCATTGACAGGTGTCACGGTGCGTTGTGTCTTTGCTGCCGTGGCATTTTGGATAACAAGCTGGTTTGTAAAGGAGGCACCGGCCACAAGGCGGCAGCGGATAGGGCTGTTCTGCCTGGGGGCTTTCGGACTCTACGGGTTCATGTTCTGCTATCTGCTGGGCATCAGTAAGACGACTCCGGTTTCCAGTGCCATCTTCAACTCCATGCAGCCCATTTGGGTCTTTCTGATATCTGTCTTTTTCCTGCACGAAAAGGCTACGCTGATGAAGATAATCGGCATAGCGCTGGGTTTTGGCGGTGCGTTGTTGTGTATCCTTACGCAAGGCAGTGATGACCTGGCGCACGATGCGTTTACGGGCAACATGCTCTGCATGGTGAGCTCGCTGGTCTTTGCCGTTTACCTGATTGTGAGCAAGAAACTGCTGGAAGAGGTCGGGGTAGTGACGATGATGAAGTACATCTTTGGCGGTGCGGCAGTAACGGGATTGATTGTGTCGTCCATTATAGGCTGGGATGCACCCTTGCTTACGGATGCCTTGCATGGGGAGTGGCACTGGGTGCCGTGGGCGGTGTTGGCGTTTGTGCTGGTTTTCCCTACTTACCTCAGTTACTTTCTGGTTCCGGTGGGCTTGAAGTATCTCAAGACGACGGTTGTATCCATGTACAGCTATCTGATATTGGTGGTGACTACCGTTGTTTCCCTCACCTTGGGGCAAGACCGTTTCAGTTGGACGCAAGCCGCTGCCATTGCCATGATTTGTATCAGCGTGTACTTTGTTGAAGTGGCGGAAGCGAAGAAGTAGTGACGAATACCAGGTATTCCCCTTCCGCCTCGATGGTGAATTCCGTACCGGTGCATTCGTTGAGTGTGCCTTGCCACCAGTTGGTGAAGTCGCTGAGAGGATAGACCAGTCCTTTGCCATGCAGACCGTGTGCAGTGAAGTTGATGATGGATACTTGCTGTCCGGGATGGCTTGGGAAGGTGCGGGTACCCCGGCAGGGGATGAAGATGCCGTAATCGGTATAGGTACGTACATCGGCTCCGGCACGGAGATAGTCGATGAGCAGGCTGATATTTCCCAGTGTATGGTCTTCACGTTTGCCCGTGGCACCGATGATGGCGATGCGGCGTTTGCCTTGCGCCAGCAGGAAGTTGACGGCTTTGGTCTGGTCGTTGGTTTCCTGGTCGCTGATACGGTGCAGGATATGTCCGAACTTCCGGCGGTTTTCATCACTGAGGGAGTCGCCGTCGCCGATGATTATGTCGGGAGTATGACCCCGGCGGATGTATTCGTTCGCTCCGCCGTCGCAGCAAACCACGTATGGCGCTTCCGCCAATATCTTCAAAGGCAGGGGACCGGCAGGATATTACCCATTCGCTAAAACTACGGCATCAATAGTTGATAATTGCTCGTTGCTCGTTGATAGTTCGTTTTTCATATCTTTCTTAATCCCTAATCTCTAATCCTTCGTCTTTGCTCATCATCTTTCTCCATTTGAAGTAGCCAAAGATAGCTATAATTGTATAAAGGGCATATAGTCCGGCTGTAAAATCAAGTCCTTTGTAGATGTACAGTCCGGCGCTGACGGCATCTACCGCAATCCATGCCCACCATTGTTCTACATATTTCCGTGCCAGCATCCACATGCCGACGATGCTCAGTGCGGTGGTGAAGGAGTCCAGCCAGGGCACATTGCTGTCCGTGAAGTTTATCAATATCCAGGCAATGCCAAGCAGAGCGGCGATGAATACGGCGGTAAGCGGCAGCAAGTAGCGCGCCGGCATATGGGTGATAGGAAGTTCCAGTTTTTGTTCTTCTGTTCTTGTGTCCTCTCCTTTCTGTCCTGCACCTTTCCGCCGCAAGATAGTCCGGCGCAGAAATGCTCCGTACTTCCACATCATCCAGCCGTAGATGGCAGCACCCAGATAATAGATGTTGATGCCGAAATCTGCATACAACCCCGCATCATAGTAGACAAAAATATAGACGGCAGGCATAATGATGCCCGCTATCCAAAGATAAATGCTTGCCCGGTACTCCAACCAGAGGTAGAGGATCCCGGTCACAGTGCCTGTAATCTCAAGAATATGTTCCATCAGAAATTGATTGCTATATGTCCCAATACATTCGTTCCCGCCTGGGCAGCGTAGCCGGCATAGTTGTAACGGACTTTTCCTCCGTTGTCGTCGTGATAGTATCCGCTGCCTGCGTATCCGTTATTCTCGTATTCTTCATTGAACAGATTATAGATGGTGCACCCTATGGTTACCGACTTTACTTTAGGCAACTTGAAGGTATAGGACAGATTCAGGTTGCTTACGAAATAAGCATCTAGTGTGCACTCCTCTTGCTTGGCGTTACTCATGTATTGCTTGCTGATATATTGTGACTGTAACGAGGCTTCGAATCCTTTGAACGTATAGCCGAAGCGGTTGTTCAGTATGAAGTCGGGAGAGAATGCGATGGGGGTATCTCCGTGTTCGATGACCCATGCTTCCGACCCTGCCTCTTCGTTTTCAAAAAGTGTCTCGGTAAAGTTCTGCACACGGTTCTTGCTGAGTGTGGCATTGATGTCCCATTGCAAGCCGCAGTCCAGTTTGATGCCAGCCATCAGTTCAATACCCGTACGGTAGCTGTCGGGCACGTTGCTGGCCATGGCTTCGCCTATCTCGTTCAGCTCTCCCGTCAGTACCAGCTGGTCTTTATAGTCCATATAGTAGAAGTTGGCACCCGCATGGAGCCATGAGTTGGCGAAGGTATATCCCAGTTCGTAGTCGAACAAGCGCTCAGCCTTGGGATGTTCGGTGAAGTAGCCGTCGGTGTAGTTGTTGCGCGTAGGCTCTTTATGGGCTACGCTGAACGAACCGTATAGGCGGTGGTTGCGGTCGATTTGCCAGGACAGTCCGGCTTTCGGGTTGAAGAAGTCGAAGTCTTCGTCGATGTCCAGCTTCTGCATTCCCGGAGTGGTGGCAGTCCAGTTGTACTTGTCGTTCAGTCCGTTTATCTTGTAGTCGATGTGGCGGTATTGCAGGTCGAGGTAGGCGCTGAGGCCGCTTACCAGTTCATAATTGGCTTTCAGATAAATATTGCCGTCATTCTTTGTGGCGTTGTTGCGGTAGTAGTCGTGGTCGGGGTTCAGTTCGCCGATATAGTTCTTTACCCAAAGCACTTTTCCAAAGTGGTCGCCGTCATAGCGATTCAGTGCACCGCCTAGCGAGGCATGCAGACGGTCGGCTTTGTAGCTTACGGAGAAGATTCCACCGCCAAACCAGTTGTCCATTGCCTTCTTGCGGATAAGGTCGCTTACTTCTACCTTGCCGCCATTGTATTCGAAAGGCGACATGCCGTACTCTGTCAACGAGCGTTCGCCTTTATATTCCTGGTAGTACCCGTCGCCTTTGGTGTAATGCAGGCCGATATTCAGATTCCATTGCGAGGTGAAATTGTGGTTGAACAGCAACTGGTAATTCTTCTGCGTATAGTTGTCGGTCTGGTCGTCATAGAAATGCAGTGCACCTCCTTCGTCCGTGAGGTAATGCTTCTCGCCGTTGTCGTCTTTATAATATTCTTTGCTGTATACATGGCCGTCCCGGTCGGTGGCGTACATGAATCCGCAGGAATTGTAACGCCGTCCGTAACGTTCCATCTCTTCCTTGCTGGCATAGTTCCATGCGTGGTAAGTGCGCTCTTTGCCGGCAAAGGTTATCAGTTTGACGGAGGTATTGTCATTGTAGTATCCTCCTTGCAGATAATAGGAGTTCAGTCCCACAGATGCCCGGTCTATATACCCGTCCGTACTGATGTTGGAGAGCCGCGCATCGAACGACCAATGATTGTTGATGAGTCCCGTTCCCACTTTCACCGTCTCCTTGTGCGTATGGAAGGAGCCGTAGGAACCGTTGAATTCTGCATAGGGTTTCATGGAGAAATCACCCGTCTGCATGTTGATGCTGGCACCGAAAGCTCCTGCACCGTTCGTTGAGGTACCAGCTCCGCGTTGCACCTGCATGTCCTTGACGGAGGAGGCGAAGTCCGGCAGGTTGACCCAGAATACCGTGTGACTCTCCGCGTCGTTGATGGGAATACCGTTGGCGGTGACGTTGATGCGTGTGCCGTCTGTTCCGCGGACTCTCAGCGTGGTGTAACCCACCCCGGCACCGGCATCGCTGGTAGTAATGGCGGAGGGTGTCATACTCAACAGATACGGCAGGTCTTGTCCGAAATTCTGTTTTTTCAGTTGTTCTTTGCCTATATTGGTGAATGCCACCGGTGTGCTGTTTGTGGCACGTGTGGAGATGACTTCCACTTCCTGCAGGTTTATCACCCGCAGGCTGTCTTGTTCTTGTGCCTGCGCACAGACACCCAGTGCTGCCGTCAGGAGGCAGACCGCCATTGCATGTCTCTTCATTTGCAATTGTTTCGTTTAGATGAATACAGAAAAGGGGAACTTTTCTTCTTTTCCCTCCGCCGGCATTACCCGGATCA
>OGUQ01002357.1_pt1 | contig 13187 bp, 9 predicted proteins | sample 1574701 | NCBI WGS metagenome assembly OGUQ01 (sample SAMEA2582087, study PRJEB24529) | metagenome | biome: Human gut stool | place: China | collected 2011 | reverse complement strand
TACCATGGAGTGGCATTGTTACTCTTCAAACAATACGAAGAAGAGAAAGCAGTGATTCCAGGGAAAATATTAAATCAATATACAGTTACAGAAGGAAAAGATGGCTATGAAGCTTTAGAATATTTAAGTAGTATTACACCTGATTCTGAAGCATATCTTCAAGCTTTATTAGTTTCAGCAGATTTATATCAAACACAAGGAATGTTTGAAGTAAGTGAACAAAAATTATTACAAGCATTAGATCTAGCTCCTGATGAAGAAATTATACGTTTTGCCTTAGCAGAATTGTATTACAATATCAAACAATACAAACAAGCAATTCCTATTTACTTAGATCTTATCAAGCAAGGTAATTTCTCAATTTCACAAGTAAATTTGGTACAGAGATTGGGAATGTCGTATGCTTTATCAGGGCAATTTGAAAAAGCCTTGGCATACTTAGAACAAATTCATAGCGAAGAAAGAGACGATGATACACAGTTCCAATTAGGAATTACTCAATACGAATTGGGACATATTGAAGATGCAATCAGTAGTTTTGAAAAGTTAAGAGATACTTCTCCAGATTATGCTACAACTTACTCATATTTAGCGGTAGCTTATGAAAAAGAAGGTCAACTTCAAAAGGCATTAACAACCTTACAAGAAGGAATTGCAGTAGATGAATACAATATAAAGTTGTATCAAAAGGCTAGTGAGTTAGCTGCTAAATTAGGTCAACGTGATGAAGCTGAGCGTTATTTACTAATAGCCTTAGATCAGGAGCCTGATAATTTAACAATTGTAATTATGTTGAGTAATTTACTTATTGAGTATGGAAAATTCGAACAAAATATTGAATTACTAACAGATTATCTAGATCAAGATGAAATCGACCCTCAACTATATTGGAACTTAGGTCGTTCATATGCTAATTTAGATAACTATGATGATGCCATTAAGTATTATGATGCGGCTTCTGAACAAATTTCATCGTTAGAATTCTTAAAAGATGCTGCTATTTTTTATCGTAATGCTGGCGATAGACAAAAAGCTAAGATGTTCGTTGATGAATATCTAGTAAGTCAACCTAATGATAGTGAAATGTTAGAAGCTGTTGGTACAGGTGTGGCAATGGGGAATGCCATTGATGAAGTCAAAGCAAGAGCAGATGTCATATGTAAATCCGTTGAAGAAGACGGAGTGTATCATTACTGTCTGGAGAAAAAACTCATTAAATGCTGATGGACTAATTATACAGCAGGGTTGCAGAGTGTTATATACTCTGCAATCCTGCTGGTCATTTATAGTCTTAATTTTACCACCACTTCTCACGGTAAGAATACTCTCCGCGGTAATTAGAAGCATTATAATCAGGATACTTGAAAGGTGCATATACATCGTCCTTAGGTGCATCATCCTGTGTATATATGTACATAGAATCATAATCCCATGTGACAATTTCATCACGGGCATCGCCGTAGAGGTTTACAGCTTCAGCACACATGGTAGGATGACCGTCATCAGGGAATTTAACAACCTGAATACCATTGCCGTCAATCATTCCGCCGCGCTCTATATCAGCATTAAGAAGGATGAAGTCCTGACCGTCGCCTGTCCAGTTTACAGGAGTTAAGAGATTGCCGTTAAGCTCGTTCTCCATTTCCCATAACTGATTACCCTCGCTGTCATAGAAATATATAATTCCCTGGTGTCCCCAGAAATTAACAACAACCATTTCATAGCCCGGGCGGTTAGGAAGATAATTAGCAAGACTTACACGCTGTGCATGACCTATGCCGTCCTTCTTAAGAAGCTTTCCGTTAAAATCAGATATCAGGAAGCCTTCCTTTCCTGCAACACAGGCAAAGAATTTAGTACCTTTGTGTGGTCCTGACTCAAATCTGCCTGGAACAATCTCATCAATATGGTCTTCATTAACAGGCATAGTCCACATTTTATTACCGTGGCAGTCAAGCATGTTATAACCAACTAAAAGTTCATCATGTCCATCTCCGTTAATATCAATTGCAAAAGGAAAATGTCCGGTATTCTTATCACTCTGGAAATGCCACATAACCTCAAGGTCATCGTTAAGTGCATACACTCTGCAATAACGATCTTTAATGAGAATATCGCGTGGCTTTTCAAGACCACGGAAATTACATATACGCATACCATCAGGATTAATTCTGTCAAATGCGTAGATTTTATCGGGAACACCGATAATAGTTCCGTCCTCCTCTGCTGTAGAGAAAGGTGTTTTGGCACGTTTCTTCACTTCACCTGTTTTGCCATCAAGAATCAGCACTTCAAAATTCTTGGCTGTAATAACCTCATCAAAGCCATCACCGTCAATATCATATATCTGCATAGGCATATCTGCTGATATAGTTCCAATGTCGTGATTATCAGTAGGTTCACCATGCTGCCATAATATATTGCCATCAAGGTCAAATGCGGTGAGACAGCTGATTGTTCCATAAGCATCACGGTTTACTCTTTTCTGGCACTGAGCCATAACCATCTGATACTCGCCATTGCCAAGAAGATGACCGAAACGAAGCTGTCTTCCGGTGCCGCAGCCTTTAAGGTCAATTTTCTTAAGAAGCTTCATTTTAGGATAATGTGCCTGTGCATCTTCACATTCAGCTTTATAAGCATTTCTTGCAGCATCAATAGAAGCAGCAGTACTTTCAGAAGTAGTAACATTTACAAAACCAAACTGTGTAGGGATAGTTGCAGTAATGGCAACCTTGCCACCCTGCCTTGCATATTCAGTGTCAAGGTCAAAATAAACCTTATCATCAACACTGCATATAACATGGCTGCCTTTAATCTCTGCTTTAAGTATATAGGTATCATCACAGTTGTAATCAAAAGGTACAGAATCGAGTACAGTAACCTCCTCCTTATGACGATACTCAAGTCTTAACTCATGCTCTTCAAAAACAAGGACAAGAAGATTAGCAGAGTTCTGACAACAAAAACCAATGCCGGCATTGCCCCATTTGGTAGTAAACATACGCACACTTGCAGTTATAGTATAATCGCGCCAGAATCTGTCACCGCTTGTGAGCATAGGAAATGTGCGGTGTGGCTTGTCATTGCGGATACGCATCTGCTCCATAAAATGTTTTCCATTATATTCAGAAATAATCCAGGAAGCCCCCTGACCGTTATAAACGTGGTTGCATACCGGGTCATACCATTTACCATAATATCCAGGATAATGGATAAAATGATACTCACCCATTGCCGAATGATTCTTATCATAAGGAAATTCACCAATAGGAAAATCAGAGAAATCTTCATTAAGTAAAATAAAATCTGCCATAATAACCTCCGTTCTAAAATAAAAATATAATTAATGGTTCTTTCTGTAGCTTCCGGGCGCTTCGCCCATGATTTTTTTAAATGTGCCGCCCATAGTATTACTGTCGGCGAAACCACATTTGTCAGCAATCTCAGTAATAGAGAGGCTGGTGTTGACTAAAAGGTCTGCTGCTGCGTGAGTTCTTACATTAATAAGATACTCTCTGAACCTAAAGCCTGTAAAAGCCTTGAATTTCTTGGAAAGGCTTGATTCACTCATATTAAAGAGTCCGGCAGTAGCAGCCATAGTTATGTCATTATGATAATTCTCGATAATATATTCAATAACCTTCTGGATAAGTTCATTACCTGTATCCATTTTCGTAATAACATTATCTTCGTACATCTGACAGCGCAGAATAAAAAGTATAAGTTCATGAAAATAAGAATGTACGAAAGATAAAGACAGACTATCGACACCATTGTGTTCATAAGAAATCTTCTGGATAACTGATGTTATATAATCAAGTCGTCTTTCTGGTATATGGATAACAGGATGTTTATGAAAAATGCTTTCTATATCCAGAGATGAATCCGCAGCAATAAAGTCTAATTCTTCAGTATCAAAATATAATAAATATCTTGAGTGGTCACTTCCTGCAAGGTAAGTGGTCATGTGTGCTGTATACGGCGGGATAAGAGCAAGTCCGCCTGTATTTAACATATATATTTCATCACCTACATAAAGGGTGCAGGAACCAGAATATATAAACATCAACTCCCATCTGTTATGTTCATGAAAATGTTTCATTTTATAAGATGGTGGCACAGTAGCAATATCCGTGTGGAAATTGTCATTAATAAAATGGTACATTGCCGCCTCCCTGGTATATAAATAATATCTTACGAAGCAAAATCATATACTGATTATAGGTCGTTTATAGAGAAACTGTTACTGATTTTTTACATATTTTTTTGATTTTGAAAGATTTCGTGCTGTTTTTTTGTATCTATAAAAAAACAATGTGAATATAATAAAAGCATCTTAAGAAGCAGAAACAATTTAATATTAAGGAGGAATAATATGATACGAAGAAACAAAATTATTGCTTCTGTTGCCGTCAGTGTCATGACCGGCGTTCTTGTTGCAGGCAACTTAGCTCCATTACAGGGATACTATGCATTTGCACAGGAAACAGGAGTAAAAACTGCAAGGTATTCAGCAGTAAAAGACATTAACAAAACATTAGAAGGTTACACACCAATCGACAGTTCAGATCCGGTTGAATTCGGTGGAACTTACATTAAGTATCAGGGTGAGACAATCCAGTTGTCGGAGACAGCCATATATCTTGATGGATCGTTATCAGATGAGCTTGCTGCCCAGTACCCATATGTATATAACGATATTACTAAGGCATTGTCAGCAGATGCATTAAAGAATGGAACAGCAGACAAACCAATGACAGTATATGTTGCACCATATGTATACTGGATTGATGATCCGGCAGCAACAGATACAGTCCAGAAAACAGAAGGATATTCAGTACCTTATGGAATGGTTGTTAATTCAGATTATCTTACTATCAAAGGTCTTACAGGAAATCCTGATAATGTTGTATTAGCAGGAAACAGAGGACAGTCACATGCCTCTAATGGTAACTACACAATGTTCAGATTCAACTGCAGTGGCGCGCTTACAGTTAAGAATATAACAATAGGTAACTATTGCAGCGTTGACCTTGATTATCCGCTTATGAGTGAGCTTAATCAGGCAAAGAGAACAGAGACAATCACACAGGCACAGCTTGCTGATGTTTCTGGAGACAAGATGTTTGCAGATAACTGTAACTTCATAAGCAGACTTAATCTTGACCCAATAAATGGAGCATCAAGAAGTCTTTATAACAACTGTCATTTTGAAAGTACAGATGATGCCCTTAATGCAAATGCTGTATATGTAGGATGCGATTTTGATTTCTACGGAAACAGACCATTATATTCATCATATGGTACAGGTTCAACATTTTTAGGTTGTACATTTAATTGTAAGATATTAAATGTTGAAGCTGAACCTACACAGTTCTTTACTAAGGAAGGCGGCACAATTACCGCAGTAGACTGTGTATATAACAGTAATTTAAGTGTACCTATATCAATTGGATGGACTAAAACACCATCAACTTCATTAAAGTGTTATCAGAGCAACATAATTCATAATGGACAGAGCATCACAATCGGTGGTGAGGGTGCTAAAGAAACCGTTGATATGACAGGCAAATCAGTACTTGATGCCTACAAGGTTGTGTCAGGTGGTAAGACATATTACAACACATACAATCTTTTAAAGGGCAGTGACGACTGGGATCCATTAGGAGTTAAGGATGTAATTAAAGCAGCCGGACAGGACACAGTTGCAACACAGCTTTCAATAACATCAGATGTCACAGAGATTGAATCTGGAAAGGAAACAGCTTCAATAGGAGGAACAGTTAACTATTTCTATGGAACTAATGATACAACACAGAAGATAACATACAGCGTATCAGACGAAGATAAGGCATATGTGAAGTTAACAGATAATGGCGACGGAACATGCAAAGTAGAAGGTACTAATAATGATGATGCAGCTAGGAAGGTCATTATAAATGCATCTACAGAGTCAGGTCTTGAAGCAGCAGTTGGAATTACTGTAAAGCCAAGCAAGATTGAAGCACCAGCATTTACAAAGGCACCAGTTATTACTAATGACGGACAGGGCAGTCTTAAAGTAGATTACTCACTTGATTTAGGAAGCAGAGAAGACATGTCTGCAATCTCATGGTACAGATGTACAGATGCAGAGGGCAGCAATCCTATACTTGTAGCAGTAACAAGAAATGATTCACCAGAGTATACATATAAGTTAACAGCAGGTGATGTAGGATATTACATCATGGCTAAGGTAGAATCTAAGAACATCAGAAGTGATTATGGAACACCGGTAAATACAGTATATGACAAGGCAATCGGAGTGAAAGATGTAAGAAGCAAGAACTTTGCTACAGATTTCTCTAACTTCCCTAATGTAAAGCAGTCAGAAATCAAAGCTGGCTTCTGGACTGTAGATTATAACCGTCCGGCAGATACAGAAAGTTTTGGAAGCTGGCAGGGAGCTGATACAGAAGAACCTTGGAAATATGGAACAACAGGTAACGGCTGTGTAGGCGCTGGATTATATGAAGGTACACAGGGCGCAAGACTTATGTATACACCAGTAGAAGGAACATATGGTGATATGTCACTTAAGCTTGTAGTTGACCCAGCCAAGACAGCAGGTCAGGGATTTGGTAGTGCAGGACAGTATATGGATGTACTTCTTAAGTTCGATACATCAACACTTACAGGATACGGATTAAGAATAATAAGAACAAGGGATTCATCTAATGCCGTAACATTTGTACTTGTAAAATATGACAATGGAACAGTAACAGAGATTTCTGATAAAGTTATTGCAAGCTGCTATGCAACAGGCTGTACAATCAGCTTAAAGGCTGAAGGCAATAAGCTCACAGCTCATGTTGAGACACCAACAGAACAGCTTGCAGACCAGGCAGCTAAGGGATATCCACATGTGGTTGACCTTACAGCAGATATTGAAGCTAACAGCTTTGGCGGAGTTGCAATCCAGCATGCAGGAACACTTGGCGCAGGCGGATGGCAGAACACAACAATGCTTCATAATTTAGATATTACATGGGAAGGTGAGAATAACCAGAACCCAGAATATGTTGAAGGAAATCCATCAGATAACGAGAATCCTGCCGAGACACCTGATGATTCAACAGGAACATCAACAGGAGCAGACACAACAGTCAAGACTGGTGATATGAGTCATACAGGAATGTATGCAGCATTAATGGCAGCAGGACTTAGTGGCTTACTTGGAATGGCAGCAGTATACATGAGAAGAAGAAAAGATATCTAATTTCATAAGAATTTTCTTTACAGGAGCACCCGCAATTATATTGCGGGTGTTTTTGCGTGGTGAATGTGTGACCGTATGTGATTGACATTTTGATTATTATGCTATAAAGTTTTATGGAACTAACCAGTATAAGATGGAGGATAAAACTTAAAAGCATGAAATATAATATCAGAAAATATATATTGGCAGGAATTACAGCAATTCTTGCAGCGGCTGTTTTGACGGCATGTGGTGGCAGTAAGCCAGAGAAGGACGATACAGTCCAGAGTACACAGGAAATATTTGCAATGGATACATATATGTCGCTTACTGCATATGGCAGCAATTCAGAGGAAGCAGTAAGTAAAGCAGTTCAGGAGATTAACCGGCTTGATGCAATGTTTTCGGTAGGAAATGAGGACAGTGATGTTACTAAGATAAATGAAAATGGAAGCGGAGAAGTATCGGAAGAAACTGCATTTATAATGAACAGGGCAATGCAGGTGTCAGAAAAGACCAATGGGGCTTTCGATATTACGATATATCCTCTTATGGAGCTGTGGGGATTTACGACGAAGAATTACAGAGTGCCTGAAAGCAATGAGATTGCAGAGGCACTTAAGAGTGTTTCTTATACAAATGTATCAGTAAACGGGCAGCAGGTGGCACTGACAGGTGGTTCCAGCATTGACCTTGGCGGTATAGCCAAAGGCTACACATCTTCGCGGGTTATCCAGATTATGAAGGATTGCGGCATTGAGCATGCGATTGTCAATCTTGGGGGCAATGTGCAGGTGCTTGGAACTAAGACGGACGGTTCAGACTGGAGAGTTGCCATACAGAATCCTGCCAGTGAGAATAGTTATCTTGGAATATTAAGCACGGCGGATAAGGCTGTCATTACATCAGGCGGGTACGAGCGGTATTTTGAGCAGGACGGACAGGTATACCATCATATTATAGACCCGCAGACAGGTTATCCTTCAGACAGTGACCTGACTTCTGTTACAATTGTGTGTTCAGATGGAACTATAGCAGATGCATTGTCAACGGCACTTTTTGTAAAGGGGCTGGACGGCGCTAAAGAACTTTACAGAAGCGGGGCTATAGATTTTGATATGATACTTTTCGATGGAAGCAGAGTGTATGTATCGGAGGGCATTGCCAGCGGTTTTTCAACAGGTATGGATAAGGAAATAATTACCAGACAGCCTTAATGAGAATTATTATTAACTGTCTGTATTGACAAATGTGGTGAGAAAAATATATTCTATAGAGCAGTTAGCGAAAACTAATTACAGATAGATTAATATACTTTTGTTGAAGACAGCTAACCAAGATATACAGACCCGAAGGAGCAGACATGTTATTAATAATATCACTTATAATCGTAGCTTTATTTATATATTTTCTCAAGGATTCACTTAAGAAATATGCCAATATATTTTATATAGGTGTGGCAGTAATCTCTATTGCAGTATTCCTGCTTGAGTTTCTGTCAATGCCTTTGTTTGTAAAGAACAATATATTAGGAATATTTGCAAAAGGTTCTCTTGGAACGGCAATGTTCGTTGCAGTAATGTACGCAGGTGCACTTCCTAAGGGCAGCAAGCTGATTGCACCGCTTATGAAGATAAGAGGTGAATTGTCAATTACAGCGGCAATACTTGTCCTGTGTCATAATTTCACATATGGAATGACATATTTCAGAATGTTATTTACTAAGACAAGCCTGTTATCAGCCACACAGCTTGCAGCTGCGGTAATAAGTCTTGTGCTTATAGCTATAATGCTTGTGCTTACAGTTACATCTTTTCCATCTGTAAGAAAGAAGATGCAGGCTAAGAAGTGGAAGCAGTTACAGCGCACAGCATATGTGTTTTATGGTCTTATGTATGTTCACATTATGCTCATTAACATACCTTATGCGAGACTTGGACTTGGCATGTATATTGCAAATGTAGTTATCTACAGCATAGTTTTCCTAGGCTATGCAGCTATGAGAATAGCAAAGGCTGTATCAGTAAAGGCAGCAAGAGCTGGAAAGGCATACGGTAAGAAACCAGAGACGGTTCTGTATGGACTGGCATTGGTTATATGTGCAGTGATGACGGTGTCGTGCTTTGCAGGAAGACAGACAGTGTCGGCATCGGAAGACAATGAGGAATGGAACGATTTCTTTAACGAAGAGACAGTTGCAGCAATGGTCAAAGAGATTGAGAGCAGTACGGCTAAGACAGATGCCGAAGGAACAACACAAGAGAGTCTGGAAGAATCAGTTTCATCAGATGGACAGTCAGACTCACAGGCTGGTGGTGTAGGAAATGAAGTGTCGGGAAATAGCAATAATTCCGGTTCGGATAATGTTTCTGGTAATTCATCAGGTAATAGTTCTGACAGTGGTAATCAGTCAACTCAGCCGGATAATGGTTCTGACAATAGTGGAGAGCTGAGCGGCGGTTCAGGCAGTGATACACCGGTTAATACAAAATTTAAAGCAGATGGAACTTATACAGGTTCCGCTGTGTGTGAGACTTATAACTATAATGTAACGGTTACAATAGTCATATCGGGAGATACGATTACATCGGTTACTGCTGAATCAGAAGCGAGTGCGCAGGATGTGCAGTATTTTAATATGGCAAATGCAAAGGTTCCTGCACAGCTTCTTGCAAATCAGAGTACATCAGGTGTTGACAGTGTTTCTGGGGCTACTAAATCAAGCAATGCCATAAAGAAGGCATTTTACTATGCTTATAAATCGGCTAAGAAGTAGAGCAGATTTGTAATAGAAAAAATTATAAGGAGGCAAAATTCCTCTCCTCACCAATGGGTTCGGATTTTGCTTCGCAAAACAAGGAGGAATTATGAGGAAGAACATTTTTACTAAGATTGCTGCTGTTGCAGCCGCTACTGTTCTTGCAGTTACAGCACTTCCAGCTCTTGTGTCTGATACACATGCAGCAGATGATGAGTATTCATATGTATATGCTGGGCTTACATGGCAGGAATACTGGGCTAACGAGGGCGTATATAACGCAGGAGATGTAACATCATCTAATGAGAAGGATACACATGGTGAGTACGATAAAGGCGGTTTTGATACAGTAACAAGAGCTACAACCAATCATGGTCTTCATAGAGGAAGCTACCAGTGCATGGCAACAATTGATACAGAAGATGGTAAGAAGTATGAGCTTGCCGGCTGGAGCAGCGATGGAAAGCAGATGATACTTACAGATGGTACACAGCTTTCATACAACAGAGGTACAATTACTAATGCTGATGGTACAACAACAAAGTTAGTATCATATGAAGTAACTGGTATTAAGTATGTTCCGGTTAAGGTTAAGACATCTGATCTTGCTGATTTTGAGCAGCATTACAGAGTTGTCAAGAATGGAGAAAAGTTATACGGTGGATTTGGTGAGAACAAGCTTAGCTCATATGAGTATACAGCTGCAGTTAATGCAGATACTAATGGACTTAAGACAGCTGTTAAGAATGCAGATGGAACATATTCATTCTCTGCAAGACAGACTGGAAGTGGAAAGTCATTTGCAGAGCAGGATATAAGTGTGGCTGCTAACATTACATCTACAGTAAAAGATGCTACAGGTTCATACGGTGAATTTTTAAGAGTTGATATTAATGGTGATGGTTATGGCGCATTAGGTGCTATGATGCAGGCTGTTAAGTGGACATATTATGGAAATGATGCAACAAGAACAAATGCTGTTGCTACATATGGCACTAAATTCGCAGCAGATAACTGGATGCACAAAGTAATGGGAATCCAGCTTGGACTTACAGATTCAGCACGCTGCCAGTTACCAGCAGGATATGATGGAACAGGTTACTGGTCACTTACTGTATATGCATTAGGATATACTGATACTACAATTGATTTTGAAGCAACTGATGCTAATATCGTTAAGATTAAAGCACCTGTAAGTGATACATCAAAGCTTTCAGCAGCTATTGCAGCAGCAGATGCACTTAACGAAGCTGATTACACAGCCGAGTCTTGGGCAGCTATGAAGCTTGAGTATGAGGAAGCAGTGGATGCACTTGCAGTTGCAGAATATCAGGCAGATGTTGATGAGGCAACAGAGCATCTTACAGCAGCAATCAATGCATTAGTAAAGGTTGAGGCAGGCACAGAAGGAACAGGTGATACAAATGGTGCTGGTACATCAGACGCAGGTTCAGCAGATACATCTGTATCAGATGTTAAGACTGGCGATGCAGACAACATGGCAGTATATTCATTAGCTGCATTACTTGCCCTGGCAGCAGGTGCAGCAGTTGTATCAAGACGCAGAATTAAAAACGTCAGATAATTGATATGCTTACAATCATAATAAAACTATAAACAAGCCAGAGAACCGGGTCGGAGAGAATCCTTTGTGGGATTTTCTTGCGGCCCGGTTCTTTGTTAATTGTGAGTGAATTAATTTCTATACTTATCAAGTGAGCATTTTGTTGCATTAATAATATCTCGAAGAATATAAAAATCCTGTGTCGAGCAGGAATCCAAAACATTTAGTATTTCTGCTTTGGTAGATAGATTAATACTTGGTGTGTCATAAAGCAGCTCATCAGTCTGTACAGATAAAGCCTCCGCAATATCAACAAATACCGGTAAGCTGAGCTTAGTGTTTCCTGTTTCGATATGGCTCAAATGTGTTGTAGAGATTCCTACTTTTTCAGCCAGTTGTTCCTGTGATAATCCACATCCTTTTCTGAATTTTCTGATTTTTTGCCCAATCATATAATAATCCATAATATACCTGCCTATAGAATATAATTATACTTGAATTGTATGGTCGGAAATGGTAATTTTACATAAACTATATAGGCTATTTTATGCTTACATAGTTAAAATATTCTGATGTGAGATGGAAACAGAATAGAATATATAAACTGTGCATACAGTTAAAAATAACTTGAATTATATAGTCTAAAATGCTAAAATTTCATTAACTAAATAGGCAGTCTGTGTTTATACAGTTAATAAAATTGCAAAGGAGAATTGTTTATGAAAAAGAAAGTGGTTTTAGTGTTGACTTTAATGATGCTGGTAGGTCTTGTTGCTTGTGGAGGAAAATCTGGGACACAACAGACAGCGCAACAAAATGCAATATTAGGAAGGTGGGAAATAAAGGAAGGAAAGGATAGTTCATGGTTTTATGAAAGATTTGAATTGTTTAGTGATGGAACTAGTGTAACAAGTGCAGGATATCAAGAGAAATGGATTTCTGAAAATGGAAGATTGAAAATAGGTGATGATGTTTGGAGTTACACTTTATCAGATAATAAATTAACATTAACAGCTAAAAATGGTTCCGTTGGAATTTATGAAAGAGTACAGCAATAAATTAACACACAAGGAGAATTGTTTATGAAAAAGAAAATAGTTTTAATGTTGACAGTTATTATGTTAATAGGACTTGCTGGGTGTGGAAAAAATCATATAAACATAAAGGAAACTGGCACATCTGATAATAATGAACAAATGGTACAAAACATATATAAAAATAAGAGAACAGAAGTAAAGCAAAAAATATCAGAAATAAAGGAAAGATTGCCAGAAACTTCTGCAGAAGATAAAGGAACTTGTGGGAGTAAGGCAAAATGGTACTACAAAGATAATACATTAATTATTTACGGAGAAGGGGTGATAACAGAAGATACATGGCATAAGTCAAATATAGTTATAAATACAGTTGTTATTGATAGCGGAATTACTAAATTAGGGAACAATATGTTCAGTGGGTTAGGGTCTGAGGTTGGAAAAAATATAGAAAATTTCTATATTGCAGATGGTCTGGAAGAAATAGGATCGAGTACTTTTGTAAATTGTGAAAAAACTAAAATTTTTCTATCTTTTTCTTGTTTTATTATATCCATTAATATTTCTAATTTAGAGTTTTTACCTTTATAA
>OGUQ01002353.1_pt1 | contig 13228 bp, 11 predicted proteins | sample 1574701 | NCBI WGS metagenome assembly OGUQ01 (sample SAMEA2582087, study PRJEB24529) | metagenome | biome: Human gut stool | place: China | collected 2011 | reverse complement strand
TAAGGTGTCACCCTTGCCGCACAGGTAGGAAATGACCTGTTAATCCACGGGGCATCAGCCCGTAGTAGTGATGAAGCTCCTGTAATGGGAGTGGAGCGAAGGGGCATAGTCAGTATGGATTCGTATGTGAACAGAAAGTCGAGGAAGCCGTAGGCAAACCTGACTAAAACCAGAAACACAACCTCGGAAGGAGGTGGTGCGTATGGCACAACAATTCGACTGCCCAAAAACTGAAACTGAATTACGCACTTTGTTAGACGAATTGTATCAACAAAGCAGGAAAGCCAGACAGGGAGGGAAATACCCTGCCTTCAAAGGCTTACTGGAAATTATGTCAGCAGAAACAACGATTGTGACTGCAATTCACAATATCAAGAGCAATCATGGGAGTGATACTCCCGGTGTCGATAACAAGACCATGCGGCGGGAATATCTGCAAAAACCCTACCGATGGGTTATTAACGACATCCAGAGAGCTTTTGAAAAATTTGAAGCACAGAAAATACGCAGGAAATATATTGACAAACCGGGGAAAAAGGAAAAGCGTCCGTTAGGTATTCCTACAATACGGGACCGCATTGTACAGGAATGTATGCGTATCGTGTTGGAACCCATTGTAGAAGCGCTATTCTTTGAACATTCTTATGGTTTCCGCCCAATGAGGGATACGGCAATGGCGTTGGAAAGACTGAATTTCATCACTTTCCACACAGGCTATTACTGGTTTGTGGAAGGAGACATTAGCAAATGTTTCGACCATATCGACCACGCTATACTTCTCCGCAGACTATATCATTTGGGAATTAAAGACCGGCGTGTGCTTCAAATCATCAAACAAATGCTGAAAGCAGGCGTTCTTGATGAATGTGAAGTAAATGAAGAAGGCACTATGCAGGGCGGGATTATCAGCCCTCTGCTTGCAAATGTCTATCTCGACATTATGGATGAATGGGTAACAAAACAGTGGGAACTGAAAAACACCACCCACAAATACAATCAGGATTCCGCAAAAAGAAGGGCATTGAAAAAGACCAGACTGGTGCCGGGATTCCTAGTGAGGTATGCCGACGATTTTGTAATTATTACAGATAGCCGGGAACATGCTGAATTTTGGAAATCATCGTTAAAGGAATTTCTGGAAACAGAGATGAAGCTGACATTATCCAAAGAGAAAACACTGATTACGGATGTAAGAAAGAAACACGCCACATTTCTCGGATACGAGTTTAAGGTAGTAAAGGGGAAAGGCGAACATGGTTATGTTACCAGAACACAGCCGGACAGAGAAAGACTGAAACGCAAAGTTGATGTGATAGCGGATAATATTAAGAAAATCCCACGGGATACAAGCCGTGAAAAGCTGATTGATGAAATCAATCGGATTAACAGCCAGATACGGGGGGTTATCCAGTATTATCAATGCTGCACATGGGTCAGCGTGAGCATGGACAAATATGGCAGAAAGATACAACTTGCAGCGAGCCGCCGGCTCAAACAGTATAAAGGGAAATGGATTCGAGCTCAAGATACGCAGAACCTTCCCCGAATACACCAGAATTACAGGCAAAAGATACCTTCTGTCAAATACCGTGACATCTATGTTGGAGTTACATCGCTCACGTTCTGTAACTGGCAGGAAACGAGAGGGAAAAATCCAAAAGAAACGCCCTATACTGCCGAAGGACGGGAAATCAATTTCAGGCGCACTAAGAAGAAGCGCATACAAGCCAGATTGGATGATGTGTATTCAGAAAATGCGTCAATCGCTGTACTAAAGGGTAAATGGGGCTATCTGAACAATTTCGAGTTTGTCATGAATAAGGCATACGCCCTGAACCGTGACCAGCTCAAATGCAGGGTTTGCGGAAAATGGCTGATAGACCATGCTCCATACACCCACAGAATTAACCCATATCTTCCGCTGGATAAAGTAAACCGTGTCAACAACCTTATATCAGTACACAAGAAATGCTATATGGCAATCAACACGCCGGGCATGGACATCAGTGATTATGAAAAACAAGTGCAAAAGAAGATTTTAAGTTATAGGGAAAAACTGGTAGTTTCACATACACGCAACAACTAATCCGTATTGATGGAGCGCCGTGTGCGACGAAAGCCGCACGCACGGTGCGACGTGGGGGAAAATCCGTCCTGACTACCATATCGGGAGATATGGCAAAAGCGGCGGATTACCTATCACAATCAGGTCTGGAACCGTGTGACCATCAACCGCGCCGCCCATAAAACGACCCGCTACTATCTTGACGAGTTCCATCTTCTTTTGAAGGAGGAACAGACGGCTTCGTACAGTGTCGAGATCTGGAAGCGCTATCGCAAATGGGGCGGCATCCCCACCGGGATCACGCAAAATGTCAAAGACCTGTTATCCAGCCGCGAGGTTGAGAACATTTTTGAGAACAGCGATTTCATCTATATGCTCAATCAGGCCGCTGGCGACCGGCAGATTCTCGCAAAGCAGCTCAACATTTCGCCGCATCAGCTTTCTTATGTGACCCACTCCGGCGAGGGCGAGGGGCTGCTGTTCTACGGCAACACGATCCTGCCCTTCATTGACCACTTCCCGAAGGACACCGAGCTGTACCGCGTCATGACCACCAAACCGCAAGAGGTGACGTCGGCATGAAAAGAGAACCGCGTTTGCAGTTTTCCGACGCCGATCTTGCCGAGCCGAAGCTGGAAAAGCCCATCAAGCGGGTGAAAAAAGCGGAGGCCAAGGCGGATAAGGCGCAGGCGAAAATCCCCAAGAAAACCGTGGCCAAAAAGGAACGCGGCTTTGATCCGGCCACCGGCAAGGTCAAAACGCAGCTCCGTTTTGAGGAAGTGGATAAGAAAAAGCCGCCCTCAAAGCTGACCCATGCCGTGCAGGATGCCCCCGCCAACCTCATTCTTTCTCAGGTTCATCGGGAGGTGCGGCAGAGCGAGGATGACAATGTAGGCGTAGAGGCCGCGCACAAGGTAGAGCAAGCCGTGGAGAGCGGCGGGCGGCTGGTGCAGTCTGCCCACCGCGCCCATCAGCTCAAGCCTTATCGTGCTGCCATCCGTGCAGAGAAAAAGCTGGAACGAGCCAATCTTGACGCGCTCCAGAAGAAAGCGGAGATCGACAGCCCCACCAGCAATCCCGTTTCCAAATGGCAGCAGAAGCAGGCAATTAAGAAGCAGTATGCCGCTGCCAAACACAATCAGGCGGCGCAGACTACGGCAAAGGCGGCAGAGAATACCGCCAAGGCCGCGAAAAAGGCCGCTGAAAAGGCTGAGAAAGCGGGCAAATATGTGTGGGAACACCGGCGCGGCTTTGCCATTGCCGCCGCAATTCTGCTGATGCTGGCATTTCTGCTCAACGGCCTGTCCTCCTGCTCGGTGATAATGGATGGCGTCGGCTCCGGGATCGCGGCCAGTACCTATCCGTCGCAGGACACCGATATGCTGGGTGCGGAAGCGCAGTATTGCGAAATGGAGGCAGAGCTTCAGCGCTACCTCGACACCTACGAAAGCACCCACGACTACGATGAGTACCACTTTGATCTGGACACCATCGAGCATGACCCCTATGTACTCATTTCCATTATTACGGCGTTACATCAAGGGGAATGGACGCTGGATGAGGTGCAGGGTACGCTTCAAATGCTCTTTGACCGCCAGTACATTTTGACCGAGGATGTGGTGGTGGAAACCCGCTACCGCACAGAAACCGACACATGGACGGACGCGGACGGCAACACCCATACGGACACCTATCAGGTGCCGTATGACTACTACATCTGCACGGTCACGCTGGAAAACTTCAATCTCGCCCATGTTCCCGTCTACATTATGAGCGAAGAACAGCTCGGAATGTACGCCACCTACATGGCGACCCTCGGCAACCGTCCCGACCTGTTCCCCGGTTCGGGCTACATCGGCAAGTATGTGGAGGGCAGCTATACCGACTACGACATTCCCCCGGAGGCACTGGACGATGAGGTATTCGCCGCCATCATCAAGGAAGCGGAAAAATATCTCGGCTACCCCTATGTTTGGGGCGGCAGCAGCCCCTCCACCTCGTTTGACTGTTCGGGCTTCGTCAGTTGGGTCATCAATCATTCCGGCTGGGACGTGGGCAGGCTGGGCGCACAGGGGCTATGCAATATCTGTACGCCCGTTTCCTCTGCCAATGTCAAACCCGGCGATTTAGTGTTCTTCACCGGAACGTATGACACCCCCGGTGTCAGCCATGTGGGTATCTACGTCGGCAACAATATGATGATCCACTGTGGAGATCCGATCTCTTACGCAAACCTCAATTCAAGCTATTGGCAGTCCCATTTCTACCGCTATGGGCGCTTGCCGTAAAGGAGAGTGAACGATATGAACCCGAAAATCATGAAGCTCCGTGGAGAGCTGGAGAAGAACAAAGGCAAAATCTCTGATCTGCAAGGCCGCAACCGCGAGCTGGAAAAGCAGATTCGTGAGCTGGAGGACACCGACATCATCGGCATGGTGCGTGAGAACGGCATGACGATGGAGCAGTTTGCCGAGCTGTTCCGCCGTATGCAGGCCACGCCTGCACCGGCCACTTCGGAAAAGGAGGCGTTGAACCATGACTAAAAACACACCGCGCATTTTTATCAGCCTGCTGCTGATGCTCCTGTGTATCGGGATTCTCCCCGTTTCCGCCTTTGCCAGCGACGGTGATTATCCTGATGATGCGCTGCCCACCGCCGAAAGCAGCGCCGCAGACGCACAGGAAACAAAACAGATCGGCACGGTCACGACCAACGGCGGCAACTTGAATGTCCGCACCGGCGCGGGACTGGACAACACCGCGTTTACGCAGCTCCCCAACGGCACGGTGGTCGATGTGATTGGCAGGGACGGCGATTGGGTAAAAATCCTGCTGCCCGCCCGTGTGGGCTATGTGTACGGCGGCTATCTGACCGTTACCGACGCCGCCGACAGCACCGTGAGCATCGGCAGCATGACGGGCGGCAGCGACGCGCTGACACCGGACGGCAATCTGACGCTGATCGACGATATTGGCACCAGCACCAAGGCAGGAAAACAGTTCATTACGTTGGAAAGCAAGAATGGTAACGTATTTTACCTGATTATTGACCGTGACGATGAGGGCGAAGAAACCGTCCACTTCTTAAATCAGGTGGATGAGGCTGACCTGATGGCGCTGACCGGCGAGGAAGAAACGCCCGCCACTTGCTCCTGCACCACCAAATGCGTGGCCGGTACGGTCAATACATCCTGCCCCGTCTGCGCGGTCAACATGACCGAGTGCGTGGGCAAGGAGGCAAAGCCAGAAGCCCCCACCGAGCCGACAGAACCCGCCGCCGAGGAACCGGAGAAAAAAAGCGGCGTGGGCGGCATCCTCGTCGTCCTGCTGATCGTCGCGCTGGGCGGCGGTGCAGCGTTCTACATTTTCAAGCAGAAAAAGGCCAAGCCGCAGACCAAGGGCAGCGCCGATCTGGACGATTATGACTACGGTGAGGATGAGGACGAATACGAGTTTGAGCCGTATGAGGACGAACCGGAACAGGATACTACGGAGGATACGAACGCATGAGATATTTCACCAACAATCCGCTGGAACGACTGATGATGCAGAAGCCGAAAGCAGCGCGGGAGGACAGCCCTCCCGACGCTGCCAAGGAACACTTCTGCTACGGCTGCAAGCGCTTCGGACAGAGCTGCGTTCGCCCCTGCTACCGTGACGTAAAGAGAATGGAGGCTGCACCATGCGCCTTGTGATCGCCGAAAAACCCTCCGTGGCGCAGAGCATCGCCGCCGTGCTGGGTGCTAAATCACGGCATGACGGGTATCTGGAGGGCGGCGGGTACATCGTGTCGTGGTGTTTCGGGCATCTGGCAGAGCTGGCCGACGCCGCCGTTTACAATGCCGATGATGCCAAATGGACGTTGGCGGCGCTGCCCATCATTCCTACCTCGTTCCGCTTCATCGTCCGCTCTGAAAAGCAGAAGCAGTTTGACATTCTGCGGGAGCTGATGCGCCGGGAGGATGTGGCAGAGGTGGTCAACGCCTGCGACGCTGGGCGCGAGGGTGAGCTGATCTTCCGCACGGTTTACTGCCTTGCGGGATGCTCCAAGCCGATTCTGCGGCTTTGGATTTCTTCAATGGAGGATGATGCCATCCGCAGCGGCTTCCAGCAGCTTAGGTCTGGGCGCGACTATGATGGCCTGCATCAATCTGCCCTGTGCCGTGCCAAGGCCGATTGGCTGGTGGGCATCAACGCCACGCGGTATTTTTCCCTGACGTATGGACGCACATTGAACATCGGGCGCGTCATGTCGCCCACGCTGGCGCTGCTGGTACAGCGTGAGGCGGAGATCTCCGCATTTGTGGCAGAGCCGTTCTACACCGTCCAGCTTGATTGCGGCTTTCCCGCCGCGACAGACCGAATGAAAGACAGAAAGGATGCCGATGCCATCGCCAACGCCTGCAAGGGCAAGACAGTAACCGTCAAAAGCGTGGAGCGCAAGGAAAAGTCTGAGAAAGCGCCCGCGCTCTACGATTTGACCTCCCTCCAGCGCGACGCCAACCGCGTTCTCGGCTACACCTCTCAGCAGACCCTCGACTATCTCCAAGCGCTCTATGAAAAGAAGCTCTGTACCTACCCGCGCACCGACAGCCGCTTCCTGACCGACGATATGGAGGGCAGCGTCCCCGGCCTTGTCGCCGCCGCTGCCGCTGTCTGCGGCATGGAGAAGCCTCCGACCATCTGCGCCAAGCAGGTATGCAGCAGTAAAAAAGTCACCGATCACCACGCCATTGTTCCCACCATCAGCGCGGAAAAGGTAGATATGGCCTCTCTGCCGCTGGGCGAACGCGAGGTGCTGAAGCTGGCGGCAAGGGGCTTGCTTCGTGCGGTGGATGAACCACATCGCTACGCAGAAACGGTCATTACGGTGGAATGTGCCGGTCAGAGCTTCACCGCCAAGGGAAAAACCGTTCTTGCTCCTGGCTGGAAGCGCTATGAGCAGGAGCAGACGGAGGCAGCGCCCGCGCTGCCGGTGGTAACGGATAATCAGACGCTTTCCGTATCTGCCGCGTCGGTCAAGACCGGAAAAACCACGCCGCCCAAGCATTTCACCGAAGATACCCTCCTGTCCGCTATGGAGAACGCAGGCAAGGAGGATATGCCAGATGATGCCGAGCGCAAGGGCATTGGCACTCCGGCGACCCGTTCCGGTATCATTGAAAAGCTGGTGTCCTCCGGTTTTGTGGAGCGCAGGAAGTCCAAGAAGATCACAAATCTGCTGCCCACCTCCACCGGCACGGCGCTTATCACCGTTCTGCCCGAACAGCTCCAGTCTCCGCAGCTCACCGCTGAATGGGAGCATCGCCTGAAAGAGATCGAGCGCGGCGAAATCGCCTCGGCCAGTTTTATGGACGGGATCGCCGCCATGCTGAATGAGCTGGTGCAGACCTACAAGCCCATCCTCGGTGCGGAAGTCCTGTTCCCCTCCGGGCGCGAGGTGGTCGGCAAGTGTCCCCGCTGCGGAGCCGAGGTAACGGAATCGCAGAAGGGCTTTTTCTGTGAGAATCGTTCTTGCGCATTTGTCCTCTGGAAAAACAGCCGATTCTTCACCGCCAAGAAAAAGGCACTGACGAAATCTCTTGCCGCCGCGCTTTTGAAAAATAGCCGCGCCCCGCTGAAAGGCTGCTATTCGGAAAAGACCGGAAAAAACTACGATGCTGTCGTTCTTTTGGAGGACGATGGGCAGCGCACGGGCTATAAGCTGGTGTTCGACAATGGCTGATGCGCCGCGTATGGATCACAAGCAGCTCCGCCGCGCCAAGAAGCTCATTCGGAAGCTCTGCTGTAATTACGATCACGGCACCTGCCTCGCGCTGGATGATGGAGAGCCTTGCGTCTGCGTACAGGGTATTTCCTACTCGCTGCTGTGTAACTGGTTCCGAAACGCGGTACTTCCCGCCGACCATGAGCTGCTGGCCGACGTGATGCGGGAAAGGCCGGGAAAGCGCTGCGCCGTCTGCGGTAAGCCGGTCTATTCTTCCTCCAATCGCGCCAAATATTGCCCCGCCTGCGCCAAGCAGGAACGCCGAAAGCAGGACGCCAAACGAAAGCGTGAACAATACTGGAACCTCCGCAGATAGAGGGCGTAAAAGCCCCGTGTCGCAAGGCTTTTTCCATGTGGAATCACAAGGGGCTGCGTCATTCTATCCGCAAGCTCAAAAACAACGTCTATCTGCGGAGAATCGCCCCTGTGCAGGATGTGTTTTCTTCTGCGCAGGGGCGCTATTTTTTCTGAAAGGAGATCATCATGGCTGAAAAACAAACCAGCAAAGACCGGATGCGGGAGATCGTTGACAGCATCGAAAATGGCATCAAGGAGCTGTTCGAGAGCGATAAGTACCGGAAGTACCTTGCCACCATGAGCCGCTTTCACCGCTACTCGGTCAATAATACCATGCTCATCTATATGCAGCGCCCCGACGCCACCCATGTGGCGGGCTTCAACAAGTGGCGCGATCAGTTCGGCAGGAACGTCCTGAAAGGCGAAAAAGGTATCCGCATCATCGCTCCTACTCCCAATAAGAAAAAGGTCGAGGAAATCAAGACCGACCCCGAAACCAACGCGCCGATACTGGATGCAGACGGCAAGGCCATCATTGAGGAAAAGGAAATCCGTATTCCTATGTTCAAGGTGGTGTCCGTCTTTGATGTGTCACAGACTGCGGGAAAGCCCTTGCCCCAGCTTGCCGCCGATCTGAGCGGCAATGTGCAGCAGTATGAGGTTTTCATGGAGGCGCTGCGCCGCGCTTCTCCCGTTCCGATGGAGATAAAGCCCGTTGCGCGGGATACGGACGGCTTTTTCAGCATTAAGGCGCAGAGCATCACCATCCGCGCCGGTATGAGTGAGGTGCAGACGGTATGCGCCGCCGTCCATGAGATTGCCCACGCCAAGCTCCACGACTACGAACACATGACGGAGCTTGCGGACGATGGTGAGACGATCCTTGTCCCCGGCGAAAAGAGCCGTAACACCGAGGAGGTCGAGGCTGAAAGCATCTCCTATGCGGTCTGCCAGTATTACGGCATTGAAACGGGAGAAAACAGCTTCGGCTATATCGCCACATGGTCAAAGGGCAAGGAGCTGAAAGAACTTCGCGCCAGTCTGGAAACCATCAACAAGACTGCCTCCGAGCTGATTACGGATATTGACCGGCACTTTGCGGAGATTTGCAAGGAGCGCGGCATCAATCGTGAAGAAGTGAGCGCCACACAAACAGACGAAGCGCTTTATCTTGTGGATGGCTCGGTATATCTCCATGTGCAGCATACAGACGGCGGTTGGGACTATTCGCTCTACGACAAGGAAAGCAAAAAGCTGCTGGATGGCGGTGTTATTGACAGCAGCGCCATTGAAGATTCGCCGGTTGCATCTGTTGCCGGGGCTGTCCGAACGGAGGTATTTGCCATTCAGGGCATGACACCAACCAAGGTGACCTTTGCAGATATGGAAATTCTGGAGGATTTACAGGAGGCGCAGATTACGCCGCCCTTGGACAGCGAACAGATCACCGGCGCAGTCGCTGTTCCCACCGATGCGGCAGATAATATGCTCCTGGAGCTGGAACAGGCCGTCCCGATGCCTGACCCCACGCTGACGGTGGACGATATGCGCAGCTATGGGTATCTGGACGGCGATATGCTTCCGCTTTCCAAGGATCGGGCGGTGGAGCTGCTGGAGCATGACATCACGGTTTATATGCTCTATCCCGACAACGCCGAGGAAATGGTCTTTGAAGCCGAGGACATCATCAAGCACGACGGAATGTTCGGCGTCACAAGACCGGATTGGGATGCGGTCAAAGGCCATATTCCTCCCCGCGATGTGGAGCAGCGTTTTTTGAACAGTCCCACCGATGCTATGGCGATCTACCAACTGCGCCGGGATGCGCCGGTGGAGCTTCGTTTTGCCAATCTCGGCAGTCTGGCCGCGCCGCCTGACCCTGCCAACTATGAAGCTGTCTATACCCGTGAGGTGTACCCGGACGATGATACCGGCAGAATCCTTGAAAACTTCTACTACATTTTCAACGACGAGCGCCCCGGCGATTTTGTGGGACACAGCCTCTCCGTCAGTGACATCGTTGCGCTGAAACAGGACGGCAAGGTATCCTATCACTACTGTGACAGCATGGGATTTCAGGAGCTGCCCGCCTTTCAGAAACCGGAGAATTATCTGAAAGCCGCCGAGATGTCGATGGAGGACGATTACGGCATGATCGACGGCATGATCAACAACGGCCCCAAACAGCTCACCGTCGCCGACCTTGAAGCACAGGTCAAGGCTGGTATGTCCATCTCCTTGATGGATTTGGCAGAGGCGACACACCGGGAAAAGAAGAAATCTGTGCTGGAGCAGCTCAAAAGCCAACCGGCCCAAGAACGTCCACACAAAACAGCGCCCAAAAAGAGCGCGGAAAAGGAGCTTTGATATGAACATCACATTTGAAGAACGCCAGCTTATGAGCCTCTACAACACCGGCACCCGTGCGGGCTTGATCGCGGCGCTGGAGGAAATGTGCGGCTACCTCGCTGCGGATGAAACGGAGCTGCGGGAGCTGACGGACAGCGCCATCGCAAAGCTGCGCAGGATGAGCGACGCGGAATATGACGCGCTCGACCTGTTCCCAGATTTTGAAAAGGAGGATATGGATGCCGAGTAAAGTACAGCTCTATGCGCAGATGGCAGACCGCACGGCGGAGCAGATCACGGGAAGCTACCAGAAGTGGACGGCATTTCTGACCACCGCCGCAAGGCTGTATAAGTACCCCTACAACGAGCAGCTCATGATCTTCGCCCAGCGCCCGGAGGCCACGGCCTGCGCGGAATACGACCTCTGGAATAAGCAGATGCGCCGGTATGTGCGACGAGGCAGCAAGGGCATCGCCCTTGTGGATACCAGCAGCGACCAACCCAAACTCCGATATGTATTTGATGTTTCCGACACCAGCGGCGGCGAGAACTCTCGCCGCCCTTATCTTTGGGAATACCGGCAGGAGCATCGTGGGGTGGTATCTGCGGCGCTGGAGCAGCGCTTCGACGTTTCCGGTGAAAACGGGCTTGCCGATCAGTTGGAGCGTGTGGCGGCGCAGCTTGTAGATGAATACTGGCACGACAACCGGCGCGATATTGTCGGCATCGTTGACGGTTCCTTTTTGGAGGACTATGATGAGTTCAACATCGGAGCCGCTTTTCGGAATGCCGCCGTTGTCAGCACCACCTATGCGCTGCTGTCCCGTTGTGGGATGCAGCCGGGAGAATACTTCGAGCATGAGGATTTTCTGAACGTCTTTGATTTCAACACCCCGCAGACCGTCGCCGCTCTTGGAACGGCCATCAGCCAGTCCAGCGAGCTGGTGCTGCGGCAGATCGAAGTCACCATCAAGAATTATGAGCGCGAGAAAATCGCGGAAAGGAGCGAAAGCCATGAGCGAACTGACCTATACCCGCAGCGGAGATTATCTGATTCCCGACCTGAGCCTGACCGAGCAGCCGCAAACCCCGCTGGGCAAGTACGGCAGGATGCGGAAGAATTACCTGAAGGAGCATCGTCCGGTGCTGTGGAACAGCCTGCTGCTGTCCGAGAAGCTGTACCCCCATCTGCGGGAGATCGACGAGGCAGCGAACAACCGGCTGGAACAGATGATGCCGGAGCTGATGAAGTCAGCGGGCGTGACGGAAGCGCTGAAAGCCAGCGACCCGATGAAGTGGGTAGGGCTGATGAACACGCTGAAAGCGCAGGCCGAGGAAACGATCCTCACGGAACTGGTGTTCAGCTAAATATGTTCGCTGCCCCTGCTGGGGCACAGATGTCCTTCTTCCCCTCAGAGGCAGAACAAATTCAATCCATCGCAGAAGCGGAGAGTGTAACACCCTCCGCTTTTTCTATGTTCATTTCTCAGGATGATATTGACCACATCCTGCGCGCGGGCGGTAATGCGGATGCAGCGCGGATGAAAATTGCTGCGGAAGTCTCCAAGCAAAAACCTTTAGAGGATTGCGCGGCATTTCTGAAAGCTCTTTACTACGGCGGCAACGGCCTGATTACGGATAACGGCAGGCTTTCCGCATGGTACGGGGACGATGGTATCCATATTGCAACCGGAGATACCTCTCGCTATCTTCGTTCTGCCCAAGTGATAGGCTGGGCAGATGCGGCGGAGCGTATTGAGGAGCTTCTGGACGGCGGCGCATTTGCCACCAATCTTGAGGTCACGGAAGCCCCGCGCTATGAGCGGCTGGGTATTGCTGTGGATGTCTGGAACCTTTATCACGATTTCTCGGATGAAGCAAAGTCGCTGGGGCATCTGTCCTGCTTGGGTAATATCCATAGCACCAGCTTTCCAGAGGAAACGGAGCGTCTGACGGACGATCTGCTGAATCCGGCGTTCCGGGAAAGGCTCCTGTCGGAATACAAGGTATTCATGGACGCCTACCGCGAAAACCGTGCGCTGCTGCGCTTCCATTACCACCGGCCACAGGCACTTCTCACACGTTTGGAAGATCTGTACCTTCCACGAAAGGAATTCCGCTCCGATATGGAGGCTATTCCAGAAACCGGCAGGTTTATCACCGAAGATGAAATTGCGGCTTCTCTTGCAAACGGGAGCAGCTTTGAGGGTGGAAAGACCCGCATCTATGCGTTTTTCCAGACTTCGCACACTCCCAAGGAGAATGCCGATTTTCTGAAAAAGGAGTACGGCATCGGCGGGCATACCCATGCCGTATCCAGAGAAAGCGGCAGCTATGAAGATCACGGCAGCAAGGGCATCACGCTGAAAAAAGCGGGCTGTGCAGATGTTCAGATGAATTGGAACAAGGTCGCTTCGCGTATCTCTGAGCTGATTCGGATGAACCGTTATTTTACACCAGACGAACAGGCGCTTTATGATAAGGCGCAGGCACAGGATGTGGTGCGAAACACCGCCTACGACAGCTATAACGCCATCAAGGAATCCCACCCGGACAACATCGTGCTGTTTCAGGTGGGGGATTTCTTTGAAATGTACGGTGAGGACGCAAAACAGGCGGCGGAGCTGCTGGATGTGAATCTGACCACCCGCAATATCCCCGGCGCTGGCCGTGTGGAGATGTGCGGCGTACCGTCGCACAATTTAGAGATGTATGTAGAGAAATTGCGCGATAAGTATGATGTGACGATT
>OGUQ01002348.1_pt1 | contig 13274 bp, 8 predicted proteins | sample 1574701 | NCBI WGS metagenome assembly OGUQ01 (sample SAMEA2582087, study PRJEB24529) | metagenome | biome: Human gut stool | place: China | collected 2011 | reverse complement strand
TCAACGCTTGGGGCACGCGGGACTTCCAGATAATATTCTGCCAAATAACGGATTCATCCGTATTTCCCCACAATATGTTCCACACGGAGCGCAGAGGAATGTGAACCGACCCCAAAAGCAGGTTCAGCAGGAAAAAAAGAAAGATAGATGCCAGTGTCAGCAACATCAACGGAAGTACGGGTCTTTTTATCATTTCAGCAGTTCGTAGTAAGTCGGTTTATAGTCAGGCAACAAATCGGGATGGAAAGCATGTATCAAGTCTTCCAATACAATTTCGGGCTGCATGGGCATACTTTCGTAGAAGGGTTTCTCACGCATGTTGCAGTATACCACTCCCTTCTCACGAAACGCACGGAAGTCGGCATAACGCGGGTCGAGGGACTTCAAGGCATCATACGTGAATGTCCCGTCATAGCTGTTGACAATGCGCCAATAGTCGGCACTCTCCGCCTGGCTATATACGGTTTCAAAATCCAGCGTGACACCTCCCGAACGGGGATCGTCTTTCAAGAAATAATCCGCACCGGCATCACGGAACAGTTCGGCAAGAAAGCTCTTTCCTCCCACTGCATACCAGTTGCCACCCCGTATCTCGCCGCTGAATACCATCGGACGCTTCTTCACGTTGGCAGCCAGCTCCTTCAATTCGTTATAGCGCTTCTCTATCGCAGCAAACTTTTCATTCGCCTCCACTTCCTGGCCTATAAACATGCCGATGAATTTTATCCATTCAGCCTGCCCCAACGGGGTCATCTCCTTATATCCCAAATGGGGAACCAGTGGAATACCGATTTCCCGCATGGCATCATATCCGCCCCGCTTGAAAGGAGAGATAAAGATAACATCCGGATTCATGCTCATTATCACTTCATTATCAAAGTTCCCTTCGATACCAATCTTCACGGTCTCGCCGGACTTCAAACGTTCGTTCATCTCCTTGTTGAAGAGATGGCGCGTACTGGTGATGCCCACCACATAATCGCAGGCATCCAGACGGATGAAGTTGGAAAGTTGCAGGGATGTCATACACATAACGTGCTCTACCGGCGTTTCAATCACCGTATAGTCGCTCGGTATACCGACAGGCTTTATGCCTTTCGGTACCAGCGCATAGTGGAAAGTGCTGCTGCTTTCTTTTTGAGGGTCGTGTATATCCACCAGACGGACATGGTGCGGAAGATATTTCACCGTATAGCCTTTGGCATAGCACGGTACAATGGTGGCTGCCGTGTCTGTCGTAACCGGAGAATAGCCCGTTTCGGAAGAAGATTCGGTAGTAGTCTGTCTTGATTTTAAGCCGCAAGAGGTTACGCATAAAATGCACAGCAGTGCAATGCCTATGGCAGATATCCGGGTCATGACTATTGGGGTTTATAGAATTCGGGCACAATATTCGTCATTTTTGGGGAGATACGCAAATGCTCTTCCTGCAAATTGACGGATATTGTGCCTAAATAATCTTTAAAAGCCCATCAAGTCATTCAGTGCTTCACTCATGCTGGGATGTGTAAAGACAAAATCACGGAGGAAGGTATATTCCTGCCCGGTCTTCATGGCCATTGCCACCAGGTTGATGACCTCGCTCGATTCCGGACCAAACAGCGTACATCCCACTATCTTGTCCGTATCGGCGTCCACCACCACCTTGAAGAGTCCGTTCGTATCGCCCAAAGTCCTGGCACGCGGAACAGCGGCTACCGGCAGTTTGTTGACCTTTATATTCAATCCTTTCTTGCGTGCTTCCGCTTCGCTCAGCCCGATGCGTGAAAGCGGCGGGTCGATGAATACCGAATAGCTCACCGGGTCACGGTCGGACACCTTGCGTTCTCCTGCCCCGAAAAGGTCTTCGCGCAGAATGCGGTAATCATCCAAAGAAATGTAGGTAAACTGCAAACCGCCCTTTACATCACCGATAGCATGTATCTTGGGGTTGGTAGTCTGCAAATAGTCGTCCACCACAATGGCACCGCGCTCATTCACCTCTACACCTGCCGCCGCCAGATTCAAGCCAGCCGTATTCGGACGCCGGCCGGTAGCCAGCAGGATGGCATCTGCGTGTAACTGATGTTCCTCTCCCGTGACCGCATCCCGGTAAATGACGTCAGAGTCTTTCACGGACTGCACGCGTGCATTCAGCCTGAAAACGATTCCTTTCTGTTCCAATACCTCCCGGACACTGTCCGCAATGTCCCGGTCCTCCCGGGATATCAGTTCGGAAGAGCCCTCGAGCACCGTGACTTGCGAACCGAATGAAACATACATGGAAGCAAATTCTAGTCCGATGTATCCCCCACCTACAATGACGAGCTGTGCCGGCAGCTCAGTCAGTTCCATAATGGAGGTGCTGGTATATACCCGTGGGTTACCTTGTATCCCCTCTATCGGTGGAATGACGGTTTCGGCACCCGTATTGATGAATATCCGGGGAGCTTGCAATTGTAATGTCCCTTCCACCATCCCAACTTCCACCACATCCGGACCTGCAAAGGAGCCGATACCCGTATAGACCGTTATATGAGGATTGTCGGCCAGATTGTGATAATTCTTCTGACGCAGGAAAGAGACGACCTCTTCCTTCCTTGCAATGGACTGACGATAGTATGCCTTCTTGACCTCCCAAGAAGCGTCTTTGTCCGCATGCTTTGCCGCATGCACCAATGTTTTTGTGGGAATGCAACCGATATTGATACATGTCCCTCCGTACATCTTTTCCGAACGCTCCACTACGGCAACGTCCAGCTTCCGTTTTGCCAACTCGGCAGCCAGCGTCTTTCCACCTTTGCCGAATCCGATGATAATGGCATCATACTGTTTCATACGTCTATTTCCTTAATTGGTTCAATACTCTTTTTGCACTGTCAGACAGTACGACAATGGCACCGGCAAGAATGGCCGTATCCTTGATGACCAAGCGCCCTGCCCCCGTCAGCAACGGAAAGCCGTGCTCCTCGCTTCCCAAGTCGGGCACCCACACCTCAGGGGTTGTCACCAGGAAAGAGAGGGTACCCATCGTCATGACAATGGCAAGTGCGGCTCCCGCCAGTCCGATTTTCGGAGAGAATATCCCCAGAAATGTCAGGATGCCGATGGCCATAATCAGAATGCCCAGACCGTGAGAGAAACCATACGTATTGTTCTCCACGTGCCACTGATGTTTCGCCTCATTGAACTCGCCCTCTTTCAGCTTATACTCCTTGTACTCCGGGGCACTCTTTGTATAAAAGAAGCTCATGAACGGGCTGTTCGCCACAAAAGGGACAATCCCTTCAGCCTCATAATTCCAGAATTTCAACCCACCAATCCATACGAAAATAACCAGGATGGCTACACGAATCAAATTAACACCCAACTTTTGAGTGGAAGCGGCCAGCGTCAACGCAGCCATAAACAAGTTTTGCAATTTCGTTTTCATCTTTGTTCTACTTTTTAAATGGTTTCAGTAATATGACTTGATTTTTGTTTTTGCAAAGTTCCTTGTTTTCCACCACGTACGAAATGGCAATTATTCCGCAACAGTTGGCAATTCTTCCCGTTTCACTCTTTTCCGGTAGTCCGAGACACTCTCGCCGGTCATTTTCTTGAAAAAACGGCTGAACGCGGGCAAGTCTTCAAAGCCCAGAATGGAGCTGATTTCTTTGGCGCTCTTGCGGGTATACAACAGCAGTCTCATGGCTTCCGCCTCAATGCGCTCATGAATCACCCGCAACGGGGAAGGCAACCCGCAGGCCGAGAACAGATTGGAAAGTGTCTTGGGAGAACGGCAAAGAATATCGGCATAATCCTGCACCTGCTTCTTCTCCTTGAAGTGCCGGTCCACCAGCACATAATACTGCCGGATGATGTCAAACGTCTTTTCCTTCTCCTGCCCCACCCCAAAACGCTGGCGCGCAATGCGTGTGCAGGTAATGATGAAACGTTTCAAGACAATCCGCAGCATCTCCTCCTGCAGGTTGTCATGGATGACCGATTCCTGCCGGAAAATGCGGACTATGTCATGCAAGTTGGAAGACTGCCCGGCAGAAAGTGCCAGTTTCATCACCTTGGAAGAGCCATAAAAAAGGAATCCATTGCAAGAGACCTCGTTGTCATGTCCATAGATGCAATAAAAATTGCTGTTGAATACAAACGTCAGGTATTCACCGTCCACCTCTTTTACCTCCAGGTGATGCAACGGGGTCAAGGTCACGATTTCATCCTTTTCCAGGCGCATGGGGATATGGTCTATTTCCAGAGTCAGCGTACCGCTCTGTACCCAAATGAATTTATACAGAGTCTTGTCACGTTGCAGCGACGCACGCTCATGGTAGCTGGAAGTCATGGCTATGTTGCCATTCAAGCGGGTGTTCAGTTGATAATCCATAAAAAACAGATTGTTTTAGTAAATAACAAAGATAGCGAATATCTTGTTTGCTACTGATTATTTCCCCACTTTTGTAGCCGTTTTGCTGTTCTTTAATTTTTAACCTTTAATGTCTTCATGCAAATGTTCCCCGTCATATTTGTATCTCTCGGTCCCGGCGAACCGGAGCTGATTACCGTAAAAGGCTTGAAAGCCCTGCAGACAGCCGACTGCATCTTCTGTCCCGAGACACTGGCCAAAGATGGAAACAGAGTTTCACGCGCAGCCGACATCCTATTGCAACTCGACATTCCGGAAAACACGGTGTACCGCTTTCCACTCCCCATGAGCAAACAGCGCGAAAAAGCCCTGAGCGCCTACGACGAGGTCTATATGGAGAGCTCCACCCTCCGGCAACAAGGAAAGAAAGTCTGCATCGTTGCCGAAGGAGATGCCGGATTCTACTCTTCCATACACTATGTATATGACAAACTGCAGGCAGACGGCATCCCCGTGAAGCACATCCCCGGTATCCCCGCCTTCATTGCCGCCGGCGCACTGGGCGGGCTCCATGTGGCCAGCCAGGAAGAGCGGCTGACGGTGATACCCGGTATCGCCACCACAGAAGAGATAGAAAGACTGACAAGCGAAAACAGTGCGGTTGTCATCATGAAGCTGTCCAGATGCACCGATGAGATTCACCGCTGCATCCGCCTGCATCCCGAATACCGGTATCACTATTTTGAGAATGTAGGCACTCCGGAAGAGAAGTATATCAATGACAGCAAGCGGATAGCGGCCATCCGTTTCCCTTATTTTTCCTTGCTTATCATTCGCCCAAAGGCCTTTTGAGCCCGATTTAATACAATTTCGCACGCCATAGGCATTATTTTAATGAAAATGGGTTACCTTTGCGCCGTTGAAATATAAAAAAGATAAGAACATGAAGAAAGTCGTTTTTTATATGATGCTGCTGGTTATGAGCATCGGTTATGCCTATGCACAAGGAAAGGCAGACATCAAATTCGAACAGACCACCCACAACTTCGGCACATTCTCCGAAAACAGTCCTGTGGTCAGCTACACCTTTAAGTTTACGAACGTAGGCGATGCTCCGCTTGTCATCCATCAGGCTGTAGCTTCCTGCGGATGTACCGTTCCCGAATATTCACAAGAACCGATAGCACCGGGAAAGACTGGAACAGTGAAAGTAACTTATAATGGAACCGGAAGATACCCCGGACACTTCAAGAAATCCATTACCCTGCGCACCAATGCCAAAACGGAAATCATGCGATTATTTATCGAAGGGGACATGACCGCTAAAGATGCCAAATAAGCATTTTACCATACAGAATTAAGGAGATTTTTTTAAATCTCCTTTTTTTTTGCTTTCTTTGAAGTCTATTAAAGAAAAACATAAAACTACAAAACCTATGAAACAAGAAGAAGAACCTATTACCGGACTACCGGAAAATGCGTTCCGTGAATTGAAACCGGGAGAAGTGTACAACCCTCTGATGAGCCCGGATAAGAAGTATTCAGAAGTAAATGCCTGGTCGGTGACATGGGGTATTCTGATGGCCATCCTCTTTTCGGCCGCAGCCGCCTATCTGGGGCTGAAGGTGGGGCAAGTATTCGAAGCCGCCATCCCCATCGCCATCATTGCCGTCGGCGTATCGGGTGCCGCCAAACGCAAAAACGCATTGGGCGAAAACGTCATTATCCAGTCTATCGGTGCCAGCTCGGGCGTCATCGTGGCAGGTGCCATCTTCACCCTTCCGGCACTCTATATTCTCCAAGAGACCTATCCGAAAGAAATCACCGTCACCTTTGCACAAGTCTTTATCAGTTCCCTGCTGGGAGGTGTGCTGGGTATTCTCTTCCTTATCCCCTTCCGCAAATATTTCGTGAGCGACATGCACGGCAAGTATCCCTTCCCCGAGGCGACAGCCACCACACAAGTGCTCGTCTCCGGTGAAAAGGGCGGAAGCCAGGCAAAACCATTACTCATGGCTGGTATTATCGGAGGTCTATACGACTTCATCGTGGCAACCTTCGGCTGGTGGAACGAGAATTTCACTACCCGCGTATGCGGCTTCGGCGAAATGCTGGCCGAGAAAGCCAAGCTGGTATTCAAGGTTAATACGGGTGCTGCCGTGCTCGGTCTGGGTTATATTGTGGGACTGAAATACGCGTCCATCATCTGTGCCGGCTCACTGGCCGTATGGTGGATTATCATCCCCGGTATGTCCATGATTTGGGGAGATTCCGTACTGAACCAATGGAACCCCGAAATCACGGCAACCATAGGCGCTATGGCTCCGGAAGAAATCTTCAAATACTATGCCAAGAGCATCGGTATCGGTGGCATTGCCATGGCAGGTATCATCGGCATTATCAAGTCTTGGGGCATCATCAAGAGTGCCGTAGGACTGGCTGCCAAGGAAATGGGAGGTAAGTCCAACGTGGAAGCCAGTGTGAAACGCACACAGCGGGACATCTCTATGAAGATTATCGCCATCGGTTCCATCATCACGCTGCTGCTGGTTGTTCTCTTCTTCTACTTCGATGTGATGCAGGGCAACTTGACACATACCATTGTAGCTATCCTGCTTGTTGCAGGTATCGCTTTCCTGTTCACCACCGTGGCAGCCAATGCCATTGCGATTGTGGGCACAAACCCCGTATCCGGAATGACGCTGATGACATTAATCCTGGCATCCGTAGTCATGGTAGCCGTAGGGCTGAAAGGTCCCGGAGGAATGGTTGCGGCACTGGTGATGGGTGGTGTTGTATGTACGGCACTGTCCATGGCGGGAGGCTTCATCACAGACTTGAAAATCGGTTACTGGCTGGGTAGCACGCCTGCCAAGCAGGAGACCTGGAAGTTCCTCGGAACCATCGTTTCTGCCGCTACTGTAGGTGGTGTAATGATTATCCTGAACAAGACATACGGTTTCACCAGCGGACAGCTGGCCGCTCCGCAAGCCAATGCCATGGCGGCCGTTATCGAACCGTTGATGAACGGTGTGGGTGCGCCCTGGCCGCTCTACGGTATCGGTGCAGTGCTGGCCGTCATCCTCAATTTCTGCAAGATTCCCGCACTGGCATTTGCATTGGGTATGTTCATCCCATTGGAACTGAATGTTCCGTTGGTAGTGGGCGGTGCCATCAACTGGTACGTGACCAGCCGCAGCAAGGATGCCGCTCTCAATGCCGAACGCGGGGAGAAAGGTACCCTGCTTGCCTCCGGTTTCATTGCCGGCGGTGCATTAATGGGTGTGGCAAGTGCTGCCATGCGTTTCGGAGGAATCAACCTCGTAAACGATGCATGGTTGCAGAACACCTGGTCCGAAGTGCTGGCGCTGGGTGCTTATGCCATTCTGATATTCTACCTCATCAAAGCTTCCATGAAAACCAAATAACTTTTAAATACCAAGAACATGAAAAAGATTCTACTTTTATCTTTTCTATTTGCAGCGACCATGTTATCTGCACAAAAGCCCGTTGAGCTGCCCCTATGGCCCAACGGTGCCCCCAATAACAACGAACTGACCAATTCCGGACAGAACCATAACAACGAATGGGTGTCCGATGTCACCACCCCTACCCTTACGGTGTACCCTGCCTCCCACCCCAACGGCATGGCCATCATCATGTGTCCGGGAGGCGGCTACGGGGGGCTGGCCATGAAGCACGAGGGACACGACATGGCTCCCTGGTTCAACACACAAGGCATCACCTATGCAGTACTGAAATACCGTATGCCCAACGGGCACCATGAAGTGCCCCTTTCCGATGCCGAACAAGCCATCCGCATGGTACGCGAACATGCCGCCGAATGGGGTGTCAATCCTCAGCGTGTAGGCATCATGGGCGCTTCTGCCGGCGGCCATCTGGCAGCTTCGCTTGCCACACTATACAGCAGTGACAAGACCCGTCCCGACTTCCAGATCTTGTTCTATCCGGTGATTTCCATGCAGAAAGGCGTTACCCATGGAGGTTCCCGTAAGAACCTTATCGGAGAAAATCCATCTCAGGAACTGGAACAAAAATACTCCCTCGAAAGGCAAGTGTCCCCACGCACTCCGCAAGCTTTCATCATGCTTTCTTCGGACGATGACGCAGTGCCACCCATCAACGGCATTGGCTATTTCCTCGCCTTGCGCGACCACAAAGTGCCTGCCAGCCTGCATGCCTACCCTACCGGCGGACATGGCTGGGGATTCCGGGACAACTTCACCTACAAGCGTCAATGGACGGAAGAACTGGAGAAGTGGTTGCGTGAAGGGCTCGTATTCCCGGTCTCTGAACCTACCACAAAGAAATAAAAGCAATTATGAATAAAAAGTATTTTTTACTCACTTGCCTCGCAGCGTTTCCCTTTGCCCTGACTGCTCAGGAGAACAATCGCTACGAAGAGATTACCAACCCCAAGCTGACAAGCATCAACCGGGAGCCTGCCCGCAGCACGTTCACCTCCTACGTCACGGAGGCTGATGCCGTCATCAATGACCGCAAGAACGGAACCTTCCGCTTGTCCCTTAACGGGAAATGGAAATTCCATTATGTGGAAACCTTCGCCGACCGCCCCACGGACTTCATGATGGACCGTGTGGACGCCAGCCGTTGGCCGGACATCAATGTACCCGGAAACTGGGAGTTGCAGGGATTCGGCACGCCCATCTATGTGAACCAGCCTTATGAATTCTGTTCTTCGGGCTATCCTCCTTATTGGGACAAGCCCAATCCTCCATACGTTCCCCAAGAATGGAATCCCACCGGCACCTACCGCCGCGAGTTCACTCTTCCGGGAGACTGGGACGATAAGGAAATTTTCCTGAGTGCCGACGGCGTACGCGGGGCAGCCTTCTACTACCTCAACGGCAAGTTTGTAGGCATGAGTAAAGATGCAAAGACTCCGGCGCGTTTCAACGTCAGCGCCATTGCCAAGAAAGGGAAGAATGTCATTGCCATTCAGATACACCGCTTTTCCGATGCCAACTATCTGGAATGCCAGGACTTCTGGCGCATCAGTGGTATCGAACGGGACATTTACTTATATGCCCAGCCTCAAATCCATCTCACAGACTTCAAGGTGGAGTCTCCTTTGGATGAGAACTACCGGAACGGTATCCTCAAGGTAAAGGTGCAGTTTACCAATGAAAGCGGACAAAATTCCCCATTTGTCGTTGGTTACCGCCTGCTGGACAAGAACGACCAGCAGATAGCCCAGTCCTCTACTCAGGTCAGCGGTGACCAGACAGAGGTGGAGTTCACCAAGAAAACCATCCAGGAACCTTTGCAATGGACAGCCGAAACGCCCAACCTCTATACCCTCGTCGTCAGCTTGAAGCGCCCGAACGGAGATGTGATTGAAGCGACAAGCTGCAAAGTAGGATTCCGCACAGTGGAAATCAAGGACAAACAACTGTTGGTAAACGGACAACCTATCCTCGTGAAAGGCGTGAACTATCACGAACACAACGAGAATACCGGTCACTATGTCTCCGAAGAACTGATGAAGAAAGATTTCGAGCTTTGGAAGAGATACAATGTCAATACCGTCCGCACCTGTCACTATCCCCAGCAGGAACGTTTCTACGAACTCTGTGACGAATATGGTATCTACGTCATCGACGAAGCCAATATAGAAAGCCACGGCATGGGTTACGACCTGCGTGTAGGCGGCACGCTGGGAAACAATCCGCTCTTCATGAATGCCCACCTCGACCGTACCATGAATATGTACGAACGGGACAAGAACCATCCGTCAGTCATCATCTGGTCGCTGGGCAACGAAGCCGGAAACGGATTGAATTTCTACGTTACCTACAACACCTTGAAGACGCTCGACAGTCGTCCCATCCAGTATGAACGCGCACTGTTGGAATGGAATACGGACATCTACTGCCCGATGTATGCTCCCCCTTCCTATCTGGAGAAGTATGCCCGGAACAAAGAGATGACGCGTCCCCTCATTCTTTGCGAGTATGCCCATGCCATGGGCAACAGTCTCGGTAACTTCCAGGACTACTGGGATATCATCGAAAAATATCCCATCCTCCAGGGCGGCTGTATCTGGGACTGGGTAGACCAAGGCTTTGCCGCCAAGACAGACGACGGGCGCAAATACTGGGCCTATGGCGGCGACTATGGCGAGAACGGTACCCCCTCCGATGGCAATTTCTGCATCAACGGCGTGGTATACCCCGACCGCAGTGTCAAACCACAGACGGAAGAGATGGGGAAGGTCTACCAGAACATCAAGTTCCTTGATTTCGACAAGCAGACTTCCACCGTGAAAATCCGCAATGATTTCTCTTTCACCAATCTCGACAAGTACGACTTCTACTACATCATCCGCGACCACGGAAAGGAAGTCTACCGTGGCAAGATTGAAAATATCCATGCCGCACCGGGCAAGACGGTAACTACCGGCTTCCTGAACGGCATACCCAAAGAGAAACAGACAACGGGAGATGTACGCATCGAGTTCTATGCAGCCATCAAGACGGCAGAACCTTTCCTCCCGGCCGGCACGGTCATTGCACGCGAACAGACCTACGTCCATACTTTCTACAAGAAAGAGGCTACGGCACAGCAGCCCGCCACTTCTAAGGAAGAGGGAAATTTGGTGGCGTTCTCCGGTCCCGACTTCAAAGCCACCTTCGACAAGCAAAGCGGTCTGCTCACCTCCTATTTATACAAGAAGCACGAGTACATACTGAACGGTCAAGGTCCCCGCCCATTCTTCTGGCGTGCACCGACGGACAATGATTATGGAGCCAACCTCCCCGTCCGCCTCAAAGCCTGGAAAGAGGCAAGCTATCAAGAACCAAAAGCCGAAAGTTTCCAAGTGACTCCGGGCAGCAATGCCACGACAATAAAGGTGACCTACCGTTTTCCACAGACAGACGCCCGTTGGGACATCACCTATAAGATATATGCCAGCGGAGTCATCAAGGTAGACAACCGGTTCGTGGCCGAAGGAGACCAAGCTCCGATGATACCGCGTGTGGGCCTGCGGATGCAGTTGCCGGAAAGCTTTACAGACTTGACCTACTACGGTCGCGGTCCGAAAGAGAATTACCGAGACCGCCGTACCTCCCAGTTCATCGGAGAGTACGCCATCCCGGTCAAGGATATGTACGAGCCGTATGTCCGCCCACAGGAGAACAACCATCGCACGGACATCTATTGGTGCGCCCTTACCGATAAGACGCAACGTGGTTTGCTGCTCATCGCCGACCGCACCTTTGAGCTGAACGCCTCCAACTATCCCCTGGAAAGTATGGACAGCGGCGATACGATTGACAACGGCGCTCCGCGTACCGAAAAGACCCATCACCGCCACCTCACCGACCCTCTGCCGGAAAAGATGGTCGATTTGTTCATTGATTACCGCATGATGGGTGTCGGTGGAGACGACAGTTGGGGCGCAACCGCCCATGAACCCTATCTGATTCGTCCGGGCAAAGAGAACGCCATTGAATACGGTTTCTCCCTTGTTCCGTTCGATAAAAAGGAGGATTATAAATATTTAATCCGGCAATATTGAATTTAATCCCTCCGGATTAAGCTTTTATAAAAAGGATGTAGTAAATTTGCTGCATCCTTTTTACGTTCAAGAACAATAATAATCAAAAGAAAGAAAAATGAAAACAATGACTAAATTTATGTTCAGCGCCCTCTGCGCCGCAGCCATGGTAACTTCCGTTTCTGCCCAGGGAGGGAAAGATATGTTGAGCAATGGAATAAAGTATCTGGATGTGCCATACGTAGCCCATACGCTGGAGGCAGATGGTCCCGAGGAACTCGTCATCAACTGCGATGAGGTAGACTGCACCACGCTGGTGGAATATGTGCTGGCAGAGACACTCACCCCCAAATTGGCCGACGGAGACATCTCGGAAAGCGCTTTCGCCGATAACCTGCAAAAAATCCGTTACCGTGACGGTAAAATCGACGGGTACACTTCCCGCCTGCATTATATTGCCGACTGGATAAACAATGGCGTACGCAACGGCTTCCTTCAAGATGTAACGGGCGCCATGAGTCCCGACACCGAACGGTTGTCCATCTCCTACATGTCTTCCCACCCCCAACTCTACAAGCAGCTGGCAAATTCTCCGGAGAACATAGCCAAAATGAAGAAGATTGAACAATCCTTGTCCGGCAAGGAAATTCACTATCTTCCCAAAGCCAAACTTCCCGCCGATGGTCTCCCGTGGATTAAAGACGGCGATATCATAGCCATCACCACCAACACTCCGGGGCTGGACGTAGCCCACATGGGAATCGCTTTCTATGCGGATAACAAACTCCTGCTGGTACACGCTTCCTCTACCGACAAGAAAGTGGTCGTCTCCAAAGTCCCCTTGTCCCAAATGCTGAAAGACAATAATAAGTGGACGGGAATACGGGTACTGAGGATGAAGAAATAAAATGAAATCCTATATATGGAAAAGGCGATGAAGATTTGATTCTCCATCGCCTTTTCCATATATAGGATTGTTCGTTCCTATTCCTCCACAACAATATATTCATCAATATTCCGTGTTTCTTTACTGAAGTTCACACCCACTTTCACTAATTTCCTGCCATCCAATGTATAAGGAATCAGATAACCTTTCTCATCTATTTGCTTCAGAGCTGCGTCGGCTGTACCGTCCAGTTTGAACTCAAAAACATAAATAGCGGTAGGGGTATGAACTACTGCGTCCGCACGGCCGCGGCTGCTGCGAACCTCGGACCGGATGAACTGTCCCAGCAAAGTAAACACTACATGAAAAATAACCTGATAATGACGTTCCGTATCATCACTCAACTCGTACGGAATACCGGAGAAGAATATCTTAAGACGCTCCATAAACGCCTCCACATCCCCACTCTTCAATTCACGCATGAATTTAGCGATGTGGAAACCAGT
>OGUQ01002335.1_pt1 | contig 13313 bp, 10 predicted proteins | sample 1574701 | NCBI WGS metagenome assembly OGUQ01 (sample SAMEA2582087, study PRJEB24529) | metagenome | biome: Human gut stool | place: China | collected 2011 | reverse complement strand
ACTGCCCTTGGCTGCGCTTGACGATGGTAATTTTGAAATGCGGACACGGAATAGGCATCACCCCCAAACAAAAAGACCGCCCAGCAAGATTGCTCTTGGTGAACGGTCTGGAATTGTATTCGGTTTTGCTCGCCGCCTTAGAACGGAGTGCCATGCGCTTCGATCTCAGGCGGGAGCCGCAAAAGGATAGCTGCAAAGCAGCGCAAGGAAAATGCAGTTTTCCTTGGGATGGAATCGGGCTGGCGCACAAACGCCAGCTTCGATTTCATCGAGCCGTCTGCAAGACCGCAATTTCACCGGAACGGTGTATAATTGCGCCCTATTTCATAGGGGGTTCGGAACGTTCTGCTTTTCGTGAACGTCATGCACCATCTTTGCAAGAGCCAGCACGACTTCCGGTTGACGGAACGAGATTTTTAGCAGTTCCATCACCTGATCGTCGGTCAGCTCTCCCGGACAGACCAGAAAGCTTTCCAGCATTCCGGCACGGGTACAAAGACGGTGCACACGCTCTCTCCGGTTCAGCTCCGACATCTGGCGTTCAAGGATCTTTTCCCGGTGCTGACAAGAGCGCAGCTTCTGCTCCGCTTTGGCTTTTTCGCTGCGGAGGTAGGCGAGGTCGGTTTTGGGGTGGATCATGGCGTCACGCTCCTTTTAAGATACAGGCGATTTTATACCGGTTGAGATTCTCTAATCTCATTGATGGCTTGATCGCATATATCTATTATGTATTGTGGGACTGTATCGTAAATTCGAGGATCAAGCTGAAATATATAATCGTTTTCAACATGGTATGTTTCATTGACAAACTTTTGAACAACAAGATTTATCGGTCTTTCAATGAATATGAGCCGGTAAATTTGCAATTTTTCATAATTTGCTTCTGTCGAGTCATATAAAGACACTAACAGATTCTGATTTTCCATACGTTGATATTCTGTTTGATAATCAAAATCCGGAATAAATTCTCGAATTTCATCAGTTCCTTTTTGTATTTCATCCTGTGTCATCGGCATTTCCACACTATTGCCAACGTATTTTATAGGAGTATCCCGCGAACCATTTCCTACATGAAAAACATTAGAAAGCAACTGCCAAGCATCATTTTTACTATTTTCAAACTCGATAAGCCGTCTCAAATAAATGAGCTTATTTAGAGAATCTTGGGATTCAGCAATGTTTTTTTGCGCAATATCAGGGAAAGCCTTAATATCTTCGCTATCGATCGGTTGTTCTCGAAGGGTTCCATTCCGTGTAGATAAAAAAGCAGCAGTCGATATGGGTCTGAAAATACGTTTCATCGTGTGAACCGTATCGACTACAGTCCCAAATTCATGTGTTAAGAGGAGCACAGTTCTTCCTTTTAAGTATCCTGGATCTTTGAAAAGCATATTGATGATTGCAAATTTTTTATTTCCATCAAAAGAGGAAATTGGATCATCTAAGACAATTAAATCTGGCGAATCGCGTTTTACACTATACATAAACAATAGCAAAGCAAGCGCATTTCTTTCGCCATAGCTAAGGTGTGTTTGTACAGAATTGATAGTATTGTGATGATTTTTGTAGTGTAAAAGTAGCCTGTAATCTTTCTCATTGGATTCTTCTATGCTGACAGTATAATGATATCCTGCATACCATAAAAAGTCATTGATTTCCTTTTGGTTTGTTGAAATTATATTTTGAATAAAATTATTTTGTCGGCTGATTTTTATTCGGAGTTGGATGATTTCATTAAGAATACCATCGAGCGTAGCATTTAGAACATCTGTTTTGCTTTTCATCAATTCCGAATTAAGATTTGCATAGTTCGGAAGATCGATTTTCTTGTTTTTCAAAATATCTTCGATTTGAGCAACATTCTTCAAATTATGAAAACCAATGGATTTTAGACTACATAATTTTTGATACAGACAATCGACATCGTTTTTGATAGCTTGCAGGAAATGCTTTTGATCGGTCGTTATATTGGATGCATTGTTCAATATCATTCGCAACTGCTGCTGAACAGTTTCCGGAAGATATGGCATGAGTGAAGTGTACACTTCTATAAGATGATCCAAATGCTCAATCGATTTTGCATCATACACATCATGTATTCTTTCGATTTTTGAACGAGTTGCTTCAATTGAACCAGAACAGTATGGACATTGATTGGCCATTTCTAAGTATTCTTTTCCGCTCAATTGCCACTTGATCCAAGATACATTTTTTGCATCTTCTGTATGTTGCAAATAAGGCGCATACGATTCAAGTCCTTGAGGGATATTCTGAATCATATTTCCCTTTCCTAGACCTTTCATCAATGGACTTGCAGCAGATAGACCACGTTGCGTTGCCTTGCCAAAACCAACTATAAACTGATTTAATGTTTGAATTAGTTGGTCAAGTTCTGGATGAGATTGAAAGGTTTGACTAATACTTTCAAGTAATTGTGTAATTTCAGCCATGTTACGCTCATAGTCTGGTGTTTTTACAAAAATTGTAAAACTGTCCTTTATCAGCTCGTCCGGCTGATAAACATATTGATTGACATAATCCTCATTGAAAATCTGAATACTATGAAAATCCTCCAGCCCGGAAATACTTGGTTGATGATTATCAGAATCATCTTCATACTTGAAGGGTAACAACTGCTTTAATTTATCTTCATCACCTGTGACATTAGCCTCAATCGCTTTTGCAATAGTGGATTTTCCGGTTCCATTGATTGCATATTTGATATTGAGCTTGTGAGGCTGAATATCAATTGCACCGGATTCGATTACATTGCAATTTTGGATTTGAATGTGCATATTGACCCCTTTCTGCCAGATGTTGCTACTCGAACAAGCTCATTATATGCCAATTGTTGGCACAAATCAACAAAACTCCGGTGCATTTTGTGCAAACCGGAGTTTTGTTCATAACCTTTTTAATCGTCCACTAAACTCAGATACCCCTGCATCAGTGCTGCCGGGAACTGGAACTTCTTCTCCATGCCGCCGAAGCGTACAGAAATCGTATCTTTCGCAAAGGCAGTCACCGTACCCACACCAAATGCCTTGTGCTTCACCTTGCTGCCCACCTTGACATCCACCTTTGCAGGCGGTTTGGGCTGCTGGGCGGGTGTGCTGTTCAGACCAAAGGACGGCTTCGCCATCCCAATGCCAGCCCCAACACTAGCAGGACGCGGCGTGAAGCTGCCGGGAGTACTGGAAGCCGGGCGGGGCGTATAGCTGTTGCTTGGCTTGTGGATTCTGCTGCCGGAAGCCTGTGTGCTTTGTGATGTGTTGGTTTTGGGCGTAAACCCGCCATAGCTGATGATAGGTTTCGTGGGCTGTGGTGCAGGCTTCTTTGCGGGAGCCGGTTTTGGCTCGTCTTCGTCTGGGACAAAATAGGGCTTTGCGGGCAGGTCGTCCGAGGCGGGCGCAGGGGCTTCCATGGATGCCTGCTGCAGGGTGAACATCTTGTTGTAGTCGGCATCCGAAAGCACCGTATCCCAGCCGCCGCGGTCTTCGCCCTCATGACGGTCAATGCCGGTATAGCTCAGGCTGGCATCTTCGTACCGCTTGAATTTGTACACGGCATCGTTCATCAGGGAATCGTTGAATACGCCAAGCGATACCAGCAGTTCAAAGTCCTTCACCGACAGACCGGTGACCTTCTTGAACAAGCCCGGCTCCAACTGGGTGATCACATCCTTCAGGCAGCGCTCCCGGTAGTCCGTCAGATACATGAACACCGGAATACGGGTGGCGAACTTGATGAGCTTTTCCTGAATCTGCTTGCGTTTGGATTTGTACTCTTTTTCCTCGTCCGAAAGCTCCTTCTTCTGCTTCGAGGTAAGATCTTTGGTGCCTTCCTTCTTCGCCTTTTTCACCTTTTCGGACTTGGCGATGATGGTTTCGATGTCCGAGTTCAGGCTGCGGAAGCCTTCGATCTTCATCAGGGCATCCATGGCGTCCTTGTTGGCAATGAGGCGGGAGAGGGTCTCGTTGTCTACGTTCACCAGCAGCACGCTCTCCCAGCGCTTTGCCAGTAGGGTGGCAGAGGTGCCAGCCATGGCAATGTCAAGAATATCCCCGGCATTGATCTGCCGCATGGAGCTGCCATCGTAGGCAATGACCGGCAAAAAGTTGATGAACTCCGCCACCTTCTTTTCCGGGTTGCCCTCGTGGATATTCAGACGGCAGCTATAATCAGAAATCTGCCGCAGAGCACGGTTGAGCGCAAAGTCGAACACATAGCACTCTTTTTTGATGATCTCCTTCTGCCCCTTGTCCGTGGTCACTTCCCAAGGGCTTTGCACACGGAATGCGGCCTGAAAATAGGTCTCCGGGCTGGAGAGGTTCCGCAGCATAAAGATGCCTGTCCACGGCTTCACTGTCACACCCGTGGTCAGCTTGCCGCAGGAAAGGGCGATGGTCTTGGTCTCCAGCGGGTCGCCCATGGAACGCTGTACCGGCTCCAGTGCAGCAGCGCCAATGCCTGCCTCCGTACCGGCGCAGACATTGATCCGGTAGTCGTGGTAGAAGGTGTTTTTCCTATCTGCCAGCAGGTTTGCCATAGCGTAGCAGGACGCCACATTGGGCAAGAACCACAGGGTATGCTGCAGCACGTTTAGCAGACGGGAATCTGCAAAGGGCAGGGCGGGCTTTTTGGCACCCAGCTTCAGCTCGTCTACGGTGGTTTCCAGATAGGAACCTCGAATCAGGTCCAGCCACTTCTGCACATAATCCTCGTAGACAAAACGGCAGTCCCGACCTTTTCCCTTGGCAGAAAAGAACACATTCAGGTCGAATTCATCGTATTCTCCCTGCTTTGCAATCTGCTGGATGCTTTCCGGTATCTTGTAGGTCATCATGACCATCCGGGGCAGAGCGGCGTAGGGGTTGTGCGCTTCCTGCCAGTTTTCCTTGGCACGCTGTTCATCGGAATAGGTCCAGTTGTAGATCTGCTCCTCAATGAACTCGCCGGAGTTGAGGGCACGGAAGGGCGTGCCGGACAGATACAGGTAATGGTCGGTGGTGATAGGCAGCCATGTTTCATCGTAGGCGTCGGCACGGCTGTACTGCTCCATATTTTCGGAGTCGTAGTCGTCCTCATCGTCCTGCTCAAACAGCTTCTTGGCATTCTCTTTCCATGCGCCAAAGTGATACTCATCGAAAATGACCAGATCCCAGTTGATGGTATGTACCCACTCATTGCGGCCCTTGATGGTGCCGGTGGTCTTGTCCACACCGAGATAGTCTTGGAACGAGCCAAAGCAGACGATGGGACGGCTCTGGTCGGCGGTCTCGTAGGTCAATTCCGTGGTGCGGGAGATAAATTGCCAGCCCTCAAAATCCTTGTGGGTGTTCAGGTCCTCCTGCCACGCACTGACCACGGCGGGTTTGAAGGTAAGCACCAGCACCCGCTTGAAGCCCATCCGCTTTGCCAGTTGATAGGCGGCAAAGGTCTTACCGAACCGCATTTTGCAGTTCCACAAAAACTTCGGGTAGCCCTCGGCGGCTGCTGAGCGGAAATAGGCTTCGGTTTTATCCACTGCCTCTTTCTGCTCCGGGCGCATGGAAAAATCGTTGGTGCGGTTTTCCACGTTTTCGGTGCGGTTGCGTACTGCATAAACGGCAGCTTTCACATCGTTGACGGTACAGCGGAACCATTCATTCCGGTCCTCGCCCTCATTCAATTGCCGAAACCCTTTGCGGCGCAGCACAGCGTGGAGGTCTTTATCCGTAAAGCAACTGCCATCGCTGCGCATGGCAGGCCACGTTTCCAGTACCCGATAGGGCACCGCCACGGTATGGGTCTGCTCCCGGATACGGGTATCCACATCCCGCTCGGTGTAGCCGACCTTGATGTAGCCCCTGTGGGATGCCACTCCAATCAGCTCGTAGGCATAGATTTTAGGACTTACCGGTGGACGCTGCGGAAAAAAGTCCATTGTAGGCATCAATCGTCACCTTCTTACACTTCATCAGGAAACAGATACGCTCTCGTAATTCCTTTTTTTGTCAATTCCTCCATGATTTGCGGTTTCCACTCATTCCGGATTTCCACGTTAATAACCGGATTTCTAAAGATACCGGGCCGAATCAGCATGGTTTTTTCTCTTATATTCGGAAAAATTGTTACCGAGCCCAATTGTGTCGAAACAGTAGGTGCTGTGGGCGGATTTGTCTTGTTCCCAAATACAAAAAAGGACCCTTCTTGCCGAAATATTCTCGGATTGTTCTTTTTTAACTCTTTCATATCACTTTCTGTTGGTGTGACCATAAATCCATGGTTAAGCCATACCGCAATATCCCAAGCAATCTTTGTTGAAAAATCAAAGAATTTCCAACTGTTGGCATTTGATTGTTTTTCCTTTTCAATAGACCTACCATGATTTGCTACAATTGAGGTTGCGAAATCCATAAGCGATTTTTTCTCTGTCATTAACGCCAATTCTGAAATCACAATTGTGTCTATTGTTTCAACATGGCGATCATTTGTGTAAGCACAAATAGAAATACATCCATCCCTGTTACAACATTTTTCATCGCTACAAGCAAAATAAAGTGCAACATCCAGATTGGTTGTATAGTCCAAAAATCTGGTTGCGTATCCATAATGCTGCATTCGGGCGATATTCGCAAACAAGTTATCATTCAATGCCCAATTTCCATCGCTCATTGCTCTACGAATTTCAGAACACTCTGTTACTTCTTTCTCTGAGCGAATAATCGTTGGCACCAATTCCCAGTCGATATCAGCATGCCCACGATAATAAAATCGCATCATATCTGATGAGTTGGGGCAAATGCTATCTTTAGCTTGTTGCACTTCCTCACAAATAAGATCATATTTATTCTTCATTTAGCCCTCCATAGGCTTTATCATAGATTCGATAAAAGAAATTTCTTCTTCGGTCAGGTTGTATTTTGCATACAGTTCGGCATCTGTCCACGGTTTGGAGAAATCTTGAATGGGGACGAACTGATATACTCCGCGCATTGCGTGTTGTGCATTTTTCTTCTGCAAAATCATGAAACGGCAAAATTTCGTGCTTAGGTATGATATGACATTCCTACAGATAACTTCATTATCAAAGGGGCCAATAACCAGATAGCTTTGATTGCACACCGTGTTTGGTTCACCGTAAAAAGGTTTACTAATGATAGAATGAGGAAATGCCATTCCACCGCCATAAGCTTCACATACATAAACCTTGTGCCATGGAATCATTTCACGACCCTTTGTGATTTTGTCTAACGGAACAAAAGCACTCCCTCCTTTATACTGCTTTTCATTTCCGCTTATGTACATTTTAATGTCCGTCGGATTGACTTTTTCAGGAGTTCCTTTGTAGCTTGTAATAAGGCCAAACGGAGTTTGCGCGCTTACCAAGGTGCTGAAAGGAGTGTAGTCGTCCTTTGTGACTTTTCGCAAGATGGAAACAGACTGATTATATCGAATAAACGTGCTGCAGCCTTTTTCCAATAAAGGCCGTGAAAGAGGTCCGTTTACAGAGTTATTCATGTGCGTTGATACTGCGCAATCACCGCGTTCATCCCTTTTCCACAGAAAATAGCAAACACCGCCTTGAATTTCCACACCGGGAAAGCAATCCATTGATTCCGGAAAATCATGTAAAACTCTAACGCGGTTATCTTCTAGCATTTCTTTTCTGAAGTCATCCAAGCCACGGCCACCAGCATACCAGCGTGCCGGAATAATCATCGACAAATATCGCGGATTAAGCCGTTTGGCCTGTTCTACAAATTTCTGATAAATTGGAATTGCGTAGTTGTCCTTTTCTACACCGACATTGAGCTGGTACGGAGGATTACCGATGATTACATCAAACTTCATTTTGAAAATTTCCTCGGGCTTAATAGTATGAATGAATTCGTATGCATGACTTTCTAGCTCGGCTCCTCGCTCTGAAGAACCAAAATCGCTTTTTCGAGTAACACCACAAAATACACATTTTCCATCTTTCCAACGATGCCCGACATTTTTATACCGAACATTGCCATCCGCATCTTCAAAGCGTGTGACAGAATATTTGCTGTTGGGATATTTCGAGCAATAGACGCTGCGGCGGGAAAGCAGACTGGTCAGTTCCGTGATAGCAATGCCGTAGAGCTGCTTGTGGAAGATGTGGTCCACCCGATGCTGCAAATCGGGAATTTCATTTTCCAGCCCCACCAGCAGCCGCTTAGCAATTTCCCGCAGAAATACGCCGGATTTGCAGGCAGGGTCAAGGAATGTGGTGTCCGGGCTGCGGAACAGCTCTTGCGGCAGCAGATCCAGCATCCGGTTTGCCACCTCCGGCGGAGTGAACACCTCGTCGTTGGACAGGTTGGCAAGACAGGACAGCACATCGGGGTTATAAAAATTCTGATAAACGTCAGCCATTTTCCTGCACCCTCCTGTAATCCACCGGTTGGTATTCACGGAGAGGGCGAGGAATGGTTTCGTGGGTAACAGGGTCTATCATCCAGTTTTCCGTGCCGTCCGGTTCATCGGCAAACAGGGAAAGCTGGTCGGAATAGGCATTGTTGTCAGTGTTTTCTTTCAGCAGGACATCCAGCCGGTAGTCCCGCCGCTTGATAAAGTTGCCGGTGGGAAAACTCCACTCCGCAAACACGATGGGGCTGCCGTCGGACTGCTCCATGGTCAGTGCATCACCGCACAGGATGTTTTTTTGCAGGATATATCGCACCGCTTCCCGGCACTGCTGGTTGGCTGCCGATTTTACAGCGGCGGTATATTCCTCATTCCAAAGCGCAAAAAGCCGCTCCCGGCATTCTTGCGCGTTGTCTGCCAGAATATCTACGCCGTAGATGCTGGTCACCGCCAGCACAGAGTAACGTTCGTAATCGCTAGGGTTTTTGCCGTAGCGGCTCTTTACCACCGCCAGCTTGCGGCGCAGCACTTCGGCCAGAAAGTTACCGTTGCCGCAGGCGGGTTCCAGAAAACGGCTCTCGATGCGCTCCGTCTCGCTCTTTACAAGGTCGCACATCGCGCGCACTTCTCGTTCTGCGGTAAAGACCTCACCGTGATCTGCCACCCGCTGCCGGGATTTGACCTGTTTTTCTGCCATTCGTTCCACCTCTTTGAAGGGCTTGCCAAAAAGTGTACCTTTTGACAAGCAGCTCAAGAGACGAAACGAATAGCCAAAAAGCTGTGGATTTAACCGGGAAATATGCTATAATTGGTACAAAAGCAAATCTGAGGGCATTTTGCAAGAAGGTACACCTTTTTGTAAAAAGAAGCGTTTATAAAAAGGTGGCTTTTTCGTAGATTTTGGCACGGTACCGAAAGGTGGACAGTGGCATTCCGCACGTTTTCGCAGCATCCGTACCTGTCATTTTGCCGGAGCACCATTTCTGGTAGACACCGTGGAAGTTTTCCGGCAGGGGGCTGGGCGGACGTCCAAAGCGGACTCCCTTGCTTTTCGCCGCTGCAATGCCCTCTGCCTGCCGCTGCCGGATGTTGGTGCGCTCGTTCTCCGCCACAAAAGAGAGTACCTGCAGCACGATGTCGCTCAGAAAAGTCCCCATCAGGTCTTTGCCACGTCGGGTATCCAGCAACGGCATATCCAGCACCACGATGTCTGCGCCCTTTGTCTGAGTAAGCAGCCGCCACTGCTCTAAAATTTCCGCATAGTTGCGTCCAAGACGGTCGATGCTCTTGATGTAGAGCAGATCGTCTTTTTTCAATTTCCGCACCAGCCGCTTGTATTGCGGACGGTTGAAGTCCTTGCCAGACTGCTTGTCCATAAAAATGTTTTTCTCCGGGATTTTCAGTTCCCGCAGTGCGATCAACTGCCGGTCCTCGTTCTGGTCACGGGTGCTGACCCGGATATAGCCATATAAATTTCCCAATAAATCGCCCCTTTCTGCTAAAAGTGAATTTCATCGTTCTATGTAAAACGGGCAAAGCATCCCTCCTGACGCTTTGCCCGTTGCTCTTTATTCTACCATAGCAGATTGGTTATCGCTTTCAGGATGCCCGCACAGGCTGGATAGCCAGCGCAGCACCCCTGATCTGATACGTCACCCCGCCAGCTTCACCCCTTGCTTTCCTCTGGCACACCTCCGGGTGCTGCGATGCAAGGGTATCCAGCTGCTTTTGCAAGGCGGGATTCAGCGTAAATACGCTGCTTGTTCCGTCCTCGCTGGCGTAGATCATGGTTTCCAGCTTAAACATCGTCAATCAGTTCTTCCTCCTCGGATTCGTCAAAGATGGTCGGGCCCCAGTCCTCGTCCTCCTCGATGTCCCGTGACATTTTCTGCATCATGGTGTAATGCTCCATCTCGGAACGGACGAAGTAGAACATCTGGTCGTACCAGTCTGCCAGCGTTTCGTCCTCCAGCTTCCGGCAGAAGTCAAGCACCAGCTTGTTCTGGTCGGGGTCAACCGTCAGCCCGGCAACTCCGCACAGCCGCTTGCGGGTCAACTCCAAATTGGCGCAGCCATAGGTGTAGAGCAGCTTCTTTTCTTCAAACGTCAGTTTCATAGGCTTGTTCCTCCGTATTAAAAAAGGGCCTGCCCTGTGCAGACCCGATGTAGCAAAAAAGACCGCCGTGCGTTGTGCAGGGCGGTCAGAGATGCGATATTGTATCAGACAAAAATCAGCTCAGACTTGATGATTTCCTCGGCACGGTTGCGGATGCTGTTCATCCGGCGCACCCATTCCAGTTGATCGGCAGCTTTCAGGGCTTCGGTCACGCCCTCGGCTTCCTGCATCTGCCGGACGGTCAATGCAAGCTGTTCCTCGGCCTGCTTGTCCAGCTTGGCAAGGTAGCCGCTTAGCTCACCGGACAGGAGCAGTTGATTGTACCGGATAGGATGATGTTCTTGCAGATATTTCTTATGTAAGCGGCCCCACCTCCCGATGGGGTGCTGTTCTGCCGGGGCTGCTGCGGTCAGGTTCGGCAGATAGTGGTCATTGACAAGGGTGTAGTCCAGACCGTTAGCGTTGTCATGGATGGAATTTTCAAGTTTGTTCATGCGGATTCTCCTTTCAGTTCATCGGTTGGTTCAAGTTGAAGGGGATTTTTTTCGGCAAGCTCTTGTTGAGCCAGCTTTTTCTTTTGGGCATATTGGCGGCAGCGTTCCCGGTTTTTCTGTAAGAGTGCTTCGTACTCTGCTGCTGATTGCGGGTCAGTTTTAGCAGCTTCTCTCAAAGCCACTCGTTTTTTCTTGCGGTTTTCTCCAGATGTTTTTTGGTACTTTTTACGCTTGGCAAGTTGCTGTTCTGTAAGATTTTTCTTGTCGCCGCGACTAATCTCAATTTGACTAGGGAACGTATCACCGATAAAATTGAAGTAGATGTCGATTTGCTGCTGACGGTAGATCGTCCGTCCGCCGGATGCGGAATGAATCACCACTTTTTCTACCAGTTCGTACAGCATTTCATCTGTCAGCGTTTCACAGTCCTTGTATTTCCGAATCAGTTTGATAAAGCGTTTCAGATCAACCTTCGTTGTTTCAGCGTTGTCCAGTTCTTTCTTCAACTCGGCAATGCGAGCTTCGCAGACAGTTTGTTCCTCATCATATTGCGCCATCAACCGCTGATACTGTCGTTCTGGGATTTTTCCTAAGACGCTGTTTTCATATAGGCTCCGAATCAAAGCGTCCAACTCGTCCATTCTTTTTTGAACTGAATGCAGTTCTTTTTTACTCTCGGAAGATACCTGTGTGTTTTGGTTTTCCCATGCAGCTTGAAGCTGCTCGGCAAATTCATCCTCATTTTCAATAATTTCTTTTGTCATCGCTTTGATTGCATTGAGAATAGCGGTTTCAATGGTTGAGGTCTTGATAAAATGGGATGTGCAGGAAACGTACATATTACGGTATTTGCTGCACTGCCATGAAGAATCCGAATCATACATTACATCAGAATCCCGGTGTTTGGATTCGGGGCTGGAAAAGCTCATTCGGGAGCCACAGTCGGCGCAGAATACCATTCCGGCTAACCGGTGCGAGTATGTTCCACTCGGAAGTTTTTTCGGATTCCTCTTGCGCAGACGCTGTGCTTTATCCCATGTTTCCTGGTCGATGATAGCCTCATGAGTGTTTTTGAATATGATCCTTTCTTCCGGGGTTGCAGCACGGCGCTTTTTCAACTTGAAGTTCTCACGGATACTTTTACATAGCACTGTATGGCCGAGGTATTCCTGCCGGTCAAGAATATAGGTCAAGGTGGTCGTATTCCACCGATAGGGGTCGTGGTACGAATGGTTTCGGGCAGCTTCGGGATGATGCCGCTCTTCGTATGCAGACGGAATCAGCACTTTTTCGTCCGAAAGAGTCTGACCGATTTGCGCAAGACTGGCACCGCTGGCTGCCATATCGAAGATCCTGCGGACAACGGAAGCTGCTTCCTCATCTACGTGAAGGGTTTGCTTGTCACCGGGAACCCGCTTATAACCGTAAGGAATACTGCCGCTGCACCGTTTGCCATCCTGCATCCGCGATTTGAAAACGGCACGGATTTTATTGCTGGTATCCTTAGCGTACCACTCGTTCATGATATTCAGGAAAGGGGTAAAGTCATTGTCCGTGGGATTGGCACTGTCAACATTGTTGTTGATAGCGATGAACCGAACACTCTTTGAAGGAAACTGAATTTCTGTGTAAAATCCAACTTCCAGATAATTGCGTCCGAAGCGGCTCATGTCCTTTACAATGACAGTTGCAATGTGCCCGGCTTCGATTTCGGCAATCATAGCCTGAAAACCGGGACGGTTAAAGTTCGTTCCGCTGTATCCATCGTCCGTAAAATGCTGGATGTTGTTAAAGCCGTTTTTACGAGCGTAGTCTTCCAGATACTTTTTCTGATTCAGAATGCTGTTGGATTCACCTTGCAGTTCATCATCTCTGGAAAGCCTTTCGTACAGTGCCGTGATTTTTCCTTGGTTGGATTTTGCCATAGTTTCACCTTCTTTTATTTTTAGTGGGAATACGATATGTAACAAAGATACGATACTTTTCTGATTTTGTAAACGCATCTTTGCTTTATCCTCAATAATTATAACCCTTCGGGTCAGTGACCACATAGGAACTGTGACATTGTAAAAGGTTGGGCTTGAGCCAAAACCGGGTCTTGCCGCTGCCGGAGCCGCCCACCACCAGCACGTTTTTATTTCTCGCGTTCTTGGGGTCCGGCGGGCGATTGCTCATCATCAGCCGTTCCGTTTTGGTAAGGATGATATTGTCCTCAAACTTCGGAGCCATGAACGGCTCAATGTCCTTGGGGGTGCCCCACCGGGCAGAGCCATACTCCATGCCGTGGCGGGACTTTTTTGCATTTTTACCACGCAGATAGACCACCA
>OGUQ01002325.1_pt1 | contig 13368 bp, 10 predicted proteins | sample 1574701 | NCBI WGS metagenome assembly OGUQ01 (sample SAMEA2582087, study PRJEB24529) | metagenome | biome: Human gut stool | place: China | collected 2011 | reverse complement strand
TTATCAATTTCGTTAACAACCTCCAGGCTGCTGTAAACGCTCAGGAAGGTAACAACCTCCCGGTATCCGCATTCAAGGATTATGTTGACGGTACAACTCCGTCCGGTTCCGCTGCATACGAGAAACGTGGTATCGCAGTTAACGTACCGGTTTGGAATCCGGACAACTGTATCCAGTGTAACTTCTGTTCTTATGTCTGCCCGCACGCAGTTATCCGTCCGGTAGCTATGACAGAGGAAGAGGCTGCTAAGGCACCGGCTGGCACAAAGACCATTCCGATGACTGGTATGCCGGAGTACAAGTTCGCTATGACAATTTCCGCTCTTGACTGTACCGGATGTGGTTCCTGTGCGAACGTATGCCCGGGCAAGAAGGGTGAGAAGGCTCTTACAATGGTTCCGCTTGAAGGAAACGCTGCAGAGCAGGAAGTATTCAACTACGGCCAGACACTTGACGTCAAACAGGATGTAATCGATAAATTCAAAGAGACAACTGTAAAGGGCAGCCAGTTCAAACAGCCGCTCCTTGAGTTCTCCGGCGCATGTGCTGGTTGTGGTGAGCCGCCGTACGCAAAACTGATCACACAGTTATTCGGTGACAGAATGTACATCGCAAACGCAACAGGATGTTCTTCTATCTGGGGTAACTCTTCACCGTCCACACCTTACACAGCAAACAAGGCAGGCAAAGGACCGGCTTGGTCTAACTCCCTGTTCGAGGATAACGCTGAGTTCGGTTATGGTATGTTACTCGCTCAGCAGGCAATCCGCGATGGCTTAAAGGCTAAAGTTGAGGAAGTTGCTGCAAACGAGAACGCAACAGCAGAAGTAAAAGCTGCATGCCAGGAGTGGTTAGACACATTCAGCGTTGGCGCTACAAACGGTGCTGCAACTGACAAACTCGTAGCTGCTCTTGAGAACGTTGACTGCCCGACATGCAAGGACATCGTCAAGAACAAAGATTTCCTGGCTAAGAAGTCCCAGTGGATCTTCGGTGGTGACGGTTGGGCTTACGATATCGGATTCAACGGCGTTGACCACGTACTTGCAAGCGGCAAGGATATCAACATCATGGTATTCAACACTGAGGTTTACTCCAACACAGGCGGACAGTCCTCCAAGGCTACTCCGACAGGTGCTGTTGCTCAGTTCGCTGCAGGCGGTAAAGAAGTTAAGCAGAAAGACCTTGCTGCAATCGCTATGAGCTATGGCTATGTATACGTTGCACAGATCTCCATGGGTGCTGATATGAACCAGACCATCAAGGCAATCGCTGAGGCTGAGGCATATCCGGGACCGTCCCTGATCATTGCATACGCTCCGTGTATCAACCATGGTATCAAGAAGGGTATGGCAAAGGCTCAGACAGAGGAGAAGCTTGCTGTTCAGTCCGGTTACTGGAATCTCTTCAGATTCAACCCGGCAGCTGAGGGCAAGAAGTTCAGCCTTGACTGCAAGCCGGCTACCGTTGACTACCAGGAGTTCATCAAGGGTGAGGTTCGTTACACATCTCTCGCACTTAAGAACCCGGCAAGAGCTGAGAAGCTGTTTGCTAAGGCAGAGCAGAACGCTAAGGATAAGTACGCTTACCTTGAGAAGTTAGTTACACTCTACGATGAGAAATAATTAACAGAATCATGAAAGACCCCGGAACAGCTTCGGCTGTGGCCGGGGTCTTTTTGCGCGGTGGTGTGCCCGGAAGAAATTGCCGGTTGGCAGTTGGTGAAAATTTGTGCATGTACGAGACTGTACTGTATCGTAAGAATTCCGTAAGAGAAAAGACCTGTGATGTTCATTGACATTACGGGTCTTTTTTACTATATTAAGTGTATTAAGAGTATTCATACAGTTGAGACATGAACGGACATGTGCGAAAAAGTGTGCTGTAAGCTTGCTTGCATAAGCGCTTTTTGTACAGGGCTGCACATCAAAGTCGCAAGCTGCATAGAAAGGAGGATGCCTATGATTCTGTTAGATTACAAAGACCGCCGCCCGATCTACGAACAGGTGGTTTCAAAGCTCGAGGAGCTGATGCTGCTCGGTGTCATGAAAGAGAATGAACCGCTGCCATCGGTGCGGGCTCTTGCGATGGACCTGTCCATCAACCCGAATACGATCCAGCGAGCCTATGTGGAACTGGAGCGGCAGGGGTATATTTACACAGTGAAGGGGAAGGGAAGTTTTGTGGCAGATAATACAGTGATGAAGGAAAAGAGGAAGAAGGAAGTTCTCCTTCAGGTGAGTGATATGATCGATGAGGCGATCCGGGTGGGAATTCCCGGCGATGAGATCAAAAATATGGTAGAGATCCAGTATAAAGCGGCAAAGAGGAACGGAGGTGGAGAAGCATGATTGAGACAAGTGGATTGACAAAACGGTTTGATGATATTCTGGCGGTCGATCACATCAGCGCAAAGATCAGGGACGGCAGTGTGTTCGGACTGATCGGAACGAACGGTGCCGGAAAAAGTACATTTCTGCGCATGGTCAGCGGAATCTTAAAACCGGATGAGGGAGCAGTGCTGATCGATGGTGAAAACGTGTACGAGAACCCGGCGGTGAAATCGAGATTCTTTTATATCTCAGATGACCAGTATTTTTTCGCCAACGGAACCCCGTTGGAGCTTATGAAATTTTATAAGTCTATCTACCCGGCTTTTGATGAGCCAAGATTTTTCCATCTCTTACAGTCCTTTGATCTGGACAAAAAGAGAAAGATCTCCACATTCTCAAAGGGAATGAAAAAACAGCTTTCCATCATTTACGGAATCTGCGCGGGGACGGACTATATCTTCTGTGACGAGACCTTCGACGGTCTTGATCCGGTGATGCGTCAGGCGGTAAAGAGCCTGTTCGCGAGCGATATGGCGGAGCGGAATCTGACTCCGATCATCGCCTCCCACAACCTGAGAGAGCTGGAGGATATCTGTGATCATGTCGGCCTTTTACACAAAGGCGGGATCCTGCTCTCTAAGGATCTGGACGATATGAAGTTAAACATTCACAAGATCCAGTGTGTCTTAAAACCCGGCATAAAAGTGGAAGATCTTACGGAGCTTGATATCTTAAAGACAGAATACAGGGGAAGTCTTGCGACGATCACCGTCCGCGGCGCGAGGGAGAATGTAGAACGGCAGATGGCGGCGTGCGAACCGCTGTTCTTCGAGCTGATCCCGCTGTCTTTGGAGGAGATCTTTATCAGTGAAACGGAGGTGGCAGGATATGACATCAAGAAACTTATTTTTTAAACTTATGAAGGAGGACCTGAAGCGAAGACTCTGGGCCATTGGTTTTTCGGTTCTGGCGCTGTTTTTTGCGATGCCGATGGCGGCAGCCATGGGGATCGGAGAGATCGGAAACCAGTACAAGCAATGGCTGATCTCCGGAACCGGATACGAGAATATGGTGCCGGAGGCACTGCGTCAGACGAAGATCCTGCGGCTTGCCGGTGAGATCCTGGGTTTTGAAAACTATGCCCTTTTTATGGTGGTTGGAGCCGCGGCGATGATCCTCGGACTCACAGGATTTTTGTATCTCCACTCAAAGAAACAGATCGATTTTTACAACAGCCTCCCCGTGAAGAGGGAGATGCTGTTTACAGTGAAATTCCTTGACGGATTCCTGATCATTCTGGCCGCTTACCTGATCAACATGTTCGCGGCGTTTGGAATTTTCTGCGGAAACGGGATCGCGGCGGGCGATCTTTTCAAGATGATGTTTGCTTCCTTCGCGGTCAATATGATCGGATTTCTCCTGATCTATGTGGTGATGGTGATCGCGGTGCTTCTCACAGGGAATCTCTTTATCTCGATCCTCGGCGCAGGCGTCCTGTACGGATATTTGCCGGCGGTCTCCCTGCTGATCGAGGGCTTAAAATCCCTGTTCTTTGTGACACGGGGAAGAGAAGGCGATGTGTATTGGCTTGCAAAATACGGTTCCCCCATCGGCTATTTCACAAAACTGGCAGGCGCGGGGCTTGATGCGTTCCACTCAGACCAGTTTTATGACGATATCGACTATGGATTTTCCAGGATCCAGATGGAGCTGCAGAGTACCGCTGACAGCGGCGCAGAGCTCTTAAAGCTTTGCGGGCTCGGGATCTTTGCGGCGGTGATCCTCACCGGGATCGCACTGGTCCTCTATAGGATCCGACCGTCGGAGGCGGCGGGAAAGGCCATGTCATTTAAGAAGACTCAGGCGCCGATCAAGATTCTGCTTCTCATTCCGATGACCGTGACCACGACAGTATTCTTATGGAGCATCTACTACAGCGGCGTATGGGCAGCGGTCGGCTTTGTACTTGGACTTGTACTTACGAGCTGCCTCATCGAGATCATTTATCATTTTGATTTCACGAAGCTTTTTGCAAATCCGGTCCAGACGGTGATCGGAGGTGCCATAGCTATTCTGGTGGTGGGGGCCTTCTGGATGGACGTTTTTGGATATGATTCCTATATTCCGGACGAAAAGGACTTCGTATCCGCATCCATCGACCTGAACCTTGACAATGAGCCGGACTGCGGGCTTCCGTACCGGAGCGGTGATTCTTATAATTGGCGCTATATGAATTCAAGTGATTACGCGGACGCAAATATGAAGCTTACCGATTACGCTGTTGTCCGTGCCTTTGCGGAAAAGGCGGTAGAGAACGCGAAGCAGCAGAGAAACCAGCAGATAAAAGGCGACGGCTCCTACAGCTACCGCGATGACGGCGGCTATATGATCTATGTTAAGGCAGGCTACCGGCAGAAAAACGGAAAGACGGTTTATCGTTCTTACCGGATCACCCGTTCCGTTCTTGGCAGTACCCTGGATGAGATCTATGCGACGAAGGAGTACAAGGACGGCACATATCCGGTGATGTCCTATCAGCCGGAGAATATCACGGGGATCTACTGGCTGTCAGACCGTGGTATCCTTGAAGTGAGTGCGGATGACACACTTCGCGCGGAGATCCTCGCGGCGTATCAGGAGGAATTGGCAGGGCTCACCATCAATGAGAGAGCCGTCGAGGTTCCGGTGGCAGCACTGAGATTTCTCACAAAGGCGGAGAATGAGTATCTCGGCGCGATCAGCAGCCAGAGAGGCTATACTTCCCAGGGATTCCAGATGGAAGATATGCAGATAGTGAACTTTGTTCCGGTCTATCCGTCCTTTACAAAGACGATTGCCCTCTTAAAGCAGGCGGGCACGGATGTGACAGCGAAGCTCTCTGCGGATGATGTCACACAGGTAAAGATCCTGTATCCGACGGAGTATGAGAGTACTGCAGCCGGGGAGAATGCGGTCACAGGAGAGGACGTCCCGATCAGCGAAAAAAGCGGGGGAGTGACGGCAGAAACGGAATTGAAGGCTGTTTCTTATGGCGGTCAGAAGATGCTCACCATCGTAAATGACGGGTCGGAGGAGAACCGAAGGAAGATCGAGGAGATTCTTTCCGCCAGTGCGCCGGAGATCATGCTTGACAGAAACCGCCTCTGCACCTATGAGATGGGAATCGAGATCGATGTGTCCATAAAACCCGACAGCGCCTTTTCCTTCGGAAATGGAACTGTGGATGAACGGGTCTACCGGATCATGGGAGATACGGTTCCGGAGTGTATTGAGAAAGCGTTAAATTACAGTAAAATCAGTACAAAATATGTTAGAAAAGGCATCGGAGTGATGAAAAACGATTGATAGATCAACGAATATCATGTATAATCGAACAAGTCTGAATAGGAGAGGAAAAACCTGGCAGGGAACTGCCGGGTTTTGCCGTTTCCTGAATCTGAAATATGGATAGAAAAATCGGAGGTTTATCATGGAATTTTTTGGAAATATCATAAAGGGGATCATGATCGGCATCGCGAACATCATTCCGGGCGTTTCCGGAGGAACAATGGCGGTGTCTCTCGGTATCTATGACCGGCTCATCGGTTCGATCTCCGGCCTGTTTCGGGAATTCAAAAAGAGTATCCTGTTTCTGATCCCGATCATTATCGGCGCCGGAATCGGCATTGTGGGTTTTACCTACGCCATCGAATACCTGCTCGATAAGCATACCTTCGTTACCTGTATGGCATTTGTGGGCCTGATCCTCGGTGGACTTCCGGCGATCTTTTCGTCCATGAGGGCAAAGGTATCTTCGGGCGGGGTCGGTGTGTTTGGAATCCTTGCCTTTGTGATCGCCTTTGCGATCTCCGGCGGCATGCCGCTTTTAAAGGAGAGCAAGGACGCCCTCACGGTGATTGCGGTGACTCCGGGAAATATGGTGATCTTATTTATCCTCGGTATTGTGGCTTCTGCCACAATGGTAATTCCGGGGGTTTCCGGCTCCATGATGCTGATGATCTTCGGCTATTATTACGCGATCATCAATACGATCAAGACATTCCTTGACAATCTCCGCGCCTTTGACCTTGCGGGCATGAAGGAGGGGATCCTGCTCCTGGCGCCGTTCGGGATCGGCGTGGTTTTGGGAATCTTTCTGATCGCAAAGCTGATCACGTTCCTCTTTGAAAAGTACGGCGTGCAGACATTCTGCGCGATCTTAGGCCTCGTGATCTCGTCCCCGATCGCAATCTTTATCAACACGGGACTTGTATCGAAGCTCGGCTCCCTGTCACTGTGGGAGATCTTATTTGGAATCGTCCTCATGGCTGCCGGGGCTTTCATTACGGTATTTGTGGGCGAGCGGTAAATAAAAAAGACCGTCTGCGGGAAATGATAGGAAAGATATCCTATGCCCACAGACGGTCTTTTTACTCGATTTATTAGTTCCGGTCCCACAGGACCGGTCCCGCCATTGCGAAATAGCTTATTCCTGATCCTCTGTAACGTTCACAGTTGTCTCAGCAGCTTCGGTCTCAAACTTCTCATCCGGTACTGCCTCGCAGGTGCAGGTCTCAGCAGTCGTTTCTTCTCCGGCGGTTTCAGACGCTTCGGCTGTATCGACAACATCGATATCGTCGCCCTCCGGTTTTGCCTCCGCGATCTTTGCGCCGCACTTGCTGCAGAAAGCAGAGGTCTTTTCAATCTTTGCACCGCATTCCGGACAGTGGATAAATCCTTCTAAGGTGGAGAGCTTGTCCTGAAGCTCGTCGATGGTCTTTAAGCTTTCGCGGATCAGGGTGAATTCTGCAGTGTATGCCTCCTCATCTGCTTCATTTGCGGCTTCGAATACCTTTTTGCCGATCTGCGCATACTGGCGGTTCAGCGCCTCCTTCTCCCTTGAGAGCTGCGTCTTTAACTGGACCGTGTCAGAAAGCTCCTTTGTCTTCTGGGCAACCTGTTTCCCGGTTTCGGTGAGGCTGCGTTTCATATCTGTAAAAAATGCCATTGCAATAAACTCCTTTCGAAAGTGGATTGGTACGGCCGCCTTAAAAGGCGGCGATATATTGTCTCTATTTTAATCTTTTTAGAAGAAAAAGTCAATTTCCAATGCCAGATTCATGAAGCGGCGGAAAAATCCAATGCCACCGCTGTATTGTACAGAATTTTCAGATCGGAAAATTCCTGCCCGCATACAGTAACCGCAGAACAATTATAGGACTTTAGTAGGTTGATGCGAAAGATAAAGTGTGCTATGATAGAAGCATTCAGCAGGTCTGCGCTTCCTGCGCAGTCCATATGTCAGACATAATGGAGGAAACGATCATGGGAGAAAAGAGAAAACCGGCAACGATCTGTATCCAGAGCGGATGGAAACCAAAGAACGGAGAGCCGAGAGTTCTTCCGATTTATCAGAGCACAACTTTTAAATATGAGACGAGCGAGCAGATGGGAAGACTGTTCGATCTGGAGGAAGATGGCTATTTCTATACAAGACTTGCGAACCCGACGAATGATGCGGTAGCGGAAAAGATCTGTGAGCTGGAAGGCGGAGTGGCTGCGATGCTCACATCTTCCGGACAGGCGGCGAACTACTATGCGGCTTTTAATATCTGCAATGCGGGTGACCATATTATCAGCGCAGCGACGATCTACGGCGGAACCTCCAACCTGTTTACAGTGACAATGAAAAAACAGGGGATTGATGTGACTCTGGTGGATCCGGACGCACCGGAGGAGGAGATCGAGAAGGCGTTCCGTCCGAATACAAAAATGGTATTCGGTGAGACGATCGCGAACCCGGCTCTTGTCGTTCTCGATATTGAGAAATTTGCGCGGCTTGCCCACAGACATGGGGTGCCGCTTATCGTGGATAACACGTTTGCGACACCGATCAACTGCCGGCCGTTCGAGTGGGGCGCGGATATCGTGACCCATTCTACCACAAAATATATGGACGGACATGCGATGACTGTCGGAGGCTGCATCGTTGACAGCGGAAACTTCGACTGGAATGCCCATGCGGATAAATTTCCGGGACTTACCACACCGGATGAATCCTATCATGGAATCGTGTATACCGAGCGCTTCGGTAAGAAAGCCTATATCACAAAGGCGACCGCGCAGCTTATGCGCGATCTCGGATCGATCCCGTCCCCGATGAACTCCTTCCTTTTAAATGTTGGTCTTGAGACCCTGCACCTGAGAATGCCGAAGCATTGCGAGAACGCCCAGAGGGTTGCGGAGTGGCTGCTTGCGAGAGAGGACGTGGCATGGGTCAATTATCCAGGCTTAAAGGAGAATAAGTACCATGCTCTGGCTGAAAAATATATGCCGGACGGAAGCTGCGGCGTGATCTCTTTTGGATTAAAGGGCGGAAGACGGGCGGCAGGAGAGTTCATGGACAAACTGAAATTCGTTGCCATCGTCACACATGTTGCCGATGCGAGAACCTGTATTCTCCATCCGGCAAGCCATACCCACCGCCAGCTTACCGATGAGCAGCTCGTGGAGGCGGGAGTTGATCCGTCCCTGATCCGGCTCAGCGTTGGAATTGAGGATGCGGATGACATTATTGAAGATTTAAGACAGGCACTGGAAGATTAAATGCTCCTGATGTGCAGGCTGTGTTGAGGACCAGATGACAAGAAGCCGCCGGGGAAACAGTCTCTGGAGGCCTAACAGAAGATATGAGGCATAATTTATGATCGAAATGGATGAAATGAAGGGAAGAGGAAAGCGTGGTCTTTTAAGAGTCGTATTCGGACGAACTATGTTCTTCCTGCTGTTTATCGCGCTGCAGCTGGCGTTTTTCTTCTGGATCTATGTATGGCTGGATAACAAATATCAGGCCTGGGGATACGGTTCTTTCGCTTTGATCAGTGCGATCCTCACGATCCATATTCTGAACGAAAAGCAGAACGCCAGCTTTAAAATGGCGTGGCTGATCCCTGTCCTGTTGTTTCCGGTATTCGGAACCTTGTTCTACGTGTTTGTCCAGCTTCAGATGGAGACGAAGATCTTCGCCAAACGGATCGCCGAGGTTCAGAAGAGGACGGACCACTTTCTGGAGCAGGACACGGCTGTCTATGAACGGCTTAGCCGCAGGAGCCGGAGAAATGCGAATCTCAGCCATTATATGAAGAAAAGCGGCGGCTATCCTACCTGGGACCGCACGAACTTCAAATATTTTCCGCTGGGAGATGAGTTCTATACGGATGTCCTTCAGGAGCTCCAAAAGGCCAGAAGATATATTTTTGTCGAATATTTCATTATTTCAAAAGGGATCCTGTGGGATTCGATCCTGAAGATCCTTGAGCAGAAGGCGAAAGAGGGCGTAGAGGTAAGAATCCTCTATGATGGCATGAACTCCTTTTCCAACCTGCCCCACGACTATCCGAAGGAGCTGGAGGCAAAGGGAATCCGCTGCCGGATCTTCAATCCGATCCGCCCGGCGATCTCTACAAGCCAGAATAACCGTGATCACAGAAAGATCCTTGTGATCGATGGTCATACCGCCTACACCGGCGGCGTGAACCTCGCGGATGAGTATATCAACCGGAAAGTCCGGTTTGGCCACTGGAAAGACAATGCGATCCGCCTGAAGGGAGAAGCCGTGAAGAACTTTACGGTGATGTTCCTCCAGATGTGGGATGTCTGCTCAAAAAAGCCGGATTCGGATTTTGATTACAGCCCATATCTTGATACCGGGGATTATTTCCATTCTCCGGAGCTTGACATGGACGGATTTTCGATCCCGTTTTCTGACAGCCCGATCGACGGGGAAGCGGTGGGACACCAGCTTTATCTGGATATTATCTATCAGGCAAAGAAATATGTGTACATTATGACCCCTTATCTGGTGCTCGATGATGATATGATCACAGCCCTGACCTATGCGGCAAAGCGCGGGGTGGACACGGTCATCATCATGCCTCATATTCCCGATAAAAAGTCAGCGTTCATGCTGGCCCATTCTTACTATACGGAGCTGATAGAGGCGGGGGTAAAGATTTACGAGTACCTGCCGGGGTTTGTCCACTCAAAGACGTTTGTCAGCGATGGGGAGAAAGCTGTGGTTGGATCCGTCAATATGGATTTCAGAAGCCAGTATCTGAATTTTGAGTGCGGGGTTTATATTTATGAGAATCCGGTGGTAGAGCAGATCAAAAAAGATTTTGATGAGACACTGCCGAAATGCGTGCGGATGACAAAAGAGAGCGTAGAGGCGCTTCCGGCACTGCATAAGTTCTGCGGAAAGGCGATGCGGCTGATCGCACCGTTGATGTAGGGAGAACGCAGGAGAAAAACGGCCTTGCGGGGAAAGAACCGGATGGCATCATACAGAAAAAGAAAAGGAAGCGGGCAGAGGAGAATTTCCTCTACTCGCTTCCTTCCTTCTCGTTCAGCGGGTCGGCAGCGGCTGTGTTGATGGATGATTCTGCGCGTTCCCGTAAAGAGGTTGCGCCAATCTCCTTTTTGTAGGCTGGGATCGCGTCCGCGATCCGTTCTTTGATGTACTGGTCTTTTTCTAATTTTCTTTCCTGCTCATCCGGATTATCCAGAATGGGTACGAAGAGAAACCTGCGGACAGCGAAGAGGATCGCAACGGCAACACAGCCGATAAGAGCTTCTTTGATGGCAAGGTGGTCGATGACCATCTGTCTTGCCACGGAGAAGAGAAGGACTTCGACGATGGAGTCGATGTCATGGCGGCAGAACATTTTTAAAAGCTCTACGCCAATGACGAGATCGAAGCTTTTCTTCATGAAATCGGAAAGATCGAAGCCATTGTCGAGATACAGGCTGTACAGGTTGTGGGGAACCGGCACAAAGGCGATCAGGATCGCGACGATCAGGATCAGGGCGCAGACAATCTCCAGATAGGAGGAGACTTTCATAAGGAATAGCTGCGCTCTCTGGATGCGGGGACTTGTGTAGTGCTTCATGAGCTGGTACCTCCCGGGGTATAGAGAAGTCTTGGTGACTTATGCAGAGGTGGACGGGTTGCTGCTTTGTCTTGAAACGTGCTGCAGGTGGTGGAAAACTACAGCAATATGGACAAATATTTAAAAATATTATACAGAAAACCGGCAATATTATCAATTATGAATTGAAATTGTGTTAAATAAAATACAAAATCGCCCCGGATCCGTTCATACTTTTTTAATAGAAAAAATTTTGATTTTTTATTACAAATATGTTACACTATTGTTCGTATGTATCGTACAGGAAGACGGAAAACAGTAATGGAGATAAACACATGAATGATGATAAAGATACAGTAAACTATATGGATTCTATCAACAAGGCGAGCAGAAAGCGGAGAAGGAAACCGTCTTTCTGGGAACAGTACGGAATCCTTGTGATCGGAGCGGCTGTTCTTGCAGTGATCGTTGTGGCGGTGGTATTTGGCGGAAAGGCCGTGAAAGGAAAAATGGCGGCGGCGCAGGCTGCATCTGAGTCCGCCTCTGAGAGCGAGAGTGCGGAGGAAGCTTCTCTTCAGGCAGAGGAGGAGAGCCGTGCCAAGATCGAATCCGAGTCGGCGGAAACGGATGCAAAGATTAAAGAAGTGATCGATTCCTACTCGAATCTTGGTATCGCGAAGGTCACAGGCTACTTAAATATCCGGAAAGACCCGAATGAGGCAGCGAATGTGATCGGAACACTTTCCGATGGAAGTGCCTGCGAGATCCTGGAGACTCTGGAGGGCTGGTATAAGATCAGCTCCGGCGAGGTCGAGGGATATGCCAGCGCGGAATATATCCTGACCGGGGATGAAGCAAAGACCGCGGCGAAAGACCTTGTAAAGGAACGTGTATATATTACCGCAGACAATTTAAATATCCGTGAGACACCTTCTATGGACGGAAACATCGTTGGAAAGTGCCTTCAGGGCGAGCTTCATGAACTTCTTGGGGAGACGGATGGATGGTATCAGATCTCCGGCGGTTATATCTCTGCGGATTACGCGGAAAAACGGTTCTGTATGAACGAGGCAAACAAGCTGGATATGAAGGCGATGGTCTTAAATTTCTATGACCGCCCGGGCGTATCCAATGTTTCCAATTATTTAAATATCCGTGCGGGCGCCGGTGAGAGCGAAAAGATCATCGGAAAGCTCCCGAGCTATGCCGGATGTGAGATCTTAGAGGACGCCAACGGCTGGTATAAGATCAGTTCCGGTGGAATTACCGGATATGTAAAGAGTGAATATATCCTGACCGGTGACGCAGCGAAGGAAGCAGCCATGAGCCATGCGGAGCTTATGGCGATCGTCCATGCGGACCGCTTAAACGCGAGAACAGAGCCGTCCACCGACGCAAAAATCTGGACCCAGATCTCCGAGAATGAGCGGTATCATGTCGCGGAGCAGCTTGACGGATGGGTAAAGATCGAATTTGATGAGGGCGGAGAAGGCGATGGAAATGATGAGATTTCTTCCGCGTATGTTTCTTCAGAATTTGTGGAAGTACGATATGCCCTGTCTGAGGCGATCAAATTCTCACCGACGGAAGAAAGTGCTTCCTTAAGAAGCCGGATCGTAAACTACGCGATGAAGTTCCTGGGCAATCCATATGTCTGGGGTGGTACGAGCCTTACAAGAGGCGCTGACTGTTCCGGATTTACCATGTCGGTTATGAAAAACTTCGGGATTTCTCTTCCGCATTACTCCGGTTCCCAGGCGAACAGCGGAAAACGGATCAAGTCGAGCCAGATGAAGCCGGGCGACCTGATCTTCTACGGAAGCAGCCGCGGAAGGATCAACCATGTTGCCATGTACATCGGCAATGGACAGATCATCCACGCAGCGAGCCGAAGAAGCGGAATCAAGATCTCTACCTGGAACTACAGAACTCCGGTGTGCATCGTGGATGTAATTGGAAACAGGTCCTGATCGGGTAAATTGTGATAAAAATGGATATGAGAACTCCTTTCTGGACATACTGGGTGTACCTGGCATGTCAGAAAGGAGTTTTTTTGTTATGAATGAAAAGGAACAGAAGGAGACAAAGGCGGAGGAGGAGCGGATCCGGGAGAACGGACAGGTGACGCT
>OGUQ01002323.1_pt1 | contig 13377 bp, 9 predicted proteins | sample 1574701 | NCBI WGS metagenome assembly OGUQ01 (sample SAMEA2582087, study PRJEB24529) | metagenome | biome: Human gut stool | place: China | collected 2011 | reverse complement strand
GAGATCTACACTCTTTCCCTACACGACGCTCTTCCGATCTCGCGAATCGTACGAAGACCATTCCGACTTTCTGAAAAGAGGTGCCCGTTATGCCTTCCTTTTCAAACTCGATATCACCGATTACAAAGGATGGGCACGCGGATTAAAAAAGGCAGGATACGCCACAGACCCTTCCTATGCCAATCGACTGATTACGATTATCGAAGATTACGACCTGTATAAATATGACAGCAAAGGTGTCTACTCGGAACGTAAGTTGCGAAAGAACCCTTGGCTGCTGAGTCCGCATCCGGTGTATATCGCCAATGATATCGCCTATATCGTAGCCCGTAGTGGGGATACTTTCAAGGATTTAGGTAAGGAATTTGATATCAGCTGGAAGAAGTTGGTGAAGTATAACGACTTGCAGCGTGATTATACTTTAGTAGCCGGAGATATCATCTATCTGAAGAGCAAAAAGAAGAAAGCATCCAAGCCTCATACTGTATATATTGTGAAAGATGGCGATTCTATGCATGCCATCTCGCAGAAATATGGTATCCGTCTCAAGAATCTGTACAAGATGAATCGTAAGGACGGAGAATATATTCCGGAGGTAGGAGATCGTTTGCGTCTGCGTTAGAAAACTTTATGCCATACTCATGTGTTATTATGTATGATAAAACATGATTAATATATGAGTCTAAATATTGCAAAGGACAGTAAGAAACGGGTCGTCATTGTAGGCGGTGGTTTCGGTGGCTTGAAGTTGGCTAATAAGCTGAAAAAATCAGGCTTTCAAGTTGTGTTGATAGATAAGAACAACTATCATCAGTTCCCTCCGTTAATTTATCAGGTGGCCTCGGCAGGTATGGAACCGACTTCCATTTCCTTCCCTTTCCGCAAGATATTCCAGCATCGGAAAGATTTTTATTTCCGTATGGCGGAAGTACGTGCTGTTTTCCCCGAAAAGAACATGATACAGACTTCCATAGGGAAGGCGGAATACGACTATCTGGTTCTTGCCGCAGGTACGACGACCAATTTCTTCGGTAATAAACATATCGAAGAGGAGGCCATGCCAATGAAAAACGTGTCCGAAGCTATGGGGCTCAGAAATGCGCTTCTCGCCAACTTGGAGCGTGCTGTGACCTGCTCCAACAAACAAGAACAGCAGGAGTTGCTGAATATCGTTGTCGTAGGTGGTGGTGCCACGGGAGTGGAAGTGGCGGGAGTACTTTCGGAAATGAAGAAATTTGTATTGCCGAATGATTATCCCGATATGCCCAGTAGTCTGATGCATATTTATCTGATAGAAGCGGGTTCGCGGCTACTTGCCGGAATGTCCGAAGACTCATCTAGTCATGCAGAACAGTTTCTCCGTGAAATGGGAGTCAACATTCTTTTAAATAAGCGTGTCACGGATTACCGTGACCATAAGGTGACACTTGAAGACGGCAGTGAGATTGCTACCCGTACTTTTATTTGGGTAAGTGGAGTGACCGGAGTTTCTTTTGGGAATATGAATACGTCCGTAATCGGTCGTGGAGGCCGTATCAAAGTAGATGCCTTCAATCGGGTAGAAGGAACGAATAATGTATTTGCCATTGGTGACTTATGTATTCTTTCCGGTGACGAAGATTATCCGAACGGACATCCTCAACTGGCACAAGTTGCCATCCAGCAAGGGGAATTGCTGGCAAAGAATCTGATTCGCCTGGAAAAAGGAAAAGAGATGAAGCCTTTTCATTATCGTAACTTGGGGTCGATGGCGACTGTCGGGCGTAATCGTGCCGTGGCGGAATTCAGCAAGGTGAAGATGCAGGGATGGTTTGCCTGGGTAATGTGGCTGGTAGTACATCTGCGCTCTATTCTGGGAGTACGCAATAAAGTAGTGGTGTTGTTGAACTGGGTATGGAATTACTTCACCTATGATCAGTCCATGAGAATGATTGTCTATGCCCGCAAGGCGAAAGAGATCCGTGACCGGGAAGCAATTGAGGCAACTACCCATTGGGGGAAAGACCTCATGCAGGAGCCGCAACCGGCCAAACAAGAACCGCAACCAAACTCAAAAGAAATAGTATAGCACCGTTTTGCGATGGTGTCACTATCCGGTCGGTATAGTGACACTATAACAAGAAGATAGTGACACTATAATAACAGTATAGTGACACCATGTTTTTTTGAACGGTAAATTCGTACAAGGTGTCCGATATCGGACACCTTCTCTTTTTTATTATTCTCTGTTAATCAGTTGATTATGCTTTTGGCATAGATTTGGTATAATAAAAGGTAAAACAACTGAAAGTGAAATTGTAAATACTTAGATATGGACAGAGAAATACCCAAAGAAGTGCGTAACAAAGAACGCAATAAAAAGATCATCCGTTATTCATCGATAGGAGTGGCCGGTATAGTTGTTATCGGCATACTTATATCTGTCATGCGGACAGGAGTGGAAAAAAAGGATCTGGTACTTTCTACAGTTGATAAGGGAATGATTGAAGTTAGTGTCAGCGCCTCCGGTAAGGTAGTCCCTGCATTTGAAGAAATCATCAATTCTCCCATTAACAGTCGTATCGTTGAGGTATACAGAAAAGGAGGGGATAGTGTGGAAATCGGTACTCCGATTCTGAAACTCGACCTTCAGAGCACGGAAACGGAATATAAAAAACTGCTTGACGAAGAACAGATGCGCTGCTATAAGCTGGATCAGCTTCGCGTCAATAATCAGACGAAACTTTCCGATATGGCGATGCAGATTAAGGTCTCTGCCATGAAATTGAGCCGCATGAAAGTGGAACTTCGGAACGAACACTATTTGGACAGTCTGGGAGCGGGAACAACAGATAAAGTGCGTCAGGCAGAATTGAGCTATAACGTAGCACAACTGGAATACGAACAGCTCCAACAACAATATAAGAACGAAAAAGAAGTAGCGGCTGCCGAACTGAAAGTGCAGGAACTGGATTTCAATATCTTCCGTAAAAGTCTTGCCGAAATGAAGCGTACACTGGACGATGCCCAGATTCGGTCTCCGCGTAAAGCGATTCTTACCTACATTAATAATCAGATCGGTGCTCAGATTTCGCAAGGCGGACAGGTGGCCATCATCTCAGACTTAAGCCATTTTAAAGTAGAAGGTGAAATAGCCGATACCTACGGTGACCGGGTAGCTGCCGGAGGGAAAGCGGTTGTGAAGATAGGCAATGACAAACTGGAAGGAACGGTCAGCAGTGTGACACCCCTGTCTAAAAACGGAGTCATTTCTTTTACAGTGCAGTTGAAAGACGATAATAACCACCGTTTACGTTCGGGACTGAAAACGGACGTTTATGTGATGAATGCCGTAAAGGAAGATGTGATGCGGATGGCAAACGCTTCTTTCTATGTGGGACGTGGTGAGTATGATCTTTTTGTCCGGACATCTGATGACGAACTGGTGAAACGTAAAGTACAGCTGGGCGATTCCAACTTTGAATATGTGGAAGTGGTGAGTGGCTTACAACCGGGAGATGTAGTGGTAGTCAGTGATATGAGCTCTTATAAGAACAAGAATAAGCTGAAAATGAGATAAAAACGATCTAAATTAAATACTTATAGTTATGATAACATTGACTTCTCTCTCTAAGATTTACCGTACGGACGAGATTGAAACGGTAGCACTGGAAAACGTGAATCTGACCGTAGACCGCGGAGAATTTCTAAGCATTATGGGGCCGTCCGGATGTGGCAAATCTACTTTGTTGAATATTATGGGACTGCTTGATGCACCCACAACAGGAACTGTTGAAATTAACGGTACGCACACTGAGGGAATGAAAGATAAGCAACTGGCGGCTTTCCGTAACAAAACACTGGGCTTTGTATTCCAGTCTTTCCATCTGATTAATTCACTCAATGTGATGGATAACGTTGAGTTACCGTTACTCTATCGTCGTATCAGCAGCGGTGAACGCAAGCGTTTGGCGAAGGAGGTACTGGAAAAAGTCGGATTGAGTCATCGTATGAATCACTTTCCGACACAGCTTTCCGGTGGTCAGTGTCAGCGTGTGGCCATAGCGCGTGCAATTATCGGTCATCCGGAGATAATTCTGGCCGATGAACCTACCGGTAATCTGGATTCTAAGATGGGTGCCGAAGTCATGGAACTTCTCCATCGGCTGAATAAGGAAGACGGCCGAACTATCGTTATGGTGACGCATAATGAAGAACAGGCGAAACAGACTTCAAGAACTATCCGTTTCTTCGATGGCCGTCAGGTACAGTAATCCCCTTTTAAACTCTAAAAAAGCTAATCATGACAAAGAATATTTTTATAACTGCTGTTGCGGTATTATTAAGTGTAGCCCTTTGCCCGCTTTGGGCACAAAATGTGAGTGAAGATTGTAAAGTAGGCGAATTTTCCGCTATCAATCTGCGGTCGGTAGGTAACATTATTTTCACTCAGTCCGATACTTATTCCTGTCGGATGGAAGGTCCTTTTGAATATGTCGATAAAACAAAAGTAACGGTAAAAGGAGAAACATTGGTTATCGAATATAAGCAGAAGAATGTAAAAAACGTTAAGAACCTGACGTTCTATATCACAGCCCCTGATTTGAAGAGTGTAAAGATCGATGGTGTCGGCAACTTCAATGCTAAAGAAACCCTGAAACTGAAAAATGTAACTTTCAAACTCGATGGAGTGGGAAACTGTGAGGTGAAAAAGCTCCATTGTGATGAGTTGGAATTAATGGTAGACGGGGTCGGGAATATGAATGTCAATGTAAACTGCAATACTGTGAAAGCCAAAGTGGATGGAGTCGGAAATATCAAATTGTCCGGCAAGGCAGACAGAGCTTCTCTGAAGCGTGACGGAGTAGGCAGAATCAATCATAAAGGCCTGAAATGCCCGGATGTGAGCACGAAAGGCTGGGGATTCTGATAAGTATGAAAATGAATGAGAAGATAATGAGATTACAATGATAAAACTCTATTTCAAACAAGCATTTCACCTGTTGAAGGAGAATAAGTTACTTTCTTCTATCTCTATCATAGGTACGGCATTGGCTATTGCTATGATTATGGTGATTGTGATCACATTGCGTGCTACTATTGCACCCTTTGCTCCGGAAAGCTATCGTGACCGTATGTTGATTTTCAGGTATGCGGGATTTCAGTATAAAACAAACGAGAACTGGCAGAGTAACGGACCTGTTTCTTATAAGACAGCGAAAGCCTGTTTTAAAGAAATGGCTGCCCCTGAAGCAGTTACTATAACCAGCAGTTTCTCGGAAACGATGCTGGCTGCCAAGCCAGCGGGAGAGAAGGTTAGTTGCAGTGTATTGCAGGTGGATGATGATTTCTGGAAAGTATTTAAGTTCGATTTCCTTTCGGGATATCCGTTTGATAAGGCTACTTTTGATGCTGGTGCAACCAAAGCAGTAATATCTGAGGATATAGCCCGGCAATTGTTCGGAACATCGGATGTAGTCGGAAAAACATTCCTTTTAAATCACTCCGCTTATATGATTTGTGGAGTTGTGCGTCCCGTATCCAAACTGGCACGGTATGCTTATGCCCAGATTTGGATTCCTTTAAGTTCAACAGATGCGTTTACCGCCAGTTGGGGTGAATATGGAATTATGGGAATGGTGAGTGTCTACATTCTGGCTAAATCTCAAGATGACTTTCCGGCAATCCGTATGGAAGCTGAACGTCTCAGGGACAGATATATGGAAGGTTATCCGGATTATGAATTGCTTTATCGTGACCAGCCGGATACTTATTTTGTGGCGGCACAACGATATTCAGCCAATAATCCTCCGGCTGTGAAGCAGGCTGTCCGTCAGTATATAATAACGTTAATCATTCTGTTGATCGTACCTGCTGTCAACCTTTCCGGACTGACATTGTCGCGTATGCGCAAACGCCTTTCTGAAATCGGTGTTCGAAAAGCTTTCGGTGCGCCCAGACGCGAACTGATGATACAGGTACTTTCTGAGAATATGCTTTATTCACTGTTGGGTGGAGTGCTCGGATTAATTCTGAGTTATGGCGCAACTTTCTTTTTGGGAAGTATGCTGTTTTCCATTGACTTTATGGGTAATGGTGTGACGGATTTGCGGACCATGTGTATGGATCTGCTGTTTGACCCGGTTGTGTTCTTGCTCGCATTTTTTGCCTGCTTTGCACTTAATTTATTGAGTGCTGCCATTCCGGCATGGAGAGTGACACGGACAAATATTGTGGATGCCATCAATGAGAGATAACCGAAACATTCAACAAACTAATTTTTAAGAAGATGCAACTGTTAAAACAAATATGGAACGAACGTCGCTCGAACGGGTGGCTGTGGGCAGAATTGCTGATTGTTTTCGTGGTGTTGTGGTATATTGTCGATTGGACGTATGCAACAGCGCGTACTTATTACGAACCGCTGGGATATGACATCACCAATACTTACTATCTGGAACTCAGTCTGAAAAACAATAAGAGTGATTCTTATATTCCGAGAGGGCAGAAGGAAACGACGACGGGACAGGACATTGTTGAACTGACTAACCGACTCCGTCGCTTGCCGGAAGTAGAGGCTGTCTCGATATCAGTGAATGCACGTCCGTATATAGGAAGTAATTCCGGCATCCGTTTTCGCCTTGATACGCTGGTGCGCAGTCCGTTGAGACGTCCGGTAACACCGGAGTTTTTTCAGGTGTTCCGTTATCAAAGTGCGGATGGACAGGGATATCAGCCTTTAATGCAGGCTATAAAAAACGGAAATGCGGTTCTCAGCGAGAATATATGGCCTGACGGTTATAAGGGTGACCGTACGTTGTTGGGAAAAGAAGTCGTGAATGTGGATGATTCTACAGACGTTTATAAAATAGCTGCCGTATCGACTAAGGTACGTTACAATGATTTTTGGCCAAATTACAGCGATCGCTATATGGCTATTCCTCTTACGGAAGCACAATTGGCCGAGATTAATGATGACCTGTATCCGCTCAATACGGAAGTTTGCCTGCGTGTAAAGCCGAATACGGCTCCCGGCTTTCCGGAGCGTCTGATGGAACAGTCGGATACCCAGTTCAGTGTGGGAAATCTTTTTATACTGAAGGTACACGATTACGAGATGATACGTGAGGATTATAATCGTACCAATGTCAATCAGATGCAGACGCGGTTTTGGATGATGGGCTTTTTGTTGGTGAATATCCTGTTGGGAATAGTCGGTACATTCTGGTTTCGTACCCAGCATCGTCGTGGAGAACTCGGACTTCGTGTCGCAGTCGGTTCCACCCGCATGGGACTCTGGCATCGTCTTAATAAAGAAGGCTTGTTGCTACTGGCACTGGCTGCTTTGCCTGCTGCAATTATTTGTTATAATATAGGTTATCTGGAACTGACGGAAGGTGGTATAGAGTGGAGTATCATTCGTTTTCTTATCACTTTTTGTGTGACAAGTCTTTTGATGGCTTTGATGATACTCATAGGCATTTGGTTCCCCGCCCGGCAGGCGATCCGTATACAGCCGGCAGAAGCCTTACGCGAGGAATAAAAAACTGAAGCTATTTGCATTGTTTTCAATATAATAACTTATCTTTGTAGGCAAAATGTTGAAAACAATGCTGTTTTTTGCTTATGAACCGACAATATTACTGTTTGTTTGTTGTTTTGTTCTTCGTTGTTTTTGCCCGGGCGGCGGCAGCAGAACATACATACAACATACTTTTTATTCAATCTTATACCTCGCAAACCCCTTGGCACAACGACCTGAATGAGGGGCTGACCAAGGGATTCAAAGAGAATGGACTGAAAGTAAATATTACTACTGAATATTTGGATGCCGATTTTTGGTCATTCAGTTCGGAGAAAGTGATTATGCAGCGTTTTTGTCAGCGTGCCCGTGACAGAAAGACGGATATGATTATCACAGCCAGCGATGAGGCTTTTTACACTCTTTTCTCTTCCGGCGATTCGTTGCCTTACCAAGTTCCGGTTGTGTTTTTCGGAATCAAATATCCCGATAAAGAACTTATAGCGAGTCTTCCCAATGTATGCGGATTCACCGCTAATCCCGATTTTTATGTGATCTTAAAGCAGGCACAAAAGGTATTTCCCCAACGGAAAGAAGTGATATGTGTGATTGACAACAGTTTTCTGAGTAATAAGGGACGTGAGGACTTCAAACAAGAATGGCAGCTTTTTCAGGAAGAGAATCCGGATTACAAGATGAAACTCTACAATACCCAGCATGAATCAACCAATCATATTATTGCGGCTATCTGTTATCCCCGCAATAGTTATGCTCGGGTTGTGGTTGCTCCCAAATGGTCACCGTTCCTTTCGTTTGTAGGCAAGAACTCCAAAGCACCGGTCTTCTCCAGTCAGAATGTGGGGCTGATGAACGGTGTATTTGCGGCATATGACGCAGACGCCTATACCTCTGCGATGTCTGCTGCAAAGAAGGCATCGCGAGTGTTGAAGGGGGAATCTCCCTTGAAACTGGGTGTGACGGAGACGGAACAGGGATTTATTTACGATTATAAACAGCTGGACTTCTTTCATATAGACCCGGATAAGGTTTCCTCCAGTGGCAGTGTTGTTAATCAGCCGTATTGGGAAAGATATAAATTATTGTTTATTCTTCTTTATCCATCTATCCTGGCATTGTTGATCGTCTCTATCGTGTGGCTCATTCGTGTCAACCGTCGTGAAGCTAAGCGACGGATACATGCCCAGACCCGCTTGTTGGTGCAGAATAAACTGGTGGAACAGCGGAATGAGTTTGATAATATCTTCCATTCCATACGCGACGGTGTGATCACATATGATACTGATCTTCATATTCACTTTACCAACCGTTCTCTGCTGAAGATCCTTCATTTACCCTCAGAATCGGGCGGACGGAATTATGAAGGAATGATGGCGGGCAGTATTTTCAAAATATACTATAACGGTCAGGATATCCTTTACAAGATATTGAAGAAGGTGGGAGAGACTGGGCAGAGTGTCATTATTCCCGATGGGGCTTTTATGAAAGAAGTACATAGCGAACATTATTTCCCGGTTTCCGGGGAAGTTGTTCCGATTCATTCAGGCGGGCAGATTACCGGTATGGCACTTTCGGCACGCAACGTATCGGATGAAGAAATGCAGAAACGTTTCTTTGACATGGCCGTGGAGGAAAGTTCTATTTACCCTTGGCAGTTTGATGTGGAGAGTAATAGTTTCATCTTTCCGCAAGGTTTTCTTGTTCGTTTTGGTTATGATGAGTCGATTACTTCCATCACCCGCGACGAAATGGATCGTATGGTTTATCCGGAGGATTTGAAGGAAATGCGTATTCTCTTTGATAAAACATTGGCGGGAAAAGAAACCAATACCCGTTTGAATTTCCGTCAGCGCAATGCCAATGGAGAATATGAATGGTGGGAATACCGTTCCTCTGTTATTTCCGGTTTGACGAGAGATTCGCTATATAATATATTAGGTGTATGCCAAAGTATCCAACGTTATAAGACAGCAGAACAGGAAATGAGGGAGGCGCGTGATAAGGCACTTCAGGCTGACAAACTGAAATCTGCTTTCCTTGCCAATATGAGTCATGAAATCCGTACACCACTGAATGCTATTGTCGGTTTCTCCGACTTGTTGAGCGATACAAGCGGCTTTACAGAAGAGGAAATAGGGCAATTTATAGCAACGATCAATAAGAATTGCGGATTGTTACTTGCATTGATTAATGATATTCTCGATCTGTCGCGTATCGAGTCAGGAACAATGGAATTTATGTTTGCCAATCATAATTTGCCTCTGCTGCTGAAGACAGTGCATGATTCTCAACAACTGAATATGCCTCCGAGAGTGGAACTGTTGCTTCGTATGCCCGATAATGAGAAAAAATACCTGGTGACAGATAATGTCCGTCTCCAACAAGTCGTCAATAATCTGATCAATAATGCTGCCAAGTTTACGACTTACGGTTCCATTACTTTCGGATATGAGGAAGATGAAGATCCCGAATATACCCGAATCTTTGTGGAAGATACGGGAGTCGGCATTTCCGAAGAAGGTATCCGTCATATCTTCGAACGATTCTATAAGGTGGACAACTTTACACAGGGAGCCGGTCTTGGATTGAGTATCTGCCAGACGATTGTCGAACGTCTGAGAGGAACGATCTTTGTGACTTCCGAAGTAGGCAGGGGAACTCGCTTTACTGTACGTATCCCGAATTTCTGCGAATAAGACTGAACGTTCATTTCTGTGCATAGTGTCCGAAAATGAACACTGATACATTTCTCTAACCGATTGATAGTAAATGTATTATTCTTTTGGCACATGGTTTGATTCTATCTGACTGGAAAATACCGTGTACAATGAAAAAGAAAAGTATATTGTTTGTTCTGGCTGCAATCTGTCTGCCTTTGGCAGTGTCGGCACAGAAAGAGAGGGAAATCACCTTGAACGAAGCTATCGCTATGGCGCGTATGCAGTCTGTTGACGCTGCCGTTGCCTTGAATGAGTTGAAAACATCTTATTGGGAATATCGCACATTCCGTGCCGATCTTCTTCCGGAAATCAATCTGAAAGGAACACTGCCTAATTACAATAAATCTTACGGCTCCTATCAGAATCCGGACGGTTCTTACAGCTTTGTCCGCAACAGCGCCTTAGGTCTTTCCGGTGAACTTTCCATCGACCAGAATATCTGGCTTACCGGTGGACAACTTTCACTAACCTCTTCCCTCGACTACCTAAAGCAACTGGGTAATAGCGGTGATCGCCATCTGATGTCCGTTCCTGTTACTTTAAAACTGACCCAACCTATTCTTGGTGTGAATAATGTGAAGTGGAACAGGCGTATAGAACCTGTGCGATATGCCGAAGCGAAAGCGGAATTTATCACAGCTACCGAAGAAGTGACGATGCGGGCTATTACCTATTACTTTGATCTGCTGTTGGCGAAGGAGACTCTTGGAACCGCCCGTCAGAACTTGACGAATGCCAATCAGCTTTACGAAGTGGCTATAGCTAAACGCAAGATGGGACAGATTTCGGAAAATGAACTTCTCCAGTTAAAACTTTCGGCATTGAATGCAAAGGCTGCGTTGACCGAAGCCGAAAGTGATCTGAATGCCAAGATGTTCCAGCTTCGTGCCTTTCTGGGAGTGGGAGAGGATGAAATCCTCCGTCCTGTCGTTCCCGAGTCGGTAGATTGTGGTAAAATGGAATATAATATGGTTTTGAATAAAGCGCTGGAACGTAATTCTTTTGCCCAGAATATTCGTCGCCGTCAGTTGGAGGCCGATTATGCGGTAGCTACGGCACGTGGTAATCTGCGTAGCATTAATTTGTTTGCCAGTGTAGGATATACGGGAGAGAGTCGTGAACTTTCCAGTGTCTACAGGAACTTGCAGGATAATCAGATTGTTCAGGTAGGCGTTAAGATTCCGATTCTCGATTGGGGAAAACGCCGTGGGAAAGTCCGGGTAGCCAAGAGCAACCGGGATGTAGTGCTTTCAAAAATTCGTCAGGAACAGATCAACTTCAATCAGGACATTTTTCTGTTGGTGGAGCATTTCAATAATCAGGCACAGCAGTTGGACATAGCGAAGGAAGCCGATGCAATTGCACAGCAACGTTATAAGACCAGTATTGAAACTTTCCTGATAGGTAAAATCAATACCTTGGATTTGAATGATGCGCAGAACTCTAAAGATGATGCGAGACAGAAACATATTTCCGAACTTTATTATTATTGGTATTATTATTATCAGATTCGCAGTCTGACGCTATGGGATTTTCGTACCAATACCGAACTTGAAGCTGATTTTGATGAAATCATCCGGCAATAGAAAGGGTAGGAAAAAGCTTTTGAATCTTATGGAGGAACTTGCAGTAAATAGTATTATTTTCTATTCCGTTCTTGCTTTTTACGAATTAATTTCGTATCTTAAGAGTTTTAATCCTTTCGGAGACAGGTGGTCATATTATAGAGTGCCAATAGTCATCTTATAAGATGATATTTATCACTCTATAAGGTGACTTTTGTCCCATTGTAACTGGATAATTACTCGACTGCATAAACAATTATAAATTACTGTACTGAAAATCTTTATTTAGTGCAGTGGAAAATCTTAAATACAATAATAAGAAAACAGCTTTATTACGTAACTTGTATTATTGAAGCGTGCATTCCGTGATTTATATATCAATCATTTGGTAGCAAACTATTTATTAGTACCTTTGGAGTGTGAGACAAAGTTGTTAATTGACTGGGCAAAACTCAAATATAACTATGATTCTGATAATTGACGATGACAGCGCAGTGCGTTCTTCGCTTAGCTTCATGTTGAAGCGGGCAGGATATGAAGTACAGACCGTTCCCGGTCCACGGGAAGCTATGGAAGTGGTACGTTCCGTAGCTCCGGATTTAATCCTGATGGATATGAACTTCACTCTTTCTACAACGGGTGAGGAGGGTTTGACCCTACTCAAACAAGTAAAAATATTCCGTCCCGAAACACCGGTGATATTGATGACTGCTTGGGGAAGTATCCAACTTGCTGTGCAAGGAATGCAGGCAGGAGCTTTTGATTTCATAACGAAGCCCTGGAATAATGCTGCCTTGTTGCAACGCATCGAAACGGCACTCCAACTTTCGGGCACTCCACAGGAACCAACGCAGGAACAGAGCGATTCTTTCGACCGCAGCCACATCATCGGGCGTAGCCAGGGATTGATGGATGTGTTGAATACGATTGCCCGCATAGCAAAGACCAATGCCTCTGTTCTCATTACAGGGGAAAGCGGAACAGGTAAGGAATTGATAGCCGAGGCCATTCATATCAACAGTCAGCGTGCCAAACATCCCTTTGTGAAAGTGAATCTTGGAGGTATCTCCCAAAGCTTGTTCGAAAGTGAAATGTTCGGGCACAAGAAAGGAGCTTTTACCGATGCTTCCGCAGACCGTATCGGACGTTTTGAAATGGCAAACAAAGGGACGATTTTCCTGGATGAAATAGGTGATCTCGACCCTTCGTGCCAGGTGAAGTTACTGCGTGTATTGCAGGATCAGACATTTGAAGTGCTCGGCGACAGCCGTCCGCGCAAGACGGATATTATAATGACATTTTCGCACCCGGATGGACTGTTGCTTCTTTATGGGAATTATTTACTCCTGGGCGTGCCGAGATTTTTATGGAAAGGTAATATAATAAATTAATTTGTAATGACATCAAGAAGAGATTTTCTTAAAAAAGCTGGGTTGATTTCTGCTGCTTTTGCAGTTCCCGCTCTTAATGTGAATGGAAATACCACACAATCCAAGATACGTTTAAAGAATACCAAGATTGCAGTGGATGATCGGTGGGATGTTATTGTAATTGGTGGAGGACCTGCTGGATG
>OGUQ01002314.1_pt1 | contig 13428 bp, 11 predicted proteins | sample 1574701 | NCBI WGS metagenome assembly OGUQ01 (sample SAMEA2582087, study PRJEB24529) | metagenome | biome: Human gut stool | place: China | collected 2011 | reverse complement strand
GCGGGATAGTGGCGTGTGAACAGTAATATTTTAGTCTTTTCTGTCAGAGGGTAATATGTTATAATTAAAAACTAACTTACGAAAAATGATAAATTTTATCATAGAAACAGAAGAAAATGATAACAATAATAAGGAGTATTGTAGCTGTGAAGTTACTGAACAGCTGCAAATATCAGAGGATATCAACAATATGACAGATAAGAAAAACGGCAGAGAATATCTGGGCTATGTGCTGGAAAAATTAAAAGAACGTATCACAGAGATCAGCCTCTCTCTGGTGGAAGGCCAGAAAGAGATTGAGGGAATGCATGAGTATTACTGGGAAAATTATACAGAGATGGACCAGTATGGCTATGAGAATTATGATAATCAGCAGGCATTGTTCCGCCAGATTTCCGCAAATGAAGAGCAGCTGATTCTGAAACAGAGATTTCGCAGAATGGCAGATTCTCCATTCTTCGGAAGAGTGGATTTCATTTACGAAGGAGAGGACGAACCGGAGATCTTTTATATTGGAATTGGAAATTTTGCAGAGAAAGCAGGGCATATTCCATTAGTATACGACTGGCGTGCTCCGGTAAGCGGTCTGTTTTATGACTATGACAAAGGACCGGCTTCTTATGAGGCTCCCATGGGTGAAATCCATGGTGAGGTTGCTTCCAAATGGCAGTACAAGATCCGCAACGGAAAAATGATCTATGAATTTGAAAGTGATGTAAAAATTGATGATGAGATCCTGAAAGCAGAACTGGGAAGTAACGGTGAGGTACAGCTTAAGAACATCATCCGTACCATTCAGAAGGAGCAGAATGCCATCATTCGAAATACCAAAGACAGGATTATGGTAATCCAGGGTGCAGCAGGAAGCGGGAAAACTTCCGTTGCACTTCACAGGATTGCCTATCTTCTCTATCATGACAGACAGAATCTGAAGTCTTCCAATATTCTGATCCTGTCGCCAAATGGAGTGTTTTCTGATTATATCTCCCATATCCTTCCTGAACTGGGAGAAGAGAATATTAAGGAAATGAGCTTTGATCTTTTTGCCTATAAGCAGCTTAGGGATACAGTTTCTGACTGCGAAGACCGCTATGATGAAATTGAACGCAGAATCCGTTTTCCACAGAAGGCTTCTTTGGCAGAGGAGAAACAGTCCATGGAATTTATAAATCTTATGGAACGCTATCTGGTGGAACTGGAAGACCGGCTGATGAATTTCAGGGATGTGGAATACAATGGATTTGTAAAGACAGAGTCTGAGATCATTGAACTGTTTTATTTTAAATTTCAGGATTTTCCGCTTCTTTCAAGAATGGATGCAGTTGCAGATTATTTTATTGACGAGGTGGAAACTCTGCGGAATCGTGATCTGGCAGATGATGAGAAAGACCTGATCCGTGAGAAATTCATGAAACTGTATGTGACCGGAGATCTTTATGTGATCTACAGTCAGTTCCTGAAAGAGAACGGATACAAAGGACTTTCGCGTGTTTCTTATGAGAAAAGAAAGCTGAAATATGAGGATGTTTATCCTGTTCTTTATCTGAAATATCGTTTGCAGAGCCAGCAGGGAAGAAGCAATATCAAGCATCTGGTGGTAGATGAGATGCAGGATTACTCAAGGCTTCAGTATGAAATCCTGCAGAGGATTTTCTCCTGCAAAATGACGATCCTGGGTGACCGGGCACAGACTATGGATGACAAACAGCAGGATGTGCTGAAATTTCTGCCGAAGATTTTCGGGAGAGATATCCACAAGATCATTATGAATAAGAGTTACCGTAACACCATAGAGATTGCGTCTTATGCAAATCAGCTTGCGGGTATTGAAGATATGGAACTCTTTGAACGTCATGGTGCTCCGGTGGAGGAGAAAATATTTGCAGATGTGAGCCATGCTGCGGAAAAGATTGCAGAAACTCTGAAACTCGGCGAAGAAGAATATGAAACAGCAGCGGTTGTCCTGCGTACAGAGAAAGAAGCAGAACATATGTGGCTTCTTCTGAAGGAAATTCTGGGAGAAAAAGGATTTGATGTAAAAGAACGCCTGTCTTATCTGGACAGAAACAGCACAAGCTTTAAGAAAGGTCTTACAGTTACGACATTCTATCTGGCAAAAGGTCTGGAATTTGATCAGGTATTTGCAGTATTTCCGCAGAAAGACCAGACACCGCTTGTGCGTCAGGCGAGATATATCGCTGCAACAAGAGCCCTTCATGAACTGCATATGTATGAAGTGGAAAAATAAAAAAGTAATCGTTACTGTTCACTCCGTTCACAGTAACGTAGCCAAAATTCATTCCAGATTGCCTGCGGCAATGGAATTTTGGCTTGTATGTCTCGGGATTTTGGCATATTCATGCCAAAACACCTCGCGGGATAGTGGTGTGTGAACAGTAACAAGTAATCTCTCAGTTACAGAGAAAAAAAGATAAATGGTATGATGAAGCAGAAAAATGGCGTTATAACAGACTATGTAAAACGCAGAAGGCTGAGAAATCGACATTGACATCTATGTAATGAAACTGTAAAATATATAATGTCAGTGGCAAAATACCTTTTGTCCCTGACACCATATTTTATAAAGTACGGAACAGTTATAATAATGTCAGAGAGAGGTTTCCTCTCCTGACCTGATATCAAATATTACCTGAAGACTATATACCTATTCTAAGGAGGATATTATGAAAAATAAAAGAGTACTAATGTTATTGGCCTTAACAGTTGTATTATCTGTTTCCATGACTGCATGTAGCTTTGGAGGCGGCAGTGACGAGGATTCAAGTGTGGTACAGGTAACTCCTACACCGGAGCCAACCAAAGCAGCGAAAGCAACTCCTACCCCTGCACCGGCCAATGCCCAGAATACGACCTATACATCTAAGAACAAAGCAGTATCCATTAAACTTCCGGATGCGACATGGGCGAATAAATCAGATTCTGACGATATGTTAAGCTTCGAGTCACCGAAACAGGGCAAACTCCTGATCCTGCATGGTTCCGGTGAGGAGGATATGTCTGTTGCGATCATTCCAAGTTCACAGGATACAGCCTCTGCACTTGTAAAGGCAGATAATCTTGTAGAAGGTACAGATTTTGAGATCCAGGATTATAAATCAGAGGAAGTCAGTGGTGTAAATGTTTACAGCTATACAGTTCATTACCTCACTGACAAGAGTGACTATAAATATGTTGTAAATAAATATTTCACAGATAATACAAAAGAATTTTACAGTGTTGCAGGTTCTGTAAAGGATGAGAAAGCACTGGCAGGAATCAAGACTTCTGTTGATTCATTCACTATTTCCGGTGATTCTGTACTGAAAGCAGCAGCAACAGGAAAAACTTCAGGAACTACAGCAGGTACAACTGCGGACGGCACTTCAGAAACTACAGGAACAGCGGCTGCAGGTACAGACACAACAGCATCCGGCAGTTCATCAGATGGAAGTTCTTCAGCAGGCACAGACGGTTCTTACAGTGATACTTCATCGGACGGTTCATCAGATTACAGTTCATCAGACTATACTTCTGATGGCAGCAGTGACGGATCTTATGATTATGACGATGGTTCCTCCAATGGATATTATGCAGACGGAACACCTGTGGGAACAGATGATCCGGACTATGATACAGATCAGACAAGAACTATTTACAGAAACTCCGATGGATATCCGCTTGTAATTTATCCGAACGGTGACGGTACATGGTGTGATGATGACGGAAATACCTATGATTTTGCTAATGGTGAGGACGTTTATGATGAGAACGGCGTTGACTATTACTATCATGGAGAACCGGCGTATGTCCGCTATATGCCTAAGAATCAGTAACAGAAAAGTTGAAAAGGACGGCTGCTGTAAAAAACAGTCGTCCTTTTTTGCGCTGACAGAGAACAACCTGTTATTTACATAAGAACGGATATTGTGATAGAATAGCAGAGAAAATATGTGTTGCTGTGAACAGTAAAACAGGTAGATAATGAGGGCTGATGAATGGAATCATATGGAAGATTTGCCGGTGTTTATGATGTTTTCATGGATAATGTAAACTATCGTGAATGGGCAGACTATATTATAGAAACACTGGCTCAGGACGGGATCAGGGATGGTCTGGTTCTGGAGCTGGGATGTGGAACAGGTACTGTGACAGAGATGCTTGCAGATGCCGGATATGATATGATCGGTATCGATAATTCTGAGGAGATGCTTGCAGAGGCTATGGAGAAGCGGGTGGAATCTGGACATGATATTCTGTATCTTTTGCAGGATATGCAGGATTTTGAGTTATATGGTACGGTTCGTGCTGTGATCAGTGTCTGTGACAGTATGAATTATCTGACGGATGAGGAAGATCTGGAGTATCTTTTTGCGCTGGTAAATAATTATCTGGATCCGGGCGGACTGTTCATTTTTGATATGAATACGATCCATAAATACCGGGATGTGATCGGTGATACGACTATTGCTGAGGACAGAGAGGACGGAAGCTTTATATGGGAGAACAGTTATGACAGGGAAAATTCCCTGAATATATATGAACTGGCACTTTTTCTTCCAAGAGAAGACGGATTGTATGAGAAGTGTGAGGAGGAACATGTACAGAAAGCGTATTCCATAGAAGCAATCAAGGCTATGATTGTGAAGGCAGGAATGGAACTGGTGGCAGTCTGTGATGCATATACTCATAATCCGGGTGATGAGAACTGTGAACGTCTGACTTTTGTTGCAAGAGAGCATGGAAAAAGTGTACAGAACGGATATCATGGAAAAATCCCGGAGAAACCTGAGACACATCGCGCGGATAGTGGTGTGTGAACAGTAACTATTTTTGGACGTTAACGTCTGTTTACAAAATAATATGAAAGAAATAACAGGAGTAATAAACGAATGAACGATTATATTATCAGAGCAATTGCAGCGAATGATCAGATTCGTGCATTTGCGGCAGTTACTACAGAAACAGTAGAAACAGCGAGACAGGATCACAATACAAGTCCGGTTGCCACAGCAGCACTGGGACGTCTGCTTACAGCAGGTGCCATGATGGGGACCATGATGAAGGGGGATAAGGATATCCTTACACTTCAGATTAAGGCAGGAGGACCACTTGAAGGAATTACAGTAACTGCAGATTCCAAAGGTCGTGTAAAGGGATATGTGGGAAATCCTGATGTATGTATCCCGGCAAACAGCAAGGGTAAACTGGATGTTGCAGGTGCTGTCGGTATAGGATTTATGAATGTGATCAAGGATATGGGACTGAAAGAGCCTTATGTTGGACAGGTTGCGCTTCAGACCAGTGAGATCGCAGAAGACCTTACCTATTATTTTGCTACAAGTGAACAGATACCATCAGCAGTTGGTCTCGGAGTTCTTATGAATAAAGACAATACAGTACGTCAGGCTGGCGGATTTATCGTGCAGCTGATGCCGTTTGCAGAAGAAAGCACAATTGCTAAGCTTGAGGAAAATGTACAGAAAATCACATCTGTCACAAATCTTCTGGAAGAGGGACATACTCCTGAGAGTCTGCTTGAGAAAGTCCTGGAGGGCTTTGACATGGAGATTAATGAGAAAGTTCCTACGGAATTTTACTGTAACTGCAGCAGAGAAAGAGTGGAGAAAGCCCTGATCAGCATCGGAAGAAAAGAACTCAATGAAATGATCCAGGAAGGTAAGTCCATCGAGATGAACTGCCATTTCTGTAATAAGAATTATGAATTTACAGTGGAAGAACTGAAAGAAATCCTGCGTAAATGTAAATAAGAGATGCAAATGTACTGACAGATGGATCTGCCGGAGCACAGGGAAGAAGAGGTAGAAAATGAAAAACGGTTATATCAAAACAGCGGCCGCAACACCTTATATCACAGTTGCAGACTGCAATGCCAATGGAAATGAGATTATCAGACTGATCCATGAGATGGAAAAAGAACATGTGAAGGTTATGGTTTTTCCGGAGCTTTGTATCACAGGCTATACCTGTCAGGACCTTTTCCTGCAGAGACGTCTTCTCGACAGCGCCTGGGAAACTTTGCTGAAGATCACAAAGGAAACTGCTGATGTGGATGCCCTTGTTTTTGTAGGTGTGCCTTTCAGAAATCATGGAAAATTATATAATGTGGCAGCGGTTTTAAACAGAGGCGAGATTATTGGGCTGGTTCCGAAAACTTATCTTCCAAACTATGGAGAGTTTTATGAGCAGCGCCATTTTGCATCAGGTCTTGGATGTCTGGAATATGTGGATATTGAGGGAAAGAGAGTTCCTTTCGGAACAGACATTCTTTTTATCTGTGAGGAGGAGCCGGAGCTTGTGGCAGCAGCAGAGATCTGTGAGGATTTATGGGTGACACTGCCGCCAAGCGTTCTCCATGCACAGGCAGGAGCGAATTTGATCGTGAATCTGTCAGCCAGCAATGAGATGGTCGGAAAGGACAGCTACCGCAGAGATCTTGTTTCCGGACAGTCTGCACGTCTGGTGTGCGGATATGTATATGCAAATGCAGGAGAAGGTGAGTCCACACAGGATCTGGTCTTTGGCGGTCAGAATATGATTGCAGAGAATGGAGTAATCCTTGCGGAAGGAAAACGTTTCCACAATGGTATTGTATACAGTGAGATTGATGTGCAGAGGCTGAACGATGAGAGAAGAAGACTGACTACTTATCAGCCGGCTGACGACAGTGATCATATTAAAGTACGCTTCCATCTGAATGTGGAAGAGACAAAGCTGACCAGAAAATATCCGCAGTATCCTTTCGTACCTTCACGAAAAGAAGAAAGGGATATGCGCTGTGATGAAATCCTGAATATCCAGGCAATGGGACTTAAGAAACGTATGGATCATATCCATTGCCATAAGGCAACAGTGGGACTTTCCGGAGGTCTGGATTCCACACTGGCACTGCTTGTGATCGCAAGAGCCTTTGACCTTTCCGGTGCGGACAGAAAGGATATCCACTGTATTACCATGCCATGCTTTGGAACCACAGACAGAACTTATCAGAATGCCTGCAAATTAAGTCAGTGTCTGGGTGCGACTTTAAGTGAGATCAATATCAAAGAAGCAGTAAATGTACATTTCCGGGATATTGCTCATGATCCGTCTGTGCATGATGTGACTTATGAGAACAGCCAGGCAAGAGAGAGAACGCAGATCCTGATGGACAGTGCAAATCAGGATGGCTCGATTCTGGTGGGAACAGGAGATCTGTCTGAGCTGGCTCTGGGATGGGCAACCTACAATGGTGACCATATGTCCATGTACGGCGTGAATGCTTCAGTGCCGAAAACTCTGGTGCGTCATCTTGTACGTTATTATGCGGATACCTGCAAAGATGAGAAGCTGACAGAGGTTCTTCTTGATATTCTGGATACACCGGTAAGTCCGGAGCTTCTGCCGCCTAAGGATGGCAAGATCGCACAGAAGACAGAAGATCTGGTGGGACCTTATGAACTTCACGATTTTTATCTGTACCATATGCTTCGTGCAGGATTTGAACCGGAGAAAATTTACAGGCTGGCATGTGAGACTTTTGAAGGAATGTATGATAAGAAGACAATATTTAAATGGCTGAAAACTTTCTACTGGAGATTTTTTGCACAGCAGTTTAAACGTTCCTGTCTGCCGGATGGCCCGAAGGTAGGAAGCGTTGCGGTTTCACCGAGAGGTGATCTGAGAATGCCAAGTGATGCAAGTGCAGGAGTATGGCTGGAGCAGCTTGAGAATATGGATATTTATAGCAATCCTCGTAAATAATGCATTATTTTAGAGGATTGATATAGAATCACAAAGCGGAGAACGATCAATTGTTCTCCGCTTTTTTCAGTGCTGTTTCAATTGCATTCAAAAGAATCATGGAAGTATACTTCTGATCTTCGGAATATTGGATATTTTCCAGCGACTGGGAGGTATAGATCTGGCTGGCCAGTGATTCCAGAGCCGGTTCCATGAGAGGAAACATGGCTGCAGTGCTTTCACTTAAATTTACCAGACGGATGGAAGTTACCCTGTCAGAGTCAACGGTTACTTCCAGGTCAAAGGTATTTTCATTCAGGTCGATGGAGGAAGTATAAATTCCCGGTTTGTACCGGCTTTTGGCATCGGCTGAGGTACTTTTTTTCTGACCGGGTCCAAACATGAAAAAAAGTACAATAGCCAGGATGACAGCAAGAAGGAGGAAAATGCCGGTGTATATAACTTCCTTCATATGTAGGACTATGATTTTTGTTTTTGCACTCATGGTACACGCCTCCTGGATGGTTTTGTATATTCTATTACAGAAGTACTTAAATTATGATATACTGAAATAATGAATGTTGAGTAACTGACAGTAAGGAGAGAAGAATGTCATTGCAGTTTATAATCGGCAGCTCCGGAGCCGGAAAATCATATTTTGCATATAAAAGGATTATTCAGGAATCACTGCAGCATCCGGAGAAAAATTATTATGTGATCGTACCGGAGCAGTTTACCATGCAGACACAGAAGACACTGGTGGAAATGCACCCGGGAAAAGGAATCCTGAATATTGACATCCTGAGCTTTGAACGTCTTGCGTACCGTGTATTTGAAGAAACCGGCGGAGATAACAGAAAGGTTCTGGAAGATACGGGAAAAAGCATGGTGCTGCAGAAAATGGTGCAGCAGCACAGAAAGGAACTTGCCTATCTGGGAAGTCAGATGAACAAGCCGGGATATCTGGATGAGGTGAAGTCTCTGGTTTCAGAATTTATGCAGTATGATATCAGAGAAGAGAATCTGGCAGAAATGAAAGAAAAGGCCAAAAATCAGCCATTACTTGAAATGAAGCTTAAGGATGTGGGAATCCTTTATCAGTCATTCAGGGAATTCCTGAAGGGGCATTATATGACAGGGGAAGAGGTGATGGATGTCCTGCTTAAACAGCTTCCTTTTTCCGAAAAGCTTAAGGGAGCGGAATTTCTCTTTGATGGATTTACCGGATTCACGCCAATTCAGGTCAATGTGCTCAGGGAACTTCTGGTCATTGCTGACCGCATAAGTGTTACTGTGACTATGGACGAACGGGAGGATGCTTTTTCTCCGGGAAAACCTTATCAGCTTTTCTTTATGAGCAAACAGATGATACGGACACTTGCAGGGCTGACCAGAGATCTGGAGGATCCAGTGTATCTGAAACCATCCGGACAGTCCCGGTTTGCACAGGCACCTGCCTTACAGTTTCTGGAGAAAAATATCTTCCGCTACAGAAAGGGCGTGTATGCCGAAGAACAGCAGGAGATAAAAATATTTACTGCGCCATCCCCCCTGGAAGAAATGCGGGAGGCTGCCAGAAGGATGTCAGAACTTGTGCGTACCTGCGGATACCGCTATGGTGAGATTGCAGTGATCACAGGAAATCTGGAAGAATATGCAAGACTTGCAGCACAGGTATTTGAGGAGGCAGATATTCCATATTTTATTGACGAGAAGCACTCGGTAATGATGAATCCTTTTGTGGAGTATCTGCGCGCTGCCATGGAGATGGCGGTACAGGGATTTCCTTATGAGAGTGTTTTCCGTTATCTCAGATGCGGGATGTCAGAAGTTACCAGAGAACAGGCTGATAAGCTGGAGAATTACGTGCTGGCGCTGGGAATCCGGGGATATAAGAAATGGTCTGAAAAATGGGTTCGTGTGTACAGAGGAATGGAAGCGGAGAAGATACAGGAACTGAATGAGATCAGAGAAATCTTTGCGGAAGAAGTAAGGGAACTTGCGCAGGGATTTGGTTCCGGGAAGAAGACAGTGGAAGAGTACTGCCGGATTCTCTATGATTTTATCCAAAAAAGCAATGTCTGGCAGAAACTGAAACGACAGGAGCGAAAGTTTAAAGAGTCAGGCGATAAAGCAATGGAAAAAGAATATAACCAGATTTATGGAATTGTGATGGACCTGCTGGATAAGATGGTTGAGATTCTTGGCGAAGAAACGGTAAACAGACAGGAGTTCCGACAGCTTCTGGAATCAGGACTTTCTCAGGCAAAGGTTGCATTGATCCCGCCGAGCGTAGATCAGGTGATGGTGGGTGATATGGAACGATCCCGTTTAAAGGAGATTAAGGCGTTATTCTTTGTTGGCGTGAATGAGGGTAATATTCCAAAGAGTACACAGACAGGCGGAATCTTATCAGAGCTTGACAGAGATTTCTTTCAGGAACAGGGAGTGGAACTGGCACCGGGACCTAAAGAACTGATGAATATGCAGAGGTTCTATCTGTATCTGAATATGACGAAACCGGGAGAAAAGCTGATCCTTTCCTATAGTGATACCAATGCAAAAGGAGAGGGAATCAGCCCGGCATATCTGGTTGGAAGTATACGTGGACTGTATCCGAAACTGGAGATTGAAAATCCTTATTATTATCCGGAAAATCCGGAAGCGGGGATTGATCTGTTTCTGGAGAAACTGGCACAGGAGACAGAGAAAGAACATGCAGACCGCACTGATGAGCGCCATGTAGAAGGTCATACGAAAGCCCATGACCTCGCGGTGGCGGAAATGCGCTAAAAGCAGAATGTAGACGGCGTAGGTCACGCCGGACGTCAGCGCCAGCGCGACACCGGGCGGATCGACTGCACCGCTTGGGTCGATGAGAAGCAGAATGCCGAGGGAGCACAGGACCGCGCAGAAAAGCGCTTTTTTCCGCACCCGTTCGCGCAGCACCAGGCCGCCGAGCACCACGATGACGGGATAGGCGAAGTGGAATACCGTCGCCATGCCGGAGGCAAGATAGCAATACGAGCTGAACAGCAGGATCGGCGTGATACAGCAGCCGAAAAAGCCGGTCAGGCTGGTCTCGAGCAGCGCGCCGCGGCTGATGCGCAGCCCGCCCTGCTTTTGGCACAGCAGCGCGAGGACCGGGAGCGAGAGAAGATTGCGCAGAAACACCAGCGACATCGGCGTCACGCCCTGCGCGTAGAGAAAATTCGCGCCCAGCGGCATACAGCCGAAGATGACGGCGCTCAGGATCACGCAGAGATAGCCGAGCCACGGCGTTCGACGTTCCATGATTCTCCCCTTCTTTATATGAATAAAGTGAATGCATTTATCATACGCGCGCTTTTCCTTCCGGTCAAGTGGGGAAAAGAAAAAACACCGCGTTGACAAATATTCTCGCGGCTGATATGCTGTGATATCATCAGAAAAAAGAGAGGAAAGCTGTCATGTTTCTCTTTTATGTAAACCCGATATTGATCGCTGCGGCAGTCATTCCGGCCATTGTCCTGCTGCGCTTTGTCTACAAGGAGGACCGGCTCGACAAAGAGTCGCCGGGGCTGCTGCTCTCGCTCGTGATTTTCGGCATTCTATCGACATTTGCTGCCATCGTGACCGAGCAGATCGGCGAGGCGATCTTGGGCATTCTCCTGCCGCAGAGTTCGACCGCCTACAACGTGCTGCTCTACTTCGTTGTGGTCGCGCTGTCGGAAGAGGGCTTTAAGTACCTGCTGCTCAAGAAGCGCACGTGGTATTCAAGCGAATTCAACTGCCAGTTCGACGGCGTGGTCTACGCCGTGTTCGTCGCGCTCGGCTTTGCCCTGTGGGAGAACATCAGCTATGTGCTGATGTACGGCCTCGGCACGGCGGCGCGTTCTTCGGCGTGTTTATGGGCGCGTTTTACGGCCTTGCCAAGCGCTACGACAACTTTGGCGACGAGTACCGCAGCCGCCGCTGCCGCCGCTTTGCCGTGCTCGTGCCGGTGCTGCTGCACGGCGCGTACGATTTCATCGCAACGTATGAGTACGACGGCTATGCATGGATCTTCGTCGCGTTCGTTGTGCTGCTCTTCGCCGCGGCGTACCGCATGATCAAAAAGCTCTCGTGCGACGACCGCTTTATCGACGACAGCGACTACTACCACTATGACGGCCCCGAGTTCTGAAGAATGAAAAAAGCGCCCGCTCACCGAGCGGGCGCTTTTTCTATTTGAAAGTTATAATTCCATTTCGTACAGCTCGTCGCCGGCCTTGTGGAATCCGGTGCGCTCAAACATCCGCTGCGACTGCGCATTGAACGAGTAGATCTCCGCGTGCAGTTTGGGGATGTGCTGTTCCCTTGCGAGCTTTTGAATTTCGCCGATGACGCGCCCGCCGATGTGCTTGTTCTGGAAGCTCTTCGCCACGACGATGTTGATCTCGCCGTCCGGATGCAGGCAGACGTCGCCGCACAGGCGGCCGCGGTACTTGATGTAAAAAAGACTGCCGCGCGCGTTGAGATAGCGGTACATCGCCTTGAGCAGCTTCAGGTCGTACACACTGTTGCGGTTGTCGACCTGCTTGCACACATCCGCATCCTGATACCACGGAAGCGACGCTTTGTAGTTGGGATCATACGGGACGAGAGTGATCTCGCCGTCGACAATTCTGCGTTCCATGACAGACCTCTCTTACATGATGACTTTCGGCGGAAACGGGCTCAGATGTGCGCGATGCAGTCGTACGCGATGCGCTCTCCGCCGTCGAAGGCACCGTGAATGACGCCGCAGCGCCGGAAGCCATACGCTTCCAAAAGCCGCTGCATCGGGCGGTTATCCGCGTGCGTGTCGGCGCGCAGATAGCCGATCTGCGCGGTGCAGAAGTCGAAGCAGGCCTTCGACATGCCACGCGCTTTCCCGTTGGAGGCGAGACGGTGGATCGTGCCGTAGGGTTGATCGAGATGCCATGCGCCGTCTTCGATGACACGGTAGCTTTCGTCCTCGCCGAGAAAGAGGGCGAATGTGCCGACGATCTCGCCATTTTCAAGCATCACATAGCTGCTGCCGCATGCGATATCATAGGTGACGATGCTGCGGTCTGGGTACTCGTCGCCCCATTGCGAGGCATTGCCGTTTGCGCGCATGTAGCGCTTTGCGGCGGCGAAGACGCCCAGCACCGTGTCGACGTCCTGCAAGGTGGTTTTGCGAATTTCCATTTTAGCCCTTGTGCTGCTCGAACCAGCCGGTGATCTCGTTTAAGCGGCGGATGCGGTGCTTGGGCTTGCCGCTGCGGGAGAGCTCGTGGTTCTCGCCGCGGAAGAGCACGAGGCGGCTCTCGACGCCGTGCGCGATCAGCGCAGAGTACATCTGATAGCCCTGATCGACGGGGCAGCGGTAGTCCTCGAGCGAGTGGAGAAAGAGCGTCGGCGTTTTGACCTTGTCGGCGTACTTCATGGGGCTGTGCCACCAGAATTTTTCGACATCCGGCCAGATGGTCGAGCCGCACTGGTCTTCGGAGAAGTCAGGGCCGATGTCGGACACACCGTAGAAGCTCGTCCAGTTCGAGATCGAGCGCTGGCTGGCGCAGGCGCGGAAGCGGTCGGTGTGGCCGATGATCCAGTTGCACATAAAGCCGCCGTAGGAGCCGCCGGCCATGCCCACACGCTTCTGGTCGATCTGGGGATACATCTCCAGCACCTTATCGGTGAACT
>OGUQ01002280.1_pt1 | contig 13573 bp, 7 predicted proteins | sample 1574701 | NCBI WGS metagenome assembly OGUQ01 (sample SAMEA2582087, study PRJEB24529) | metagenome | biome: Human gut stool | place: China | collected 2011 | reverse complement strand
AACATCATGTTTCTGCTTGGCAGCTTCGATACCGCCACCTTCGCCGCGCCATGACATCACTGTAGCATTCGGAGCCAGTCCACCTTCCAGGATTTCGTCCCAGCCAATAATCTGACGTCCATGTTCGTTCAGGAATTTTTCTGCATGATTGATAACAAAACTCTGCAAATACTCTTCTTTTGAATGTTTAGCGTCACTCTTGATTCCCAAAGCCTTGATACGAGCCTGGCACTTCGGACATTTCGCCCATTCAGTCTTCGGACATTCGTCACCTCCGACATGAATATATTCAGAAGGGAAGATATCCATTACTTCCGTCAGGACATCATCAATAAAAGTCAGTACACTGTCGTTTCCGGCACAAAGCACCTGATCAGATACTCCCCATATTTTCCAAACCTCATACGGTCCACCTGTACATCCCAAATGCGGATAAGCGGCCAATGCTCCCTGCATATGTCCCGGAAGGTCGATTTCAGGAATAACAGTGATATAACGATCTGCAGCATACGCTACGATTTCTCTGGCTTCTTCCTGAGTATAGAAACCACCGTAAGGTTTTCCGTCATATTCACCGGAATTACGTCCGATTACAGTTTCCGATCTTTTTGAACCGATCTCAGTCAGTTTAGGATACTTCTTGATTTCAAGTCTCCATCCCTGATCTTCGGTTAAGTGCCAGTGTAAACGGTTCATGTTATGCAAAGCCATCATATCGATGTATGTCTTTACTTCGTCTACTGTGAAGAAATGACGGCCTACATCAAAATGGGCACCACGATAACTAAAACGAGGATAGTCGCTAATCTCGACAGCCGGCAATGAAGGAGTTGTGCCGATAGCTACCGGAATAGACTTACGTAAAGTCTGGATACCATAGAATACACCAGCTTCAGTAGGAGCAGCAATAGTTACACCATCTGCGTTCACACTCAATTGATAAGCTTCGGGGTTTTCTGATTCCATACCCAACTTAAGCAGAATAGCACCTTTGCCCTCAGTACCTGCTTCAACGGCATAATCCTTACCTGTGGCTTTCTTCAGATAATCAGCCAGGAATTGGGCATTGCGTTGCATCTTTTCATTTCCTTCCGGATAGATGATTTTTACACTACCATTTAATGTAAATGGTTGGCTTTGAGCAGTCGTAATTTCCTGAGGTAAAGGAATTACCTGGTAATTAGCTGTAGTTTCTTTGTCGTTACACGAAGAAATAAATCCCGTGAGCGCCAGTAAACCGGCAATTTTAAAAAGATTTCTCATACAAATTATTTAATAGGTGTTAGTTATAGGTATCTCGTACATGTTTCACTGTGATATTCAAGCTTTCTCCCTTCTTAATCTCCGGAGACGTTATCGTTATTTTTTTGTTTTCACCCGGCAACAGATCGAAGAAATTATCAGTGAAACGGGCTCCTTGAACAGGAATCTGGACAAAGACATCTTTTGCCAGTTTAGGAGATGACAAGGTCAGTTCACACTTCCCATCGAGTTGTTTCACTTTCATGGAAATAGCTGTCTGAGGCAGCTCCAAATTCTTGGTTTTATCAAAGAAATAAACTTCTTCAGCCACTTTCCTACCCGATTTATCTTTCAGGCTAAGTAGTAGAAAACTGCTCTTTCGCTGTTCCGGATTCACCCAAGTGTCCAACGGTTTACGCACGATACAAGAAGAAGTATTCATCGGTACCTCAACTGTCTTGATGACTTCTTTGTCTAATGTCTTGCCATTAAAATCAATGACTTTCATTTCAAGTGTAAGCTGACTCTGCTTTTCCAACATATCGGATATCAGATAAATATTCAAGCTATCGCCTTCCTGTATTGCATTGACCAGTAACGGCGCAAAAGCACGCTTTGCCTGATAATGCAACGCTTTCCAATTGCCATAATAGTCTATACTGGACCAGGAAACTACCGGCCAGCTATCATTAAGCTGCCAATATAATGTCCCCATACAATAAGGGCGGTTACGACGATGTGCTTCCATCCCATGACGCATGCCGTGTCCCTGAAGCACAAGTCCGATATACACAAAGTCTTCAAATTTCTCAGGAACGATATAATCACGTTCCATATAGGTACGTATCAAGTCATTACCAATACTGCTTTTCTGATGCCCATTCATCACTTCCGACTCAATCTGATAGTCTTCCGGAGCAGCAAATGTAGCAATCGTCTTCATTTCCGGGAACGACTGGAAACCAAATTCACTCATAAATCGCGGTAAATCCGTGTCTAATGATTCGAATGTTTTTTTGCCGTACCACACTCCCCAATTATGACTGTCACCTATGCCCCACGACTCCGGACGTCCCCAATTTGCAAAATAAGGAGAAGAATGCTTGTAAAAACGGCCTTCATCGAGTTCCTGTACTTTGGCAGGAAGCAATCCCCGGAACAACTTATCATACCCCCGGAACATATTTTCATACACTTCCGGAGTATAGTTTTTCTGCCATCCCCAATATTTCAATCCTTCCAGAATCTCATTATTTCCACACCACATGGCCAATGAAGCATGGTTGCGCAGACGTTTGATATTATATTCAGCCTCTTCTTCTACCCGCTTCAAGAAAGTAGGATCGCTGGGATAAGCAGTACAGGCAAACATAAAATCCTGCCAAACAAGAATACCATTTTCATCTGCCAGATCATAGAAACGATCATCCTCATAAGTTCCTCCCCCCCATATACGTACCATATTCATATTGGCCTCTTTCATGTCCCGGAACAGGGTCTTATAACGCTCAGTGGTTATACAGGGAAGCAATGCATCATCAGGGATATAATTGGCTCCTTTGGCAAACATCGGGATACCATTCACTTCAAAATAAAAAGATTCTCCCTCTTTATCTTTTTCGTTTACCACCCGTATCGTACGAAGTCCGATGCGATGCTGGCGCGAGGCAATTGTTTTACCGTCACATATCACTTGTGCTGAGAAATCATATAAATGAGGTTCTCCCCATCCATTGGGCATCCAACGTACAGGGTTCTGAATATCCAACGGAATATGAATCTTATTTAAACCCGGTTTTAACGTCACGTTCTTCTTTACTGTTACTTCTTTCCCTCCTTGCAATGAATAAGAGATCAAAACCTCAGCAGATTTTTCCTTCTCTGAAATGCTATTAATTTCCAATTCATTAGAAAGTTTTGCGACTTGATCTGTCAGGCTCAACTGTTTCACATGATAATCGGCAATAGTGGCAACATCATAAAAACGAAGAGTCACAGGACGCCAGATACCGCTTGTAACCATGCGGATTCCCCAGTCCCATCCATAACTATAAGGTGCTTTTCTAGTAAATACACTAAGACGCTTTTCGTGATGATCGTTATCAGCCGGATAATTAAATCCATTGGATGACCATTGTGGAAGAGTTTGTTTTATAGGAGAATGAAAATAGACATGCAGCAAATTCTCACCTTTACGTAACACCTGTTTAACAGGAACCGCATAACCCACAAACATATTATCTGATTTCAAAACCAAAGAACCGTTCAGATAAACGTCAGCATAGGTATCCAATCCCTCAAAGAAAAGCTGGGCGGCATCCCTCTTTAATTGTTCCTCTGTAACGACAAAACAAGTTTTATATTCCCAATCTTCGTCCTCCACCCACTGAATCTTTTTTTCATTGGTCCCATAGAACGGATCAGGTAGCAGTTTATGATGAATCAAATCCTGATGAACTGTGCCCGGAACAGTAGCTGGCAGCCATTTTTCTGTTCCTACCTGTGAAAACGACCAATCGTCATTCAGCATTAACACATCCGAAGTGTCTTGGTTTTGCCCATAGGCTAAACTGCAACAACATACAAGTCCATACAATAACTTTTTCATCATAAACTGCTCACTTTTTCAAGTTTATTTTCCCCAGTCCGTACGGAACGTAGATGCCGGTAAACCGTCACCGTTGACTAGATTGGCACGGGTAAAAGGTTGCCAACCGTAACGCACGTGAAGAGGATTTTTCACTTCTTTACTATATACTTTAATTTGATTTCCTACGATTTTGGCTGTGGCCGGATAATAAATATCCTCTGTTTCTGCCACTTCGAATGTCTGTAACGGCTTTCCGTCCGATGCATGCATACCCTCGGCACAATCGAATGATACATAAGCAGCGCCATCACGAAACTCTACATTACGGAACATTGGTCCCGAAGGTGTAACATTCTTCTTTCCATAAGTTTGATTCAAAGCCCAATGAGCCAAACGCTCGCCTACCGGCTGCTTATGTTTGGGATGCACATCAAGTGAATCACCCAGGTCACTCGATACCGCCATACCCGTATGAGGTATTTCATACATCATTCTACGCTGGCTATCACGGAACCAAGGCCATGACGGACGGTTGATACTTGACAACTGTACATAATAAAAAGGTAAATTCTCATTTTCCCAGTTTTTACGCCAGCTCTCAACCAAGAGCTTAAACAATTTCTCGTGTGCCTCACGATTATGTGCATTCGATTCACCCTGATACCAGATGATGCCTTTAATAGGATATTGCTCCAAAGGACGAATACCTGCCTCATATAAATAACAAGGTTCGTAAGGATGACGTTGCTGCTTATTAACAGCCTTTTTCACATTAAGAGCAGCGCGACCGCGCACCCAATCCTGAATAAAGTCATTTTGAGTCCAGTTACGTAATATAGCAGGGAACTTATACTCCAATGTACTGCGATCAACCCATGCTTCAGTAGGCGAACCACCGATCGCATTACAAATCAATCCTACAGGCACTTTCAGGCTATCCTGCAGCATTTTGCCAAAATAATAGGCCACAGCAGAAAAAGAACCTGCTGTTGCAGGTGAACAAACCGTCCATTCGGTATCTTTATAATACTGCAAATGATTCAACGAATCCAATACAGATGCATCCCACTCCACTGCATCCGTACGCCAGCGTGCCTTCATATCGAACAAACGAATCTGATCATTAGCAGCCTGCGGAATATCTCTTTTAGCCGTTTTACTCCAACTCAAATAAAATTCCATGTTAGATTGTCCGGAACAAAGCCACACTTCTCCGGCCAAAACATTATTGAATGTTTGTTTCTGTTTTCCGGCAGAGACAGTCAGTGTATATGGGCCACCGGCCTTTAACGGCTGAATGGTGACAGTCCAGTCTCCATTGGAAGCAGCCTTTGCAGTCAACTTCTGTTTAGCTATTGAAACAGTCACTTTTTCACCCGCATTTGCTTTGCCCCGGATAGCCAACGGCTCTCCGTGTTGAAGTACCATGTTATCAGTATACAACTCAGATAGATGTAACCCTCCAAAATCTCCTGTAATCGCCGAATATACCGTTTTTGCAAGAATACCGGCTCCCTCTACATTAGGATGTACAGCATCCGGAAGAAGATAGGGGTAAGGATAAAGCGGTTCATGGAAATCCATTAACTGAACTCCTGCATATTTAGCTATCGTCTCAATACTTTGTTGAATTTCTCCATGCCAATCACGGGTACCTGACTCAAAACGAGGATGACGGTCAGCGATCGGTGTCAAACGGGCAATAATAATATGACATTTAGGATTAGCAACTCTGAAAGAATCAATCAACGCCAGATAATCTTTCACGAAACTGTCACGATAGTTCGGCCAATCACGTGGATCCGTATCATTAATACCCAAATGGATAACAACAATATCACCGGCAAAAGCAATTGCCTTTTTAAATTCTTCTTGCTGCATGTAAGGACGATGTCCCTTATTCAATAAGGTAGCTCCTGATTTCCCGAAATTTCCAACTTCGTAAGTCTCCCCTAGGAGTTGTTGCAACTGTGATGGGTAAGAGTCCGTTGCAGGATTCGGAAGAGTATATCCGTATGTAATACTATTCCCTACACAAGCCACTTTCACCCGCTTCTGTGCGGATAAAATGGTGCATACCATCAAGAACAGAGATAAGAATAGTATCTTTTTCATTTCTTATTTATATAAGGTTTAACAATATCAACCCATTTTAAGTAGCCTTTTCCCAGTAAATGTAAACCATCATTAGTATACTCAATATTCATTTTCCCGGTCTTCTCATCAACAAAATGAGAATAAAGATCGATATAGGTCACATTCTCTTTATCAGCAAGATACATCAGTCCTTCATTGATCTTTTTCACTTCCTGCCAGCGTGACGTATGTCCGCCAAACATCTTATAATGATCGGTTACCGGAAGTACACTTTGCAAATATAGCTTTGTTTTTGGAGAATCTTGTTTAATTTTTTGAGTAATCATACCAATACGGTTCACAATTGTATCTGCAGAAGTGCCCCGGCTTACATCATTTATGCCGATCAACAAGAATATTTTGGCGGGTTTTCCTTTCAAAATCGCATCCAGCCGATCATAAACACCCATACAGATATCACCACTGATTCCTCGGTTCTTGACATGCTTATTATTCAATAATTCACTCCATCCTCCCCCGTTGGTAATGCTATTACCCAGAAAAATGATATCTTTTGAAGTCACAGGCAACTCCTCAAACAGAGTTGCACGTTGATAATAGAACGTAGAATATTTGCGTTCCTGTGCGTTGCCCGCCATTGAGGCGAGCAACAACATCATTAATAAAATTTTCTTCATTCGTTTTTATTTTTTCTCAATCACTTCGTTTTGTCGGGCGAATAGATAAGTCCGTCCACTGCATTTTCTCCGTCAGGAGTTACAAAAACTGTAGTAAACATCCACTTCACCAACCGCACCTCGGGCATATTGAATTTGCCAACCGGCAATTTCAGGAAAACTTTATTCCAGCCTTTATTCAGATGGACGGCGATAGGTGGACGTGCCACACAATTTTCATTTCCCAACGCTATTTCATTACTCTTTGTACGATGAGTAGCTGTCCATACAGGTGGCTGTATTTCTTCATTATTGATCCAGATACGGCTGCCTTTATAGTCCCATTTACCTTGCAATGGAGCCAGGTCCATTTCCGAACGACCATAATTCTGGAATTCAGCCCACAGCCCTACTTCCTGATCTTTCGGAGAGTAAACCCATGTATAGGCATAAGCCGTATGATTCTCTTGCGGATCTTTATAGAAAGTAGGTACCATTTTCCCCCATACATGACGAAGATAGATACCCGCACCAATGGCAGGGTGTACCCCATACTCTTTTCCTTCATATAAATAAGAATCCTTCAATTCCTGTTCCGGAGGAAAGACTTTATTCAAATCTCCACCATTAGGAAATGCATCAGTAATATTCCATTTTACATTCGTCTGTTTTACATAGGCGAACGGATATCCCTTAAATGTATGCTCTTTATGCCAAAGCATACGATTCTCAAAATCAGCAAATTCTTTAAACTCCGGAGAGTCTTCAGAAGGTAAGATAGTACCATTCTTATCAAAATATTCTGTACCTCCGCCTTTCCATGCACGTTCAGCAATAGCCAGCATATTAGGATAGAAATTATTCTCAAGTATAATATTGCGTTCGTTAGCTACGTAACGGTCATTCCAGATGGCAAGAATTGTCCCTGCAATATCGTCACTTCCTTGCTCAACATTATAAATACGGCTGTTATACAATGCAATGATATCGCCAAAAGTATCAAAATGATTGAGATAATGAAACTTAGAATCAATTGCGGGAATACCTTTTTGGGCTTTTCCACGATAACTCCACAAATGCGTCATATCAATCTCGCCAAGTTTATAATGCCATCCCGGATTCCACGAAATGACTTTCTTTCCTTTGGCACGGACATATTCGACCATTTCCGGAACAAACTTTGGATTGGTAAACCGAACTTCATCCGTACCAATATGAAGATAAGGTACATCAAAAGTCTCGCAAACTTCATCTACCAGCAATTTAAGAATTTTCATTCCTTCCGGGCTCTGCATATCATGACGGAATGTACGGACAAAAGCCTCACTATGCCCCGGCATATCAAATTCCGGAATTAAAAGTATATTATGCGCTTTACAAAAAGCGACTAAATCTTTCGCTTCTTCCAATGTATAGTATTTACCCGGCATACGAGTCGTGTTCACACTGTCATTCAACATCGGAAAAATTTTACTTTGCAATCTCCATGATTGATTTTCAGTCAGATGCCAATGAAAAACATTAATTTTAAATCGTGAAAGAACAGCAATTTCACGTTTCAATTCTTCAATCGACATATACGTACGCCCTACATCCTGCATAAAGCCGCGTATTCGGAAAGCAGGCCAGTCAACAATTGAACAACCGTTGAATGTTGCCTTTTTCTTTTGTACATCCTGTAGCTGGGCCAAAGTCTGCATAGCCCAATACACACCATGCTCCGTCACAGCCTCAACCGTAACTTTGCCATTATTTACCACCAGGCGATAAGCTTCGTCTGCGTTCAAAGGTACCTCTTCTAACGAAGGTACCAGTTTCACTTCAATACTTGCACGAGCTTTGTCATCAATCACTCCACCCCTATCAACAACAAAAGCTTCCCACTCTTGCCGAAGCACCGGAGTAGAAAGCTTTGTTCTGCCCAGTACAAAACTGGAACTTAAAGGAGTAAACTTTTGCGGCTCCGGAAGCAGGTGATATTCACCTGCCCGGACCGTAGAAATTGTGCATAAGTAAATAATGAAACTGATTAAGAAAATTTGTTTGTTTCTCATCGGTATTTATTTAGTTTATGGGGGAAATCTCTCATTTAATAATGTCTTTCAACTTCACAGCCTGGAATGTCATGTGCGCCACACTACTTTCATAAAGAATACCAATCGTCTCTTTATCAATCATAGAGAGGCAAGAATAACCCCAGTTATTGCCTTCATCCAACAACAGCTGATGTTCGGGTGACCAAGTCACACCGCCATCCAAACTTATTTTAATAGTAGTATTATAGCGTCCTTTTGTCGTATTAGGATTAGAGAAAATCAATAAATCCTTGCCCAACACATTATCTTTTGCTTTCACACTGATCAAACTAGCCATACAAACAGATTCCGGCAATGCCTTACGAGAAGATTCATGTTCCGTCCATGTTTTACCCAAATCTTTTGTAATAGCCACAGCGCGGCTTCCTCCACGATTATCACGCATATTCAACATCAACACTCCGGGTTCGACCTCAGCTACCTGGGCTTCTGTAGTGTTCGTACGTGCATAATTGTGCATCTTCCAGTTCTTGCCACCATCTTTACTGTACATAATACCGGCATTGGGCACACGTGTCGAATCGATAAACTGAGTTGGGAATACCAAAGTACCGTCACTCATAGTGATACCCCTACCCGGTCCCTGCAACAAGAAATACCAAGAAGGATCTTTCACCTGCTCTGTAATATTAATAGGTGCAGACCATGTTTTACCATCATCTGTACTTTTAGCTAAAACAAGTTGTGCTGTATGGTTCATATCCATACCCGGATGTGAACTCCACCATGCCCGCTGATTACCCATACCATGTGTCCAGGCAGCAACCACCCAAACATTATTTGTTTTTGTATCAACAAGGATAGAAGGGTCTCCTACCCCATTCTGACCGGCAGGCAAACCACCGAATTCTCCAAAAGCCAAAGGCAAACGCATTTTTTCCCAAGTTTTTCCACCATCTGTACTGCGACTTAAACCAACATCAACATGCTCCTGCAAGTCAACACTACTGTTATAACGTACATCATAAACTCCCAGTAACGTACCTTTATTAGTAGTCACCAATCCCGGAATACGGAATGCGGCAGAATTATCGTCTCCGGCATGGCGCACTCCTACTCCCATACGGTGTTCTATCCCATTTTCTGAAACTACATCCAACAGGGCTTTTTTGCCATCCAAAGTAATTGAAGCGATATCCGCGGTCACCTTGCTGGTAAGCGAAGTGCCCGGCTTCATTTGCAAACTAATCCAGAAATAATTGATTCCGGGAAACAGTTTCTGATCTCCTTTCAGAACAACCTGATTACCGGGATTAGTTACCTCCGATTTTTTGATTGAATAAGACGGATTGGCGGCAAGTGTTTTCCCCGGAGTGTTACTGGAAATATATCCAACAGGAGCAAAACGTTTTTTACCACTATCCTGCAATGCTTCAGTACCTCCATAATAAAGCTTTATGGACTGAATTTCAGAAAGATTCACTCCTTCACCCAAGTTTAACACTACATCGTTCAGGGTCTGGCTCTCTTTAGCATCCAAACGGAGATAGAATAAGACATTATCCTGCCTTTCTATCAAAATAGGAATACGTGTTTCACGAACAAAAATGGTATCTGCTGCTTGAACTACCGGTATAGCACACAGAAAACAGAAAAGCGAAAATAGAATTACGGCTTTTTTCATGGTATCGACTAATTAATATTTATGTTATCGGGAGCAAAGATAGTATTTTTTATTATATAACGGTTATGTTAATTAAATATTTTATTATATACGGTCGATTTAATAAACAAGACACTATTCGACGCAAAGCACTAAACCATCGGAAATAAACATATTCAAAGCGGTCATTGAAGACTATCCCATCAATCAGGATTTGGATTGTATTTAAAAACAAAGAGAGGGATGTTATCTCAAGCAACATCCCTCTCCTTTATCTTATTTCGGTGATCTATTGAAAACTCAATTATTCTTCAGCCACTTCCCCAATCTTAGTTGACCAATAAGGATTCTGATACAATACAGATGTCTCTGCTTTTTCATCCGGAGACAGCAATTCCATCTCACGAACCGGCACAGGATTGAGATAATGTGCCTTCTGCCAGGTGTACCCATCGTATACATCATTATTGGTTTTCAAAATGGCATACGGACGCAGGTATTTAAAGGAGCGTGAAGAGATATTAGAACCTTCTTCACCAGAATCTTTAAATGTAACCTCAGCACCATTCTCATCTTTATTAGCCGATTTGTACATTTCATCCCAGAAATTATATCCTTCAGGGATATAATTTTTTGTCAGCAGATGATCCATTGAACGCCAACGTACCAAATCATCCCAACGCATCCCTTCACCAATAAATTCGCAACGACGTTCACGGCGAATATTTAATAAGGTGGCGTCTACAACTTGTCCGCCCGAATATTTACCCCAATCTGTTTCCTGACTCAAATCGGTCGCATTGATTGTTTTTGTAAAATCAGGATCTACGCCTGCACGTTCACGAACGGCTCTCCAATATTGAGCTGCTTTACCTGTAACGTTACCATTCTTCATATAATAAGCTTCCAAATAATTCAGATAAGCCTCTACGCCACGATAAATAATACATCCGGTAGTCGACTCAGCTTTTCCCCATACATTCTGTGCCATATCAAAGCTGGCATATTTACGAATACGATATCCTGTCTGGTCTCTCATCTCTTCACGGTTAGATACAGGATGCGGAGCAAACATTTTCACAGTGCCCGGTTCCTCGGTCGAATATACTGGTACAAAATTGCTTTCACCAAACATAAACAACTGAAGACGGTTATCGCGATTAGCCTTCACATCATCCAATGTAGCATCCCCCTTATAAGGTGCTGCGCTACTGGCCGCATACCAAGGCAGACCATCCTGCATCAAGAAGCTTTCAACATAGCTTTTCAACAAGCCATGATTAGAACCGGACGCAATCCATGCCGGGGTGCCATGCATGATAGAGAAACTACCGGTTTTTGCATACTGACGCCAGAACAACACTTCGTCATAGCCGCTTAAATCAACATTGGCATACATTTCAAAATAAGGATTCCATCCGGATGTAATAGAAGGACTAGCAGGATCTTCAACCTTTGTATTAGGGGTCAAAGTTATTTTATCTGCAACTTCTTCCGCTGCTTTCATGGCTTCTGTCAAGAAGAAATCAACCTCAGCTTCTACATCCAATGAGAAATTAGAATGTACTTTCTTTCCCGGCCAGTTATCATCTCCCGGTACACGCCCTGTACCCTTGTGGTATCTTTCAAAAGAGGCTTCATACAGTGCCACCCGGGATTTAATCAGCAAAGCTGTCTCACGATTCAAACGGGTATTATTTTTAAATCCCTTACTGTACATCATATTGGCAGCATCATCCAAATCTTTCAGGATAAAGCGGGCAACCAGATTACGAGGTTGGCGGACACCTTTTTCCATCAGCACCGTTTTGTCATCGGGCAAAACCTCTGTTACGATCGGAAAGTCACCGTAAGTACGCAATAAATTATAGTACACAAGAGCACGCATCAGATGCATTTCGCCAATATAATGACGAATATCGGCATCTGCTCCGGCAACCTCACCCGCTTCATATTTAGGCACAGCATTCTCAAAGAAGTAGTTGCAATAACGGATATTGCTGAAACTCCAGTTACCATCACTGGAAGGAACTTTCCAAAGCCCTTTTACATAGCGACTACTACGCCCTCCGGCCACCATATTATCCGTTCCACCATCGTTATTCGCTATACCTGCTCCATAACCACCATGCGAAGGAAAATAGTTTTGATACCTCGCTATGGAATAAGCGGCAAAGTGATCCACCGTTTGAAAGTAGACTTCCGGTGTGACAGAAGAAAGAGGTTCTCTATCAAGAAAGTCATTACAGGACGTGAGCGCCATTACCCCTCCCGCAACAAAACATGCTTGTACAAACAGATTTTTTATTTTAAGCTTCATAATACTTCAATTTAAAAATTAACGTTAACACCAACAGATATCACTCTTTGCAAAGGATACAACTTACCGGATCCTGTTCCGGCCAAACTTCCGGTAGCTTCCGGATCGAAAATCTTAGAAAGACTGGTTATAGTTGCCAGGTTATCACCCGAAACATATACACGTACAGAAGATATTCCGGCTTTCTCTGTCCATACCCGAGGCAATGTATAACCCAACTGGACATTCTTCAAACGCAAATATGCTCCATTCTGTAAATAACGCGTCTGAACCTTGGTATTACGATCCCCACTAAAGTTGACGCGCGGATAATATGAATTCAAATTAGCACCTAACGGGTCACCCTCCGGACGGAAGAAATCCCAATGTTCGGCAAAGCCGGTAGACTGCCACTCATTTCCTTGTCCGTTGGCTCCCCAGAAATAACATCCGTCCAGCCATAGGTCACGTTTTCCGATCCCCTGCATAAAAATGCTGAAATCGAATCCTTTCCAAGCAGCATCCAGTGTAATACCATATTTAAAACGAGGAGTCGAATTACCGATAATACGATAATCGCCCGTATCTCCTAATTTATTGGTTCCGTTACTGATTTTTCCGTCACCATCCAAATCTTCCCCTGAGAGATGAAGAATCTTATTTGCGTTAGCTGAAAAATTCAATGAAGTACTCCATGAGAAATCTTTCGTATTAATGTTTTCGGAGTTTAAAGTCACTTCAATTCCTCGATTTTGAGTTTCTCCAATATTAGTCAGATACTTATCATAGCCCGTCATGCTTGGTATACTAACTTCTAACAAAAGATCGGTAGTTTTTGTACTGTACAAATCAATATTACCACTTAAACGATTATTAAACAAAGTAAAATCCAAACCTAAATTATAAGACTGCGAAGTTTCCCATCCTAACAAAGGATTCGCCATAGAAGTAGGATAAAGTCCGACTGAAGTGCTTCCCCCATCACCAAAT
>OGUQ01002271.1_pt1 | contig 13613 bp, 7 predicted proteins | sample 1574701 | NCBI WGS metagenome assembly OGUQ01 (sample SAMEA2582087, study PRJEB24529) | metagenome | biome: Human gut stool | place: China | collected 2011 | reverse complement strand
ATTTCCAGATCTCAATGCGCCTACGGTTGTCATCATGACTGAGGCAAACGGTATGGCGGCTGAGGAAGTGGAACAACTCGTCACATTTCCTGTTGAAACAGCAGTGAACGGTGCAACAGGTGTGCGCCGCGTACGTTCTTCATCTACCAATGGATTCTCAGTAGTATGGGTAGAATTCGATTGGGATACGGATATTTATCTGGCCCGGCAAATTGTCAGCGAGAAGCTGGCTGTTGTAAGCGAAAGCTTACCTACCGGTGTAGGTAAACCGACGCTGGGTCCACAATCATCCATTCTGGGCGAGATGCTGATTATCGGTCTGACTGCCGACTCTACCTCTATGCTTGACCTGCGTACAATAGCTGACTGGACCATCCGTCCGCGCTTACTCTCTACAGGCGGTGTGGCACAGGTAGCAGTACTGGGTGGTGATATAAAGGAATATCAGATACAATTAGATCCGGAACGGATGCGGCATTACGGCGTTACGCTGAATGAAATTATGACCGTAACCCGTGAAATGAATCTGAATGCAAACGGTGGTGTGCTATATGAATATGGCAATGAATACATTGTACGTGGAGTACTTTCTACCGATCGGGTAGATCAACTGGCACGTGCCGTGGTACGTGGTGGAACCGCTTCGGGCAGTGCTCCTATTCTGTTGGAAGACATTGCAGACGTACACATTGGAGCAAAATTACCCAAACTGGGTACAGCATCTGAACGGGGTAAAGCTGCCGTATTGTTGACTGTAACCAAACAACCGGCCACCAGCACGCTGGAATTAACGGATAAATTGGAAGCATCTTTAGAAGATTTACAGAAAAATCTGCCACCGGATGTAAAGGTCAGCACAGACATTTTCCGACAAAGTCGCTTTATCGAAAGCTCCATCGGAAACGTACAGAAGTCCTTGTTCGAAGGAGGTATCTTCGTGGTGATTGTACTATTCCTGTTCCTTGCAAATGTACGTACAACAGTGATCTCATTGGTTACACTACCACTTTCATTGATTACTTCACTGGTGACGCTGCATTATATGGGATTCACAATCAACACAATGAGTCTCGGTGGTCTTGCCATCGCTATCGGTTCGTTAGTGGATGATGCCATTGTGGACGTGGAAAACGTATATAAACGACTCCACGAAAACAAGTTGAAACCTGTGGAAGAACGACTTTCCATATTGGAAGTGGTATTCAACGCATCGAAAGAAGTACGTATGCCTATCCTGAACTCTACGCTGATTATCGTAGTTAGTTTCGTGCCCTTATTCTTCCTCACAGGTATGGAAGGCCGCATGCTGGTTCCTCTGGGTATTGCGTTCATTGTAGCATTGGCTGCTTCTACGGTAGTGGCACTGACGGTTACACCGGTACTTTGCTCTTATCTTTTGGGAAAAGACAAGAAGAAGGAAGAGAAAGAAAGCAGTGACTCGTATGTAGCACGTAAAATGAAACAATGGTATGGCGCTGCACTGGCTTTCGTACTGGGACATAAGAAGATCGTATTGGGCAGTACTATTGGTTTGTTCGTAGTAGCCTTGGCATGTTTCTTCACATTGGGCCGTTCGTTCCTGCCACCTTTCAACGAAGGTTCGTTTACGATCAACATATCTTCTTTGCCGGGTATCTCGTTGGAAGAAAGTGACAAGATGGGGCATCGTGCAGAGGAATTGCTACTCAGTATTCCTGAAATACAAACCGTTGCCCGCAAGACCGGACGTGCCGAACTGGATGAACATGCACTTGGAGTGAATGTTTCCGAAATAGAGGCTCCGTTCGAATTGAAAGATCGTTCACGTAGCGAAATGGTTGCTGAAGTACGCGAGAAATTGGGCACCATCGTAGGAGCGAACATAGAAATCGGGCAACCTATCAGTCATCGTATCGATGCTATGCTTAGCGGTACGAAAGCAAACATTGCTATTAAACTGTTCGGTGATGACCTGAACCGTATGTTTACTTTGGGTAATGAAATCAAAAGTGCCATCCAAGATATTCCTGGTATTGCCGACTTGAATGTGGAGCAACAGATAGAACGTCCTCAGCTTATCATTTCGCCCAAGCGAGAAATGTTGGCTAAGTTTGGTATCTCATTACCGGAATTCTCTGAGTTCGTGAATGTCTGTCTTGCAGGAGAAACCGTATCACAAGTTTACGAAAAGGGCAAAAGTTTTGACCTCACTGTACGTGTACGTGATGATCTTCGCGACGAAATGGAGAAGATACGCAACTTGATGATAGATACCAGCGACGGAAAGAAAATACCGTTGAACTACATCGCCGAAGTGCGTTCTGCAATGGGGCCGAATACTATCAGCCGCGAGAACGTAAAACGTAAAATTGTGATCTCTGCCAATGTTGCCGACCGTGACTTGCGCAGTGTGGTGAATGATATTCAGGCTCGCGTGGACAAGGACATCAAATTGCCGGAAGGATATCACCTTGAATACGGCGGTCAGTTTGAGAGCGAACAGGCAGCAAGCCGCACCTTATTACTCACATCGCTGATGAGTATTGCAGTGATCTTCTTACTACTTTATCATGAATTCCGCAGTGTGAAGGAAAGTGCGATTATTCTTATCAACCTGCCGTTGGCATTGATCGGTGGTGTATTTGCTTTGTTGATGACAACGGGAGAAGTGAGTATTCCTGCTATTATCGGTTTTATTTCACTGTTCGGTATTGCTACCCGAAACGGTATGTTGTTGATCAGCCACTACAACCACTTGCAACGGGAAGAAGGACTGAATGTGTATGACAGTGTAATCCGCGGTTCAATGGACCGTTTGAATCCAATTCTGATGACCGCGTTGTCTTCTGCTCTTGCACTTATTCCGTTGGCACTGGGAGGTGATTTGCCGGGTAATGAAATCCAAAGCCCGATGGCGAAGGTTATTCTCGGAGGTCTTTTAACTTCCACGTTCCTGAACGGTTTCATCATTCCGATTGTTTATCTGATGATGCACCGGAAACCGGCGAATTAACATCCATATAACTATTAACAATATCAAATAATGAAACGAATTCTTATATTTAGTTTTATCACTTTTTTCCTATATGCGGGGATGCGTGCCCAATCGATTGGCATAGACGAAGTGCTGCACCGCATTGAAGCGAACAATAAGGAGTTGCAGGCTAATGCGCAACTTATCACTTCACAGAAATTGGAAAACAAGTCGGAAAACAATTTGCCTGATCCCACTCTCTCGTATGCCCATTTGTGGGGTTCGGAAGATAAGAGCGAGACGATAGGTGAACTTGTTGTTTCCCAAAGCTTTGATTTCCCTACTTTATATGCTACACGCGGAAAAGTAAATCGACTCAAAACCGGTGCGCTTGATGCACAGTCTGCTGCTTTCCGTCAACAATTGTTGTTGCAAGCCAAGGAGCTTTGTTTCGATATCATCATGTTACAGCATCAGCAAGTGATTCTGGATGAACGCATGAAACAGGCTGAGGAACTCTCCACATACTACAAGAAACGTCTGGAAACAGGTGATGCCAATGTATTGGAAACAAACAAAATCAATCTGGAATTACTGAATGTACGTACAGAGTTCCGCGCCAATCAGACTGCGCTTGATAATGCCTGGAAATCTCTCCTTGCACTCAACGGAGACCAGTCTTTGCAAGACAATGAACTGAGCAGTTTCCGTTCCATCAATGATTATCCATTGCCGCTTCTTCCTAACAACTATGAACAGTTACGTTCGGAAGTGTTGGCAGCCGATCAGACTTTGCTGTCATTGAGCAGTGAAAGTGCTGCTGCCCGCAAACAGATTTCTGCAAGTAAGCAAGGCTGGTTGCCAAAATTGGAACTGGGATATCGCCGTAATACTGAGTCCGGTACTCCGTTCAATGGAGTTGTAGTGGGCTTTTCTTTCCCACTGTTTGAAAACCGCAATAAGGTGAAGATAGCCAAAGCACAATCTCTGAATCTCGACTATCAGAAAGAGAACGCTACTTTTCAAGCTGAGGCGACCTTAGCAAAACTGTATAGTGAGGCGCAATCATTGCAAACCTCCATACAGGAATATAGGGAAGCATTCAGTTCACAACAAGATCTTGCATTACTGAAACAAGCCCTTACCGGTGGACAGATCAGCGTGATAGAGTATTTTGTAGAAGTTTCTGTGATTTATCAAAGTAAACAGAATCTGCTTCAATTGGAAAATCAGTATCAGAAGGTAATGGCACAGATATATAAGAGTAAACTATAAGAATATATTCTTATTATATTTATAAAGAAAGCGAAGAACCAACTCCGGCAATTGAAGGAGTTGATTCTTCGCTTTCTTTATAAATAGCATAACAAATCACAGTTTCGTAATTTTCCCCATAAAGAGAATTGCTCCCGTACTCTTTTCCTTAATCACAAAAGCAAAAGGACGGTCTACATAGAAAGATATAGGAGTAGATGGTCCAACGGAAGTTTCAAACATTCCACCAACTGTAACAGCTGCTGCTTCAGTGCCTTCCTCATCTACATTTACATAAGTAAATTGCTGCAAAAGACCAATATATAACTCGGCTGCCGACATTTTAGAGAAATCAGCCTTATAACCATCAAAGGCATCCTTCATCCCCATAGCAACCATATCCTCTATGAGCATCTTGTTATACTCCACTTTGAAACGGGGAAGTTTAACCTGCAATTGTCTGCCCGACAAAGCTGCATTCCACTCTTTCCAGTTTTCATAAGTCAACTCGGACAAACTCTCATCCAAAGTCTTATCCACGGCAGGCAATAAGAGCACCATACTGAAAGCTTCGTTACCATACGGCAATTCTGCGATGGAGAATGCTGAGTTCTGAGCATAATTAAACGTTTCTGTCTGATTCATCATATTCACTTTCTGCTCAGTACCATCAGAATTAGTAAAATTTTCCTGGCGAGTATCCGATTTTTGGAATTGACTCTTCCAGATACCTTTGAAGTAGAGTGCATTAATCAAATACATACGTGCATCTTCCGGTATTCTCTGTATAACCTCTTTTATACAATTATTCGTCTGCTCGGCACACCATTGGTTTATCACATCTTTCGCTGTGGGAGATGCAAAGTCAAGCTCCTGCACCTGTGCATCGTACATTTTCTTATTCACATCCACAAAGGAGTCGTAAACCTTAAAACCTTCCTTTATCCAGATAGAATTGGCAATTCCTAATTGAGTGGTATTATCCAAATCCAATAAAGCTGAAGTTAGTTTTTGATTATAGTTATTCAGATCATCAAGAGAGAAAGAAGCGGCAGGAAATCCCAATACGTTCTGCATTTCAGTAAGCGTATTGCCCGAAGCTCCGTTAGTAATCATTGATAAGCAAAGCGATGCACTCAATGGAGACACAAAGACATTCGGCTTTTCCTTTTCGGTACTGCACACCTGATCGAAGAAACGGAAAGCAAAGTCTGTACCTTTGTCCATTAAAGCTTGTTCCACACGGGTGAGATTGATGTCTTGACGTGGTTTAGGTTCCGGTTGAGGAGGGTTCTCATCATTCTGACAAGCTGCAAGGATACTGAGTAGGCTTAGCGCAGCAATAGTTTTCTTTAGCATAAGCATTATAGTATTAGTTTTCTATTAAGTTACTCTGTTAGAATAAATGCATAAATTTATAAAATACTGCACCACATTACAAATTAAACATAAATCTTTCTTATCTTTGCTCCCGGTTTTGTTGGAGTATGCCTTTCGGTATACTCCATGAAAAGGGAATTGGGTGTGACTCCCAAACAGTCCCGCTGCTGTGATCTCCTATTGCAGGATTTGCCAATCACCTGTGCCACTGCCAATATTCGTATGGTGGGAAGGCGGTAAATCCGGAGTAAGTCAGAAGACCTGCAAAACCGATCATTTCTTATGCCTTCGAGGAAAGGGCATGAGGTGTATCTATTTTTATAGCTTTCTATATATGATAAAAGATAATCTATGTCGGTACATCTGGCTACGGTTTTATTTGTTTTGCTTTGTATGTTGGCTTTGCGCCAGCCTGCAAGCACAACAGGTGGGAGACTCCATTACAGGAAAAGTACATGCAATTCCGGAAGTGGGGATAAAAGGTCGGCGTGTACCACCGGCTCTCTCAGCAACCGCCCCGCTCCAACAGATGAAGAAAACTGATATGGAACGTTTGGGAGTATCGGATGTGGCCGATGCAGTTCGCCATTTCTCGGGAGTCAGCGTTAAGGATTATGGTGGAGTTGGTGGATTAAAGACTGTTTCTGTACGCAGTTTGGGAGCGCAACATACAGCAGTCAGCTATGACGGAGTGACAGTCAGTGATTGTCAGTCAGGGCAGGTAGATATCTCCCGTTTTTCGTTAGACAATGTTTCTGAACTGGCACTCAGCATTGGGCAGAGTGATAATATTTACCAGACAGCAAAGATGTTTGCCTCTGCCGGTGCTTTAAGTATCGAAACCGCACGTCCGGACTTTAGTGACAGACCTTTACGGTTGCTTGCAAATATGAAAACCGGTTCTTACGGGCTTGCTAATCCTTCTTTATTTTATGCTCAAAAATTAAGTAACCGTTTCAGTCTTTCTGCCCATGCTGATTATTTACGAGCAGACGGCAATTATCCTTTCAAAATGTGGAATGGGAACAAACTGATTGACTCCAAACGAAACAATAGTGATATAGAGACTTATCGGGCAGAATTAAATTTGTTTGTAACTCTGAATGAGAAACAGGATTTGAAAGCCAAAGTTTATCTCTTTGATTCGGAAAGAGGGTTACCCGGCGGAGTAATTTATGACAATCCGTATGCTGCCGAAAGACTATATGACCGTAATTACTTCGGCCAATTGAAGTATGAGAATCGGTTCTCTGAGAAATGGAAACTACAAGCAAGTGGAAAATTTAACTTCAGCTGGAACCGGGACTATAATAATGAATCTTCCGGTATTACAGACAATCGTTTCCGCCAGACTGAGACTTACTTATCCGCTACCCTATGGAACGAACCGGTGAAAGGGTTATCTTTCTCATTAGCACAGGATTTCGCCTATAACTATTTGTCAACGACTTTACAGAACAATCAATATCCGGAACGTTTCACCTATTTAACAGCAATAGCCACACACTATAAAAGCAACCGATTTTCTGCTACCGCTTCCCTGCTGAATACTTATATTACAGAGAATGTACGGACAGGAAAAGCTGCTGCAGACCGTAAACGCCTTTCCCCCGCTGTCAGTCTGTCGTGGAAACCATTTGATTTTGGTCTACGTTTCAGAGCTTCATACAAAGATATCTTCCGTACACCGACATTCAATGATTTGTATTATCTGGTAATTGGCAACCATAATTTAAAGCCTGAAGTTACCCGGCAATTCAATGTAGGTACAACGTGGAGTTCTACTTCATTGGAATTTATCGACTATCTAAGCCTTTCAGTAGATGCTTATTATAATCGGGTGAAAGATAAAATTGTGGCAGTACCCACTATGTTTATCTGGAAGATGATGAATTTAGGTAAAGTCGAAACCATTGGTACGGATATTAACCTGGCAATTGAAAAAGAATTAGCAGAACATTATAAGTTATATCTCACAGGAACTTACAACTTCATGCAAGCGGAAGATATTACTGACCGTAATTCTAAAATATGGCGGAATCAGATTATATATACTCCGAAGCATTCAGGTTCAGGAAGTCTGACTTTTGAGAACCCGTATGTCAACCTGACTTATAACATAATGTACGCTTCGGAACGCTATTCAATTGCCCAGAACATTCCGGAAAATCGTATTAAATCTTACACTGACCACAGTATATCACTCTCGCATACCTTTAAATGGAAGAAGCAGTCACTACGCATACAGCTGGATGCCTTGAACTTGAGTGATAAGAACTACGAAATAGTCCGCTTCTACCCGATGCCCGGACGCAATTACAAAGTAACAATCAACTATAAATTATAAACTAAAAACAAAAACTATGAAGAAGTATTGGTATAAAACCGCCATGCTGGTTATAGCATTAGGAGCATTTACCGCATGTAGTGATGATGACGAACCGACAATTCCGAAAGGACCGATAGCACCTGTTAATGGAGCATATGTTATTAATACAGGAAACTGGGGAGAGAATAATGGTACTATACAATGGTATGACAGAGATCTGAAGACAATTAGTGCAGATTTGTTTGCAGCTGCCAACGGAGCAGGTATCGGTGATGCACAGGACTTGTGTATATATGGTACAAAAATATATATCACTTGTTCCAGTTCAGCCAAGATTGAAGTGGTGGACAGAAAAGATTTCGCTCGTATAAAAACGTTGAACTTAAAAGACGAAAGTGAGAAGTCTATCCAACCACGATATATGACAGCTACCGGAGGAAATGTTTATTTCACCTCATACGATGGCACGGTATCACGCTTGGACACCACGAACCTCTCCATCACCGGAAAGATAGAAATAGGAGATCATCCGGAAGCATTGACTTCTGCAAATGGAAAACTCTATGTAAATCTGTCAAATTATAACAATGATGGTACCGGCAAATACGTGGCAGTTGTCGATATTGCTACTTTCAAGAAAACGAAAAACATAGAAGTACTTCTCAATCCTTATGATGTTTGTACAACCGGAGAAGACGGAAAAGTATATTTCATTTCATGTGGAGATTTCAGAGGAAATCCAGTTCAGACATTACAATGCATCGACCCGCAAACAGATCAGGTTACGGAAATATGCCCAGCCAGCAAAATAGCAATAAAAAACAACAAGATCTATCTCATTTATGCAGAATATTACGAAGATGCCGCTCCTAAAAGCATTTCTGTATATGACATGAATACCAAGCAAACTACGCGGTTTGCCAACTACAGCGATTTCTCCAATCCTGGTAATATTGTAGTCGACCCGGCTACAGGAGATGTAATTATCATCGATCAACCCTTCTCTGCTCTCAACGACATATATGTTTATGGTAGTGACGGCGTACTTAAAAAGAAGTTGGAAACCGGATACTATACCACTAATATGCGTTTTGTAACTGAATAACAGCATGAAACAAATTTCTTTCTTTCTAACCTTTTGGGTGACAGTGTTACTTCTTTCCGCCTGTAGCGGAAAGAACAGCACTGCTTCCGGCTCTGCACAAGGAGACACCATCCCGCTGCACTACTCCGCTAATCTCTCTCTGATAGATTACGAAGATTACATCGTTGCACAGCTACGCAATCCCTGGGATACAGCAAAGATACTACACACCTATGTATTAGTAGACAAAAAACAGCCGTTGCCCCATGAACTGCCTCAAGGCACCCTTGTTCGCACTCCACTTAGTAAAGCCGTCATTTACTCATCCGTTCATTGCAGCTTACTGAAAGACTTTGGTGATTTGAATAGCATTGGTGGCGTATGCGACTTGAAGTATATCAAACTACCGGAAATAGAGGAAGGATGTCGAAACGGAACCATCGCCGATGTAGGTGATGGAATGAATCCCAATATTGAGAAAATCATAGACCTGCATCCCGATGCCATCCTCCTTTCTCCTTTCGAAAACAGTGGTGGATACGGACGTGTAGAGAAACTGAATGTACCCATCATTGAATGTGCCGACTATATGGAAACCTCTTCATTGGGACGTGCCGAATGGATGCGTTTCTACGGTTTATTATTTGGTAAGAAAACAGAAGCAGATGCTATGTTTGCTTCGATAGAAAGAAATTATAAGGATTTGCAAGAATTAGTAAAGCCTATCTCTTTTGCTCCCTCCGTGATGTGTGATTTGAAAACAAGCTCTACCTGGTACACTCCGGGTGGTAACAGTACCATCGCCAAACTATACTCTGATGCAGGTGCCAACTATATTTTCAGAGAAGATACACATAGCGGCTCACTCCCCTATCCTTTCGAAGTTATCTTTGAGAAAGGTCAACAAACGGATTTCTGGCTGATACGCTACAATCAACCCGTAGATAAAACATACGGGGAACTTGAAAAAGAGTTTGCCCCTTATGCAGGTTTCCGTGCCTTCAAAGAACGGAACATCTACGGATGCAATACCAACCGGGTTCCTTTTTATGAAGAAACACCTTTCCATCCAGACTGGTTATTGAAAGATTTAATTAAGATATTTCATCCTTCACTGTTGGAAGGGTATGAACTGAGATATTACAATAAATTAGCAGAGTAAAATCTGCGGTCTATTTCAGAATGAAAGCAAAAGGATATATATATGGTATAGCACTGTCAGTCCTCATTCTCGTATTGATGGCTGCCAATCTCTGGTTCGGTTCAATCAATATCCCCGCCGGAGCTGTGTGGAATACTCTCATAGGGAAGGAAGTAGAAAAAACCAGCTGGGCTTTTATTATCTGGGAGTCCCGTCTGCCACAAGCCGTCACGGCATTACTATGTGGTGCCGCACTCGCAGCTTCGGGACTGATGCTGCAAACGGCATTCAACAATCCACTGGCAGGTCCGGCCATCCTGGGCATTAACTCAGGGGCAAGTCTTGGCGTGGCGTTGGTGATGCTGGCAGGCGGAGGAAGCATTGCTACAGGGGTATTCACCTTATCCGGTTTCTTCTCCGTGATACTCGGTGCCTTCATCGGATCGATGGTGGTAATGGGACTTATCCTTTTCTTTTCTACACTGATTAAAAGCAATATCATGCTGCTGATTACAGGTATCATGATTGGTTATATCACTTCTTCCGCTATATCACTGCTCAATTTCTTTGCAACAGCCGAAGGGGTACATTCTTATATGATATGGGGTATGGGAAACTTTGGAGGGGTCTCATTGCAACAGCTCCCCTATTTCTCTATTTTCTGTCTGGCAGGTTTGTTACTTTCCATCTTGCTTATCAAACCTCTGAATGCCCTGCTACTGGGTACACGCTATGCTGAAAACTTAGGAGTAAACATCCGTCGCACAAGAAATCTGCTACTGATTGCTACCGGACTACTGACAGCTGTCACCACTGCTTTCTGCGGACCTGTGGCTTTCATCGGTCTGGCCGTTCCTCATATCTCCCGCCTGATGCTGGGCACATCCAATCATAATTCACTGCTTCCCGTTACTTTGCTGACGGGCGGTGTGATTGCTTTGCTCTGCAATCTGATCTGCATTCTTCCGGGCGAAGCAGGTATTATTCCTCTCAATGCGGTAACTCCAGTACTGGGTGCGCCTGTTATCATTTATGTCATTGTCAACCAACGTAAAATACAATACTTCAACTGATGGAGAAAGCTGTTATCACCGCAAGCGATTTATGCATCGGCTACCGCCAGGGAAAGCAAGAAAAACGGATACATGAGCATCTCTTCTTCCGGCTCTACCCCGGAGAACTGACTTGTCTGCTGGGAGCTAACGGAACCGGCAAATCGACTCTGCTCCGCACTTTGGCTGCTTCACAACCAGCGTTGTCGGGCGAATTACTTGTACAAGAAAAGCCGTTGTCCGCCTATTCCGAGAAAGAACGTTCACGTACCATCGGCGTAGTACTAACAGACAAGACCCTGGCAGGCGGACTGACCGTATATGAGTTAGTAGCCCTAGGACGGCACCCCCATACGGGCTTCTTCGGAAGACTGAGCAAAACAGATCATTCTATCATTGAAGAAGCTCTGGAAGCCGTAAGCATCAGCCATAAATCCCACAGCTATACCGCAGAGCTATCGGATGGGGAACGGCAAAAGGTTATGATTGCCAAGGCATTGGTACAAGAGTGCCCGCTCATTCTGCTGGATGAACCGACAGCGTTCCTGGATGTAGTGAGCCGCATCGAAATTATGACGTTGCTTCATCGTCTGGCAGTAGAACAAAAGAAAGCAATTCTGCTGTCCACTCATGACATAGAACAGGCATTGGTACTGGCAGATAAACTTTGGTTACTTTCCAAAGAAAACGGACTGCAATGCGGAGTAACGGAAGATATGATTCTGAGTCACCGCATGGACGGTCTGTTCTCCCGTAACGATATCCGGTTTGATTATGCGCACGGGGTATATTATCCCAAAGTAGACAGCCACCGCCATATCAGTGTAGAAGCCAATGATGAAGTATTGCTGCACTGGACAACAAACGCACTCAATCGTCATGGATACGCTTGTCATCCTGTCTCTTCACCAGAAACCAACGCATCACCGCGTTTGCAGGTTTTAGCTGCCGACCACCTCATATTACACACAGAGAAACAGAATGAATATCATTCTTTTGAACAGTTGCTTGCAAACATCTGATTAAGATTTCAGTAGCATCAGTATCTCATCCGGCAAGTATCCACTCCGGATGCGCCACTCCTGCGGGTAAAGATTATTAGCCCGGTTACCGATATTCTTCACAAAGCCCAGAGGAACATCCTTATACGTCAACAGCACATAACCGCGTGGAGTAGTGCCGGAAAGTACAATGGCTTCCTTACGCAAATAAGCAATAGCCTGTTCATAAGAGATCTCTTCACGGGGAAAAGCATCGGAAACCTGTACAGTGCTCATGGCAAGAGCATGATTGGGAATCAAGTCTTTTCCTTTCACTTCGGCAAGGGTAACACCTGCCTGAACAACACGAAGCGATTGTTGGAGGACGGATAATTCGGATATATATTCTTTAGGGAAAGCTGTAATATTCATTCCATTTGCAGAAACTTCATAGTCCTCTGCCGAAAGGAGCCAGGCACGTGCAGCCAATAATTGTTCCTTAGATGCTCCGGCGTTAACTTTAGAGCTACCCGTTTTTTTCTTTCCTTGTGAAGAAGTGGATTTGTAGCGGATTTGTGTTTCCTCTCCTTCCGGTTTACGAAGCACGGCAAGGAAAAAGCCTTCACCCTTTGTACGGTGAGGCAGGAAGCGATATACAGGAAAATCTTCACCTGCAAGCAAGTTTCCGGTAATGTTCCACTCTGCCGGAGCATCTACAGGAAGTATCTCTGCACCGAATTCATCGTGCATCCAACGGATATTCTCTTCATCTTCCTTCGTGTTATACGTACAAGTGCTATAGATAAGCAATCCACCGGGTTTCAGACTGGGCCATATATCGGAGATGATACGTCGCTGGCGTTGCCAACAGATTTCCACATTCTCCGGACTCCACTCGCTGACGGCAACAGGATCTTTACGGAACATGCCTTCACCGGAACAGGGTACATCGGTCAGGATAACATCGAAGAAGTCTTCCAGACCGGCGAAGTCTGCCGGATCATTATTGGTCACCACGACACCCGGATGCCCCCACTTCGTCAGATTCTCCGCCAGGATTTGCGAACGGTTGCGAATCACTTCGTTTGCTACCAGCAGGCTACCCACGGGCAGTACACTGCGGGCATGAGTAGATTTCCCGCCGGGAGCAGCGCAAAGGTCAAGCATTACGGAGGGTCTTTCGCCGATATATTGCTTTAATGCCTGCTCCACAAACATGGAAGATGCTTCCTGTACATAATAACATCCGGCATGAAACAACGGATCAAAGGTAAACGTCAATCGACGATCGAGATAGCAACCTGTTGCCGACCAAGGCACACGGTCGGAAGAGGCATGAAAAAGACTGAATGAAGAACCGGGTAGTTTTTCTTCATTCAGTCGGATGCTTACGGGCTGTTCGTCATTCAAGGCATCAGCCAGTTTGTTATATTCTTCATC